>Ga0233424_10000187_pt1 | contig 86552 bp, 67 predicted proteins | sample Watercolumn_Towu_FD_181011 | JGI IMG/M metagenome (GOLD analysis project Ga0233424, IMG submission 181011) | Freshwater microbial communities from Lake Towuti, South Sulawesi, Indonesia - Watercolumn_Towuti2014_125_MG | ecosystem: Environmental > Aquatic > Freshwater > Lake | place: Indonesia... | reverse complement strand
CAACGAAGTGCTCATCGTCGCGAAGAACGGCGGCTCCGGCGCGAATCCCGCCGCGCTGTTCTTCGAGGCGCGCATCACGCTGGCGGACGGCTCGACCGAGAGCATTGCCACCGACACGACATGGGAATGGACGAAATCGCAACCCGACAACAAGGGTGCGTTCCGCGCACCACCGACCGACTGGCAGCCTGCCGTCGTCGCGAACGGTGCATGGGGCCAGCGCATCGCCACGCCGCTCAAGACGATGCTCGCGCAGTCCGCGATGACCGACCTGCCGATGGTCCGCGCCGCGCTGCTCAAGAGCGACTTCCTCATGCGCGCGCTCGGCCGCCCGAACCGCGACCAGATCGTCAGCATGCGCCCAAACGACCTCACGACGCTCGAGGCGATTGACCTCTCGAATGGACAGGTGCTCGCCGCCACCATCGAGCGCGGCGCGAAGCAGCTCGCGGCAAAGTCGTGGGATTCGCCCGACGCACTCGCGAAGTGGCTTTACACGTTCGCCCTCTCGCGCAAGCCGACGACGGACGAGTTGAAGCTGGTCCGCGCCGCGCTCAGCCCGAAGCACGACGAGCAAGCCGTCGCCGACCTCCTGTGGAGCGTGGTGATGCTGCCGGAGTTTTCGCTTGTCCGATGACCGACCAGGTGCGTGATGCAGAGGACCATCCTTCCCCTCGCGCTCGGCTTGATCGCCGTCGTCGTGGCCATCGTGTCCGTGCGCGACCGCCGTGCCGCGCAGCGCGAACTGCAATCCACGCGCGACGCCGCACGCAGTGCGTCCGCTCGCGCGGACAATCTCGACGTCGAGGTCGCGCATCTGCGCAAGCTGCTCGCAACCGCAACGTCGCAAGGCGTGGACGACGTGGAGCTTGCGCGGCTTCGTGCCGCGGCGACGGAGTTGAAGCGGCTCAAGTCTGCGACCACATCTGGCGCGGCGAAAATTCTGCCCGCGACGGCGGCGACTTCGCCATCGGCGGCATCCACTCCGAAAGCCGCTGAAGCGCCGTTGGTGGCCTATTCGCTCGAGGGCACGGTGCGGATGGGATTCGGCGGGATGGTGGTCGGCGGCGGGTGGCGGTTGCAGGAAGGCAGGCGCGCGTTTCTCTTCGCCTCGCCGACGCGCGAGGAGTCCGGCAGCGTGATGCTCGATGCGCGGCTCGTCGAAATGCCGGACGCGGTGGTGGAGCGCTTCGGCTTGCAGGACGTCGTGGCGGGCGGGCGCGCATCGGAGAAGTTTTTCATTCGCGATGCCGCGGCGCGCGCGGAGTTGATTCGCAACCTCGAACAAACCGCGGGCGTGGACGTGCTGTCCGGCCCGCGCGTGTTGACCCGCTCCGGCGGCGATGCGACGATCCAAGTGCAGGGCAACCCAGACTCCGGCGAACCCGGGATCCGCATTGGCTTCACGCCGACCGTGCAGGCCGACGGAGTGAACCTCGACCTCGGCATCAAGCTGAAGTTCTTGCCTGAATAAGTGAGTCCAACAAGATGATGCCTCGAACGACGCGACCATGAAACCGCTCCTCCTCGACCCGCACGACACCCGCCGCGACTTCCTCGCGAAGCTCGCCGCCGCCTCGGCCGCCACGTGGGCCGTGGGCGCGCCGCGATTGCTCGCGAGTGAAAAGACCGTCCATCCCAAGCCCACCGCCGACGCGGTCATCGTGCTGTGGATGGCCGGCGGCATGGCCGCGCCGGACACGTTCGATCCAAAGCGTTATCAGCCTTTCGAGGTCGGCGTGCCGGTGAAGAACATTCTCAGCACCTTCCCGGCAATCCCGACCGCGGTGGACGGCGTGAAGATTTGCAAGGGCCTCGAGAACATCGCGCAGGTGCTGGATCGCGCGACGCTCATCCGCAGCGCGGTGCAGCCGGACCTCGGGCACATCCTGCACTCGCGCCATCAATATCACTGGCACACCGGCTACGTGCCGCCGCAGACGGTCGCCTGCCCGCACATCGGGTCGTGGGTGGCCAAGGTGCTCGGGCCGCGCAATCCGGTGATGCCGCCGTTCATCAACATCGGCCAGCGGCTCGAAGGCGTCGGCGAGTCGGAAGAGTTGAAGGCCTTCACCACCGCGGGATTTTTCGGCAGCGAGTTCGGCCCGATGAACCTGCCGTATCCCGACGACGCCGCGCAGTCCGTGCGCCCGCCCAAGGGAATGGAGCCCGGCCGCTTCGACAACCGCTACAGCCTCTACCGCAAACTCGTGGACAAGAATCCCAACCGCGAGTTCATGAGCGACCACCAGCAGCAGTCGCTCCTGCGCTCGATGGACAACGCGCACCGCCTGCTCAGCTCGAAGGAAAAGGCGGCGTTCGACCTCTCGCTCGAGCCGAAGGAAAGCTACGCGAAATACAACACCGGCCGCTTCGGGCTCGGCTGCCTGCTTGCGCGGCGGCTCGTCGAGAACGGCGCGCGTTACGTCGAGGTCACGACCGAATACGTCCCCTTCCTCCACTGGGACACGCACAAGGACGGCCACGAAACCGTCGCCGGGATGCACAAGCAGATGGACCTGCCCATCGCCACGCTCATCCGCGACCTCGAATCGCGCGGCCTGCTCGAGCGCACGCTCGTGGTGCTCGCCAGCGAGTTCAGCCGCGACGCGATGATCGAGGGCGTGCCCGGCTCGAACGCCAAGGACCAGGCCACCGCTCCGAGCGACACGCTCAAGCAGATGACGCACTACGGCCTGCACCGGCACTTCACCGGCGGCACGAGCGTGCTGATGTTCGGTGGCGGCATGAAGCGCGGCTTCCTCCACGGCCAGACCGCCGACGAGCGTCCGCTGGTCGCGGTGAAGAACCCCGTCCCCATCATGGACCTGCACGCGACCATCTTCACGGCAATGGGCATCAGCCCGAAGACCGCGTTCGACGTCGAGCAACGGCCCTTCTACGCGACCGAGGACGGCAAGGGCAATGCCGTGCGGGAGTTGTTTGCGTGAAGTCTCCTTTCACTCCTAATCCTAATCCTACTCTTAATCCTAATCCCTCCGCCCGGCAGATTAGGATTAGGAAGGGGAGCACGCCCGCCCCGGGCGTAGCAGGTTGCGCCCTCGCAACCTGCACATCGCGCGCAAAACGAATGCAGTGAGCCACAATCTTCACGCGTGCCGGGTGTTCCGCGAGGGCGCGGAACACTGCGCCCGAGGCGGGCGCGCTCCCCATCCCATTCCGAAGGTCGTTGGTGCTCTCCGGCGCCGAGTGGCATACCGCGATTGGACTCGTTCGCCAAGCGTGGCTTGACAAAGTCATCACCCAGCGATTCAATCCTGCCACACCAACATGCCGACGCATCCGCGTCGGGATTGTCGTTCATCTAACCGTTGGGCAAAGTAGCCACGCCTCATGAGCAAAGTCTATCTCGTCAATGTCGGCGCAAACAGCGCCCACAGCTCGACCGCCCGTAGTCCGCTGTTCGAGGACGGGTCGTTCGTGTTTGTTTCTTTTCCTCACCCCGATCAGCGTGGAGTGCGGCCATACCCTGTGGAGGCGAGGCCGTTTGTGCGTCGCATCGACGTTCATCACACGCATGCCGACCCCGACTGGGCACACCTGACGTATGGAGATTGTTGCCAGAGTCCGCGCGCCCGAGCCATGAAGCGAGTCGTGGAGAACGATGTGCTTCTCTTTTGGGGGCTGTTCTGGGTGAACAATGGAGATGGATGGGATGCCTTTACCGGTGAGCGTCGTTGGTGTTTGATCGGGGCATTACGTGTTCGTGAGATACTGGAAGCTGGACAGCGCCCGGGTGACGCGAGCGCGTCCCGCATTGAACGCGCTCGGCGCAACGTTCACTTTTATCGTGGCGAACTCGATCCGGAGAATCGGGTGTTCATCGGATGCACTCGCTACTCGCGGTTGTTTCCTGTGGCAATTGATCTCGAAGTCGGGAAGCGATCAGGTTTGCTGTGCCGGACCATTCGAACGGCGAGCGGGCATGTCCTAGCACCCGGCAGCAAACCCAACTGGAACAGTTCGCTCCGATCATGCCGTGCCATTTGGGATCTGGACGACTCGAATAGCAGACGCCTCTGTCAAATTGCACGCGACTGGATTTACGAAAGGACAAGATACGATTTGCTCTCAGGACTGTGAATCCTCGGCCCAACAAGTGCGCTGCACCGAATGCGGGCGTGCGACGTCGGTTGCAATTCAGACGTCACTGGCCGCCCTCGTCGGCGAGGTTTGTCGTTCAGTTGGGTTGGAACCAAGGAAGCGACGCGATGCCATGCGACTGCGAGCACCATGAAAGTCCTCATCACCTGCGGCCCGGCTTACGAGCCGGTGGATGAGGTTCGCCGGCTCACGAACTTCTCCACGGGCCGGCTCGGCATCGCGCTGGCGAACGACTTCACCCGCCGCGGCTGGCGCGTCACCTGCCTCAAGGGCGAACAAGCCACGTGCTGCGACCCGATTGAAGCCGCCGTCGTGGACCGCTTCACCACCAACGACGACCTCGCTGCGAAACTCGAGGCGCTCTCGAAGTCCGAGCCGTTCGACGTCGTGCTGCACGCGGCGGCGCTCGGTGATTTCCGCGTCGCGCGCATCGAGGATTCGCAGGGCCGCACCCTCTCCTCACCGAAGCTCGACTCCCGCAGTGGCGAGGTTCGCCTCGTGCTCGCGCCCGCGACGAAGGTGCTGCCGAAGCTGCGCAACTGGTTTCCGCACGCCCGCATCGTCGGGTGGAAATACGAACTCGACGACACGCGCGAGGCCGCGATCGAGAAGGCACGGCGGCAGTTGGACGCGTGCGCGACCGACGGCTGCGTGCTCAACGGCCGTGCCTACGGGATCGGCTTCGCGATTTGCACCCGCGACGGTGGCGTAATTCCGTGCGCGTCCGTGTCCGCGCTCGCCGCGAGCCTTGCCGAGTGGCTGCAGCGCGTGCCCGTTTACGCGCGTTGAACATTGGACACGCCGCTCGCGTCGAGTGCGTGGCCAGTTCCGAACACCCCAGTCCACATCGAAATGAAAACCACCCGCCGTTTCCTCGCGTTCTTGCTCGCCTTCGCCTGTTTCGCCACTGCGCCCGCGCGCGCCGCGGATGCGCCCAAGCCCGTCAAGGCGCTGCTCGTCCTCGGCGGCTGCTGCCACGATTACACGCGGCAGATGGACCTCTTGAAGAAGGGCCTCGAAGCCCGCGCCCACATCGTCGTCGAGGCGTCCTTCAGCCCCGACCGCAGCACCAAGGCGAAATACGACGCCTACGAGAAACCCGACTGGGCGAAGGGTTACGACGTGGTCATCCACGACGAATGCAGTTCCGACGTGAAGGACGTGGACTACGTGAACAACATCCTCGCCGCGCACAAGGCTGGGATTCCCGCGGTGAACCTCCACTGCGCGATGCACAGCTTTCGCGTCGGCAGCTTCCGCGATCCCGTCACGCCGGGCAGCCCGGACGCGCTGTGGTTCGACATGCTGGGACTTCAATCCACCGGCCACGGCCCGCAGGAGCCCATCGAACTGAAGTCCGTCGCCAAGGACCACCCGGTCATGAAGGGTTGGACCGACTGGACCACCATCAAGGAAGAGCTCTACAACAACATCAAAATCTTCCCGAGCGCGACGCCACTCGTGCGCGGCAAGCAGGTCATCAAACAACGAGACGGCACGACCAAGGACGCCGAGGCGGTGGTGGCGTGGGTGAACCAATACGGCAAGGCGCGCGTATTCAGCACCACGGTTGGCCACAACAACGACACGGTGTCCGATGAGCGCTACCTCGACTTCGTCACCCGCGGCCTGTTGTGGAGCTGCGACAAGCTCAACGACACCTACCTCAAGCCGCAGCACAAGACGACCGCCGCCGTGAAGTGATGTGGCGCGGGGCGTCCGGCTTCGCTCGCCGGGCTTCCGAGGAAACTTCTGTGCGCCTCGTGCGGCGCCGCGCTACGCTGCGCGCGTGAAGCTGCTCTTCCTCGGTGACATCGTCGGCGAACCCGGCCGCAAGGCGGCGAAGGCGCTGGTGCCGGCATTGCGCGCTCGCCACGGCCTGCACTGCGTCATCGCCAATGGTGAAAACTCCGCGGGCGGCTCCGGCATCACGCCCGACACCGCGGCGGAGATTTTTTCGGGCGGCGTGGACATCATCACGACCGGCGACCACTTGTGGGACCAGAAGGAAGTGTCGCACCTGCTCGTGCACGAGCCGCGATTCGTTCGCCCGCTCAATTATCCGGCTGGGACGCCGGGACAGGGGAGTGCGCTACACCGGGTGGAGGGATTCGCGCCCGTGGCCGTGATGAACCTGCAGGGCCGCGTCTTCATGCCGGATCTCGACAACCCGTTCCGGCGCGTCCGCACGGAACTCGACCGGCTGCGGGAGATCACGCCGGTCATCTTCGTGGATTTTCATGCCGAGGCGACGAGCGAGAAGATTGCGTTCGCGCGCATGCTCGACGGGCAGGTGAGCGCGGTCGTCGGCACGCACACGCACGTGCAAACGGCCGACGAGCAGATTTTTCCGGGCGGCACGGCTTTTCTTTGTGACGCAGGCTTCACGGGCGCGCACGAGAGCGTGCTCGGGCGCGAGATTGAGCCGGTGGTGCGGCGCTTTCTCACGAACCAGCCGCAGCGCCTCGACGTGGCGAAACGCCGCGTGCTCCTGCAAGGGGCGCTCATCGAAGTGGACGAGAAGTCCGGCAAGGCGCTTCGCATCGAGCGCGTGTCCGAGCCGTTGTCCGCGCATCCCGGCTCGGTGTGAACCTGTGCCGCGCGGTGAAGGCGCGGTGCTTTCCCGCCGCGGCTGCGTGCGCTAGCCTCGCGCCATGCCCATCGAGCCGCTCCAGCTCGACTCGCCACTGACCCGCCTTCCCGGCGTCGGCAGCGGTCGCGCGGCGCAGCTTGAACGGCTCGGCCTTCGCACCGTTGCCGACCTTCTTCACCACGTCCCGCGCCGTCACGAAGACCGCCGCCGCAACCGGCCCATCGCCGAGCTCGCCGCGGGCGAACCCGCCGCCGTGTGCGGCAAGGTCGTCGCGATGGGGGTGAAGACGTTTCGCAAGGGCAGCCGGTCCGTGTTCGAGCTGGTTCTCGACGACGGCACGGCGCGGCTGCATTGCCGGTGGTGGAACCTCCCGTTCATGCAGAACTTCTTCAAGGTCGGCGACGACGTCGTCGCGCACGGCCGGCCGGTCTCGCTCAGGCCGCGCACGATGGACCATCCGGAGACCGAGGTCATCGAGGACGGCGAGGAAGCGTCGCTGCACGTCGGCCGCATCGTGCCGGTGCATCCCGCCACGGAAGGGCTCACCACGCGTGTGTTGCGCAGCCTAGTCTGGCGTGCGCTCGACCAGTGCGAATCGCTCATCGCCGACCCGTGGCCGGGCATCACGGGAAGCCCGGTCACGACGCCGCTCACACCGCGGGCCGACGACGGCAGCGTGCAGCACGAAATGCCACTGCCGACGGCGCCGGATGCCGCCCCGCTCGCCTGGCCCTCGCGCGCGCGCGCCGTGCGGCTGCTGCATTTCCCCGAGGAGTTGCGCGATGCCGAGCTCGCCCGCCAGCGGCTCGCGCTCGACGAACTCGTCGGCCTCCAGTTGGAGCTGCGCCGCCGCCGCGAGCGCCTGCACGCGAGCGCAACGGGGTTGCCGTGCGCGGGCGACAACTCGCTCATCAAGCCCTTCCTCGCGCGCCTCGGCTTCAAGCTCACCAACGCGCAGACCGCCGTGCTGCGCGAGTTGCGGCGCGACCTCGGGAGCGGCCGTCCGATGCGGCGGCTGCTGCAGGGCGATGTGGGTTCGGGAAAGACGGTCGTGGCGGCGTGCGCGGCGCTGATGGCCATCGAGGGCGGGTTCGACGTCGCGCTCATGGCGCCCACGGAAATCCTCGCGAGCCAGCACTGGAAGAACTTCGCGCCGTGGTTCGAGCCGCTTGGAGTGGACGTGGCATTGCAGACGGGGAGCACGAAAACGAGTCGTGGTGCGTCGCGCGTGGCGCGGGTGGGAAAGAATTCCGTGCGCCGCGGTTCCCTCATCATCGGCACGCACGCGCTGCTCACGACGGACTTTGCGCCGGAGCGGCTCGGTTTGGTCATCATTGATGAGCAGCACAAGTTCGGCGTCGCCCAGCGCGAGGCGCTCGTCCGCAAGGGGCGTTTTCCGCACCTGCTGGTGATGACCGCCACGCCCATCCCGCGCACCATCGGGCTGACGCTTTACGGTGATCTCGACTTGTCCGTCATTCACGAATCCCCGCCCGGTCGCGGGCGTGTGCGGACGTTCGTGCGCTCGTCGGACGCGCTGCCGAAGGTCTGGCAATTCGTCCGCGCGAAACTCGCCGAGGGGCGGCAGGCGTGCATCGTGTATCCGCGCATCGAGCAGGCGGAGGGGGACACCGCGAGGCGCTCGGCGAAGGAGGCGTTCTCGCGGCTCGCGCGCGAACTCGCGCCGCACAAGGCGTCGCTGCTCCACGGCCGCCTCGACTCCGCCGAGAAGGAGCGCGTGATGGACGACTTCCGCGCGAACCGTGTGCAGGCGCTGGTCGCCACGTCGCTCATCGAAGTCGGCGTGGACGTGCCGAACGCGACGGTGATGGTGGTCGAGAACGCCGACCAGTTCGGCCTCGCGCAACTTCACCAACTTCGCGGGCGCATCGGCCGCGGCGCTCACGAGTCCTTCTGCATCCTCGTCGCGGACATCACGGCGCCCGGGGCCAAATCGCGCCTGCGCGTGCTCGCGGAGACCGGCGACGGGTTTCGCATCGCGGAGGCCGACCTCGCGTTGCGCGGGCCGGGCGAACTGCTCGGCCAGGCGCAAAGCGGGTTGCCGTCGTTCCACTTCGCCGACCTCGCGCGCGATATCAAGCTGGTCGAACTGGCGCGCGACGTGGCGGCTCGGCTTTGACCCTGCGCGCCGGAAGTGCGAAGGAGCCGGGACGAAGTGCCCCGGCCCCTCCGCGTCCGGGTTCCTTGGCGTCAGGGTTTGCCGGGCGCCAGCGTGAAGGCGCACTGCTCGGGCCGCGGCGGCGGGACCGCCGGGCGCCAGGCGGTGGCGCGCTCGACGGCAAGGTGCATCTGCTCGAACCACCACGCCGCGCACGCGACCCGCCGCGGCCGTCGGCCGGCGCGGGGCATGCGGGGGCTGTTGTCGAAATCGAGTTCCATTTGGTGTCGCGGGATCATGGCTTGCCTTTCTCTTTTCTTGTGCCCGAGCCTACAAGCCCGGGTGCGACATCGGCTGTCGCCGCTTGAAATTTTTTCCAGCCCTGCGCGTCCGCGTGATAGGCTCGGCTGCGCCGTCCGCCATGCCGCCGTCCAAATCGTATCTTCGCTGCGCGTGCCCGCATTGCGCGGGTGAGGTTTCGTATCCCGATTACGCGGCCGGCGGGATGATGAACTGCCCGGTGTGTGGCAGGAGCGTGCGGCTGCCCTCTGCCGCGGCGACCGCACCGGGCCCGCGTCCGCCCGCGGTCGCGGCGAAATCCGTCCCACCGCAAGTGTCGCAACAGCGCGCGGCTCCGCAACCGCCGGTGCCGGGCGACAAGACGTTTCCATCGAGTCCAACGCGCCCGAGGCGCGGGCGAGTTCTCGCAGCGGGTGTGGTCCTGCTTGTCGTGGTTGTTGTCGCCGGCGGCATCGCGCTCGACGCCATGAGGAAGGCGAGGGCAGCGCGCGAAGCGGGCGGCGAAACTCCGGCGGCTTCGACGCCGGAGGCCAAGTCGTCGCCCGGTGAAGCGTCGAAGGCCAGCGAGCAAACTCCGCCGCGTCCGCCGACGCCATCTCCGAAGACAGCGACGGGCATCAAGTCCATCGGCGACTTGAAAGTGGGCGAGACGATTTCGGTGGAAGAGCCGAAGGGCGCGAAAGGCAGCCGGCTCGTGTATGCGACGGGCGCGGTGAAGAACGAGTCGGACGTGCAGCGGTTCGGCGTGCGCGTGGACCTGGACCTGTTCGACTCCGCCGGGGCGAAGGTCGGCACGGCGACGGATTACACGCAATCCATCGAGCCGCGCGCGACGTGGCGCTTCCGCGCGCTCGTGGTGGAGCGCCGCGCGATGAGCGCGAAACTGGCTAAAATCACGGAAGACAACTGACGTGGGCGGAGCGGAACCACGGAAGACACGGAAGGCACGGAACAGCAGGGGGAACTTGCCTTTGGAGTTTTGGTGATTTGGGGCCGCGAACGACCGCGTTTGATTCCGTGTTGTCCGTGTCTTCCGTGGATAATCCCGGCGCGCTTGTCAGCGGCGGTGCGTCGTGTCACGTTCGCACCAGCCAGACAGCCCATGAACTCCCACGCGACTCACCCGCCCCGCGGTTTCGCCATCCCGCCAGCATCCGCCTTCACGCGCCGCGATTTTCTCGAACGCACCGGCATGGGCTTTGGCATGACCAGCCTGCTCGGGCTCACGGCGATGGGATTGCTGCGCGACGAGTCGCACGCGGCTGCCGCCAACACTTACTCGCCGCTCGCTCCCAAGCCGCCGCACTTCCCCGTCAAGGCCAAGCGCATTCTCCACATCTTCGCGCAAGGCGCTCCGTCGCACATTGACACGTTCGACCCGAAGCCCGGGCTCGCCGAGTTCGATGGCAAGTCGCTGCCCGACGACGCGCGCGGCACGGGCTTCGCCTCGCCGTTCAAGTTCGAGAAGAAGGGCAAGAGCGGCCTCGAAATCAGCGAGGTTTTCCCGCGCCTCGGCGAGCACGCGGACAAGCTTGCGGTCGTCCGCTCGATGATGACGGACATTCCCGCGCACGACCAGGCGACGGTTTTCATGAACACCGGCTCGTTGCGCTTCGTGCGGCCGAGCGTGGGCTCGTGGGTGGTGTATGGCCTCGGCAGCGAGAATATGAGCCTGCCCGGCTACATCGCGCTCTCGCCGAACAACGTGGACGCGCAGAATCTGCGTTCTGCGTTTCTGCCCGGCGTATTCCAAGGAACACCGGTCAACACGCGCGAGCTGCGCGTCGAGCGGCTCATCGAGAACATCCAGAACAACTTCACGTCCATCCCCGAGCAGCGGCGGCAGCTCGACCTGCTGCACCAGCTCAACGAACTCAACTCGCAGAAGCTACGCAAGGACGGCCAGCTCGAGGCGCGGCTGCAATCCTACGAACTCGCGTTCCAGATGCAGATGGAGGCGCAGGACGCGTTCGACATCGGCAAGGAGCCCCAGTCTGTGCGCGATGCCTACGGCGTGAACACCACTTTCGGCCGGCAACTCCTCATCGCGCGGCGTCTGCTGCAAAAGGGCGTTCGCTTCGTGCAGGTGTGGCACGGCGGCTGGGACCACCACAGCAACATCGCCACCGCGCTCCGGCAGAAGGCCGGCGAATGCGACGGTGCCATCGCCGCGATGCTCACCGAGATGGCGTCCAACGGAATGCTCAACGACACGCTCATCGTGTGGGGCGGGGAGTTCGGCCGCACGCCCGCCGCGGACGGCAACGCGCAGGGCAATCCGGGCCGCAATCACAACCACCGCGCCTTCTCCGTGTGGCTTGCGGGTGCGGGTGTGAAGGGCGGCACGGTGGTCGGCAAGACCGATGACCTCGGCGGACGTGCCGTCGAGGACAAGGTGCACATCCACGACCTGCACGCGACGCTGCTGCACCTGCTCGGGTTCGACCACGAGAAGCTCACCTTCCGTTACAACGGCCGCGATTTCCGCCTCACCGACGTGCACGGCAACGTGGTCAAGAAACTCGTCGCCTAGCCCGTCCTGCCCATCCTGCCGGCGGGATTTTGCCACGTTTGAGGCCATTTGCGGGTTGCATTTCGCCCTTGCGCCCGCTATCCCTCTGCGCGTTCCGCGGCTGGAAAATCACTGGAAACCACACTGCACTTATGGCTCAAACGATCTACCATCCGAGCGTCGAGGGCGCGCAACACGGCGGCAAGGGACTCGAGGGATTCCTCGACTTCGCGAAGAAGTCCGGGGCGCGCGGCGCGCAGCCGAGCAACTACATGCTCAACGGCACGGGCGGGAAGCTGTTCCGCTCCGCGGCCGAAATCCGGAACGCGTTCGGCATGCGCGGCCTCGTGCTGGACGGCATCTCCGCGCACTGTCCGTTCTGGGTGCACACGAGCATCTGGACGGGCACCAAGTCCGGCAACCCGTTCATCGCGCCCGACGTGGCGAAGCAGTCGCCCGACCAGATCGAGAAGTGGCACGAAAACTACCTGCTCAAGCTGATGGATCTCGCGGCCGAACTGGGCGTGACCATCATGCCGATGTTCTGGGGCGTGTCGCACGGCTGGGAACTCGCCACGGGCTATCCGTGGGGCTTCTGGGCCGGGCCCGACCCGAAGGTGAAGTCCGGCAAATACGACCTGCTCGCCGAGGGCGACGAGCGCTTCGTGAAGAAAACCGCCAAGCTCCGCAAGCACGCCAATTCGCTCGGCATCAAGCTCTGTCATGAAATCCACCCCGGCACGGCGGCGATGTGCGCGGATGATTTCAACCATCTCGTCGCCATCTGCAACAACGACGCGTGCCTCGGCGTGAACGCCGACCCCTCGCACTGCTGGGAGGGCGAGGATTGGGAGACGCGCTTCCGCAAGGTCGCCGGCCGCGTGTATGCGTGCCACGTGAAGAACTTCGTCATCCGCGGCGGCGTGCCGCTGCGCGTGATGAAGGGCCACTGGCCCGACCGCGCGATGCAGTTCACCGACCTGCCGAGCGGCGACTTGAACATGATCCGCTACGCCGAGATGCTGGTGGACATCGGCTACCCCAAGCGCTTCTGCGCCGCGATGGGCCGCAAGACCGCGCCGCTCATCGTCGAGGCGGAAAGCGCGTATCGCGACCTCGACGCGTGCAGCGCCAATGGCATCGCGTTCGTGCGCGACCAACTCTGCTTCCCTCTCGCCGCAGGCTCCTTCGAGGAAGGCATGGGCGCGTAGAGCGGGTGGGAGAACGTTGGACGTTCATCGCTACCCTCCGCCCAACGACTCATCCAAATGAACTCCTTTCGACTTCTCATATTCGTCGCAGCCTCGGCCGTAACAACCACCCTCGTCGCTGCGGACAAAGCCAAACCCATCGCCCTCACCGACGGCAAGTCCTTCAAGGGCTGGGTCGGCGACACGAACAAGACGTGGCGCATCGTGGACGGGGCGTTCGTGGGCGGCACGCTGACCGAGCGTGTGCCGCGGAATGAGTTCCTCCGCAGCGAGAGGTCATTTACCAACTTCGTGCTGCGCGTGAAGTTCAAGCTCGTGGGGACCGAGGGCTTCGTGAATGGCGGCGTGCAAATCCGCAGCCAGCAAGCCGTCAGGCCGCCCAATGAAATGGTCGGCTACCAGTGCGACATCGGCGACGGTTGGTGGGGCGCCCTCTACGACGAGACCCGCCGCAACAAGGTGCTCATCAAGCCCGACCCCGCCGCGGTCGAGAAGGCGTTGAAGAAGGGCGAGTGGAACGAATACGAAATCCGCGCCGAGGGGAAGCGCATCCGCACCTGGATCAATGGCGTGGCGATGGTGGACTACACGGAACCGGACGACACCATCCCGCAGCACGGACTCCTCGGGCTGCAAGTCCACGGTGGCGGCAAGACGGAGATGAGTTACCAGGACATCACAATCGAGGAACTGCCGTAGGCGGCGACCCACATTCCGGAAGCCAAACCTCAGATTTCAGGGAAGGACCAACCCCAAACTTCCGTCCCGCGGGGACTGCGATGCTTGATCCAAGAAACCGCGGGTGAACGCAGATGAGATCCTGCCGGGAGCGAGGAACGAGCGCAAATCCCCACTCACCTGCCGAGTGAACTCCGATCTATTTCAGGGCTCTTTGATCATCTGCGTCCATCCGCGTTTATCCGCGGTTCAACTGCGGTTTTCGGGTTGATGCTCGAAGTTTCCCATTCACGGCATGTGAACAACTTCGTGAATTGACGGTGCATCGAATCTGAGAACTCCTCATTGCCGGGAAGCCAGCCGCCGCTCACGCTGGTTGTCCCATGATTGATTCCGTTGACTCGCCCGCGGCTGGCGCGCCGCCGCCGCCGGCGGATTTGAAGCGCAGCGTGCGGCGCACCGCCAGCGCGGAGTCCGCGCGCGTGGACCGCGAGCCGCCGCATTCGGACGACGCGGAGCGCGGCGTCATCGGGTGCATATTGCTCGACCCCGAGGGTTCGCTGCCCATGTGCATCGAGCGGTTCAAGCGCGGCAGCGGCGTGTTCTACGACCCGCGCCATCAGGTCATTTACGACACGCTCGTCGGGATGTTCGACCGGCAGGAGAAGATTGACCTCATCACCGTCCACGAGCGGCTCAAGGAACGCGGCTCGATTGAGATGGTCGGAGGCAAGGCGGGCCTGTCGGCGCTGCAGGACTTCCCGCAGTCCGCGGCGAACCTGCCGAGTTACGCGGACATCGTGCGCGCGAAACACCTGTTTCGCCGGATGATCGCCACGTGCACCGGCGTGGTGGGCCGGCTCTACGGACAGGAAGGCGACGTGGACGAGGTGATGGACGACGTCGAGCGCGAAGTGCTGCAAGTGTGCGAGGAGCGCGTCGAGCCTACGGTCAAGGACATCAAGGACCTCACCACGCACGCCATCGGGCAGGTGCAGGCGTTTTGGGAAAGCAAGGGCGCCATCACCGGCGTCTCGACGGGCTTCGCCGACCTCGACGCCATCACCACGGGCCTGCACGCGGGCGAGATGATCGTCATCGCCGCGCGGCCTTCGATGGGCAAGACCTCGCTCGCGATGAACATCGCGGAGCACGTCGTCCTCGGGCCGAACCCGCTGGCGGTGGGCGTGTTCAGCCTCGAAATGTCGGCCGAGTCGCTCGTGCTGCGCATGCTCTGCTCGCACGCGCGGGTGAACATGCGCACGATGCGGCAGGGCTTCATGGAGACGCATGACTTCCCGCGGCTGACGACTGCGGCGGGGCGTCTCTGCAAGGCGCCGCTGTTTGTGGACGACACGGCGGGCTTGTCCATCCTGCAGCTTCGCGCGAAGGCCCGCCGTCTCCGCCAGCAGCACAACATCGCGTTGCTCATCGTGGACTACCTGCAACTCATCCACTCGACCTCCACGCGCGCGCGGGACAACCGCCAGCAGGAAATCGCCGAAATATCCAGCGGCATCAAGGCGCTCGCCAAGGAGCTCAAGATTCCCGTGATTGTCCTCGCGCAGTTGAACCGCGAAATCGAAAAGGACCGCGGCCGCAAGCCCCGCCTGTCCGACTTGCGCGAATCCGGCGCCATCGAGCAGGACGCCGACCTCGTCGGCCTGCTCTACAAGCCTGCGGCGGACGAGGAGGACGCGGAACCGGGAGCGCCGCCGCCGGAAGATCATGAGGGCATGCCGGTGAATCTGTTCATCGCCAAGCAGCGCAATGGCCCAACAGGCGACGTGCCGCTCACCTTCCTCAAGAACATCACGCGCTTTGAAAGCGCCGCGAAGATCAGCCCGGAGGATATGCCGCGGGAGTGAGTGCAACTCCGTTCGTCCTCGTCCTCGTGGCACTGCGTTGACAGAGCACAGCCCCCGCTCCGAGTCGGGGCCCGTGCGTTGTCGGGGCCGAAGCGCCAGAGGGCTGGCGCACTCCAGGACGCTTCGCGCCGCCGGGCGACATCGTGGGTCGCGCCAGCGTCTTGGACTGCGGTGGCCCTCCGCCGCTCTTTTCGGCAGGGGGACTTCGCAATGTCCCTCCATCGTCCGGGCGCTTGAGCGTGTCCAAAAATGTGAAATGCGCCGCCCCGGCTGCGTGTGAGCGCATTCATCGTTCCCCTTCTTCACATTGAATCCGATCGAGGACGAGGACGAGGACGAGCGCATCCTGGGGCGCATCTCAGTTTCTCGCAGCACAGAGGGAAGGACGGACGAACTGACAGAAGGAAGCGGGCAAAGAGAAGGACTGGCAAACGGCGCAGCACGGACGGCAGGTGAAAGCAGGAAGGCGCATCCACTCCTTTGGCCGCGCACTCGTTTGTCCCCATTCATTTTGCCAACCTCATGAGTCCTGACATGGGCTCGGACCCCCGGTTTTTTCTGCCTCCTTCTTGCTGTCCGTTTCCGACGCCTGAGTCGCTTGCAAGAAAGTGAGATGCGCCCCGCATTCTGCGGACAGCATCTTTCGTATTGCGTCGCCCTCCGGCGTGGACGATAAACCCGCCTGCCGTCTCTGACCGTCTGGTTCCCGGATGAAAAAACTGCTCCGCCGATACTGCGTCCTGCTGGCGCTGCTGATTTACTGGGTTCCCGCGCAGGCGCAGGTGCCGCCGCCGCTGCCGACCGTGCGCACGGTCGAGGTCCGGCACATCGGCCCGCCCGCGGTGAGCGACGACCTGATTCGCGCCAACATCCGCCTCAAGGTCGGCGAGCCCTACAACCGCACGTCGGTGGACGAGGACGTGCGCGGCCTCTACAACACAGGCTACTTCTACAACATCCGCATCTCGGAGGAAGTGGTTGAGGGCGGCATCAAGGTCATCTACACCGTGCAGGGCAAGCCGCGCCTCGAGGAAATCCACTTCGAAGGCAACAAGCAGAAGAGCACGTCGGCCATCCTCAAGAAGGTCACGTCGAAAGTGGGCCAGCCGCTGGACGAGCGCAAACTCTTCGCCGACACACAGGCCATCATCAAGCTCTACCAGTTGTCGGGCTACCAGAAGACGCAGGTCAAATACTCGCTCAACATCAACGAGCCTGCGGGACGCGGCAGGGTGACGTTCGAGATCACGGAGTCGCCAAAGGTCAAAATCACGGAGGTTGCGTTCGAGGGCGCGACGGCCTTCACGCAGAAGAAGCTCGCGGGCGAGCTCAAGACCAAACGGCGGTGGATGTTCTCCTGGCTCACGGGCTCCGGCGTGCTCAAGGACGACGAGCTCGACGAGGACAAGGAACGCCTCGCCGAGTTTTACCGGAACGAGGGCTACGTGGACTTCGAGATCAAGGAAACCAGGATCGAGCAGGTGGACCCCAAGCGGATCAAGGTCACGTTCGTCGTCTTCGAAGGCCGCAAATACAACGTGGGCACCATCACTTTCAAGGGGAACTCGCTCTTCAGCGCGGAGGCCATCCGTGGAGGCTGGGAGAAGGGCCGCGGGCTCAAGATGACCGAAGGGCAGACGTTCACGCCCCGGGCGCTCGAGACGGACTTGCGCGCCGTCCGCGATTTCTACGGGGCCAAGGGCTACATAGACGCGCGCGTGGATGCCTTGAAGAACGCGAACACGGAAACGGGCAACATTGACCTCGTCTATCTGGTGAGCGAGCAGGACAAGTCGTTCATCGAGCGCATTGACATCCGCGGCAACATCAAGACCAAGGACAAGGTCATCCGCCGCGAGCTGGCGGTCTCGCCCGGCGAGCCCTTCGACATGGTGCGCGTGAACCTGAGCAAGCAGCGCATCCAGAACCTGAATTTCTTCGAGAAAGTGGACACGGTGCCCGAGCCCACCGACGTGCCCAACCGCAAGAACCTCGTCCTGACCGTCGATGAGAAGAACACGGGCAATTTCTCTCTCGGCGCGGGCTTCAGCTCGATTGACAGCCTGCTCGGGTTCCTCGAGGTGTCGCAGGGCAACTTCGACCTCTTCAAGCCGCCCTACTTCACCGGCGCGGGGCAGAAGGGGCGGCTTCGCCTCTCCTACGGCGCGCGGCGGCAGGACTACCGCCTCACCTTCATCGAGCCGTGGTTCATGGACCGCAAGCTCGCGCTCGGCCTCGAGGCGTATCACTCCAACAGCGATTACAACACGCTGCTTTATGATGAAGTGCAGACGGGCGCGCGGCTCTCGCTCGAACGCGCCTTGTGGACTGATTTTTTCCGCGGCAGCCTCAGCTACACCATCGAGAGCGTTGGCATCAAGAACGTCGCGACCAATGCGTCGCCCGAGTTGGTGGCCGAGTCGGGGCGCAGCCTCGTCTCGAAGATTGGCGCCGGGCTCGCCTACGACACGCGGCGCGGCGGGCTCATCCCGACGGGTGGCCAGCGCACGGGACTGTCCGGCGAATTCGCCGGCGGCCCGCTCGGCGGCGAGAACGACTTCTTCAAGGCCGAGCTTGGGACGTCGTGGTATTTTCAGGGCTTTCGCGAGGGGCACCTGCTCGAGCTCGGCGGGCGCATCGGCTCGATTGAGCCTTACGGCAGCTCGACCAACGTCACCATCTACAACCGCTTCTTCCTCGGCGGCCCGCGCACGTTGCGCGGCTTCGAGTATTACGGGGTCGGGCCCCGGGATTCGCTCGCCCAGCCGTTCGGCGGGAAGACCTTCTGGACCGGCTCGGCCGAATACAGCGTGCCGGTGATTGACCGGCTGCGCTTCGCGGTCTTCTACGACATTGGCAACGTTTACACGTCGTCGTTCAGCTTCAACCCGAACAAGTCCCGCGGCGAAGCGTTCTACAGCGACAACTACGGCATTGGCATACGGCTCAACCTGCCGTTCGGCCCGCTGCGGCTCGACTATGGCTGGCCCATTTCCAAGGACGCCGCCACCGGCAGCGGCGGCCGCTTCAACTTCGACGTCGGCTTCACGCGCGACTTCTAGCCTGCCGATTGCCGAGCCTTGAGCAAATCCGATTCGCGATTGTCTATCCCCTGCCGACCTTTACACTGGCCAACCATGAAACTGCTCCTCGCGCTCACCGCCATCATCGCCCTCGGCTGCGCAAGTTCCGCGGCGGATGCGGCGGAATTGAAAGTCGCCACCGTCAACCTCAAGAAGGCGTTCGACGATTACTGGAAAACCAAGCAGGCCGACAAACAGCTCAAGGACGAGGCGGCCACCCACGAGAAGCGCTACAAGGAGATGATGGAGGACATCAAGAAGACCGACGAGGAATACCGCAAGCTGGCCGAAAGCACCAACGACACCGCCATCGCCGAGACGGAAAGGGAAAAGAGAAAGAAGGCCGCCGTGGACAAGCTGCGCCAGTTGCAGGACATGGATGGCGCTCTGAAGGCGTGGATGCGCTCGACCGGCGACGGCATCACCGAGAAGAAGCGAAACCTCCGCGAAAAAATCCTCGGCGAAATCAAATCCTACATCGAGGCCCGCGCGCGCGCCGGCAACTTCACACTCGTGCTCGACAGCTCCGCAGAGAGCGTCAACAACGCCCCCATGCTGCTCTATGTCGTCGGCATCACGGACCTGACCGACGAACTTCTCAAGCAACTGAACGCCACGGCGCCGGTCATCACTCCGGACCCGCCCAAGACGACGGAACTCACTCCCAAGAACGGCGAGAAGAAGCACGACAAGAAGTAATGTCACCTTTCGCCGACGGTCGCGCCCCAGCCTCGACACTACAGTTCTCCCCTCCCACCTCGTCCCTCGCCCCTCCTCCATGGCCTCTCTCGCCAACAAGTGGACTTTAATCACCGGCGCCTCCGCCGGCTTCGGCGCAGCCGCAGCGCGCGCCTTCGCCCGTGAAGGCTGCAACCTCCTCCTCGGCGCGCGCCGCGTGAACCGGCTCGAGGAAGTCGCCGCCGAATGCAGCAAGCTCGGCGCGCCCTCCGCGCACGTCCACTCGCTCGATGTCGCCAGCACGACGAGTGCGAACGGCTTCGCCGAATGGACCAGAACCCTCACATCCAAGGTGGATGTCCTCATCAACAACGCCGGCGGCGCGCACGGCCTCGACACCGTGGCCAACGGCAAGGACGAGGATTGGGATGCGATGGTGCAGAGCAACTTCCTCGGCGTCATGCGCGTCACCCGCGCCATCCTGCCGCTTATGCTCAACAACCCGGGCAGCTACATCCTCAACATCGGTTCCGTGGCGGGCATCGTCGCCTACGAGGGCGGCTCCGTGTATTGCGGCGTGAAGGCGGCCGAGCTGATGATCACTCGCGCGTTGCGCCTCGAACTCTGCGGCACCGGCGTGCGCGTCGGCTCCGTGGACCCCGGCATGGCGGAGACCGAGTTCAGCATGGTGCGCTTCAAGGGCGACAAGGCGCGCTCGGACAAAGTGTATGAGGGCGTCGAGCCGTTGACCGCCGAGGATGTCGCGGAACTGCTCGTCTTCTGCGCGAGCCGGCCGCCGCACGTGTGCATTGACCAGTTGCTGGTGAAGTGCACCGACCAGGCGGCCATCCACAAGGTCCACCGCCGCACCGCCAAGTAGGAGCGGGGACGCCCCGTCCCTTACCTCCTAACGACTTCGCGCGCTGCGACAATTCTGAACTGCGGCTTCGCGGCCGACGATTCGCGTTTGACAAGGGTTCGGCGCGTTGCGGCTCACTCCTTCCGCGGGGGCAGCGCCGGCGGTGACTTGGACTTGGACGGTGAAGGCGATTTGGGCGGCGCGTTGGTCTTGAAGGCGGAACGCAGCAGCCAGTGGCGCTTGAGGCCCTGGAGCAAATCGTCGGCGTGGACGATGAGGCTTGAGACTTCGCTGACGAAGTTGGTGTTGCGCTCAAGCTGCTCGTGGATGTTGCTTGTCATGTTCGACAGCTTGTCGAGCGTGCGGGTGAGCTCGGAGACCACGACGGCGATGTTGGTGTCCGTCTGCTTCATGAACTTGCGCGCGTCGTCGAGGGTCAGGTCCACCTTCGACATGGTGTTGGTTGCGGCGCCGGCGGTGGAGGCGAGCGTGTTGGTGAGCGCGCCGAGCGTGGCGCGGGCGCTTCCGAGGGTCGAGTCAATCTGCCGCTGAAGGTCCTGCGTGATGAGCCACTGGCCGAGGCTGCCCTGCGCGTTGGTGAGGTTGCCCGTGATGCGGGCAACGTTCTGCAAGGTGGGCTGGATCTCCGCGAGCGTGTTCGAGGCGCGGACCATGACCGGCTGGGCGTTGGAGATAAACGTGTTCACGTTCGAGAGCATCGTGTGCGACGTGCCGAGGATGCCCTCGATTTGGTTGGTCAACGCCAGCACGACGGGCAGCGCGTCCTTCACGCGCTTGGTCACGTCCTCGATCGCCTCAGACAGCACGACCGGTTCGCGGGCGAAGATGAAGCACTTCGTCTCGGTGCGACCGCGGCCGGTGACGGGAATGTAGTAGTTGTGTTCGCCGGCATTGAAGAAGCGCGCGTCGAACCACGCGAACCGCGGTCGCCACTCCGCGCGGGCATGGCGGTCGAACACGAGCGCCCGCTTCACGCCTGCGGCATCGAGCGCGGCAAGCGAGTTCGTGGTCGTGCCGTCGGCCGCCTCCGCGAGCACCTTGTCACCCGCGAAGTAGTTCGTGGCGAAGACGTAGTTGGCGGGCTTGCTGCGAATCATGTTCAGCGGCAGCTCGGCCGGGTCGCTGAACACAAACATGGCGTAGCCGTTGGTGCCCTTGGTCAGCTCGATGTAGCGGCTGCCAAACACACCCGAGGAACCGACCACGGCGAACGAACCCTCGGTCCACACGTAGCCGATGTTCTCCTCGCGCACGGTGAACTCGACGTAAACGTTCCATCCGTAGTCGGGCTTCTCGGGCTTGATCATCGTGATGTCGCCGACGTCGAACCCCATCATCTTGACCGTGTCGCCGACCTTCAGCCCGGCCCCGCTGCGAAGGTAAGTGTAGTAGTGGACCTTCGTGTCGAACCAGCCCTTGCGCTTCGCCGTGTGGTAAACGTAGTAGGAAAACCCGGCCAGCAACATCAGCGTCGCCAGCCCCACGAACAAGCCCACGGCGCGCTCGACGCGGCTGAGCCGCGTGCGCAATTGGGGCGTCAGGTCTTGCATGGCGCGCTCCTTCTAGCCCGCGGCCAGCAACTCGCGCAAGGCCGGCTCGCGCACGGGATCAAGGCCCTCCCGCCCGCCGAGCGCCTGCCAGCGGTTCTCCTTGAGCACGGCGAACTGGCGGCCTTGCGATTTCCACGGGCGGAAGTCATCCGTCGTCACCGCGAGCGTCAGCGGCTGGCCGCCAAGAAACGGATGCCCCGCGGCGAGCGCGGCGAGGAACTCAATCCACCACACCGCCTGCCGCCAGTCGAGGCCGCCGAGCGGATTGTCGAGCAACAGCACCTCCGGCTTGAGCCCGAGCGCGCGCGCGAGCCCGACGCGCTGCCGCCACGGGCGGCCGATGCGCGACGGCACCGATTCCGCCATGCGCGTGAGCCCGGTGAGCTCGAGCACGGCAGCCGTCTCGACCGCGGCGTCCGCGACGGTCAAGTTGCGATGGTAACTTAGCGGCAACGCCACGTTTTCCGCGACCGAGAGGTGGTGAAAGAGCCGCCCGCCGTTTTCAAACACCAGTCCCACTTTCAACCTTGCCTGAAGCAAGTCGTCCTCCTCGATTATCTGCACGTTGCGCCCGCCAAGGAAAAACGCCCCGTCGTCCGGCGGCACCAAGCCCGCGGCAGTCGCGAGCAGATCCGACTTGCCCGACCACGCCGGCCCGCCGATGACCCACCAGTCGCCGCGCGCGATTTTCCAATTCACCCCCACCACGGGCATCGCGCCATCCAATGGCGGCGCCTTGACCGTGACGTCGTCAAGCTCGACGAGGACTTCGCGGCGCGACTGGATCGTGGTGTTCATTTCACATGACGAGGTAAACGACGATGAACATCGCATCGAGCAGCACGCACGCGACGACGCTGTGCAGCACCGCGCGCGTCGTGGCGAACGAGACCTCCTCGAGCCGCAGCGGCTGGGCGAGTCCCTGGTAGCAGCTCACGATCGAGATCACGACGCCGAAGCCCAGCGTCTTGAGCGCGAGCAGCGCGAAGTCCTCCCAGATGAGCGCGCCCGCGAGCTGCCGGAAGTAATCCGCAGGCAGGATGGGCACGTCTTGGATGAACGCGAACACGTAGCCGCTCAGCACCGCCGTGAGGATGAGATAGATGGTGAGCGAGAAAATGCCCACCGCCATGCCAATCATCCGCGGGATCACGAGGAAGTGAATCGGGTCAATCCCTAGCGCCTCGAGCGCCTCGACCTCGCCATGCGCGCGGCTCGTGCCCAACTCGATGACCGTGGCCGTGCCGACGCGCCCCAGCACGAGCAACGCCGCCGCAAGGGGGCCAAGCTCCCGCACGACCACCGTGACCATGACCTTGCCAATGTATTCCGACGCGCCGAACTTCTGGAGCAGCGCCACGGTCTGTCCGAGAATGACGAAGCCGAGCGCGGACCCGATGAACAGCACCACGGGCAGCAGCCGGAGCCCCGCCCGGCGGACCTCGGCGCGAATCATCGGCCGCATGACGTTGGCGGCGACGTTGAACTTGGTGACGGCGACTCCGAGCGTGATGAGCGCGAACGCGCCAAGCCCCTGCGCCGTGAGCACAAAGCGAAGCAGCATCCGGCCCGTGTATTTCAAATACCCCCTCGGAAGCGGCGCCTCCATGATGCTCTGCACGTTGCGCAGCAGCTTCGTGGTTGCCTCCTGCGATTCCATGCGCGAAAGACTATGCGCGGCGGGGAGGAATGGAAGGGAAAGGTTGAGCGGAAACTGGAACGTCCAACGCTCAACGCTCAACTTCCAGGTGTGGACGCAACTCAGGAGCGGACTGCGAGTCGGGCAGGAGAACTTTGAACTCCAAACTCCGATCGTTGAGCGTTCGACGTTGGGCGTCGAGCGTTGAATGTTTCCGCCCCTGTCCCGCTATGCCAGCGCCTTGCGAATCACCTCGCCGCTCACATCCGTCAGCCGCTCGTCCCGGCCATTGTGGCGATACGTGAGCCGCGTGTGGTCCATCCCAAGCAAGTGCAGCAGCGTCGCGTGGATGTCGTGCACGTGCGTCTTCTCCGACTCGGCGCGCAGGCCGACGGCATCCGTCGCGCCGATGATGGTGCCGCCTCTCACGCCACCGCCCGCGAGCCACATGCAGAAGCCGTGCGGGTTGTGGTCGCGCCCTGTGCCGCCTTCGTTCATCGGCGTGCGGCCGAATTCGCCGCCCCACACGACGAGCGTCGAGCCGAGCAGGCCGCGCGATTTCAAATCCTTCAACAGCCCGGCAACGGGCAGGTCGCTCGCTGCGCACAGCTTCGCGTGGTTCCCCTCCACGTCGCTGTGGCCGTCCCAGCCGTTCGTGTCGCCGCAGTAAAGCTGCACGAAGCGGACGCCGCGCTCGACCATCCGCCGCGCGAGCAGGCAGCGCGTGCCGAATTCCGCCGTGACCGCGCGGTCGAGGCCGTAGAGTTTGCGAGTGGCCGCGGACTCGCCCGCGAGGTCCACCACGTCGTGCGCGTGGGTCTGCATCCGAAACGCCAGTTCGTAGGCGGCGATGCGCGCGGCCAGCGGCGAATCCTCCTCGCCCGCGCGAAGGTCGGCGCGATTGAGTTTGTTGACGAGGTCCACCGTGGCGCGCTGCTGCCCGGCCGAAATCCCGTGCGGCGTGTTCAGGTGCAGGATGGGTGATTCGCCGGTGCGCAGCACTGTGCCCTGGAATGTCGCGGGCAGATAGCCGTTGCCCCACGCGGGAGCGCCGCCTTTCACCCAGCCCGCCGGGTCGGGCATCACGACGAACGCCGGCATGTTTTGGTTCTCCGTGCCGAGCCCGTATGTCGTCCACGCGCCGAGGCTCGCGCGGCCCATCAGGATCGAGCCTGTATTCATCAGATAGACCGACTCCGGGTGCGTGACGCTGTCGCCGTGACATCCGCGCAGCAAACAGAGGTCGTCGGCGCACGTCGCGATGTGCGGCAGGAACTCGCTCACGTCCATCCCGCACTGGCCGTGTTTGTGGAAGGGACGCCGCGACGGCATCAGCGAATTCTTCGCGACTGCGCGGCGGGTCTTGAATGCGCCGAACGAATCGGGAATTGGCTGGCCCGCGAGGCGAACAAGCTCCGGCTTCGGCTCGAACAAGTCCACGTGGCTCGGCCCGCCTGACATGAAAAGGAAGATGATGTTCCGCGCGCTTGGCGCGAAGTGCGGTGCCTGCGGCGCGAGTGGATTCGTGGCGCGCGGCGCGACGGCATCCCCGGCGAGCAACCCCTCGCGGTCCAGCAACGACGCCAGCGCAATCGTGCCGAATCCCGCTCCGGCGCTGCGAAGAAAGGCGCGGCGTGACGCGGGCCGCGTGTTCAGTCCGGCAGGTCCGGGACAGGCGCTCATGGTGTCGGCCCAGTGTGTAGCACGGGCGCGCTGGCACGCGAAGCGCAAATACAATGCGCACATCCGCAGGTCTGCGGAGTTCAGTCCGTGATCGACGCGAGGGGGCCAAACGCTGACCCTAGCTGCGGGTTCACGGGGCGGCGGGGGTCGAACCGCGCGGCTGTCTGCGGCGAACGCAGGCGCTGGCTGCAAACTATGGACCGGGATCCACGCGCATGAATCCATGCGAGTCGCAGCGATTTCAGCCGGCAAACATGAAAATTCTCGTTGCCGAGGATGATCCCGTGGTGAGGCGAATCCTCGAAGACCTGCTCACGCGGTGGAGTTTCGAGGTCGTGGTGACGACCAACGCGGACCAGGCGCTCAAGGCGTTCCAACGCGAGGACGCGCCGTGCCTGGCCATCATTGACTGGCAGATGCACGGCATGGACGGCGTGGAACTCTGCTGCCAGGCCCGGCCCCAGCTCAAGCTCTCCCCCTTTACCTCATCCTGCTCACCATTCGTGGCGGCAAGGCCAACATCGTCCAGGGCCTCGACGCCGGCGCGGATGACTACATCACCAATCCCTTCGACCAGGAGGAATTGCGCGCCCGCGTGCAAGTCGGCGCGCGCGTGGTCCACCGTCAGACCGAGCTCGCGCAGCGCGTTCAGGAACTTGAGGCCGCCGTCGCGCACGTGAAGCTCTTGCAGGGCCTGCTGCCCATCTGCTGCTACTGCAAAAAAAGCCGCGACGACCGCAACTACTGGCACGAAGTCGAGAGCTACATCCAGCAGCACAGCCAGGCCAAGTTCACCCACGGCATCTGCCCCGAGTGCTACCAGAGAGTCGTCCAGCAAATCTGACCGTTCCGCACGGATGCACCGCACCGGTTCCGCGAGCTGGTGCCGCCGTTCCGTCTTAAGCGCATGGTGACCGTCCCAGACCGGCCCAAGGTTCTCGTCATTGACGACGACCCCGGCATGCTCGGCAAGCTCGAGGCCATGCTCGACACGTGGGGCTTCCGCGCCGTCACCGCCTCCAATGCAGACACCGCGTTCGAGTTGCTCGTCCAGGACGAGGAGGTCCACATTGTCGTCGTGGACTACATGCTGCCGGGCATGAACGGCTTCGAGTTGTGCCGGAAAATCCGCGCCAAGCTGCACAGCACGCCGCTGCACCTGCTCATCCTCACGGCGAAGGCGAGGTGCTTCGAACGCAGGGGCGCAAAGTTTGAGATGGCCGCAGGGTTACGTTGGAGGGATTCCCATGCGCTGCTTGCGGTCGTCTCCGAACTCCGCGCCTCTCCGCACCCTTTGCGACTTTGCGTTGAAGTGAGCCTCTTCCCGCAACAAAGGCGGACCGTCACTTCAAACCGAGCCCGAGCGATTCCTTGCAATACTTGATGCTGCGCTCGATCTCGCCCCGCTGGTAGGCCTGCTCCTCGTCGTTGTTCGCGGACCGGTGCGGCGGGATGGACTTGCCGCGCTTCGCGAGCGCGATGAACTTCGCTAGATCCGCCCCGCGCATCTTCGGCCACGCCTTCCAGAAGTTCGCGTCGTTCTTGTAAATCGGCAGCTCGCGCGGAAAGCCGCTGATGGTCTCGATGTGCACGGGCGCGTTCGGGCAGAGCTTCTCGAAGCGGTCGAAGTAGGCCTTCAAGTCAACCGTTCCCTCGCCCATGGCGCACCATTGCACGGTCACGCCGTTGGGCGTTTCCCACACCGCCGAGTCGCGCAAACTGGTCGTGAGCGTGTAGGGCCCTAGGATTTCGAGGTTCTCCACCGGGTCCTCCATGGTCCACGCCGCGTTGCCCGAATCCAGGTTCGCGCCGACGAAGTCCCGGCCAGCGGCCTCGATAAGGGTGGCGAGTTCCCACGCCTGCATGTCGCCCCCGTGGTTCTCGATGGCGATCTTCACGCCGGCGTCCACGGCCCGGCCGCGGCCGGCCTTGAGCACCTTCACCGTGTCGGCGATGCGCGCTTCGATGCCGCCCTCGGTCGTGCGGTCCTGTCCGTTGCCGAGGATGACGCGGAACACAGGCGACCCAAGCGCCTTGGCCATCCGGATGCCGAGCGCAAGATGTTCGCCGGCCGTTCCCCAATCCTTCTTGAAGGTGCGCGACGTCGGGCAGATGCTCCACGAACCGAGCCAAGTCTGCAGCCCGTGGTCGGCTGCGTATTTGCGGATTTCGCCGAGCGCAGCGTCGTCGTGCTTGCCTTCGAACGGCCCGAAGTCGGTGATGAACAGCGAATCGGTCTTGAGCTGCGCGGCCCAGTCAATCAACTGCCGCGCGTTCCACTTCATCGCCCGCACGGCGAAGTTGTCGTAGCCGAGCTTGATGCCGCGCCTGCGGACGGGTTCGGCTGCGCCGAGCGGCGACGCGAGCGCGACGGCTGATGCTGCGGCGGCGGTTCGAAGGAATGCGCGGCGGTCCGTGGCGCTGTTCGGCGAGTTCATGCGCTTCTTGTAGCAACTCGCGCGCAATTTGCCAATCGGAACGCGAACGCGAAGCCGCCGCGCCGCGCGTCACTTGGCTTTCCCCGCCGGCTGGCGGTTCAGCTCCGTGCCGCGGCGCAGGCGGAAGGGGTCGCTCTTCACGATGGCGGTGACGAGCGCGGAGAAGTGGTAGTCCTGCTTCGCCAGTTCGGCGTTGATCTGCCGCACGGCGCGGCTGTCGTAGTATTCCAGGCCGCGGCCCAGCGCGTAGGTGAGGAGCTGCTCGGTCAGGTTGCGGACGAAGCGCTCGCGCTTATCCTTGAGCACGCCCTTCAGCTCGGCCGGGCCGTTGAAGGACTTGCCGTCCGGCAGCGTGCCCACCGCGTCAATCACGTCCGCGCCGTCCTTCGTGCGCCACGCGCCGACGGCGTTGTAGTTCTCGAGCGCGAAGCCCAGCGCGTCCATCTGCGTGTGGCAGCTCGCGCAGGCGGGGTTGGCGCGGTGCTGCTCCATGCGCTGGCGCAGCGTGCCGGTGAGCTGCTGCTGGCCGTCCAGCTCGGGGACGTTCGCGGGCGGCGGCGGCGGCGGCGTGCCGAGCAGCTGCTCGAGCACCCAGCGCCCGCGCTTCACCGGCGAGGTGCGCGTGGGATTCGAGGTGACGGTGAGGATGCTGGCTTGCGAGAGCAGCCCGCCGCGCTCCTTCATCGGCAGCGCCACGCGGACGAACCGGTCGCGCGGGATCGCCTGGCCGCCCGTCTCCGTCTTCTTCTGGTAAAGCCGGTTCCCCGCCGTGTCCGCGATGCCGTAGTGCCGCGCGAGCTGCTCGTTCAGGTAGGTGAAATTACCGTCAATCAGGTCGAGCACGCTGCGGTTCTCGCGCACGATCTCGCCGAAGAAGAGCACCGTCTCCTGGAGCATCGCGCGGCGCAACGCGTCGTTGAAGCCGGGAAAGAGCTTCGTGTCCGGCGCGCTCGTCGGCAGCCGCTTCAACTGGAGCCATTGCAGCGCGAAGCTCTCCACCAGCGCGGCGGAGCGCCCGTCCGCGAGCATCCGCTTCACCTGCGCGTCGAGGCGGGCGGTGAGCTGGCCCTTGCCGGCAAGCGTGAAGAGCTCGTCGTCCGGCATCGTGTTCCACAGGAAATAGCTGAGGCGCGACGCGAGCTGGAACTCGTCGAGCGGATGCGGCTCCTTCGTCTGCGGGCGGTCGTCCAGTTCGAGCCGGAAGAGAAACTTCGGCGAGCACAAGACGGCCGGGATGACCTGTTGGATCGCGCCTTCCCACTTGCGGCCGCCGGCCACGGACTGGTCCACGCTCCGGGCGAGCGCCTCGATCTCCGCCTTCGTCGCGGGCCGGCGATAGGCGCGGGTGAGCAGGCGGGTGAGCACCTCGCGCGTCTGCTCGGCCTGCGGCTTGCCCGGTGTGCAGGCGAGGATCAGGCGGTGCGAGTCCGGCCGCGTGTCCATCGGCCCCTCGCTCCAGATGGATTCGATGTGGAGCTTCGGCGGCTCCTCGCCCTCGGGGGGCTTGATCACCGCGAGGCCGGCGCTGCTGATGCCCTTGATCCGGTTGATGGGAACCTCGATGGTCTGGCGCTTTGCCGCGGTGCGCGCGGTAATCTCGAAAGCCTTCACAATTTTCAGCGGCTTCATCGTCGCCAGCCCCGCGCCCATCAACTGCTCCAGCTCCGCGTCGGGGGAATGCTCCGCCAAATCCTTGCCCTGCAAGAAGAGCGCGACCTTCACCGGCGCGGCGCCCTGGGTCTCCGCGTAGAGCGTGGCGCGCAGGAAGAGCTCGCCGTCGCCGGTGAGTTTCAAGTAGTCGCCCGTGGCGGTGAACGGCCCGGAGTCCACCGGCAGCTTCGCCGCGGGGTTCATCGGGCGGAAGCGCCCCTGCGGGGTGTTGTCATTGTTCGGCTGGAGATAACGGCCGGAGAGATGGCGGACGGAGGGCGGCGGCGGGTTTTCCAGAATCACGCGCTGGGCGATCCCCTCGGCCGCGTCCAGGTAGCGCTCCAGCAGCAGCGGCGAGAGCGTGAGCACGTCGCCGATGTTGTCGAAGCCGTGGCCGATGTCGTCGGCGGGGAAGTCCTCCGTGGGGTTGAAGTCCACGCCCAGCAGGTCGCGCACGGTGTGGTAATACTCGGTGCGGTTGAGCCGGCGCACGGTGACGCGGCCGGGATCGAGGGGCAGCTTCAGTTCGGCGCGTTCCATCGCGGTCTCGATGGCCGCGGTGAACGCGGTGATCTCCGCCGCCGTCGGCTGCCGCTGCTGCTTGGGCGGCATCTCGCCGGTGCCGACCTGTGTGAGCACGTTCAGCCACACCTTGCGGTCCTTGAGGATGGCGGCGTCGGACTTGTCCTGCTTGACGAGGTTGAGGTCGGCCTTGGTGAATTTCTTGCCGTGGCACTCGACGCAGTGCTTTTCGAGGAAGGCCACGGCGTGCTTCTGAAAATCCGGGGGCGGCGAACTGGCGGCAGCCCAGGCCGCGCCGGCGGCGGCGAGGCAGGCCAGCGCGACGAGCGCGCGGAGCCGCGCCGGCCAGCGGGAAACGGCCACGGCAAGGCGGGCTCGTGAGGGTTCGTTCATATCCAGACCAGTGCAAAGACTTGGGCCTCGCGAGGTCTATTCAGCGGCCGGAGCGCGCGCGCACTGGCTATCGAGCTGACTCGCATTCTCGGTCCTGCCCGCCCCTGGCTGTTTCCCTCTGGCCTTGCGCCGGCTCGCGCGACTACGCTCCGCGCGCCACACATGAAGATCCGAGAAATCCGCTGCGCCGGCCTGCGTGGCGCAACACCCGAGGGTGGCTGGAGCAATGAGCTGCGGCCGGGAGACTGCGTCCACACGCTCATCGCCGTCCATACGGACGAGGGCGCGGTGGGCCTCGGCAGCGTGTTCACCAACGACGCGCTGGTGCGCGCCGCGCTCGCGGTGCTGGAGCCGCTGTATCGCGGCGAGAACGCGCTGGAGCCGGAGCGCGTGAGCGAGAAGTTGAGCCAGCACATGTTCTGGCTCGGGCGCGGCGGGTCCATCACGCACGCCATCAGCGGCGTGGACATCGCGTTGTGGGATTTGCTCGGGCAGGCCACGGGCCAACCGGTCGGGCGGTTGCTCGGCGGGCGTTACCGCGAGCGCGTGCAGCCCTACGCCTCGCTGCTCATGGATGAGCCGGCCAGGTTGCGCGACCATCTGCTGCGCGTGAAGGCGCAGGGCTTCCGCGCTTTCAAGATTGGCTGGGGACCGTTCGGCCGCGTCAGCCGCGCGGTGGACGAGGCCATCGTCCGCGCCGCGCGCGAGGCGGTCGGCCCCGAGAACAAGCTGATGGTGGACGCGGGGGGCAGCGACGCCTATTGGTCGCAAGGCTACAAGTGGGCGTTGAACACCGCCAGGATGCTCGCGGACTACGACGTGTTTTGGTTCGAGGAAGCGCTCGTGCCGGACGCGCTCGAGGACTTCATCAAGCTTCGCGAGCATTCGCCCGTGCCCATCGCGGGCGGTGAGGTGCTCACGCGGCGGCAGGCGTTCCAGCCCTTCCTCGCCGCGCGGGCCTTCGACATCATCCAGCCCGACGTGACGAAGGTGGGCGGCATCAGCGAGGAGCGGCGCATCGCGTGGATGGCTCAGGAGCACGGCGTGCGCTTCATCCCGCACGGCTGGAACACGGCGGTCGGCCTCGCGGCGGACCTGCACCTTGCGTCCACCTTTCCCGGCACGGACCTCATCGAGTATCTCACCGGCTCGCCGTTCATTGACGAGATCACCGCCGGCGGCTGGCACCTCGACGCGGAGGGGATGCTGGCGATTTCCACCAAGCCCGGCCTCGGCCTGACGCTTGACCGCGATGCGGTGAAGAAATACACGCGCGGCGAGAGGTTGCTAGATTGACCTCGTGTCCACGTTTGGAACTTTTGTTTGACTTCACCCCGTGCCGGACAATCGTTGCGCCACCACCGGCCCATGCGGTTCACTCGCAACCTGCCATGAAAACGCCTTCGCCTCTCGCGGCCGTCCTCCTCGCCTTCACCATGAGCCAAGCCCACGCCGCCGATGCGAACGCCACCGCACCCATCACACTCGTCATCCACGGCGGTGCGGGGCCGATCCCGCGCGCCGAGATGACCGCCGAGCGCGAGAAGGGCCATCGCGCCGCGCTCGAGGCGTCGTTGCGCGCGGGCCACTCGGTGCTCAAATCCGGCGGCGCCGCGCTCGATGCGGTCGTTGCGGCCATCCGCGTCCTTGAGGATTCACCGCTCCACAACGCCGGCAAGGGCGCTGTGCTCACGGCCGAGGGCACGGTCGAACTCGACGCCTCGATCATGGACGGCGCGACCCGGCGCGCGGGCGCGGTCGCGGCGGTGAAGCATCCGAAGAACCCGATCGTCCTTGCGCGGCTGGTCATGGACAAATCGCCGCACGTGTTGATGACCGGCGAGGGCGCGGAAGTGTTCGGCCGCCAGCACGGCGTCGAGATGATGCCCGCGGACTACTTCATCACCGAGCAACGCAAGCAGCAACTCGAGCGGGTGAAGCGGCAGCTTCAGCAGAAGGACCGCGAGAAGCCGCGCTCGGAGTTCGAGTTGCTTTCGCCTGCGGAGCGCGCGGGCACTGTCGGCGCGGTGGCGCTCGACTCGCGCGGCAACATCGCCGCGGGCACCTCGACCGGCGGCATGGTGAACAAGCGCTTCGGCCGCGTGGGCGACTCGCCCATCATCGGCGCGGGCACGTTCGCGGACAACCGCACGTGCGGCGTCTCGGGCACGGGCCATGGCGAGTTTTTCATCCGCGGCGTGGTGGCTTACGATGTTGCGGCGCTCATGGAATACAAGGGCATGAAGCTCGCCGAGGCCGCGGACCTCGTGGTGATGAAGAAGCTCAAGGAACTCGGCGGCACCGGCGGCATCATCGCGCTGGACCGGCAGGGCAACGTGGCGATGCCGTTCAACACGGAGGGGATGTTCCGCGGCGTGATGCGCGCGGATGGGTCGTTCGAAATCGCGATCTACCGCGACTGAGCGTCGCGCGCGGCGTTTAACGGAAACCACGAATGGACACGAAGGGACACGAATCGGACCGAAGCGCCGAGCACCGCTTCGGCTCGGGCCAACACGGATTCGTCGCGTCGCTCGCCCTCTGCTTCCTCGCGCTCAGCCTCCACGCCGCCGACCCGGTCAGGGCCGACTTCAACGGCTACTCGGCCACGTGCGGCGTGCGTGTGAACGAGGTGAACGAGGAGTTGTTCGTCTCGTGGCCGATGGCCGAGCGCGTCACGGGCTGGGTCAAGTTCTCGCTCGACCCGGAACGCCCGCTCATCCGCTCGATGCTTGCGCTGGGTCCGGGCGATTTCAGCGGCCAGCCGTGGATGGGCAATATGCACCCGCTCGTGACGATGACCGTCGGTTCGCGACAAGCGCCGGCGGGACGCCCGCCGGAGATGAGCATCTGGAACACGTTCTTCGACTCGCCCGCGAAGCGTCCGAACCGCACGCACGTGGGCGAGTTCAAGCTCACGCGCGCGCGCGTCACGAGCGAGGGACGCCGCGCGACGGTGGCCTTCGGCGACATCGCCATCGGCCCGTTCAACGGCGAGTTGCGCTTCACCTTCTACGCCGACACGCGGCTCATCCACATGGAGGCCGTGGTCAGCACACAGGAGGACGGGCGCGCGTTCATCTACGACATCGGGCTTACGGGCGACATCGAGGGCGCGCAGGCGTTCGCGTGGATGGACACCGACGGCAAGATGCAGGGCACATCGGCGCTGCCGGGCACGGTGGACCGCTCGCTCGCCGTGCGCCACCGCATCCTTATCGCCGAGTGCAGCACCGGCAGCATCGCCATCTTTCCGCCGCCGCATCAGTTCTTCTTCCCGGTGGACATCACCACGAACAACAAGTTCGTGTGGTTCGGCCGGCGGCATCAGTTCGTGGACCGCTTCGGCTTCGGCATCCGGCAGGACCCGACCGGCGGCGGCAACTACGTGCCGTGGTTCAACGCGCCGCCGAACACCTCGCAGCGGCTCGGGTGCTTCCTGCTGCTCTCGCACGGCCCGTCTGGTAACGCGATGATGGAGGCACTGCGCTTCACGCGGCAGGACCGCTTCGCCGACGTGCCGGGGCACGTCACGTTCAGCTCGCATTACCACATGGCCATCGCGATGGCCGCGCTCGACGCGTGGAAGTCGCGCGTGCAATCACCCGCGGTGCCGCAGTTCGTCGACGTCTTCAAGCGCATGGGCGTGCAGGCGGTGCATCTCGGCGAGTTCCACGGCGATGGCAATCCGCGCGATCCCGGCCCGCTGCGGCTGCCGCAGATGGAGGCGATGTTCAGCGAGTGCCGGCGGTTGTCCGACAAGGAACTGCTGCTGATTCCCGGCGAGGAAGCGAATGTGCATCTCGGCTTGAACGAACCGGGCAAGCATCCCGGCCACTGGATGCTGATGTTCCCGAAGCCCGTTTACTGGACGATGGTGCGCGGCGAAGGACAGCCGTTCGAGGAGAAGCACGAGAAATTCGGCGCAGTGTATCACACCGGCAGCCGCGCGGACATGTTCGAGCTCATCAAGCGCGAGAAGGGCCTCGCCTTCACCGCGCACGCGCGCATCAAAGCCTCGAGCTGGACGCCCGACCTCTATCGTAACGAGGATTTCTACCTCTCCGACCACTGGCTCGGCGCGGCGTGGAAGGCGATGCCCGCGGACCTCTCTCGCGAGCGCCTCGGCGAGCGCTGCCTCGACCTGCTCAGCGACATGGCCAACTGGGGCCAGAAGAAATACCTGCCGGGCGAGGTGGACGTGTTCAAGATTGACCGCACGCACGAACTCTACGGCCACATGAACATCAACTACCTGCGCCTCGCGAAGCTGCCGGACTACGACGAGGGCTGGCAGCCCGTGCTCGACACGCTGCGCGCGGGGGCGTTCTTCACCACGACCGGCGAGGTGCTCATCAAGCAGTTCCTCGTGAACGGCAAGGCCAGCGGGCAGACGCTCAGGCTCAAGCCCGGCGAGAAACCCGAGGTGCGCGTGGATTTGGAATGGACCTTCCCGCTCAAGTTCGCCGAGGTGATTTCCGGCGACGGGCAGAAGGTGTTCCGCCATCGCGTCGAACTCGCCAGCACGGTGTCCTTCGGCAAACAGGAGTTGAAGCTCACGCCCGACCTCGCGGGCCGCAAGTGGGTGCGCGTGGAAGTGTGGGACATCGCGGCCAACGGCGCTTACACGCAGCCGGTGTGGATCGAGCCGTGAGGTGGCGTTGACGCGCGCGAAGCATTCCCGGGTGCAACCCGGTCAGCGCGAGTCCGGTGTGCCCGAAGAAACCGGCATCGCCGCAATCCACTCGCGGATCAACTTCACCGCCGCATCATCCACGAGCGACGAGGCAAGCGGCGGCATCTGGCCGGGACCGCGCGTGGAAAGGCGGTGCAGCAGGATGGAACTCGCCGGACGGCCCGGTGCGATGACCTTCGCGTCGGGCAGGTTGAACTTGTCGTGCAGGCCGTCCACGCCCAGCGCGCGCATCGCATCGGGCTTGGCGTTGATGTGGAGGTTGATGGCCGCGTTGCCGCCACCGGCCTCGACGTGACAGTGCGCGCAGTTCGAGTGCAGATACGAACGGGCGCGCGCTTCGAGCGGCTGTGTCATGTCGTAAGGGTCGGCGAGCTTCGCGTAGTTGTCGGGCGCCTTGGGCAGCTTGTCGGTTAACCGGTCCGGCGGACGCTCGCCATCGCGCGGCTTGGGCTGGACTTGGCGGACCTTGAACAGCCCGATGTGCTCCATCGCGCGGAGTTGGTTGTCGCGCACGCCGCCGTAGTCGTGGTCGCGGTTCATCTGGTGCGTGTGCAGTCCGAGGACGAACTGCGCGGCGCGCGAGTGGCAGACCATGCACTCGGCGCGGCTCGGGTAATGCCACGTCTGGCGACGCGAGCCGCCGGGCGAGGCAGCGTCCCTGATGGTGAAAGTGCGGTCCACGCCGCCGGACGCGACAAGCTCTGCGTCGGTCTGCGCGGTGTTCCACGCGTAGGTGTAGCCGACCCATTCGCTTTGCTGGAAGACGAGCAGCCGCGTCTCGATTCGCTGGCGCGAGGCGGCGTTGCCGGCTTCGAGGTCGAGCGAGAAGGTCTTCACGAGCACCGACGCCTCTGGGAATTTCCACGCGCCGCCCTCGGTGAACTCGATCTGGTTTGTGCCGGGCACGGCGATGAAGCGCTCTTTGTGCGTGCCATCCGACCACAGCGGCGAGTTGACCGAATACGGGATGAGCGCGGGCTGGACACGGTGCCCCTTCACGCTGGCGAAGAGGCCGGTTTCGCTGAGCTTGCGCGGGAACTTCGCCGGTGATTTCGGCACGGGGTTGGGTTCGAGTTCGTAAATCGCGCCGCCGTAATCGGCGTGGAAGATTTCGCCGCGCTGTCCCTGCGCGAAGGCGAGCGGTTGGTGCGGCGTGTCGGCGAGTTCGCGGTGCCACGTAATCTTGCCGCGCGAGTAACGCGCGCCCCAAATCTTGCCCGTGCCGTAGTCGCCGTAGATGTAGGCGCCGCGCAGCTCCGGGAAGCGGTCGCCGTGATACACCGTGCCGCCCGTGATGCTGCGCGCCTCCGAGTGCGGGTGTTCGATGGTGGGCTTGCTGATGGGCACCGGTCCGCGCGCGCGCAGCGGGTGGAACGGATGCGAGCCTTCCATCACGCTCCAGCCGTAGTTCGCGCCGCGCTGGACGACGTAGATCATCTCCCACAAATCCTGCCCGATGTCGCCGACCCACAGGTCGCCGGTCTTGCGGTCGAACGAGAGCCGCCACGGATTGCGGAAGCCGAACGCCCACAGCTCCGGCCGCGCGAGCGGGATGTGCAGGAAGGGATTGTCGCGCGGGACCGAGTAGCCGAGGCCGGGCGCGGGGCGGTCCACGTTGATGCGCAGCACGCCGGAGGCGAGGTCGCGGATGTCCTGGCCGGTGTCGAGGCCGTCCGAGTCGCTCGTGCCGTCGCCGCTCGAAATGTAGAGCATGCCGTCGGGACCGAAGTCCATCTCGCCCCCGTTGTGGCCGTTGGAGAGCCACTCGATGATGACCGTCTCGCTCGCCGGGTCGCAGCGCAGCGGCGAGCCCGCGACGGTGTAGCGGAGGATGCGGTTCTGTTTCCGCTTGGCCGAGTTCGGGCCATTGGCGAATACGAAGACGAAGTGATTCGTTGCGAAGCCCGGATGAAACCGCAGCGAATACGTCTCGTGGTCGGCGAGTTCGAGGAAGATGTTGGTGGACGTGACCGATACGTCGTTGGGAAAGGAAAGGATGCGACCGTTCTGCTCCACGACGAGCAACCGGTCACTCGCGGGCTCTGTGGTGATGTAGAGCGGGTGGTTCCACTTGAGCGCAGGGAAGACCTGTTTCGCGCGATACGGCAGCGGTGGTTCGGGCGAGCCGATGACGCGCGAGGTGAGCAGCGGCGCGCGGTTCGTGAGTCCGAAGGGGCGCGCTGTATCGTCCGCGGCCCAAACGACCGTGGCGCAGGCGAGCAGCGCAACGGCCGCCGCACCGATTCGCCATGCCCGACTCCACCGCGCGAGGCTCATGCGCAAGATTACGCCGCGGGTTGTGATGCCGACAATGCCGATTCGCGTCGGCTACTTCATCCCCTTGATGCGATAGGCGGGCAGGTCGCCCTCGTGCTTGGTGGTGATGGCGGTTTTCTCAACCTGCACCACGCGGAAGACGCGCTGGTAAACCTCGGCGCTGATGAGCACCTCGCCGCCGCGCGCGCCGTTGCAGAAGCGGTTGCAGCGGTTGACGGCGTCGCCAATGACGGTGAACTCGAGGCGCTCCTGCGCGCCGATGAAGCCGTGCAGCACGGAGCCGCAATGGACGCCGATGCCGACCTCGACGATGGCGTCGCCGCGCTTCTTCCGTCTCTCGTTGAGTTCGCGCACGGCCTCCTGCATTTCGAGCCCGGCTCTCACCGCCTTCTCGAACTGGTTCGGGTCCGGGTCGGGGCTGCCGAAGATGGCGAGGATGGCGTCGCCGAGGAACTTATCAATCGTGCCGTCGTTCTTGAAGATGGGCGCGGACAGCACGGGCAGGTAGTCGTTGACCAGGTCCACGACGTCGGCGGCGTCCATGTTCGCGCTCATCGAGGTGAAGCCGCGCATGTCGGAGAAGAGCACGGTGACCTCGGACTTCTCGCCGCCGGGCCGCAGTTTGCCGGCGTGGGCCTTCTCCAAAAGCTTGGCGCGGATGCGCGGGGAGAAGTTCATCAGCAGCCGATCGAGAAGTTTCGCGTTGAAGCGCATCTCGTCCACGAGCAGGCGGTTGGCCGTGACCATCGCGGCGTAATTCGAGATGGCCACGAGCATCCGCAGGTCGTCCTCGGTGAAAGCGTTGTCGCTGGAGGGGTTGTCCACGCAGATGACGCCGAGCGAGCGCGTCTGCCACATCACGGGCACATACATGCCGGACTGGATCGAGAGGTTGGCGATGCTGGCCATCACGTCGCCGCTGAAGCCGCCGCGGGTCCAGATGAAGCCCTTCTTTTCCTTCATCGCGCGCCTGGCGAGCGTCTCGCTGACGGCGGGTTCGCCATCGGCGATGTAGGCCGAGAGGAGGAGTTGCTCGGTGTCCTTGTTGCGGGTGAGGAACGCGCCGCGCTTCGCCGACGGGATGGCGTTGAGCGCGTGCTCGATGATGCGGTGATGAATTGTGTCGATCCGCGCCTCGGCGTCAAACTCCGTCGCCATGCCCATGATGGGCGTGAGGCGCTTCATCATCTCCGCGTTGCTCTGCTCACTGATGGTGAAGATCGAGCTGCCCACGTCCATCGCGGCGGCGATTTCCATGTCGGCGGCATCGTCGGGCTCCGGCTCGGGCGCAGGCGCGGCGGGAAGCTTCAACCCAGGCGGCATTGCCGAGGCGGGCTTGGCTGACGGCGAAAGGCTCGTGAACGACGGCGCGACGGGCACGAGGGAAGAGGGTCCGCCACCGGCCGGCGATTGCGCGAGCGGCGAAGCTTTTGCGGGCGCGGGCGCGGCGAGCGCACCTGCTGCATCTGGCGCGAATCCGCCGGACGGCGGCGCAGGCGCGCGCAGCACAACGCCGCCGGAAGGCGCGGCAGGCGCGGCGAACGGTCGCGCCGCGGGTTTGGCGGCTGCGGGTTTGGCCGCAGGTGCGGCGGCAGGCGAGGGCGCGGGTGCCCCGCCTTCCACCTCGACGCCGAGTTCGAGCATCAACGTCGTGTCGCCCAGCTCGACCGTCGAGCCCTGCGGGATTTGCTGGCGACCGTGGCCCTTGATTTCGGCGTCATTGAGCCGCGTGCCACCGGTGCTGCCGATGTCCTCGACCCAATACGCCGCGCCATCGAACGAGAATTTGCAGTGCCGGCGCGAGACGTTCAGGTCGGGATACAAATCCAAGTCGGGCACCTGTCCGTCCTTGGGCCGGCCGACGACCACATCGTTCTGGTTGTATTCCCGCAGTTGTTCCTTCCCGGCCTGAATGACCTTGATCCGGTAGATGAACCCTGCGTCCGAAGGCATGCCGCGAAGCTAGTCAGACGGAACGGCAGCGTCAATGCCGCCGCCGCGCCTTTTTCGTTTCCGCCACCGCGCGCGCGTGCGACGCTCGCCGCATGCCGCCGCTGGTTCGCATTGTCGCGTTGTTGCTTGCGCTCGCAGCCACGTCCGCGCCCGCAGCCGATGCGGACGCGGTGGCGGTGCCGCAGCATGTGTGGCTTGAAGCCGAGTTCTTCCGCCCCCTCAAGGGAGCCAACTTCTCCTACCAGCAGCCCGCCATCACCACGCGCGGCGCGTGGAGCGTTTCCGGTCCGGGCGTTGCGCCCGAGTGGATGCAGGGCGGCGAAAGCGAGTGGATGAGCATCGCGTGCCGTGCCGACGAAACCAACGCGCTCGTCGTGCGGCGCGAGACGGAAATCCCCTCCGCAGGTCCGTTCACGTTGTGGGTGCGCTACGCGGACTATCGCGGCAAGAAGGAGGAGTTCGGCGTGCGTGTGCGGCAGGGCAACCGCGCCTCCGAGCACGTGTTCGGCCGCGCGCCCGTCGGCGATGAACTCGACCCGATGGCGCTGTTGTGGGATTGGAGCTTCGTGTGGGACAGCGCGGTGATGCTCCTCGAGAAGGGGCCCGCCACGGTGGAGTTGTTCATCACCGGCCCGAGCGAGGCGCGGCGGCAGGTGGACGCGCTCTGCCTCACAACCGACAAGGCCTACCGCCCGCGCGGGCGCGAGAAGCCCGACTTCGCCGTGTGGCAGCTTATGCGGACGTTTCGCGCGACGAACTCCACCGCCACGCCGCCCAACGCGACCACCGCGCCCGCCGCGACGGACTCCGCAGTCGAGCCGCTCATCAAGTCGCGTCCCAGCTTCGACATCCCGAAACCGTGGCGCGTGAGCGAGGGGCCACCCGCGTTCCTCTGGAACGTCGGCCAGCCGTGGCTCGACGAGTTGAGGAAGCCCGCCGCGGAGCGGCTCGATTCGCCGTTCGGCGTGGACCCGCCATTGGTGAAGGATTTCCTCGCCGCGTTCCGCACCAACCCGCCGCCGCTGTTCTCGCATCCGCTCAGTGGGCCGGTCGTGCACATTCCGCTCTACCCGTCGGTCTTCACGAACGACGCGCCGTTCCTCGACTGGCTCGCGCGCCATCCCACGCAGCGCTTCTCCATCCTGCTCAACTACGGCGAGCCCGCGTTCAAGAAGGACTCCGACCGCGCCGCGCTGCGGGCGAACTTCAAGAAGTTCGAGAAACAGTTCGCCGGCTTCATCGCGGGCGAGAGCATCTCCTACGCGTATCCGGACAACGCCGAGCTGAACGCGCGCGTCACCGCGGCCAAGTCGCGCGCGGACGTGCTGGACGCACTGCGCGAGCTTTACACGGCGGCGACGGTGAAGCGGTTCACGAACTGGTTCGGCGCTCCGCTCACGCCCGAGGAAACGTGGGCGCCCATCAACTCCTGCCTGTCCGCGAACATGGAGCCCTTCGCGCACGCGCTCGGCGCGTGGGGCGAGCGCCGCATCGGCCACGAAAACACCGGCAACTCGCCCACGCTCGCGCGGCGGCTGGCGTTCCTGCGCGGGGCGGCGCGGCAATTTGGCGCGAAGTTTTTCGACTACCAATCCTGCAACCTCGGCGACTCGGCGACGATGTTCTCGCGCGAGGCCTACTTCTACGGCGCGTCGTCGCGCTACATCCTCGACAACCAATACGACGCGTGGGCGGGCGCGGGCCACCACTGGCTGCTCAAGGACTACGTGCTCTGGCACCTCGCGGGCGTGGACGCGTTCTACAACGAGCAGGGCGTGGACATGTTCTGGAAACCCGGCGGCAACTCCGCGGGCGACGCGTTCCCGGTGCAACTTTCCCCGAAAGGCAAGACCGCCGAGGCCGCGCTGCGCATCGCGTCGAAGCATCCGCGCGGGACGCAGTTCACTCCCGTTGCGTTCCTGCTCGACGAAGCGCACGGCTGGTCGCAGGAACGCTTCACGCCGGGCGCGTTTCAGCTCGACCCCGGGTTGAATCCCGCCGTGCTCGCGCCCGGCAAGCACGAGGCGGGCATCCGCGCGTGGTTCGATGTCGCGTATTTCCCCGCGCCCGAGACGCAGAACGAACCCGCCAGCGCCATCCGCCAGACCTACGTCAACGGCGTGTTCGGCGGCATCTTCGACGTGCTCGTCACCGCGCCCCGGCGCACGGCCATCCTCAAGACGTATCCCGTGGTCATCTGCGCGGGCGAACTCAACGTGAGCCTCGAATGGGGCAAGGCGCTGCGCGAATACGTGCGCGGCGGCGGCACGCTCGTCGTGTGCGCCGACCAGCTCTCCGGCCCCGGAGTGAAGGAACTCGAACTGCCCGCGTTCGGGCCGCAGGTCGAGTCGGCGTCGTTCAAGTGGGAACCCGGCGGCGAGACGGTGCCGTGCGGCGTGTTCCGACACCGCGCGCTCGCGGCCGGACGCGACCGCGTGCTGGCGACCACGACGAACAACGGCCCGCTGGCCGTGCTGCGCCGCGCGGGTTCCGGCCAGCTCATCGCCATCGGTGCGCCCGTGGGTTTGGGATTGGATGAACGCCCCGTGCCCGTGCTTGCGCTCGTGATGCGGCACGTTGTGGAAGGCTTGCTGCCTGTGAAAGTCGGCGGCGACATCGAGTGGGTGCTCAACCGCCTCGACGACGGCGGCTGGCTCGTTTCGCTCCTCAACAACCGCGGCATCATCAAGCCGCAGCACGGCATGCTGCCCACGGACCATCGCGAGGAGCAGGTCGTGACGCTGCGCGCGCCGTTCGTCGTGCCGCGCAGTTACGATTGCGTGACCGAACAACCCGTGCGCTGGCTTCCCGCGGACAAGGGCTCGCAAGCCAGGCTCACCCTGCCGGCGGGCGCGGTGCGGATGGTCGTGATCCAAAGCCGGCCGTAGCGCGGGGGCGCTTCAAAAAAGCGCAGTTGCCAACCCCTTGCGCCGCGGGGAAAGTCTGCCGTCATCGCGCCACCACCGTGTTCACCACGCTCGTCATCGGCTTCAAGGAAATCTGGGCGAACAAGTTTCGCTCGCTCCTGACCATGCTCGGCATCGTGCTGGGCGTGGCGAGCCTCGTGACCATGTCCGCCATCGTCAAGGGCATGGAAAACGGGATGAAGGAGGCGCTCATCGCCATCGGCGGGCTCGAGAAGGTCCGCATCGAGGAGCAGGACATCCCGGCGTGGCAGCAGCACCTGGCCGACCAGTCCGTGGGCTGCACGATGAACGACGTGTATGCGCTCCTGCGCAGCGCGCCGCTCGTCAAGTCCGTCACGCCCGAGATGCGCGGGCGCAACCTGACCCTCACGCGCGAGGGCAAGGCGTTCAATCCCTACAACTTCGTGGGCACGTGGCCGAGCGCGCTGGACATGAACCAGCACACCATCCAGCACGGCCGCATGTTCACCGAGCTCGACGACGAGCTGGCGCGCAACGTGTGCGTCATCGGCACCGGCGTGCGCAACGCGCTCTTCGGCCACCCGGAGGACATCGGCCGCGAGATCAACCCCGTGGGCGAGTCCGTGACCATCGGCGGGCAGCGCTTCCGCATCATCGGCATGTTCGAGCATTACGAGAGCGAGCAGGACCGCAAGCGCCGCGAGATGGCCGCGCTCCAGCCGCAGCCCGAGAAGAAGGAAGCCGGCGTGCAGCGCGCGCGCGGCTACGGCCCGCCGGGCAGCAGCGGGCGCGGGCCCAGCAGCGGCGGCAGCCGCAGCGGCTCGAGCGGCGGGTTTGTGTTCGACCTGAAGAACAACACCGTTTACATCCCGCTCAACACCATGTGGCTCAAGTTCCGCGCGTCGGGCAGCGGCAGCGAGCGCAGCGGGTTCAGCGGCTTCGGCAGCAGCCGCAGCTTCGGCGGAAGTTCGTCAAGTTCGAGCAGCAGCAGCATCTCGGAGAGCATCCCCGATCCGCGCCTCTCGCAGATTAACATCAAGGTCGCCGACATCGAGCAGATGGACGGCGCGCTGCAGCAGGCCAAGAACGTCCTCATGCACACGCACCGCGGCATCGAGGACTTCTCGTTCCGCACGCAGGAGAACTGGTCGGAGAACATCACCGTGGCCATCAAGAACGCGCGGCTCTCCGGCGGCATCATCGCGGCCATCAGCCTGATCGTCGGCGGCATCGGCATCATGAACATCATGCTCGCGAGCATCACCGAGCGCGTGCGCGAGATCGGCATCCGCAAGGCCATCGGCGCGTCGTTCATGGACGTGTTCATCCAGATTCTCGTCGAGTCGGTCGTGCTCGCCATCCTCGGCGGGCTGGCCGGGTTGCTCGCCTCCAACGCGCTCGTCAAGCTGCTCACCACGCTCACGCCCACGGACAACTCGCCCGTCATCACCGTCGAGGCGATGGCCGTCGCGTTCGCGTTCAGCGTGGTCGTGGGCATCGTCGCCGGGCTTTTCCCCGCGTTCAAGGCGGCCAAGCTCAACCCCATCCAGGCGCTGCGCTACGAGTAGCGCGGCTCGACGCACCCCGCTTCCGCCGATACGCTGCCCGCCATGGCCGGACAATGGCACGTCGCAAACTGGTTTCTCCCCGTCGTCATCGCGATGTCGCTGCTCCCCTTGTGGGCCGCCATGCGCGCGGGCAGGAAGCGACGGCTCGTGGACAATCTGCCCACCTCCAAGACCACGGGCGTTTTCATCGGCTACGTGGAAGTGAATGGAACCGCCGAGTGCCAGCGCCCGTTGCGAAGCCACCTTGCCGGCGCGGCTTGTGTCCTTTACTCATGGTCCGTCTCCGAGCACTGGTCGCGCACGGAGACCGAGACCTACACCGACAGCGATGGCAAGACGCGAACGCGCACAGTGCATAAAAGCGGCTGGACGACGGTGGCGGATGGTGGCGAGAAGCTCGAGACGTTCTATTTGAGAGACGACTGCGGGCACGTGCTGGTCCGGCCCGAGGGTGCGGACATCGAGCCGGCTCAAATCTTCGACGAGACTTGTGACCGTTCCGACGCGCTCTACTACGCGAAGGGCCCTGTTGAGGCCATTGCAGACTCCGACCATCGGCGGTGGTTCACCGAGTCTGCCATCGTGCTGCACGCGCCGCTCTATGTGCTCGGACAGGCGCGCGAGCGCAGTGACGTGGTCGCGCCCGAAATCGCGCACGACAAGTCCGCGCCGCTGTTTCTCATCTCGACTCGCAGTGAGAAGCAAATCAGTTCGGGCTTCGGCTGGGCGTTTTGGGGTTGGGGAATCCTCGGCCTGCTGCTCGCCGTCGGGGGCGTCGTGGCGCTGGACATCATGGATGAACGGTTACCCTCGAAGCGGTGGCCATTCTACTTCGTGCCCGCCGTGTTATATGGGCTCGCCGCGGCTGGGGCGTGGGTGTGGATGGCGTTCAACAGTCTCGTGGACTTGCGCCAGCGCGTGCGGCAGGGCTGGTCGCTCGTGGATGTGCAGCTCAAGCGTCGGCACGACCTCATCCCGAACCTCGTCAGCGCGGTGAGCGGGCTCGCGAGCCACGAGAAGACGTTGCAGACCGAACTGGCGGCGATGCGCAGCCAGTTGCAGGCGACGCCGCCGGGCGTCGCCGGGCCGGACTACCGCGCCTGCGCGCCGCTGTTCGTCGCGGTGAAGGAGGCGTATCCCGACCTCGTGGCGCAGGAAAACTTTGCGAAGCTGCAGCGCGAACTGGCGGACACGGAGCAGCGCATCGCCCTCGCGCGCTCCTACTTCAACGACATTGCCACCCACTACAACACGCGGCTCGAAATCGTGCCGGACCGGTTCCTCTCGCGGCTCGGCGCGTTCACCTCGCAGCCGTTGATGGCCGCGAACGACTTCGAGCGCGCGCCCGTGACGGTGGACTTCGCCGCGTGAGCGCCGTTCATCCCCATCAACTGCACCGCGCTGTATCGCAGGCTGGCGGAGGGGAAGAGTGAGGGTGGCCTTCGTCAGCAAACCACCTGCGCAATAGTTTGTGCTTGGACCGGCTTTGTCCTACCTGCTCAGGCATTCTCCACGGATGCAATTGAATCCTGACAACAATCCACGGAACCCAAGACGGTCCCGCCAATCGGCTTCAAACTTATCAAGACTGGACGGTCTGGTCGGGCTCGGCATGAAGCGCGAAGCTCTGCGATTGGCGCGTGACGAACTCAAGAGTTGCAGAATGACGGCCGAGAAATTCAACGAGGCCCTGAATGCCGTCCTTACGATGTCTGACAGGCTCAGTTCGTGGATGCAACGGGTCGAATCCTCCTACGAGCGAGTGCCCAAGAGCCGGCGGGCGGCGGCCCGCTTCTACTTGATCTCATTCCGCGCCAGTCTGGGCGACCATGAAGGTGTTTTGCGGTTGATGCCAAAACGATTTGCCGGCCCTGCCGCCCTCGTCGAGCTTGCCTTCGTAATGGACGCCGCACTCTCCCTAAACAGGAAGGACGTTGTGCTCAGCCTGACAAGACGATTACCCAGGGCCATCGAAGTGGCCGAACACCCGATGACGAGGGCGCACTTGCTGCTGGGTTTGTCGGAGATTTTCGCCCGTGATGGGAACTGGGTTGCAGCCATCGCCACCGCGGAAGTGGCGCAAACTTCTGATCTGTTCAACCAGAATGCCACTCTTGCCATCGTCGAATACCACGTCGCTGGCGCGCTCCGGGCGCTCCAAGCCGGCCTTCAGTTCGCGGAAGAGCATCGCCAGAACTACGACCCGCAAACCGAACTGGTGCTGCCGGGGAACACCGATGCAGTTCAGCACCAGGCGGCGAACGAGTTCAGACGACTGCAGAAAAGTTTGGCAAGAATCGTGCCCGAGAAACGCCAAGGGGAACTTGGCTTGCTTGACACGGGACGAACAAGCTAAACAACACCGTGCAAAATCCTTTCCAGCGGCTGAAGCACTTTCGCGTGGAAGCAAACGACCCCAAGGAAAACCACGCCACGGAGACCCTCGCGGCATGCCTGGTGTTCAGTCTGCCGTTTCGACAAGCCTTCCTGGAGTTTCTCTTCAAAGGGAGCCTCCCGAACGAGATCAACGACGCCTCCCAAGTCGTCGTCGAAACGCAGTTTTCGACTGAAGGATTCGGCAACATTGATCTTCTGATGCATACCGGCGAAGGGCCAGCAAAGGGGTTTGCGGTTGTGGTCGAAGTCAAGGTTGGGTCGAAAGAAGACAAGGCTCAACTCGACAAGTATCGTGACTGGCTTGAGAGGAAGTATCGCGGCAGGAACAGGCTCTTCACATTGGTCCGCAATCCCGATCCGCGCTTCAAGCACGAGGCTTCGGAGGTGCGACGGTGGAACGAGTTGTCCAAATGCATCGAGAAGTTTTGCGAAGGAGACGAAGACCCAACCGACAAGTCGCTGCTGAGCGAATTCCTTGATTACTTGGAGATGGAAGGAGTGATTGACAATATGGACTACACGAAACTTGTTGATTACGGAAAAGGGTGGGCTGCCGAAAAGGCGCTTGAAAGCCTGTTTTCGAGAACCAAGGAGTTGGTCAAAGCAAAGATACCCGACCTCCTTGAACCGAGGAACTTCCTTCAGAAACGTCAGCCACCCAGTTTTCAGTTTGGAAGACGGGCATGGGACGATCTCTTTGGCAAGCCACGCTCAACCCATCCAGTTTGGAACAACAAAGTGTATGCGTGGTTTTGCACGCCGGCAACCGATCCCAAAAATTGCAAGCAGTGCGAATTCGTTTTCGAGATTCAGTTGTGGAACGAATTCCATGAACACGATTGGGACTTTACTGAATGGAATCTTGCCGCTTGGCTTGATCATTTCGGGAAGCGCAGTGACTGGACGACTGGTTCGTATTCAAAGCGTGGAAGCTGGATGGATTGGAACCACAATCAAACACTCGACGAGCAACGCCGCTATTGTGTTGAACTAAAGAAGCGACTTCCGGTCAGTGTAGACCAACTTGGGAAAATTGATGGATTTGCCCTCTCCGTGGCATCGCAAGTCGTGGCGTGCATTGGGCTGGTCGATGAACTCCGTTCGTTTCATTGAACTCTCCGGGGCCGATTGCAATCACCTCCGAATCCGTGTGCGTCCGTGTCCATCCGTGGTTCAATCCCGACCTCCGGGTCCGAAGCGTTTTCGGGGGCAGGACGACCGCATCAGTTCACAAACGACAGCTCGTTGGTCTCGAGGATGACCTGCGCGAGCTTCTGCCACGTGGTCAGGCGGCGGCGGTCGCTGGGCTTGCCGAAGTCGCGCTGCGCGTCCCACGTCTTCTCCACCTTCGGCGCGGGGCCGTTGGTGTTGAGCAGCGAAACCGCCGGCGCCCAGGTGAACGCGTCGAAGCGGTCGTTCGCGCGGCAGTCCACCACGAAATCAATCGTGTCACCGGGCCGTATCGCGAGGCGCGGAACCTTCGTCGGGACCGAGTTCCCGTTCGCGATGAACGTCCCGACCACGCCCGCGTAACTCGACACGATGCGGCCTTGCACGCCGTCGCCGCCGCCGCCGCGCGTCGAGAGCGCGCCGTCAATGGAGACGATGCCTTCGTCCGCGGCGGTCCACCGGCGGATGGCCGAGTATTGGATGGTCGGCCCGGGCACGCCGCCCTGCGCGCTGAGGTTGAGGTTGCGATACCGCGGGTCGGGGTAGGTTTGGCCCGCCTGCCAGAAAACCCCGGTGTGCTTCGCCATCGGCCAGAAGTAGCCCGTGCGGCCAGTGCGCGCGTCCACGCCGCCCCAGCCGTATTCCCACGGCGACTGCCCCGGCAGCGGCGACTTGGGCATGCGCGCCTCGAGCGCGAGGTATTCGAGGCCGAGCTTGAGTTCGGTGTCCGTCGCGGCGCGCGAGTAGATGAGCCGGTAGAGGAGCTTGATGCGGTCGGCGTCGGCGCCGGCGTTCTTGAAGTCGTCGCGGCTGACCATGTGCATCGCCTGCTCGATGACCAGCGGGCTGTTCATCATGAAGAGCGCCTGTTGCGGGATGATGGTGGCGGTGCGCTGGCCCGTGCTGAGGTCGGGGTTGGCGAAGTCGAACGCGACGAACATATTCCCGACGTTCGCGCGGTCAATGAAGCCGTAGATGCTGCGGCGCTCGGAATACGGGCGGATTTCCGCGCGCGAGCCGGTGTCGCGCATGGCGTCGGGGTTGTTCGGATTGACCTCGGTGGCGACGGGCACGTCGAGCCGCACGCCCGGCCCGCCCATCGTCAGGTCGAGCTTGCCGCCGATGTGGAGGATGGTGTCGCGCAGCGCCTCGAAGTCGAGCCGGCGGCGGTTCTGCTGCCAGAGCCACTTGTTGTCGGGGTCAATTTGCGCGTGCTTCGGGATGTCGTCGCTCGACTGCTGCCACACGGCCGAGAGCATGATGTGCCGCTGGAGTTTCTTGATGGACCAGCCGTTTTCCATGAACCACCACGCGAGGTAATCGAGCAGCTCGGGGTGCGTCGGCGCCTCGCTGCGCAGCCCGAAGTCGTCCGGTGTGCGCACAAGCCCCTCGCCGAACTGATGTTGCCAGACGCGGTTGACGATGACGCGCGCGGTGAGCGGGTTGTCCGCCGAGGCGATGGACTTCGCGAGTTCGAGCCGGCCGCTGCCGTCGCGGAAGGGTTCGCGGTTCTCGCCTGACAACACCTCGAGGAAGCGCCGCGGCGCCAGCGCGCCCCGGCTGCCGGCGTTGCCCTTGATGAAGATGGGCGAATCGCGCGGGTCGCCGCGGTCGTTGAGCACGACCGCGCGAGGCGGCGCGCCGGGGTGCGAGACCTTCACCGTGTTGACGGCGCGGCGCAGTTCGTTGAGCCGGGCGCGCACCTGGCCGTCGCGCATGATGAGCGCCTGCACGAGGCGATCCACGCTTGCGGTGTCGAACAGGAACATCGGCGAGTCCTTGTCGTAGAACACGCGGCGCAACTGCTCCTGCGCGGCGTCGGCGAGCGTCGGCTCCTCCGGCGCGGAGCCGGACTTCTTGCGCAGTTCGTGCGCCTTGAGCACGTCAATCCACCGCCGCTCCATCTCCGAGAAGATGCGCTGGTAGTAGGCCGAGAGCGGCGCGAGCGACATCGGCGCGGACGTGAACCCGCGCGCGATGAGCGGGTTGAGCGGCTTGCTGGCGTCGCTGTTCGCCCTGAACTTCGGCGCGAGCTCGCGGGATTGGGAGGCGAAGTCCTCGATGGGCAGCTTCGTGTAAGCGATCCACGGCGTGAACACGGGATGGTGCGACTCGCCCCATTTCTTCAGCGCGTCGCGCCACAACGCCGCCATCGCGGGCTCGAGCCGCCGCCGCTGCATAAACTGGTTGAAGTTGAGCGAATTGGTCGGGCTGTTGAACTCGTGCAATGCGAGCAAGTAGTCCCCGACGCGGCCGGTGACCTCGACGCGGGCGCGGTCGCGCAGCGTCGCGCGGAAGTCCTCAAGCTCCTTCTCCGCGTCGGCGATGGCCTTCTGAAAGTCGGCGAGCAGCCGCGGGTCCGCCGGCGCGTCGAGTTCGACACCTTCCGCGGGCTCCGTGCTGCTCGCGAACACGCCGTGCAGCGAGTAGTAGTCCGCCGTCGGGATGGGATCGAACTTGTGGTCGTGGCAGCGCGCGCACGTGACGGTGAGCCCCATCAGCCCCTTGGCCACGACGTCAATGCGGTCGTCAATGATGTCGTTCTGGTTTCCGCCGAAGCGGTTGCCGAGCGTGAGGTAGCCGAGCGCGGGCAGGTGTTGCTTCTCGCCGTTGGCCGCGAGCCGGTCGGCGGCGAGCTGCAACTGCACGAAGCGGTCGTAGGGCATGTCGTCGTTGAACGCCTTGATGACCCAGTCGCGATACGTGTGCGAATGCACGAAGCGCGGCTCCTGGTCGCGCCCGCCCGCGCGGCCCTTCGTGTCCGCGTAGCGTGCCACGTCGAGCCAGTGCCGCGCCCAGCGCTCGCCGTAACGCGGCGAGTTGAGCAGCCGGTCCACAACCTTCGCAAACGCCTCCGGCGATTCGTCGGCGACGGATGCGTCCACCTCCTCGATGGTCGGCGGCAAACCGGCAAGGTGATAGCTCGCGCGGCGCAGCAGCGTGACCTTGTCCGCGCGCGGCGACGGCGTGAGCCCCTTCTCGATCAGCTTCGCCAGGACGTGTTTGTCAATGGGCGAGCGGCACCATTGCTCCGGGTCCTTCGGCTCGGGGATGATGGGCTTGAAGATGGGCTGGAATGCCCAGTGGCCTTTCGCGCGCGCCTTGTCCACCTCGTAACGGTCCACGCGGTCGGGCGCATTGCGCGGGTCGGGCGCGCCCATGCGAACCCACTGTTCGAGGTCGGCGATGATGTGCGCCGGCAGCTTCTTGTCGCCCGGCGGCATCGCGGTGTCCTTGTCCTTGTAGCGGACCGCCTTGATGAGCAGGCTGCGGTCGGGATTGCCCGGCACGATGGCGGGACCGGTGCTGCCGCCCTTGAGCACGCCGTCGCGCGAGTCGAGATAGAGCCCGCCCTTCACCTTGTCCGAGGTCGAGCTGTGGCACTTGTAACAATGCTCGAGGAGCACCGGCCGGATGCGCTTCTCGAAGAAGTCCGCCTGCTGCCCGGTGAGGCGGGACGGCGGCGCGGCGAGAGCATCGCCGGCGAGCATCACGACGAGGGACGCGGCGCAGCGGAGGGTCAATCGGTCGGGCATGGCGAGTTGTTGCATTACTATTGGCGGTGCGGGAGCGGATTTGCAACCGGCCAGTTGGCGCGCGAATGGGCTCATCTCAGTTTCTTGCACGCCGGTTCTACCTTTGGGGTCGTTCTCCCTCACCCCGACCCTCTCCCGCTGGGAGAGGGAGGCACTTCGGACGGCGCTGGCGATTCGGGACGGTGTGCGTGCGCTCACCGCGTTCGATTCCACGGAGTGACGGGCGACGATGCCCCCTCTCCCTCGGAGGGAGAGGGTCGGGGTGAGGGTGAGAACAGACGAAGTCCATTGGGCTGCGAATCCACCTTCTCCCGTTGTCCTGCAAGAAAGTGAGATGAGGGGTGCATCTCACTTTCTTGCAAGCGACTCAGGCGTCGGAAACTGACAGAAAGAAGGAGGCAGAAAGAACCGGGGGTCTGAGCCCATGTCAGGACTCATGAGGTTGGCAATCGAATGGGGACAAACGAATGCGCGGCCAAAGGAGTGGATGCGCCTTCCTTCCTTCACCTGCCGTCCGTGCTGCGCCGTGTGCCAGTCCTTCTTTTTGCCCGCTGCTTTCTGTCAGTTCGTCCGTCCTGCACTCTGCGCTGCAAGAAACTGAGATGCGCCCCGAGATGAGCCTCGCGCGAATTGGTTGTCGTTTTTTCGCACCTCGATGCGGTATGAAGGGTGAGACCATGATGACCGCGGCCACTTCAAGCGACCACGAGCTGCTTCGTTCCTTCCGGAACGGCCCCGACTCCGAGTCGGGGTTCCGCCAGCTCGTCGGGAAGTATCTCGGGCTCGTCCACGGCGTCGCGCTGCGACGCACGGGCCGCGAGAGCGTCGCGGAGGATGTCGCGCAATCCGACTTCACCGTGCTTGCCCGGAAGTCCCCGCGTGTCGAGCCCGGCGGCACGCTTGCGGGCTGGCTGTATCGCTGCACCGTCATCGAGTGCGCCGAGGCGCTCCGCCGCGAGGCCGCGCACGACCGCAAGTTCCGCGCCTATTCCGAACACGCCGCCACGGCGACCGGGGGGCGCTCCGTGTGGAGCGAAGCGATGCCCCTGCTCGACGAGGCCATCGCCGCGCTGCCTGCCGCCGACCGCGACATCCTTCTCCAGCGCTTCTTCGAGCGGAAGTGCTTTCGCGACATCGGCGCAGCGCTCGGCAAGTCCGAGGCCGCCGCGCAGAAGCAGGGCGAGCGCGCGCTCGAACGTCTAGCTGCGCTGCTTGCGCGCAAGGGCGTCGTCATTCCCGCCGCGCTGCTCGCCGCCGGGCTTGTCGGCCACGTCGCCCACGCCGCGCCCGCGGGGCTGGCGTGGACGATTTCCGCGGGCACTTTGTCCGGATTCTCGTCCATCAGCAGCAAATCACTCCTCCTCAAGGCGCTGTCCGTTATGAGCCAGACCAAAACCACCACCGCCGTTGCCGTGGCGCTCGTCGCCGCGGCCCCGCTGGCCGTCCAGTGGAACTCCAACTCGACCCTGCGGCGCGAAGTCGCCGACCTGCGCGCCCAGCTCGCCAAGCCCGCCGCCGCGCAAGTGTTCACGCCGTCCGCGACTCGCGCGCGCGAGGCCGCGGCGCGCCGGGGCGCGGCCAGGCCAAACGCCGGCGCGGCGACGGCTGCGTTCGCCAGCCACCCGTTCACCAGCGCGGGGCAGCCCTCCGATTGGGAAAGCGCGTTGCCCGACCCCGACCCGCTGCGGCGCACGCAGCGCGTCGCGCAGTTGCTCGCGTCGCTCACGCGCGAGAGCGCGCCGGACGTGGCGAAGATGTTCGACCAGCTCAAGGGGCCGGGCCGGAGCTTCGAGACCGAGCACCATCTCTTCCTGCGCGCGTGGGGCAAGCTCGACGGCGTGGCCGCCCTCGCGCACACGACTGTCGGCGGCAAGAAGCTGGACGCCTCCGCGCCGACGCTCGCCGCGCTCGCAGGCTGGGCGACGGCCGACGCCGGTTCGGCGCGGCAATGGATCGAGTCGCTCGCCGAGTCGCCCACGAAGGAGCAGCTCATTTACGGGCTTCTCGACGGCTGGAGCATGAACGACTTGAACTCCGCCTCGGCCTACGCGGCGTCGCGTCCGCGCAGCGAGGCGCGGAACACGTTCCGGGAACTGCTGCTCGAGCGCGCGCTCGCGGCCGGCGGTGTGCCGGGCGCGCAGTCGTGGTTCGCCTCCATCCCGAGCGACGAGCACAACAGCCTCTACAAACAGCGGGCGTTCGACGAAGTCATCCGCGCCGTGTTGCATCGCGACCCCTCGGCCGCCGCCCAGTGGCTCGCGCAGCAGGGCGGCGCGCCGTTCGTGACGAAGGAGCCCGTCGTCGAGGTGGCTGCGCGTCTGGCCAAGAGCGCTCCCGCCGAGGCGCTGCGGTGGCTTGACTCGATGCGCGCGCTGCCGGACGGCGCAGCCCGCGAGGGTGCGGGGACCATTGTGGCCAATTGGGCCAAGGCCGATGCCGCGGGCGCGAGCGCGTTCCTCCAGAGCGCGGCCACGCATCCGCAATACGACGCGATGGCCGGCGCGCTCGCCCGCACCATCGCGGCGGGCAATCCGCAGATTGCGTTCGCGTGGGCGCAGACGATGCATGACGAGTCCGCGCGAGCCGCCGCCGAGAACGCCGTCGCGGGCGCGTGGTTGCGCAAGGACAGTGCGACCGCCACGGCGCAGCTTCGCGCCGCGGGCTGGGCGGACGAGCGGCTGGCAGCCGCACAGCCGCGGCAGGGGAACGTGCGTTCGTTGGGCGTGGTGACGACCGACATCACCGTCGAAAACACGGCGCGCCAATATCTCGGTTACACGTTTGGCATGCCCGCGAGCGGCCGAGGGGACACCGGTGATGGAGCCGGTTCCGGGTCAGCCGGAGGCGGCGTGGCTGACGCTGGATTCACCCTGAGCATTGCCGATCAAGACCTGCTCGTGGCCGAGAAAGAGCGGTCGGCGTTTGTGACTGAGTTGGCCTTGAAGGAAGTAATCGCGGAAGCAACCCCCGCAGACGGCTGGCACGTCAAGAATCCCATCAAGGTGAGCGACAAGTCCTGCGTCCAGTGCCACAAGTAGCCACCGCGGCGACTGGCGCACTTTGAACTTCTCTCCGGTGCGCGGCGTGGCCATTCTCCGCCGCATGAATTCACTGCGTCTGCTGGCCGCGGCTGCTTTGTGCTTCGGCGCGTGTTCTCCAAAACAGCCTTCGCCCGAACCCGCCGCCGGTGGTGGCGCGGATGCCGCGAAGGGCGCGAAGGTCGAACAAGTCCTCCACAAGGGCAACGGCGCGGAACCGCAGGACCTCGACCCGCAGATCGTCACCGGCGTCACCGAGCATCACCTCATCATGGCCTTGCAGGAAGGGCTCGTCATCGAGGACCCGAAGGACCTGCATCCCATTCCCGGCGTCGCGGAGAAGTGGGACATTTCGCCTGACGGCAAGGTTTACACGTTCCGTCTGCGCAAGAACGCCAGGTGGTCCAACGGACAGCCCGTCGTGGCGAGGGATTTTCTCGAGGCCTACAAGCGCATCCTCATGCCGTCGCTCGCGTCGCAATACGCATACATGCACTTCGTGGTGAAGAATGCCGAGCCGTTCAACAAGGGAACGCTCAAGGATTTTTCGCAGGTCGGCTACCGCGTCGTGGACGATCACACATTCGAGATCACGCTCGAAGCGCCGACGCCCTACCTGCTCTCGCTCATGTGCCACACGTCGTGGATGCCGGTGCATGTGCCGACGGTGGCGAAGTTCGGCGACCCGTATCAGCGCATCACGACGGGCAAGGACGGCAAGGGCGGCGCGCAGGGCAACAAGTGGACGCGCCCCGGCAATTACGTCGGCAACGGGTCGTTCGTCCTCTCCGAGTGGAGGGAGAACGAAGTCATCATCATGAAGCGCAGCCCCACCTATTGGGACGCCGCAAACGTGAAGCTCGACGCGATCCACTTCCACAGCATCACGAGCCAGGAGACCGAGGAACGCGAGTTCCGCGCGGGCAACCTGCACATCACCGAGACGCTGCCGCTCTCGAAGATTGACGTTTACAAGAAGGAGAACCCGTCGCTGCTCAAGATTGACCCGTATCTCGGCGTTTACTTCTACCGCATCAACACCACCAAGCCGCCGCTCAACGACCGGCGCGTGCGCCGAGCGCTGGCGATGACGGTGGACCGCGAGTCGCTGGTGAAATACGTGACCAAAGGCGGCCAGTTGCCCGCCAACAGCCTCGTGCCGCCCGACACCGCCGGTTACAACGGCACCGCGCGCGTGCCGACCGACTTTGCCGCCGCGAAGAAACTGCTTGCCGAGGCAGGCTTTCCCGAAGGCAGGGGCTTTCCTCGCATCACACTTCTCTACAACACGCAGGAAGCGCACCGCATCATTGCCGAGGCCATCCAGCAGATGTGGAAGAAGAATCTCGGCATCGAGGTCGAGTTGGAGAACAAGGAGTGGAAGGTCTATCTGGATTCGCAGCGCACGCTGAACTACCAGATTTGCCGTGCAGGCTGGATCGGCGACTACAACGACCCGAACACCTTCATGGACATGTGGCTCAAGGACGGCGGCAATAACGAGACCGGCTGGAGCAGTCCCGAATACGACCGCCTCGTCCGCGAAGCGGGCATGACCGGTGACCAGAAGAAGCGCTACGACCTGTTCCAGAAGGCCGAGGCCATCCTGATGGACGAATGCCCGATCATCCCCATCTACTTCTACACGCGCGTCCACCTCCAGCGCCCGAACGTCAAGGGTTGGTATCCGACCATCCTCGACAATCATCCCTACAAATTCGTGTGGCTCGAATGACCAGAAACCACGAATGGACACGAATGAACACGGATCCGGAGTGAAGACACGAATTGCACGGATTCCCACGGATTCCGAGTTCCCATCCGTGTTAATCAGTGGAATCCGTGTCCCTTTTCATTCGTATCCATTCGTGTCCATTCGTGGTCTTCCCGCGCGGAGCTGACCCATGTTCCGCTTCATCCTTCGCCGAGTGCTGCAGACCATCCCGGTGCTGTTCATCATCGCGTCGCTCACCTTCTTCATGCTGCGGTTCGCGCCGGGCGGGCCGTTCACTCAGGAGAAGAACCTGCCGCCCGAAATCGAAAAGCAGCTCCGTGCCGCCTACCGCATGGACCTCCCATTGTGGCGGCAGTATCTCCTCCAACTCGGCGATTGGTGCCGCGGAGACCTTGGAGTCTCCACGAAGCACTTGAACCGCCGCGTCTCCGAAGTCATCGCCAAGCACGCGCCCGTGTCTGCACAACTCGCGGTGTGGGCGCTGCTCATCGGCTTGGTGGTCGGCGTGCCTGCCGGCGTCAGCGCGGCGTGGCGACCGAACTCAGCGCTGGATTACTTGCCAATGTCCTGTGCGATGGCGGGGATTTGCGTGCCAACCTTCGTGCTCGGCCCGTTGCTCGCGCTGGTCTTCGCGCTCGGGCTCAAGTGGTTCGACCCCTCCGGCTGGAACGACCCGAAGGACATGGTGCTGCCCGCGATCACGCTCGGCGCGCACGTGGCAGCCTACATCGCGCGGCTCACGCGCGGCGGGATGCTGGAGGTCATGAGCCAGGACTTCATCCGCACCGCTCGGGCGAAGGGCGCGGATGCCCGCCGCATCCTCGTGAAACACGCGTTGCGCGGTGGCTTGCTGCCGGTCATCTCGTATCTCGGCCCGGCGGTGGCGGGGCTCATCACGGGCTCGTTCGTGGTCGAGACGGTCTTCAACATCCCGGGCCTCGGGCGCTACTTCGTGGGCGCGGCGTTCGACCGCGACTACACGATGGTCACCGGCACGGTGCTGTTCTACGCCGTCCTTGTCATCGGGCTGAACACGCTCGTGGACATCGTGCTCGTGTGGCTGAACCCAAGACTGCGGCTGGAATGAAAATCGGAGAACCACGAATGAACACGAATGAACACGAATGCGGAGTAGTGACACGGATTTCACGGACTTTCACGGATTCCGAGTCCCGATCCGTGTCAATCAGTGCAATCCGTGTCTGTCTTCATTCGTGTTCATTCGTGTCCATTCGTGGTTTTCCTCCGCTGAATTCATGACGACCGCCGCGAACCAACCTGCGCCACCGCTGCTGGAAGTCGAAGCCGGTTCGTCGCTCTGGCACGACGCCTGGCTGCGGCTGCGGAAGAACAAGATGGCCGTCGGCAGCGCCGTGGTGCTCGCGTTGCTATCGCTCGCTTGCTTCGTCGCCCCCTTCGCCAGCCCTTACACCTATGAGGGGCAGGATCTCGCCCTCGGCGCGTCGGCCCCGAGCGCGAAGCACTGGCTCGGCACGGACCAACTTGGCCGCGACCAACTCACGCGGCTGCTTCACGGCGGACGTGTCTCGTTGCTCGTCGGCCTCGCGGCGACAGCCGTCGCGCTGCTCATCGGCGTGCCTTACGGCGCAGTATCGGGCTTCTTCGGCGGCCGCGTGGATGCAGTTCTCATGCGCATCGTGGACATTCTTTACGCGCTGCCGTTCACCATCTTCGTAATCCTGCTCATGGTGATGTTCGGGCGGAACATCTGGCTGCTCTTCGCGGCGATCGGCGCGGTCGAGTGGCTCACGATGGCGCGCATCGTGCGCGGACAGGTGCAGGCGCTGAAGAAGCAGGAGTTCATCGAGGCGGCGCAGGCGCTCGGCCTGCGGCGGCGGCGGATCATCCTGCGCCACATGGTGCCGAACGTGCTCGGCCCGGTGATCGTGTATGCGACGCTGCTCGTGCCGGCGGTGATGCTGCTCGAAGCTTTCCTCAGCTTTCTCGGCCTCGGCGTGCAGCCGCCGATGAGCTCGTGGGGCTTGATGATCAAGGACGGCGCGGACCGCATGGAGGAAAACTGGTGGCTGCTCATCTTCCCCGGCGCGACGCTCGCGGCGACGCTCTTCTGCCTGAACTTCCTCGGTGATGGCCTCCGTGACGCGCTCGACGTGCGGGCGAGCAAGGACTGAAACCACGAATGGACACGAATTTCACGAATTCACACGAATGGGGACCCTGCCCGATTTGCACCTCTGCATTCGGGCAATTCGTGTCCACCTCCGGTCGATGCCGGCTACGCGGTTGATTGACATGCCTCTCCTCCAAGTCTCCAACCTGCGGACACACTTCCACACGCGCAACGGCATCGTGCGCGCGGTGGACGGGGTGTCGTTCAGCGTCGAGCGCGGCGAGACCCTCGGCATCGTCGGCGAAAGCGGCTCGGGCAAATCCGTCACGTGCTACTCCATCATGGGCCTGGTGCCGCAGCCGCCGGGACGCATCGAGGGCGGGCAGGCGCTCTTCGACGGCGCGGACTTGCGCGCGCTGCGGGAGCCGGCGCTGAACCGCATCCGCGGCAAGCGCATCGCGATGATCTTTCAGGATCCGATGACGTCGCTGAACCCCTACATGCGTGTCGAGGACCAGCTCATCGAGCCGCTGCTCATCCACGAGAAGACGCCGCGCGCGGAGGCTGTGAAGCGGGCGGTGAAATCGCTCGAAGACGTTGGCGTGCCCGATGCCGCCCGGCGCATTCGCAGCTACCCGCACGAATTCAGCGGCGGCATGAGGCAGCGCGTCATGATCGCGATGGCGCTCATCACCCGGCCGGAACTGCTCATCGCCGACGAGCCGACCACCGCGCTCGACGTGACGGTGCAGGCGCAGATTCTTGAGCTCATCGCCAGGATGCAGCGCGAGCTGGGCACGGCCGTCATCTGGATTTCGCACGACCTCGGCGTGGTGGCGGGCTTTTGCCAGCGCGTGCTGGTGATGTATGCCGGGCGCATCGTCGAGAGCGGCCCGACCGCGCAGATCTACGCGCACCCGCAGCATCCCTACAACCGCGCCTTGCAGAATTCCATCCCCGCACTCCAGCAGAAGGGCAGCGAGCTCTGCACGATCCCGGGGATGCCGCCCGACCTTTCAAAGCCGCTGCCCGGCTGCGCCTTCGCGCCCCGCTGCGAATTCGCCGCCGCCGCCTGCGGCTCGGGTGAGATGACGTTGAAGGAAGTCTCGCCCGCCCACGCGACGGCGTGCGCGCGGGTATTGTCTGGCGAACTCCAACTTTGAAACGATGACTGGCTCCTTCCTCGAACTGCGCGACCTGAAGACGCACTTCCCCGTGGAGCGCGGGTTGGTGTTGCGCCGGCGCATCGGCACGGTGCGGGCGGTGGATGGCGTGTCGCTCGCGCTGGCGAAGGGCGAAATCCTCGGGCTGGTCGGCGAGTCGGGCTGCGGCAAATCCACGCTCGGGCGCACCATCCTGCAACTCATCCCGCCGACTGAGGGCACGGTCGTGCTCGCGGGCCGGAACTTGAGCGAACTGGACCGCGTGCGGCTCCGCGAGGCGCGCGCGGACTTCCAGATGATCTTCCAGGACCCCTACGCATCGCTGAATCCGCGCATGACGGTCTTCGACGCGCTGGCCGAGGCGATTCAAGCGCATCGCAAGGTGTCCGCGGCCGATCTGCCCGAGCTTGTGAGCGCGCTGATGGAGAAGGTCGGCCTCGCGCCGCGGTTCATCCGCAAGTATCCGCACGAGTTCAGCGGCGGACAGCGCCAGCGCATCGCCATCGCGCGCGCGCTCGCAGTCGAGCCGAAGCTCCTCGTCGCGGACGAGCCTGTGAGCGCGCTCGACGTTTCCATTCAAGCGCAAATCATCAACCTGCTCGCCAAGCTCTCGCGCGAGATGCAGCTCACGATGATCTTCATCTCGCACGACCTCTCGGTGGTGAAGCACATCAGCGACCGCATCGCGGTGATGTATCTCGGGCGCATCGTCGAGCTTGGCCCGGCTGCGGAGGTGTTCGAGCGGCCGCTGCATCCTTACACGAGGGCGCTCGTGAGTGCGGTGCCGATTCCCGATCCCGAGCGCGAAAAGTTGCGCCAGCGCATCCTGCTTCCCGGTGACCCGCCCTCTCCGATGAACCCGCCGAGCGGCTGCGCGTTTCATCCGCGCTGCCGTTACGCGAAGCCCGAGTGCGCGAAGCAGGTGCCCACGCTCGACACGTTCGCCGGGCGCCACGCCGCAGCGTGCATCCGGCTCGGCGAGATTGTGTGATGAGCAGCGCGAGGATTCCGGCTTGAGTCCGCGTGCTGTTCGCGATACTCACCTGCAGTGCGAGTTCGCGCGTCCTGCCGGCTCGTTCAAGGAACGGCCGCGGCGGAGCTGGGAGCGGTTTGCGGTTTCGCGCCGCTTGATTCACCGCCACTGTTCATGGCCACCGACCAAGGAAGCGCATCGCCCGGGCTCGTCTCCATCGTGATGCCGAGCTACAACCGCGCCGAACTCACGAAGCGCGCGCTGGAAAGCGTGCTCGCGCAGACTTACAAGAACTTCCAGCTCATCCTCGTGGATGACGGCTCGAAGGACCACACACGACAGGTTTTCGAGCGGATGCCGGGAGTCGAGTATCATTACCGCGTCAACGGCGGGGAGGCGAAGGCGACCAACACCGGACTTGCGCTGGCGAAGGGCGAGTTTATCGCGCTGCTTGACTCCGACGACTGGTGGGGCCGGATTTTCTAGCCGAGTCCGTGGCCGCGCTGAAGCGCACGGGCGCGGGCATCGCGTTCTCGAGCTGTATGCGGATCATCAATGTGCCCGGCTACGACCCCAAGCCGCAGCCGAACACCGAAAAGGAAAAGGTGCTCGCGCCGTATTGCCTTCAGCGCGACGGCGACTGGTATGTGCTCGACCCGGTGAAGACGCGCGAGCTGTTTGTGCGGCAGGGCCCGCCGACCACGTCAGGAATCGTCGTGCGGCGCGAGGCGATGCTCAGCCAGATTTGCGAGCGCGTGAATCTCGCCACGGACGTCATGCTCTCCATCGAACTTGCCGTAAAGACGAAGCTCACGTGCACGTTCTGCCTGAAGCCGCTCTGGTTCAAAACACTTCACGATTCGAACATTTGCGACCTCATCAGCACGGACCCGAAGGTGAACCGCCGGCTCATCGAGGCGGCCGTGTTCCGCGGCCACGTGATGATGGAGAAGGTCGGCACGCTGCTTACGCCCGAGGAGCGGGATTTTGTCGAGCAGCGCATCGCGAAGAACTGCTTCGACCTCGGTTACTTTGAGTCGCAGCACGGGACGGTTGGGGCGTCGTTGCAGGCTTACGGGAAGTCATTCCGGTTGCGGCCCTCGGCCTCGATCGCGTTCGCGGCGGCCAAGGCGCTGCTGCGCGGGCTCAAGCCGCGCGCGGCTGCATCGGAGGATTGTTCGTCTTCAACAGCCGTCCTCGGGCAAAGTTTTGGACGCCGGGGTGGGACCACAGGGGCTTCGTCCAAACTCGCACCTCCCTGAAGAGATTTCGGAAGAAACCCTTCGTTGATGGGACAGGGAGAGAATGCCATGAGCAGAATGCGGCGAGCATCCGGCTCATTACCTACGCAGAACTACACAGCGAAAACCCAGCGGGAAAAGTGGAGCGGGTGAAGGGAATCGAACCCTCGTGGCCAGCTTGGAAGGCTGGAGCTCTACCATTGAGCTACACCCGCAGCGGACGCCGGCGACACTACGCGCCACGCTTGCGTTGTCAATCGGCCAGCCCGTATCCTGAGCGACGTGAGCGCGCTTCTCATCACCGGCGGTCGTGTCCTTGATCCGGCCAGTCGGTTCGATTCAATTGCCGATGTCCTGTTGCTGGATGGAAAAGTCGCCGCGGTCGGCAAGGACGCGCCGTCCGGCGCGCCCGTGGAGGCCGAGCGATTGGATGCGGCCGGATTGGTGGTCTGCCCCGGCTTGATTGACCTGCACGTGCACTTGCGAGAGCCCGGGCAGTCGCCCAAGGAGACCATCGCCACGGGCACACACGCGGCGGCGCGCGGCGGCTTCACAAGCATCGTGTGCATGCCGAACACGTCGCCCCCGATTGACAACGCGGGCACGGTCGCGCTCATCCACGAGCGCGCCGCGCGCGAGGGAGTTGTGAACGTGTTCATCGCCGGCGCCATCACCAAGGGGATCGCCGGCGAGGAGCTCGCGCCCATCGGCTCGCTCAAGGCCGCGGGCGTGGTGGCCATCACCGACGACGGCCATTGCGTGCAGAACAACGAGCTGATGCGCCGGGCGTGCGAGTATGCGCGGATGTTCGACCTGCCGGTGATGGATCATTGCCAGGATTACTCGCTCGTGACGGACGGCGTGATGCACGAGGGCCGCTGGAGCGCCGAGCTCGGGCTGCGCGGATGGCCCGCGTCGGGCGAGGACGTCATCGTCGCGCGCAACATCCTGCTCGCGGAACTCACGGGCACGCCGGTGCATTGCCAGCACTTGAGCAGCGCCGCGAGTGTGCGGCTGCTCCGGAAGGCAAAGGCCCGCGGCGTGCCCATCAGCGGCGAGGCGTGTCCGCACCACTTCACGTTGACCGACGCCGCTGTTGCTGGCAGCGACAAGTTCTGGCCTGCCGACGGCTCGGGCGTGTTCGGCGCGGGCGCCAACGGCCATCCGAAGCCCGCGTGGCCGTGTTACGACACCAACTTCAAAATGAATCCGCCACTGCGGTCGGCTGCGGACCGCGATGCGATTCTCGAAGGACTGTGCGACGGCACGATTGAAGTCCTGTGCAGCGACCACGCGCCGCACTGCGATTACGAGAAGGAGGTGGAGTTTGACAACGCGCCCTTCGGCATCACGGGACTCGAGACGGAGCTGGCGCTTTCGCTCATGCAGCTCGTGCACACCGGCCGGCTCAGGCTCGCCGACATGATCGCAAAGTTCACCGTCGCACCGGCGCGGCTGCTGCGCATACGCAAGGGGACGCTCGAAGTCGGCGCCGATGCCGACGTCACGGTGTTCGACCCGGCGCGTGAATGGGAGTTTCGTCCGGAGGACACCGCGAGCAAGTCGCGCAACTCCCCCTTTCACGGCTGGCCGCTCAAGGGGCGCGCGGTGGCGACTGTCGTCGGCGGCCGCGTCGTGTGGCGCGGCTGACGAGTCCGCGTTCAGCGGAGCCAGGTGATGAAGTTGGTGCGGACGGTCGCGGCATCCGGGTCCAGCACGAGCGCCTTGAAGTTCCAGACCTTGTGCGCCTCGAGGATTTGCTGCTGGTCCACCGCGGTCGTGGCGAGCACGCCGCCATTCCGGTCGGCGAGTTGGAATTCGACCTTGACGCTGAACAACTGCACGGGGGCGTGGTTGGTCACGATTCCCTTCACGAACGTCAGGTTGTTGTCCGCCGCCTTTTCCATCGAGAACTTGAGCACCTCGGCCTGGATGCGGGGCGGCTGCACGCGAATGGCGTGTTTGGCGAGGAACGGCGGCCATTGGTAAGGCCACGTGACCAGCAGGAAGACCGCCAACCCGAGCACGATGAGCCCGCCGAGATGGCGCACAAATCGCATCCCGCCGGACAGCACAGCGCCGCAGTGCGGACACACTTTCGTGCCGGGGTCAATCTTGCCACCGCACTCGCGACAGCGCTTCTGCTTCGCGAGCCGTTCCATGTCGGCTTGGATGTTCGCGTAGGGGTCGGCGAGTTGGCGACCGACTGGCGCGGGCTTCGCACCCGAAGTCTTCGCGCCGGACGTGGATTTCGCCGAGGCCGCGGGCTTGGACTCCGGCGGAGGAGCGGGTGCGCGGGCGGCGCGGGCCTGCGCGCGCCGCTCAGAGGCGGGTTGAGGTTCCGGAGGGGATGCAGGAGTCGGCCCAGCATCGGGTGATTCCGCGGCCGGGGCAAACTCAGCGGGGGCGAGCTGTTCGAGCGACGGCAGCATCGTGTCCAGACTGCAATGAGGGCACGTGACCGCAACTCCGGCGAAGGCTGCCGGGAAGCTGATGTGCCCTCCGCACGCGCCACACGCGCAAGTGAATTGGCGTTCGTCGCTCATTTCAGTGCCCGTCCCGTTCGCGAGAGTCGTGCCGCATGCAAGCTCGCAAACTCAACCGCAGCCCCGCACGCGTGTTCAAGGCTTAAATCCGTCCGCTGCAGATCATCCGGGCGCATCTCACTGTCTTGCAAGCGACTCAGGCGTCGGAAACGGACAGAACGAAGGAGGCAGAAAAAACCGGGGGTCCGAGCCCATGTCAGGACTCATGAGGTTGGCAAACGAATGGGGACAAACGAATGCGCGGCCAAAGGAGTAAATGCGCCCTCCTTCGTTCACCTGCCGTCCGTGCTGCGCCGTTTGCCAGTCCTTCTCTTTTGCCCGCTTCGTTCTGTCAGTTCATCCGCCCTTCCCTCTGTGCTGCAAGAAACTGAGATGCGCCCAGATCATCCTCCGCGTTGAATCTGCGCTCGCCAGCGCGCGGATCGGGCGATACGGTTCAACTCATGAAGCCTCCGTTCGTTTCGCGGTCGTCTGCCTGCCTGATTTCCGGCCTGTTGCTGCGGGCGCTGTCGTGCCTGCTGGCATTTGGCGTTTCAACTGTCATCGCAGCCGACGCCAAACCCAAGCGCCTGCTCATCATCGGGCAGGGCCCCGACGGCCATCCGCCGACGACGCACGAGTTCATGCCCGGCGTGCGCGTGCTCGCCGAACTGCTCAAGCCGTGGAAGGAAATCTCCACGACCATCGTGAAAGCCGATGAACCGTGGCCGGATGGGCCGAAGCTGCTCGATGGCGCCGACGGCATCGCGCTCTTCGTCACGCAAGGCGCGGAGTGGATGCAGTCGGACGAGAAGCGCTTCGCCGCGGTCAAGCGCCTCGGCGCGCGCGGCGGCGCGATTTCCGCGTTCCACTGGAGCGTCGGTGCGAAGGACGAGAAATACATTCAGGGCCAGCTCGCCGTCCTCGGCGGCACGCGAGGCGGACCGCAGCGCAAATACATCGTGCAATCCGGCGACCTCAAGCGCGTCGCACCGCAGCATCCGGTGCTCGCGGGCATGAAGGATTTCACCACCTACGACGAGTTTTACTATCGGCTCGATTTGCGCCCGGACATCCAGCCCCTTTACACGGTGAATCTCGAAGGCAGGGATGAGACCATCGCGTGGGCTTGGGACCGGCCCGATGGCGGGCGCTCGTTCGGCTTCGTGTGCCTCCACTTCCACGGCAACTGGCAGATGCCCGAGTATCGCCGCTTCTGCACGCAAGGGGTGTTGTGGACGCTCAAGCTGCCGGTTCCGGCAGGCGGCGTGGGGACGGACATTGATTCGAACCACCTTGCACTCGACGGTGTCCTGCCACCCATCGGCGGTCCCGCGGCGGACAAGGCCGCGAAGGACACGCGGGCCAAGCAGTTGAAGAAGTAATCCGCCGCTCTGGCCTACTTCTTCAACGGGCGCCCGTAGGCATCCACCTCGATGTCCTCCGGCACCTGCACGATGCGGCCGTCGGGTGTGGTCTCCGAATGCCAGACGCGCACGACCCGGCGCGTGCTGTCGAAGGACTTCCGCGCCGCGCCCGCTGTGCCCTCCACGAAGCCCACTGCGCCGCCGGCGACATTGCCCGCGACCGCGCCCACGCCCGCGCCGAGCGTCTGCCCCATCGCGGGGCCGGGCTGGTTCGGGTTGGTGGCCGTCACGCGCGCGCGGTCGGAGATGCATCCGCCGAGGGCGACACTCGCCGCTGCGCAAGCGAAGGAAAGGACTGGGTTTGCCTTCATGAGTTGAATACTGCCAGTCAGACGACGCGCACGTCAAAGCGCATCACCGCGCCTTTCCAGCTTCCGCGCCGCGCTGTCCGCGACTACCTTCGCGCCCGTGTCGGCGACGCTGGTCATCAACGAGATTTATCTGAGCCTTCAGGGCGAAAGCACCTTCGTCGGGCTGCCGTGTGTGTTCGTGCGGCTCACGGCGTGCAACCTGCGCTGCTCCTACTGCGACACGGCTTACGCATTCAAGGACGGGAAGAAGCTCACCGTCGAGGGAGTGCTCGCGCAGGTGCGCGAACTGGCTAAGCCGTTCACCCACACAACGGGTGCGACGCGGCTGCCGCTGGTCGAACTCACGGGCGGCGAACCCCTGCTCCAGCCCGGCGCGTTGCCGTCGATGAAGTCGCTGTGCGACGAGGGTTTCACTGTCCTCCTCGAAACCAGCGGAGCGCTCGACATCGCGCCCGTGGACCCGCGCGTCCGGCGCATCATGGACCTCAAGTGCCCCAGCAGCGGCGAGTGCGAGCGCAACCGCTGGGAGAACCTCGCGGACTTGCGCGCCACGGACGAGGTGAAGTTCGTCATCGGCTCCGTGCAGGACTACGAATGGGCCAGGCAACAACTCGCGACGCACGCGCTTGCGGCCCGTTGTCCCGTGCTCTTCTCGTCGGTAGCCCCGCTCGCGTCGCATCAGCAGGACAAGTCGCTCAAGCCCGTGCCGGCCGGGCAGACGCCGCTCTCGCGCCTCGAACTGGTCGAGCGCATCATGGCGGACGCGCTGCCCGTGCGCTTCCAGCTTCAGATGCACAAGGTCATCTGGCCGCCGGACCAGCGAGGAGTTTGAAACCACAAATGGCAACGAACGCCCGCCACGTCCTCGACCTGCTCCGCGACTACGAATCGCGCAACGTGACGTTCACGGAAGCGGACGGCTCGTGGCCGATTGTGTGGAAGCGGGCGCGCGGCGTTCACGTGTGGGATGCCGAAGGGCGGCGACACCTCGACCTGGCCGCAGCATTCGGCGTCGCCGCTGCGGGTCATGCGAATCCCCGTGTGGTCCGCGCCGGGCAGGGGCAGATGGCCACGCTGCTGCATGCAATGGGCGACGTGCATCCGCACGCGCTCAAAGCGCAACTCGCGCGCGAACTTTCGCGGCTCACGTTCGAGCGCTGGGCGCGCGCGAAGTTCAAAGTTTCTCCGTCCCGCGCCAAGACCATCTTCTGCAATTCCGGCTTCGAGGCGGTCGAGGCCGCGCTGAAGACCGCGCTGCTCGCGACCGGGCGGCGCGAGGTCGTTGCGTTCGAGGACGCGTATCACGGGCTCGGCTACGGCGCGTTGAACGCGACGCATCGCGCGCACTTCCGCGGGCCGTTCGAGTCGCAGCTTGGCCGGTTCGGGCGCTTCGTGCCGTTTCCCACGACTCGCCCGGAGTTGGAGAAGTCGGTGCACGCAGTCGCGTCGCTGCTTCGGCGTCGCACGGTCGGAGCCGTCCTCGTCGAGCCCGTGCAAGGCCGCGGTGGAATCCGCGTTCCGCCGCCCGGATTTCTTCGCTCGATTCGCAGCCTGTGCGACGAGCACGGCGCACTGCTTGTCGCGGACGAAATCTTCACGGGCTTCGGCCGCGCGGGGCACTGGTTCGCGTGCGAACGCGGGCGGGTTGCGCCGGACCTCACCTGCCTCGGCAAGGCGCTCACGGGCGGGTTCCCGCTGTCGGCATGTGTCGGCCGCGCCGACGTGATGGACTCCGCGTGGCCCGCCGCGACTGGCGAGGCGATCCACACGAGCACCTTCCTCGGCCACCCGGTCGGTTGCGCGATGGCACTGGCAAACATTGCCGAAATTCGACGGCTGGGCTTGGTGGAACGCAGCCGCACGCTCGGTGCGCGCCTGCTGGCAAGGTTGTCCAATGTCCGAAGTCCGAAGCGGCATGTCCACTGTCGAGCACGAGGCCTTGGATTGATGGCGGGCCTCGAACTCACGCGCGAGGACGGTTCCCCCGCAACCGACGAGGGGCTCCGCGTGGTCAAGGCGATGCTCCGCCGCGGCTTCATCGTCCTGCCGGAAGGCGAACGCTCCAACGTCATCAGCTTCACACCACCGCTGACCATTACCGCCGCCCAGCTCGACAGGGCGGTCGCCGCGCTGCAATCGAGCCTCGACGAATGACGACCCTCTCGGAAATGCGGCAGGTGCTCGGCTCGCGCGGCATCCAGCTCACGAAGTCGCTCGGGCAGTGCTTCCTGCACGACGCGAACCAACTCGACCGCATCGCCGCCGCAGCCGCGTTGTTGCCCGCCGACCGCGTGCTGGAAATCGGCCCCGGCCTCGGCCCGCTGACGGAACTGCTGCTGGCTCGTGCGGGCCGCGTGCTCGCGGTCGAACTCGATGCGCGGCTCGTCGAGGTTCTCCGCGAAAAGTTCGCGGGCACTTCCTCGCTCGAACTGATTCACGCCGACGCGCTCGGCTGGTTGCGAAGCGAGGCGCGTGACTGGACGGGCTGGAAAGTCGTTTCAAACCTGCCATATGCCGTCGCGTCCCCGCTGCTCGTCGAGCTCGCGCTCGGGCCGCAGCCGCCGGACTTGATGGTCGTCACGCTTCAACGCGAAGTGGTGGACCGCCTGCTCGCGGGGCCGGGCTGCCGCGACTACGGCGTCATCACGCTGCTGGTGCGGTTGCGATTCGAGCCGGGCCTCTGGTTCAAGCTGCCGCGCACGTGCTTCTTTCCGGAGCCTGACGTTGACTCCGCGTGCTTGACCTTGCGACGCCGGGGCGAAACTCTCCTGCCGACAGCCGAAGTGAAGACGTTTGTGCGCGTCGTGAAACGGGGCTTCTCGCAGCGGCGTAAAATGATGTTCAAGCTGCTCAAGGCAGAGTGGACGGTGCCGGTGCTCGAGGCTGGCTTCGGCTCGGTGGGCCTGGACCGCGGCATCCGCGCCGAAGCTGTTTCGCTCGATCAATTCGTCGCGTTGACGCGCGCGTTGCACGCCACCCGCCCCGCACCATGAGCAACGAGGTCTTCGACATTGTCAACGATCGCGACCAAGTCGTCGACCAGCGCTTTCGCGTGGAAGTCCACCGGCTCGGGCTCAAGCACCGCGCCGTGCACGTGCTGGTCTTCAACGCCAAGGGCCACCTCTACTTGCAGAAGCGCTCGCACCAGAAGGACACCTTCCCCGGCGCCTGGGACTCGTCGGCCTCAGGCCACCTCGCGGCGGGCGAGGAATACGACGCCTGCGCGGTGCGCGAACTCCACGAGGAAATCGGCATCACCGCGCGACAGCCTCCCGAACGCCTGTTCAAGGTCCAGGCCCGGCCCGAGACGGGTCAGGAATTTGTGTGGGTTTACCGCCTTCAACACGAGGGGCCGTTCCAACTCAACCCGGCCGAGGTCGAGTTCGCGGCGTTCTTCCGCTCCGAGGACGTGGATCGCTGGATGGCCGAGCGACCGCGCGATTTCGCCGACTCATTCCGGCTCATCTGGAAGTGGATCCGGCATGGACCACCGAAGAAGACGGCCGCACAACCCGCTTCGAAGTCGGCCCCGCGTCACGCGCCGCGTAAGGCAAGGCGCGTCAGGTCGAAGCCCGTGAAATCCGCCGCCCGCGCCCGGCGCAAGCCCGCCGCGCGCAATGCCTCGACTCGCAAGCGCCGCTGAGTTTGCGTCGTCAGGCGAGCTTCCGCACGACTCCGTCACGGGCCAATGCGGCGACGATGTTGATACTGTCCCGCGCGAGGCAGAGCGCGACGTCATCGCGCAACTCGGGAATGGCCAGCAGCCGGCGCGCATTGCGCGCGCGCGCGACGGTGCCGGAGAGTTCGGAGCACGCGGCCCTGTAAACCGCCGAGGCAAGCGCCGCCGCATCGGAATCCGGACCGGCATCGGGCCGCCACTTCAACGCGCCGAGGAGCGCGCCCGCGGCCAGCACGTCCTCGAGTGCGACATCCCCTCCGGTGCCGCTGCACACCAACGCGAGGTGGGCGGGTTTCTCGCGCTTGAGCCACTTCGCCAGCGCGCGGAGGTTGACGAACCCGCCGAGCAGCGTTGCCTTCGCGGTCAAGCACGCGCGCAACGCGCGGGTTCCGTTGGTTGTGGTCATCACCGCCATGCGTCCGCGAACGCGTTCGGAGGTGAACTCGCGCGGCGAGTTGCCGAGGTCGAACTCGACGCCGCCTGATTGGGATGCCGTGATTCGCAGGCCGTTGCGCTCGCCCGCGAGCAGCACCGTCGGGTCGCGCCGCCGATACTCCACGGCGGCTGCGATGTCCGAAACCGGCACGACACACGCCGCGCCGTTCGCAAGCGCGGTGAGCATCGAGGTCGTCGCGCGCAGCACGTCGAACACGACGCACGTCGTCGCCGAGAGGTCGCGCCGTTCGAAGGCCGCGAGCTCGGCGGGCGAGAGGATTACTTCAACCGTTGACATGGCCCGCGGCCAAGTGTGGTGCGGCGCGACGCGGGCGCAAGGACTTCCCCGGAAGCTCGCGCGGCATTCGTCCGGTGCGCGCAGCATGAAACAAATACTGCTGCGCGTAGCCCGCCCAGTCCCCGAAGTGCGTCGCGGCGAAATCCGCGAGCTTCGCATCGGTGACCTTGCGCCCGCGGAAATACAGCCCGCGCAGCGTGCGGCGGATCCACACGTCCTGCGGAAAGGCCTCCTGAAACCCGAATGCGAACAGCAGCACGCAGTCGGCGATCTTCGGCCCGACGCCGGGCAGGTCCATCAACGCAGCCCGGGCTTGCGCGCAGGTCATCGCCCGAAGCCGGTCCAGTTCCGGCGCGCCCCGGGCGATTCGGCGTGCGGTCGCGAGCAGGTTCGGGGCGCGGAAGCCCATTTTGCACGCGCGCAGTTCCGCCTCGGTCGCGCGCGCAAGGCGCTCCGCCGCGGGGAACGCGAACGCGCAGCCGCGCGGGGAAGCAACCTGCCCGCCAAATCGCTCGCACAGCAGCGACACGATCTGCTGGATTTGCACGATCTGTTTCGTCGAGGAGCAGATGAAGGACGCAAGGCACTCCCACGGTTCCTGGCGCAGCAGGCGCAGTCCGTGGCACGCCGCCCGCGCCGCGCGCATCGGCGCGTCGTCTGGAAACGACCCGAGGATGGCGGCGTAATCGGCTTCGACTTGTAGGTAGTCTGCGAGCCACCGCCACCCGGCCTGTGGTTCCGAGGTCGTTGCTGAAATCCCGCGGGCGTCCTGCGCGAGCCGGACCCAGCGGCCGGCGACGACTCCTTCCCACGCGCCTTCCACGCATCGCCATCGAAACGCCTGCCCGGACGAGAGCGTCGCCGCGAGGTCGTAGTCGCGGACGGCAAAGCGGGTCGTGATCGCGCTCAAGGCTTGAGGTCGCGGCACGCGAACAGTTGCGCGGTGTGCACCACGACCCCGCGATGTTCGGACCGCACGATGCCGAGATCGGTCACGCTCGCGAACTCGCGCACGATCCGCTCGGGCGGCGGCTGGGGCGGCGCGTTCCCCTTGAGCGGCAGCACGAAGATGGCGCTTGCGCCCGTGTGCCGCCCACGATAGCCGGACCAGAAGAAATACTGGTTCTCCGGCTGCGCCGCGGTGGGATAGAACGCGCGCAACTCGCCCTTCGCGGCGAGCGGCCGCGCTCCGGGCGTGTAGAAGTTGAGGAGGCTCGTGATGCCGTAGTGGGCGCCGATGAGGAACACCGGCTTTCCCTCGGCGGCGAGCTTCTGCCGTTCGACGTCCACCGCCGCGGCGAGCGACCGCCAGCCGCGCACGCGCGCCAGCGGGTCGCGTCCCGCTGGCAAGGCCGCGCCGGTGAGCTTCGGGACGAGGTTTGTTTCGTGCAGCACGACGACGGCGAACAACCCCACCGCCGCGCCGCCGGCGAACCACCGTCCGACGCCGCGCGCACCTGCGAGCCAGCGTCCGCGCCACCACAGCAGCGCGAACATGAGCAGCGGCAGCACAGCCGGTGCGATCCAGTTCGGCTGGACGCGCGCACGAAGCGTCCAAAGCAGGTAGCCGGCAAAGAGCGGCGCACCCATGCAGAACAGGTAGCGGAGCAGGGTTTCCGGCTTGCTGTGTTCTGCGTGAGCGAGAGCCGCTTCATTTCGACCACTGCACAAGAGCGCGCTCACGAAGCCCACGATTGCGACGGCCATCAAAACGAAGAACACCGGATTCAGCAGCGCAAGCTCCGCGAGCACGAAGTCCTGCAGGAAGCTGAGCGTCGGCTTCCACGCGCCCTCAAGTCCGGCGCGGCTTTGCAGGTGTTGCGCCGTGGCCCAGCCGTGACGCGCGTTCCACACGAGCACAGGCAGCGTCGAGAGCGCGAGAAACCCGAGCGCGAGCCACGGGCCGGGCTTGCGCAAATGCAGGCGCGCCTTCGGGATGAGCAGGAAGACCAGCGCGAAGCTCACCAGTTGGAACAACGCGGTGGCCTTGCAGAGAAATCCGCACCCGAGCCACACACCGGTCCACAGCCAGTCCCGCGTCGAGCCGTCGCGCAGCGCGCGCCAGCCTGCGAGCATCGTGGCCGTCCAGAACAACACTGACAGGGCGTCAATCGTCATGAGCGTCGCCCCCACCGCGAGCAACGGCGTGGTGGCGACGGCCACGAGCAGGAGCACACCGGTTCGCGCATCGGCTTCGCGCGCCATGAAGCGGAGCAGCAGCACCCCGAGAAGGGCGGCGATGCACGGCGAAAGGAAGCGCACGCCGAACTCGTTGTCGCCCCAGAGCGCGCAGCCAAGCCGCTGCGCGAGCGCAATGCCCGGCGGCTTGCTGTAGTAGGCGAGGTCGAGGTGCTTCGACCACATCCATTGATACGCCTCGTCCTCGCTCAATTCGATCCGCCCGGCGGCGAGATAGGCGAGCCGCGCGACAAACAGCGCCGCGATGAGCATGCATCCGAGACGGAACCAGTGGGACTCGAATGCGGAATGCGGAGTGGAGAATGCGGAGTGCGGACCGGCGGCCGTGTTTGATGCGAGAGTGGCGTCCGGATTGAAAACGGAGGGCATTTGCTCCCACCAGAGGGGAAACCAGCGCATGCCGATCTTCCGCCACGCTTCGTTCGCGAGCCACACCGCGAGCGCGGCATAACCCGAGCCGAGAATCGCGCCCGCAAGCACGTCGCCGGGATAATGAACGCCGTTGTAGATGCGCGAGAAGCCGACCGCCGCCGCCATCGCGAAGAGCCATGCCGCGCGGCGGCGGTAAAAGATGAACGCCACCATCGCCGCTCCGAACCAATTGGCGGTGTGGCCCGAGGGCATTGAAAAGCTCGCGGACTTGCCCACGATCACCCTTGCATCCGGCAGCGCCGCGAATGGTCGCGGGCGCTCGTGGACTTTCTTGAGCTTGTTTATGACGAGCCCATCGCCGAGCGCCACGACGAGCACGACGAGCAGCACGCACAACCGCCCGCGTCGGCCACCCTTGCAATTCAGCCACGCGGCAATCGCGAGCAGCAGCGGCGGGAAAAGCCAGTGCCAGCTCAGCGCCGGCATGAGCCAGTCGAAGAACGGGTTCGCCAGCTTCAGATTAATGAAGCGGAACAGCCCGGCATCGAGCAACTGCAGGAAATCCATCGGCGCGAGTGTCCGTGAACGCGGCGAAAGCTCAAAGCCGAAATCGGGCCGTGAAGCGTGGCGAAGCCGCGCTCGTGCGGAATCGCGGCCGAAACAGGCTCACCGGGAAGCGAGGAATCCAATCAGTAGGTCACGAGCGAGTGGACGGGCAGCCCTTGCAGCTTGGCGCGGCCGTTGAGCCCGGCAAGCTCGATGAAGAAGTTGATGGCGACGATGTGCGCGCCGACCCGCTGCAACAGCGCGGCGGCGGCGGCGGCGGTCCCGCCGGTCGCGAGCAAGTCGTCCACGAGCAGCACGCGCGCGCCGGCTTTCACGGCATCGGTGTGGATGGCGACGGTGGCGCTGCCGTATTCGAGGTCGTAGCTCTGCTCGAAGGTCGCGTAGGGCAGCTTGCCCTTCTTGCGCACGGGCACGAAGCCCGCGCCGAGCTTGAGCGCGGCGGCGGCGGCGAAGATGAACCCGCGCGCGTCTATGCCGACCACGGTGTCCACGGAGCCGGGGCGAATGCGGTCGGTGAGCAGGTCAATGCAGCCGGCGAAGAGGCGCGCGTCCTCGAGCACGGGCGTGATGTCCTTGAACTGGATGCCCGGCTTGGGGAAGTCGGGCACGTTCCGGATGGCGCGCTCGAGCTCGGCGGCGGTGACGCGGGATTCGCTCATGCGAAGGCGGGCGGTGCGATAGCACTATTCCGGCGTGCGTTCAAGCCTCTCAATCATGCGCCGCAGTTTGCGCAGCGAGAGATTTTGAATCTGCCGCACGCGCTCGCGGGTGACGCCGAACTTCTGGCCGACTTCCTCGAGCGTGCGCTCGGGGCCGGCGTCGAGTCCGAACCGGAAGCGAATGATCGTGGCCTCGCGCTCCGGCAGGGTCTTGACCATCTCCTGCAGCATGGCGTTGACGGTCTTGTCCTCGAGGTCCTCGTAGGGCGTGGCGGCCGACTCGTCGGCGATGACCTCGGAGTAATTCGCCGAGTCCGGGCTGTCGCCGATGTTGGCGTCGAGAGACGTGGGCCGGATGGCGGCGGTGCGCGTCTGCGCGACTTTCAGCGCGGTCATGCCAAGTTCCTCGGCGAGTTCCTCGTCGGTCGGCTCGCGGCCAAGTTCCTCCTGCAGCTTCATCGCAGTGCGCCGCATCTTGGCAATCTTGTCCACGAGGTGGACGGGCAGGCGGATGGTCTTGGACTGGTTGGCGAGCGCGCGCTTGATGGATTGCTTGATCCACCACGCGCCGTAGGTCGAGAGCTTTCCGCCTTTCTTCGGGTCAAAGCGCTCGACGGCCTTCATCAGGCCGATGTTGCCCTCGTTGATGAGGTCGAGCAGCGGCAGGCCGAAGAACTCGTAGTCGTGCGCGATTTTCACGACGAGCCGGAGGTTGGCCTTGATCATGTGCTCGCGCGCGGCCTTGTCGCCTTTCTTGATGCGCGCCGCCAGCTCGATTTCCTGCTGGGGCGTGAGCAGGGGAACCTGGCCGATTTCGCGCAGGTAGAGCTTGATGGCGCTGTCGCCGTCGTAGGAACCGCGCTCGCGCTCGGACACGGGCCGGTTGGCTTCCTCGGCCGCGGCGCGCGAAGGACCAGCCGCGGGCAAGGGTGCGGGCGTATCCTCCTCGACGGCCTTCGGTCGGCGCGAGGGCCGCGGCGCAAAGGGCGAGCGGCGCTTGGCAGGCGCCGTGGCGGTTCGGTTGCGCTTGGGGCTGGGCATGGCAGTGGTTTGAAAGCGCAACTGCCGGTCAATCGCGGTCCCGCGAGTGGGTGAGAATCAAGACCCAGTGAAGCAGTTGCAACAGGGCCATGACCATCGCGGCGACGTAGGTGAGCGCGGCGGCGCTGAGCACGGCACTCACGCCCGCCCGTTCGTTGTCGCGGATGAGCCCGAGGCGGAACAGCTCCGCCTTGGCGCGGCTGCTGGCGTCGTATTCGACCGGCAGCGTGACCAATTGAAACGCAAACAGGATTCCGTAAATGATGACGCCGAGCAGGACGAGCCCGGACATCTTGATGAAGAGGCCGCCGAGCAAGAGCCCGAAGGACGCGAGCGAGGCAAATTGTGTGACCGGCACGAGCGCCATGCGGACGTCGAAGAGCGCGTAAGCTTGCTTGTGCTGCAGGGCATGACCGGCCTCGTGGGCGGCGACGCCGAGCGCCGCCAGCGATGTGCCGTGATAATTCTCGGAGGACAGGCACAACTTCCGGTGCGTCGGGTCGTAATGGTCCGAAAGATGGCCGGGCACTTCCTCGACGGGCATGGTGTTGAGTCCGGCGCGGTCGAGAATCTCACGCGCCGCCTCCGCGCCGGTGATGCCAGCGGACGCGGCGACCTTCGAGTATCGGCCAAAGACGGACATCAGCCTGAACTGCGCGTAAAGCGCGAGCACGACGCCGGGGAGAATGAGGAGCCAATAGTTGATCATGGTTGATGGGACAAGGTGAACGGTTATTTGTTTCGAGATTGTTGTCGTTTGCTGGCGGCAGCGAACGCCCGCCCGCCGCCGGGCGGCAAGCAAGCTATCGTGGTGCCAGCCGAAGCACACTCTATTCGGCTGGGAGTTCCGAGGTGTTCCGGGTCGGCCTGCGCCTTGCGCGGCGCACGCGTGTGCGCGGCGGCACAGGCTGCGTCACACTTCGAGCACCTTCTCGAACTTCGTCAGGTTGCGCGCGCCGTTGGCGGTCACGAGCGCCACATCCTCAAGCCGCACTCCGCCGATGCCTGGATAATAAAGCCCGGGCTCGACCGTCACCACGTGCCCGCGTCGCAGCACATCGGTCGAGGTCGGCCCGACGCGCGGGCACTCGTGGATTTCCATTCCCAAACCGTGGCCGGTGCCATGGAAGAACCCTTCCATGTGGCCGTTGTGCTTGCCGGTCTTGTAGCCCTGCGACTCGAAGAACCCCGTGACCTCCGAGTGGACGGCCGCGCCGCGCGCGCCGGCCTTGAGTTGCTTGAAGGCCAGCGCCTGCCCGAGTGCGACCGTGTGGTAGAGCTTGCGCACCGGTTCGCTTGCGCGGCCCTTCACGAACGTGCGCGTGATGTCGCCGAAGTAGCCCGTCCGCTGCGAGCGCGGGAACACGTCCACGATGATGGGCTCGTTCGCCTTGAGCGGGCCGCAGCCGCGCTCGTGCGGGTCGCACGCCTGCCGTCCACCCGCCACGATGGTGTGCGACGCGAGCCCGCCCGCCTGGATGATGGCCGTGTCCACGATGGACCGCAGCTTCTCGGACGTGAGCGGGACGTTGTGAAACAGGAGCCGGCCGTTGCGGGCGACCTTCGAATTCTTGAGCGTCTGGTGCGCCTCGGCGAGCCCGACCTCGGCCATCATCAGCGCGGCGGAAATCTTCTTCACCTCGTCGGCGCGCTTGAGTTCGCGCTCCGGGAAGCACGCGCCGCGAATCGGCCGCACACGGATGCCGAGGTCGCGCAACTGCCGCGCCAGCCCGATGGGGAACTTGCCCGGCACCGTGACGCTCCGCAGCCCGCGTTCGCGGAGGATGGCGTGGATCACGCGCGCGTGGGTCACCTTGCGCACGCCCGCCTTGCGAAGCCGGTCCGAGTATCGGACCCACGAGAGCACGCGGCAGTGCGGCGCCTCGCGGCGGGCGCGGTCAATCTCCAGGTCGCTCATCACGATGTGGCAGCGCCCGTTGAGCCGCAGGTAAATGAATGCGTCGGGGATGAACATGCCGACGGCGTAGAGCATGTCGGCATCGCGGTCGCTGTCGGCAACCATCAGGAGGTTCTCTCGGGGCACGGAGGCGGAGATTAGACCTCGCGAGTGGTTTGGCAAGCGGGAGATTGGAACGCGGTTGTCGCGCCCGTTGAGGGCGCATCTCACTTTCTTGCAAGCGACTCAGGCGTCGGAAACTGACAGAACGAAGGAGGCAGAAAAAACCGGGGGTCCGAGCCCATGTCAGGACTCATGAGGTTGGCAAAATGAATGGGGACAAACGAATGCGCGGCCAAACCAGTGGATGCGCCTTCGTTCTTTCACCTGCTGTCCGTGCTGCGCCGTTTGCCAGTCCTTCTTTTTGCCCGCTTCTTTCTGTCAGTTCGTCCGTCCTTCCCTCTGTGCTGCAAGAAACTGACATGCGCCCGCCGTCGCGGAACGCAATCGCACGCGAAGCCGGCTCACTCGCGCAGATTCGCCCGACGCGCCATCACACGCCGAAGAGCCGGTCGCCCGCGTCGCCAAGTCCGGGCACGATGAAGCCGCGCTCGTTCAGCCGCTCGTCCACCGCCGCGGTGAAAATGGGCAGCGCGGGAAAGCTCCGGTGCACGTGGCGGATGCCCTCGGGTGCGGCGAGCAGGTTGACCATGCGCACGTGCTTCGCGCCGCGCTCGAGCATCAGGTCCATCGCGCTCACCGCGCTGCCGCCCGTGGCGAGCATCGGGTCCATGAGGATGACCTCGAAGCGCTCCAGCCGGCGCGGCAGGCTCTTGTGATACGTCACCGCGTGCAGCGTCGTTTCCTCGCGCCTGAGCCCGATGAAGCCCACGCGCGCGTGCGGGATGAGTTGCAGGATGGGATCGAGCATCCCAAGCCCGGCGCGCAGCACCGGCACGAGCAGCACTTCGCGCCTCAGGCGCACGCCGCGCGTGCGCGCGAGCGGCGTTCGCACCGTGATGGGCTGCGTCGCGAACGACCGCGTCGCCTCGTAAACCATCAGCGCCGCCACCTCGCCGAGCAGCCGTCGGAATTCCTGCGGAGCCGTCCGCGCATCGCGCAGCCGCGCGAGGTTTTGCTGCACGAGCGGATGGCGGATGATGGTGACGTTCTTCATTGCGATGCTTGGAACGCACTCATTGTCCGCCCAAGTCGCGCGCTCGCGCAAGCGTCCATGCGAGTATCGCCTTCTGCACGTGCAGTCGGTTCTCGGCCTGGTCGAAGATGGTCTGCGCGTGGGCCTCGAAGGTGGCGTCATCAATCTCCTTGCCGCGATACGCGGGCAGGCAGTGCATCACGAGCGCGCCGGGCTTGGCGAGTTGCACGAGCGCTTCGTTGATCTGGTAGCCCGCAAGCTGGCGGATGCGGTCGGCGGCCTCGGCTTCCTTGCCCATCGAAACCCACACGTCGGTGTAAAGCAGGTCCGCGCCCGCGGCGGCTTCGCGCAGGTCGGCGAGCAGGACCACCTTGCCGCCGAGCGCGTTGGTGCCGGTGATGGTTGCGTCGCCGCCGGAGTTGCGGCTGGCGACGTGGTTGATGCCCGCGCGTTGGAGGAGTTCGAGCGATGGGCGGAAGGCACTGGGCGCGGCGATGCGCAGTTCGAAGCCGAGCTTGGCCGCGGCGAAGAGCCAGCTCGCAGGCACGTTGCACGCGCCGTCACCGATGAAGGTGACGACTTTGCCGCGGATGGAGCCGCGCTGTTCCTGAAAGGTGTGAATGTCGGTGAGAATCTGGCACGGGTGCTCGTCGTCGGTCAGCGCGTTGATTGTCGGGATGCCGCTGAACTGCGCGAAGTCCTCGACGTCACGCTGCGCATAGGTGCGGATGACCGCGCCGTGGACCATGCGGCCGAGCACGCGCGCGGTGTCCTTGATAGGCTCGCCGCGGCCGAGCTGGATGTCGTTCGCGTTGAGGAAGAGCACCTGCCCGCCAAGCTCACGGATGCCGACCTCGAAGGAGACGCGCGTGCGCGTGGAGGACTTGGAGAAAATAAGCGCCCACGTCTGGCCCGCGAGCGGTTGGGTCGCGTGGCGTCCGCGCGCGGCCTTCATCGGCCCGGTGGCGGCGAGGATGGCGTCCATGTCCGCCGCGGGCAGCGCCTCGAGACTCAGGAGGTGTTTCATAAAGGGAGGACAGACTGTGCGCGCGGGCGAAAGGCTACGCGAGCTTGCGCACTTCGCCTTCGAGGATGCCGATGGCTTCCTCGGCCTCGACGCGGCGGAGGTTGAGCGCGGGAAGCATGCGGATGACGTTCGTGCCCGCGGGAATCGTGAGTAGTCCGGCCTCGTGCAGGCGGTGCACCATGAGCAGCGACGGCGCCTTGGTGTCGCCTTTGAAGGCCGCGATGTCGGCGGTGAGTTCGAGTCCGAGCAGGAAGCCCACGCCGCGTCCCGAGCGCACGACGCCGGGATATTGCGCGACAAGGCGGTCGAACTCGCCGCGGATGAAGTCGCCCGTGGCGCGGACGTTGTCGGCGAGCTTCTCGCGCTCGATGACTTCGAACACCTTCAGCGCCACCGCGCATCCGAGCGGCGTGCCGCCGAACGTGGTCGCGTGTGTGCCGGGGCCGAGCAGGTCGCAGAGCTTCACGCCATGCGCTTCTTCACGCGCCCAAAATCCACCGATCGGAAAGCCGCCGCCAAGGGACTTCGCCATCGAGAGCGCGTCGGGCTGGAACTTGTCCGCGCCGGCCACACCTTCGATCAATCGCTGGAACGCCTGAAAGCGACCCGTGCGGAAGTGTCCGTCCTGCACGCCATCCAACATGAGCAGCAGGCGCCGCTCGTCGCACAGCGCGCGCAAGCCGAGCAGGTAGTCGGTGGTCGCGGGCGTGATGCCGCCCTCGCCCTGCACGCACTCGACGAGCACGGCGATGGTCGCGGGCGAGAGCGCGTCGCGCACCGCGGAAAGGTCGTTGTAGGGAACGTGCTTGAAGCCGGGCACGGCAGGCTCGAAGCCTTTCTTCACTTTCTCCTGTCCCGTGGCCGCGATGCCCGCGAGCGTGCGGCCGTGGAACGAGTTCTGCGCGGTGATGATTTCGAAGCGGCCCTCGTCGTGGCCGAACCTGCGCGCGAGTTTGTAGAGGCCCTCGTTCGCCTCGGCGCCGCTGTTGGAGAAGAACACCTTGCCCGGCGCGAGCCGCGAGACGATGGCCCCGGCGAGCCGGCCCTGCGGCTCGTGATAGTAGAGATTGGACACGTGCGTGAGCCGGCGCGACTGCTCGACAAGCGCGTCGGTAAGTTCGGGATGCGCGTGTCCGAGGGCGTTGACGGCGATGCCGCCGCCCATGTCGAGATAGCGGCGACCGCACACGTCCCAAACGGTGCTGCCCGAGCCGCGCGCGAACGCGAGGTCGAAGCGCCCGTAGCTGGGCACGACGAATTTCTGGAACAGCGCCAGGATGGCCTGCTGGTCGTTGCGGACCACGGCGGGCGGTGCCGGGACGATTTCTTTCATTTCGCGCGGGGATTTAGCCGCGAAAGGGCGCAAAGGTCACAGAGAAAAGTGCGCGGCGGCGGGCTGCCCCGGAAACGTCAGGCCACCACCTCCGTGCCGACGCCTTCGTCGGTGAAGATTTCGAGCAGCACGGAGTGGTTTGCGCGGCCGTCCACGAAGGACACCTTCTCGACGCCGGACTGGATCGCGGCGACGGCGCTGTCCACCTTGGGAATCATGCCCTTGTCCACAATCCCGGCGGCCTTGAGCGCGCTCACCTCGGCGGAGCGAAGTTGCGGGATGAGCGAGTCGGGGTCGTTCGGGTCGCGCAGGAGGCCGGGCACATCGGACATGAAGACGAGTCGCCGCGCCTTGAGCGCGATGGCGGCCTGCGCGGCGGCCACGTCGGCGTTGCAATTGTAAATCTTGCCGTCCTCGCCGCGCGCGGTGGGGCTGATGACGGGCGTGATGCCCTTGGCGATGCACGCGAGCAGCGGCGCGGTGTTGACAGCCGTGACTTCGCCGACGAAGCCGATGTCGAGCTGCTCGCCGGCAGGTCCGTGGAGGAACATTTTCCGGCACGTGAAGATGTCCGTGCCCGCGAAGCCCTGCGCGAGCCCGCCGAGCGACTGTATGGTGCTCACGATCTCCGGATTGATCTCGCGCGAGAGGACTTCATCCACGACGCGCACGGCGGCTTCGTCGGTGACGCGCATGCCTTGGAGAAAGCTCGCAGCAAGCCCGGCGGCGTCCATCGCGCGCGTGATGGCCTTGCCGCCACCGTGGACGACGACGGGATTGATCTCGACGGCTTCGAGGAAGACGATGTCGCGCGCGACACCGGTGCGGACGGCGGCGTCGGGCGAGTCCATGAAACTGCCGCCGTATTTGATGACGAAGGTGGCGTGGCTGAAGCGCTGGATATAGGGCAGCGCTTCGAGCAGCGTGGCGGCCTTGGCGACGAGGTCATTCATGGCACTGGGTGCGGCTCAAGCCTGACGCGTGATGAGGGCGATGGTTGAAGCCGGGATGTCGCGGCCGGCTCCGGCGGCGATGATCAAGCCGGGCTTCCGATATGTGTGCGGTGCGTAGCCGTGGCGGCGGAGCGTCCCGATGCATCGTTCGTAGAGCGCGGGGCTGTGCGTCGCGATGCACAGCGTCGCCGTCCGGCCCTCGAGCAAGTGGCCCGCGCCTTCGAGCACTTCAGCCTCGGCGCCTTCGACATCAATCTTCAAGAAGGTCGGTGCCTTGCAATCGCCGGAGAGGATGAGCGAATCCACGGAGCGCGCCGCGACGCGTTGCGCCCCGCCTTCGAGCCGGCCCGAGCCCGTGCCCGCGCTGCCAAAGGGCCGTTCTCCATCCGCTGCCGCAACGGCGACGGGCTGCACGCTCGCGTTGGTGATGCCGTTCCATTGCAGGTGATGCCGAAGATACCAGAGGTTGCGCGCCGACGGCTCGAACGCGGAGCAGTGCCCGAGCGAAACCGCGCGAGACGCGAGCAGCGTGTAATAACCGAAGTGCGCGCCGACGTCCCAGAAAATGTCCTGCGGCCTCAACGTGGCCTCGATGAAGCATGCGAGGTCCGGCTCGTAGTCGCCGCGAAGGAATCGAGCCCGGGTGGTCAAACTCCACCGCATCCCGCTGCACGAGCCCGCCGCGATGCGAACCCGCAACTGGCGGGTCATCAGTCGCAGCACGGACTTGAGTTGGTGCTTCATCGCGGGAAGGCGTCGCGCTCGGTCACCCGCCGAGCGACGACGGGTCGGTCACGTCGCCCTTGTTGAAGTCCACGTAGTTCTCGGTGAGGTCCGCCGCATACATCACGGCTGAAGCATCGCCGAGATGGAGGTGGATGTGGAGGTCGAATTCGTCCGGCGCGACCGCCGCGCAAAGCTGCTTGAACGTGGCGCGCGTCGGCTGGCCACGCCTGAGCGAGTAAAGAACCTTGCGGCTGCCGGGCGAGCTGTAGCCGATGTCCACGCGACCCTCGACCACGCGCGCGGCGCTGTAGCCGAGCGCATCCACGATGCGGCCCCAGTTCGGGTCGCCGCCGTGCCAGCTCGTCTTGACGAGCGCGCTGTTCGCGACTGCGCGCGCGGCGGCATCGGCGTCACCCACGGTCTTCGCGCCCGACACTCGCACGGTCACAACGCGATGAACGCCTTCCCCGTCGCGGACGATCTTCTTCGCGAGTTGGAGGCACACGTGGCTCAGCGCGGCTTGGAGAATCCGGAGTTCGGAGTTCGGAGTTCGGAGTTCGGAGTTTCCAGCCAAGCCATTTGCCAGCACGAGCACGGTGTCGTTGGTGCTCATGTCGCCGTCCACGGTGATGCGGTTGAAGCTGTTCGCCACGGCCTCGCGGAGTGCGGCTTGCAGCGCGCGCGGCGCAACCGCGGCATCGGTCGTGACAAAGCAGAGCATCGTCGCGTGCAGCGGCAGCGCGGCCGGCCGCGCGCCGGTGGCGCTCATGCCGGGCTGGATCATCCCCGCGCCCTTGCAGACGCCGCCGATGCGGACGGTCTTCCCGCCGAGTTTGAACTCGATGGCGACTTCCTTGGGCCGGGTGTCGCTCGTCATGATGGCCTCCGCCACGTGCGCGGCCGCCTCCCGCGAGGACGCGAGCAACGGCGCGGCGGCGGCGATGCCACGGCGAACGTTTGCCATGGGCAGGTTCAATCCGATGCGACCGGTGGAACCCACGAGCACGTCGCGCGCATCCAGGCCGAGCGCCTTCGCCGAGAGCGCGGTCATCGCCTCGGCGTCCCGCCGGCCCTGCCGTCCGGTGCAGGCGTTGGCGTTGCCGGAGTTGACCACGATGGCCTGCGCGACTCCGCGCTTCACGCGCTCGACGCAGACCTTGACCGGTGCGGCGCAGACTTGATTGGTCGTGAACATCCCGGCGACGGCGCAGGGCGCATCGGAGACGATGAGCGCGAGGTCACGCTTGGCGCCCTTGTTCGAGCCCCTGCCCGTGCCGAGGCGCTTGATGTCGCAGAACACGCCCGCGGCGCGAAAGCCGCGCGGCGCGGTGACGGAGCCGGTCAATTCCTGAAACTTGATTGCCATGAGAAATGGTCGCGGGAGCGATGCGGAGCGCGCGACCCTTCAAGCGCGCGTGAAGTTCGGATTCCACGCGGCGTTCGCCGTCCGCATTGCGCGCGAAACGGAAACAAGTTCGCGCGCACGTGTCAACGCCAGCCTGCGGACGTCACCACACGCGGCGGGTTGCAGGGCCTTCCAGCCGCCAGAGCGAGACCGAGCCCTTCCAATCGCCGGTCGCGACGAGCGGGCCGGCGGGGCTCACCGCAATCGAGTAGAGCCAGTCCTCGCTCGCGCGCCACGTGTGCACCAACTGGTCGCTGTCGGCATCGAACACGCGCACCGAGCCTTCGGCGCCGGCGGTGAACAGGCGCGCTCCATCGCGGCTCCACGCGAGCGCGTGCACCGGGCCTTCGGAGCCGCGAACAATGCGCACCATCCGGCCAAGCTCCGGCTGCCACACGCGCGCGGTCTTGTCGTCGCTGGCCGTGGCGCAGAAGGCGGGCGCCTCCGCCGCCTCACCGCGCAGCGACGGGCGGAACGCGACTGCGTGGACTGTGGCGGTGTGGTGACTGAAGGTGCGGAGCAGCTTGCCGTCGTTCGCATCCCACACGCGCACCGTGCGGTCGGCGCTTGCGGTCACCACGAGCGTGCCGTCCGGGCTGAACGCGACGGCGAGCACCGGGCCGGAGTGACCGGCAAGGGCGAACGCAGCCTTGAACGCGCGCTTCTCCATGCGCACCACCTTCGCCGAATGGTCCGCGCTTGCCACTGCGAGCCGCGCGGAATCCGCAGCGAACGCGATGCCGGACACCGCGTCATCGAAGCCGTCGAGTCGCGCAATGGTCTTGCCCGAAGTCCAATCGAGCAGCGCCACCACGCCACTTTCGCCGGGAGTCCCGCCCGCGACGGCGAGCAGCGAGCCTGTGCCGTCGAAGGCCAGCGACATCACCTTCGGGAACTCGCACGCGATGGTGCGCTGCACCTTGCCGTCCTTCGTCGCACGGACGACGACCGACTTGTGCGCGGCGGAAACGACGGCCGCTCCGTCAGGCGAAAACGCGAGCGCAGTGACTGGCACGGGTTGCCCGCCGGATACCGGAGCGGTGATGCCGATGAGGAAGACCGTCGCAATGGAGACGCGAACCTTCCGAGACAGGCATTGAATGGGCAGCGAACGGCAATGGGCAAGCGGCAATGGGCAAGCGGCAATCCACATCGTCCGCTTCGTGCTCACACCAGTTCCGAGATGAAACTCCCCTCGCCAAGAATCTTCAGTGGCCGCCCCGCGCTCGTTTGATACTCCTTGGAAGGATCCACGCCAAGCAGCTTGAGCAGTGTGAACGCCAGGTCCTCGGGTCGCACGGGACGTTCGGCAGGGACTTCGCCGTAAGCGTCGGTCGCGCCGATGACCTGCCCGCCCTTCACCCCGCCACCTGAGAGGCAGACGAAACCCGCGCGCGGCCAATGATCGCGCCCACCGATGGAATTGAGCTTGGGCGTGCGGCCGAACTCGCCCATCAACACCACGAGCGTCGAGTCGAGCAAGCCGCGCTCGCGCAACTCCGCGAGCAGCGATGAGCAGGCGCGGTCGAGCGCGGGCAGCTTGCCGCTGCCGGGAAAGCGCGCGTCGGGCATCGCCTTGAAAATCTCCTGGTGCATGTCCCAGCCCGTGTCCACGACGGAGACGAACCGCGCGCCCGCCTCGACCAGCCGCCGCGCGAGCAGGCAGCCCGTGCCGAGCCGCGAGCGGCCGTAGCGTTCGCGCGACGCGGGCTTCTCGGCGTCCAGGTTGAAGGCGGCCTTCGCCTGCGGCGACGTGAGCAGGCGGAACGCCTGTTCGTAAAACGCGTCGCGGCTCCTCGTCGCCGCGCCTTCCTCGACACGGCGCGAAAACCCATCGAGCGTCTGTTGCATCGCGCGGCGATTCTCGACGCGGCTGAACACGACACCCTCGGGCGGTTCGAGGTCGCGCACGCGGAAGTCGGGCTTCGACGGGTCGCCGCCGACCGCGAACGGCCCGAACGATGCCGGCAAACAGCCCGAGCGCAGCGCGGCGACGGGTTCGGGAATGGCGATGAACGGCGGCAGCGCGGCACCGAAGCCGGTTTCGCGCGCGACGATGGTGCCGAGACTCGGATACTCGACGACGGGCGTTGGCCGGTGGCCGGTGAGCAGGTAGTGACTGCCGGTGTCGTGGTTGCCGAGCTCGTGCGTGAGCGAGCGGATGAGCGCGACCTCGTGCATCATCAACGCCGTGCGCGGCAGGTGCTCGCAGATGCGCACGCCGGGCACGCTCGTGCCGATGGGCTTGAACTCGCCACGCACCTCCATCGGCGCGTCAGGCTTGAGGTCAAACATCTCCAGGTGGCTCGGCCCGCCGTCGAGCCAGATGAGGATGCACGAGGTCGTGCGGGCAGCGGGCTTGGGCGAAGGTTGCGCGGCTTGAAGCCGGAGGAAGTCCGCGAGGCTCAAACCAAACGCGCCGAGTCCGCCGAGGTGGAGGAAGTCCCGGCGCGCGATGCCGTCGCAACGTCCGGGCTCGGGGTGGAGTCGTTGGTTCATCGGGCTTGCGTTCACCCTATCAGCGCGTGGCGGCAGTTCAAGGTCTCACTCCTGTCGCGCAGCCGGGCTGTGCGATTCGGTTTTTTCTGGCCAACTTCACGCTCGCGACCTACTTTCGCGCCAGTCGCCAGCGCGCAAAAGGATATGGAAATCAGTTTCAACTGCCCCTTCTGCAACCAAGCCCTGACCATTGATGAATCCGGCGCCGGCGCAGAGATTGGGTGCCCGAAGTGCGGCGAGGTGCTCATCATCCCACCGCCTGAGCCCGCGGCCGGAGGCGCAGCCGAGCCCGAGCCGCGCGGTCACACGGTGGCGCTGCCACCGCCCACCCGCGTCGAGGCCCAGATCCATAAGGCTTCCAAGCCGCTCGATGCCGCGGCGAAGACCATCCGGAAACTCCGGGTGAAGTCCTTCCGGCGCGCCGAGTTGTTGAAGGATGGCAAGGACACGTTCGACGACACCGTGGGGGAATTCCTCGCCAAGGTGGGAGAGGACAACATCCTGAGCGTGCATCCAGTGCAATACACGCACACGCCCAAGGACGGCGCGGCGCAGGTGGATTTCGGGGTGGTCGTGGTTTACAAGGCCTGACACTTCGCGGCCGTGCAGCGTCACCTGTTCGATTCCGCCGCGAGCGGCTTGCGAAACACCACGGTGTAACCCGAGGTCAGCGCCTTCGGCCCGTCGAGCCGGTCCAGCCAGTAACACAAGGGCCGCGCAATGACGGACATCAGGAGGAGCGACAGCAGCCAGAACGGCAGAAACAGCAGCGTGCCGGCCACGCACGCCGCGACCGATTGCCCGCGCCTGCGCGCGCGAAAGGGGTCCATCTGCTTCATCACCCGGCGCGGCGTGTCCGCGGCGTGCTTGCCAAGAAACCAGAACGCGCCACCGATCTTCTCGCAGCGCAGGACTTCGAGCCCGGTCGCGAGCGCGAGTTGTTCGAGTCCGTAATGGGTGAACTGGAAGAAGTGCCACGGCTCGCCATGCAGCGGGCCGTTGAGCGGCAGGCTCGCCAGCACCACGCCGCCGGGCTTGAGCACGCGATGCAGTTCCTTGAGGACGGCGCACGGGTCCGGCACGTGCTCGAGCACTTGCGTGAGCACGATGGCGTCGTAAGCGGAGTCCGGCCGCGGCACCGCGTGGAGCAGGCATTCGAAATCGTGCTTCGCCGCATAAAACCCGCCGGGCATGTCGCACGACTCGTAATGCTGGCGGGCGAAAAGCGCTGCGAAGGGGCGCGTCCCCGCGCCGGCATCGAGCACGCGCGCTCCGTCGGACAAGCGCGCGGCTTCCTCGACAAGGAACGCGCGGATGCGCCCGTTCTCCGGGTCGAGCAGCGCGCGGACCCCGCCGTCGGGCCACCATCCGAGCCAGCCGTTTCGGGGATTCAG
>Ga0233424_10000186_pt1 | contig 86605 bp, 71 predicted proteins | sample Watercolumn_Towu_FD_181011 | JGI IMG/M metagenome (GOLD analysis project Ga0233424, IMG submission 181011) | Freshwater microbial communities from Lake Towuti, South Sulawesi, Indonesia - Watercolumn_Towuti2014_125_MG | ecosystem: Environmental > Aquatic > Freshwater > Lake | place: Indonesia... | reverse complement strand
ACGCGACTCGCAGGATCACGCACAGCGCCGCGCCAAGCAAAGCCGTCACCGGCAGCGGCAGCGCTTCGGAGATCCATAGCACCACCACGCCCGACAGGATCGCCGCCAGGCGATGCGCTTCCGGCTTGAGAGACGGAAACGAAAGGTTCAGCACGGTGATGAACAATGCCGGTGCGAGCACGAGCCCCACCTGACGCCGCAGCCGTTCGAAGCGTGCTTCCCCTTCGCTGAGCGGCATCGTGACGTGACCGATCCCTGTGGCAGCGGTCTCCGGCGGGGAATTCGAGTCAGACATGCGGTGTGGTCGCAACAATGTTCGCCACGGGAAGGCGAGGCTCCTGCCGAGCTGATGACTTCGATCTATACTCCGCCCGCTCGAAAATGAGAAGCTTGGGTGCCATGCTTTCGGGTGCCACGGTCACACCGTTTTCGGGGTGGCCGTGCCAAGCGTCGTTCGCCACGGCCACCCGGCGGACCGTGTGACCGTGGCACCCAAAAACGTCTCAAGCAACGCCGCGCAGAGTATAACTTCGGTCCGGCGGCTCAGCAGGAGCTTCGCCCTCCCGATTGGATGTTTGCACCTCACGCGCCAGACTTGAGCCACAGTCGTACGAGATGTCGCTTGCGGTCCGGTTCCGAGTGGTCCTCGAACGATGTCCGGTTGTGCAAGGTCCAGCGGTTGTTGATGAAATACATTTGGCCGGGCTTCAGGTCGAAATCGACTCGCAGCGCGGGGCGGCGGAGGACTTCGTCCAGCGTGTCGAGTGCATGCACCTGCGCGGGCGTGAGCGGTTCGCCCGCCTTCTGGTGCCCGACCTCGATCCAGTACCGCAGGTAGCGCACGATCAGGCCGCGCCCGGTCGTGTCGATCACCGGGAACTCGATCGTCGGTGCGTCCCCTGCGCGCGTGCCGCCTCGGCGATCGACATGGAACGGCCGGCGAAGTGTGTCGAGAACGTCGGGGCATTCGTTGCGGAGCACGTTCAGCACCGCGTGGCCGCTCAGAATCTGACTTAGACCGCCGGACTTGGCTGTGTGCAGGCAGAGCAGGCCGACGTAGTCGAGCACGGTTTCGCCGAACGAATTGTCGGTGTGGAAGCTGCTTTCGTAGCTGGTCACGGAGAACCTCGCCCCCTGACTCAAATCCTGACCCGTGTCGCGCACGTCGTAGAGCAGCGTCCCTTGCACGTTCTGTTCAAATGGCTCGCCGAGCAACTGACCGACCAGCCAGTAGATCGCCTGCAACTGCCGAGGCGTGTAGCGACCCGTCGGCACGCCGTCGATGATCGCGAACCCGCGTCCTGATTCCAGCGCGGCGGAGACCGGTCGCAACGCGTCCCGACACGCGACTCGCTGGGCATCCGACACGCGCAGTGCCGTGACGGGTTGATCGGCATCCCGCAGCGTGGCCACAGCCTCGTCGAGCGCACTCAGGCCCTGTTCCGGCAGCGGATAGTACCACGCACGCCGGTCGTCGATGGTTTCGGCCCGCCAGGCCCGCGGGTCGGTGCTGGTTGGCGGCCTGTTCGGACTGTTCACCATCGGTCTGCCCTGTTGGAGACTCGGAAGTCTTCCAACTCTTCCTAAGAGACTGTTTTCAAATGTGATTTCAAAACCAATTTGCGGGAGGGCGAGGCTCCTGCCGAGCCGATTTCATCGAGGTATTTCGGCTTGACGGCTCGGCAGGAGCCTCGCCCTCCCAATTTGAAAACAGTCTCTGAGTCGAAGAGTCTGCAACACAACGATGGCGAGCGGCCAGCGTGAGCCGGCGGATCAGTGGGCTGACGCCCACCGCTCGCCATTCTGATGGACGCTCGAAGGCGATCCCAAGTGGGGACGCATTATACCGGCACAGGCGATCGTTCCCAGCCGAACCAATGGGGTGCCACTGGCAGCTTGTCTGCCAGTGCCCAAGTGAGGTCAAGTGTCCCTCGCACTGGCGGACAAGCCGCCAGTGGCACCCGGCGGGTAGAACCACGCACGGCGGTCGTCGATGGTTGCGGCCCGCCAGGCCCGTGCGTCGGTGCTGGTTTGCGTCCCGTTCGGACTGTTCACCATCGGTTTGCCCTGTTCAGAAACTCTGTTGTGGCACGGTCTCTCTGTTGCGGCACGGTCTCACGACCGTGCCACCCGCTCGACCGTAGGTCTCCTGATGCGGCAACCGATGGGAGACCTTCGGTCATCAAGGTGGCATGGTCCGGAGACCATGCCACAGCGGAGCAAGAATTTTACCCCGGTCCCAGATGCTGGCCCCGTCGTTGCCAGAACCACTGAATCGCCGGTAGACTACCGCCGCGGGGCGAGAAAGTCACCCGCGGTCTAATAACAAGTTACATTCCTTGACAGCAGCCGTTTCCATTACCGAAGCCTGACCAAATGGAAATCCTGATTGTACTCTTCGGTGTGGGCTTCTACGTTTTTCTCTATCTCACATTGTCACCAGCCTTGCAGGACTGGGCTTTTGAACGATTCATCAAAGATTCGAAACTTCAGGAGAAGATTCAAAACCGAATTGTCGTGTTTTCAATGATCGTTGGTACAACTGCTATGATCTTCGCACCGATGCCGGGCGATTTCATTGACTACTCTGGCGGGCCAGGCCGCTATGCCTTACTCGGGACGATTCGTGGCGTCATCGGACTACTGCTCGGGCTTTTTGTTGGACGGGCTGGATTAGGCGCCGTGCTGTTGACATTAATATTGGGAACAGCCGGAACCGTTTTTGGGTTGGTCATTTGGATCATCACATGGCTTTATCAGCATTGATGCGAATCGCGACTGAATCGAATGGCCGTTCTTGTTTCGGCTTGTGACTGGTACAAACTAAATTCACAATCATCAGGTGCTCCCGATCGCCCGGAATGTAACAATGGCGTTGCACGCGAGCGGGCGACAGCGTCTTTCCTCAAACCATTGCTTTTCGCGCCCGCCGCGTGAACGCTGGCGTTCAGCGACGATCCAGTTTACGGAGCAGACTATCAACGCCGTTTATCGTAGGTCCCTGCTGCTGATCGCCTTGCTGACCATCGCCGTCTCGGCCTTGGAGGTGCAAGGCGTCATCAAGCCGACCTCGCCGTTGCGACTGTTCGTGCAGGACGCGACGCAGATCGTGCGGGTGCGGGTCACGCAGTTTGTTCCCGAAAAGAACCGGCTGGTGTTCGAGATCGAACAGGACATCAAGGCCAAGTTGGAAGACCGCAGCCTGAACGTCGTGTGGAAGCTTGAACCCGATTCGAAGTGGGAAGGTATCCGCGCCCTGCCCCAGCTCCTCAAGTGCATCGGCCCCGATCAAGAGGCCATCTTGTTCATCAACGACGCGGGCGGGTTCTGGCACAACAAGGGGAACACGCGCAAGTTCCCCATCGCGTTCGGCTTCACCAACGGCTCGTGGTTTTGTCTGGAGAGCACCCGGCTGGACAACGGCAAACTCCTGTGGCAACTGGCCCAGGGCGAGCCGTACCTGCGCACCACCTTCAAGGGAACCACGGCCGAGTTGAACAAAGTGCTGGTCGATCACCTCGCCGGCAAGGGGAAACTGCCGGAGCCGATCAAATCCGAACCGGGCTTCGGCCCCGATTATCAGCCGAAGAAGCCAGACCCGGCGAAGAAGGGGTAGTCGCGGCTGGGCTGGGCGCTGCACGGCCTCACTTGGTTCGCACCTTCGCCAGCACGGTTTCCAATTTCACGGGAGCGCCGTTTTGACGTTTGCTTTCCTCGGCGGCTTCCATGAACGCGAAGAGTTCGATCGTTTCTTCAGCGCTGACCGGCGGCTTGCCCGTTTTGAAGAATCTGGCGAGTTCGATGGCGGTCGCTTCGTAGGCCATGTACTTGTCGTTGGTCGGGGCGACACCTTTGACCGGCACGCCGTGACCGTAGATGCCGGCTGGCGACACGCCTTTCGTGCCGAAGACGGTGGCGCTGTACTTCAACGCCCCTTCGCGCATGCCGCGGTACGTGCCGACGCGGCCGTCATTCCATGTGCCGGTGACGACGTCGGCCTTGTCGGTCGCGGCGCGCGAGACTGCGACGCAACCCGGACCCATGATTGCGTACAACGTCTCGACGCCGTGGATCGCGTGCCAGAACAGATCGGGATGGTGCGGCTCGCGCGGACAGCCGCCGAACACGTCGCAGCCCAGCACGTCGCCGACGTCCTCGTGCTTTCGCATGCCGATGAACCCCGGGCTAAAACGATGCTGCGACCACGAGCAGAGTGGCACGCCGGCCTCCTTCGCCAGCCGAAACATTTCGACGGTGTCGACCAGCGACGCCGCCATCGGCCGGCCGATCCAGACCGGCTTCTTCGCACGCAGCACCGGCTTGATTTGTTCCAGATGCGCCCGACCATCGACGCTCATCACGATCACGGCATCGACTTGAGGCAACAGCGCGTCGGTCGACGCGACGATCGGCACGCCGAATTGCTTGATCCCCTCGGTCCATTTCGGCAGCTCGCGCACGCTTTCTTCGATGTCGGGACTGCCGATCGAGACCGCGCCGACGACTTTGATCCCGGCGAGATCACCTGTCGCCTTGGGATCATGCCAGAGTTGCGTGAATGCCACCGCTTGATAGTTGTCCAACCCGATCACTCCGACGCGGATCGGCTTCGCGGGTTCATCAGCCGCCAGCGGCGAGGCGACTCGGATTGCGAGTGACAGGCAGGCGACCAGCAGAAGCGTGAAACGAGGCATCATGGTGATTGACCTGTTGGGAGTGCTGAGGGTGCAGATGGGATGAGTCAACGTGGTGGTGAGAATTCAGGCTTCGCTACGGACACCGATGCGTGGCAACAGCCGCCCGGTGCGACGCATGTAGTCGCGATACTCATCCCCGAAGAACTCGCACATCATCCGTTCTTCGCGCGGCGTGCGGATGAAATACAGCGGGGCAAACGTCACGACCGCGAACCAGCCGGCCAGCCAGTTTTCGAGCAGCAGTCCCTGCGCGATGCTGAATAAGAAAATGGAAGAGTACATCGGATGCCGGATCGATCGGTAGACGCCGTGCGTGATCAAGCGATGTTCCTTGCGAATCTCCAGCGTCACCGACCAGTTCAAGCCGAGATCGGTGTGCGATCTCCAGAACAACCAGAGGGCCGCCAGCATGAGCGACGTACCGCACCAGGGAACGAACTCGAGCAGCCGATAATCGGCGAACGCGAGCAACGGCGTGAACAAATACAGCAGCGGCAGGAGCAGGCTTCCGGGAACAACGACGATCAGCAGCGTCTTGTCCAAGCCGTCCATCCGGCTAACGACCTTCTCGTTGGCTTTCGTCCGCTGGATGAACCGATGGCGAATGCCCATGTACACAAGGAAGCCAACGAGAAAGACGATGTTCCACGGGTGAGTGATGTTCATGGCGGCTTACCCCGAAGGGGTTACACACTACAGCCCAGGGTCGCCGCGCAGCGGCGCACCCTGGGTTCGATTCCAACAAAGCCCGCCTACCCTGAAAGGGTTGAACATTGACGATCAGACGGTTGTGGAACCCATTCAGGGTTCTCCGTTCGTTAGTTCCGAGACCCAAGGTGCGCCTCGCACGCGAGGCGACCTTGGGCTGCGGAGTAAAACCCCTGCGGGGTAAGTGCAATCGATCGCGACCCACGGCCGCAACCGCCGGGTTTGTGCCCAGAGGGCTACTTCTTCTCTTGCTCCCGCTTCGCTTCCCATTCGCGGCTGCGGGTTTGGCCATCCCGTTCCGATTCGGCGGTTCCCTTGATCGTGTCGCCGTCGAGCTTGCCTTTGTATTTGGTCGTGAACTTCTGCCCGTTGCGTTCGCGGGTCACGGCGAACGCGACCGTGCCATCCTTGAACGAGGCGTCGTCAATCTTCGTTTCGGCTCCGTCGCGTCCGAGCATTGCGCCGGTGAGTTTGTCGCCTTCGAGCTTCAGCTTGAGCGTCGTTTCGCGCGTCATGTCGTTGAACGTCATCGACCATTTCCAGGTCCCGGTGGGGTCCGGCTTGGCCTTGTCGTCCGCCGCCTGAGCCAGCTCCACCAATCCCGTCAACACCAACGCGAGTCCCACCAGTGCGAAGCGTTTCATGGTCTGTCTCCCTGAGAAGTGTTGATTGCGACGTGCGACCGATTCATCGCCGCGACGAGCCGGCCCGCCGTCCGGTCGTGCGAGCATCATAACCGAGAGCGACGCCCGGCGTCGCGTGTGAGGCCATCCAACCGACGGCAGGGTGGTGGTCCAGTTTGGCGAGCGGGGGCCGTGAGGCCCCCGAGGAACCAGCCGAATTCTCGGAGGGCTGACGCCCTCCGCTCGCCAAACTGTAACACCACCGACCGCAGCGCACCTTGTCAGGACACATTCTTTCCATCGCTGTTTGGATTCCGTGGCTCCTCCGCTCTCGCGCTCTGAAAATACACGGACGCCGGCGGGCGAAACAGAGCATAGGCGATCACGGCGAGCAGCACGCCGTGCGTCACCAACTGAGACAGGGAGTGAAACGCACACAGGACGACGTGGTAGCCCATCCAGCCGACCGACAGCCAGCGTGCCCAATCGAACCCGCGGAGCATCCCCACTCCGCCCACCACGGCGAGCAATCGGACAAAGCAAATCCAGATCACCTCGTAGTCCCACGGCCGCGCCGTGTCGAACTCCGTGGCGTGGTAGACCACCCCGAACCCGCCGGAGACGATGAACAGCCAACTGACGACAGTGACGGACCACGGGCGTTTGTTCATCGGCGGAAGGGGCAGAGGACCGGTCCTGAAAAGTGGGTGTTTTATGCCTGCGGCATTGCCAGTGCTAGCGTAGCATCACTTTGATAGGATGATTCGCAACTGAGCCCGTCCGATCACTCATGGTGATGCAGGAGGTTTCCCGATGAACACGAAACCCCACCTCGACAGTGCGACGAGGACCCCGACGCGGCCGAATGGATTTGGTCTCATCGAGCTTCTCATCGTGATCGCCATTGTTGGCATCCTCATTGCGTTCCTGTTGCCGGCTCGTCGCAGTGCGGGGCCGGCGGCGCGGCGTGTTCAATGCAAGAACAACCTCAAGCAAATTGGGTTGGCCTTGCGAAATTACGAGTCGGAATACCACGCACTACCTCCCGCTTACACGGTCGATGCGAATGGCAAGCCGCTGCATAGTTGGCGGACGTTGATTCTGCCGTATCTGGATCAAGAGTCGCTCTACGAGAAGATTGACCTGACGAAGCCTTGGGACGATCCGGTGAATGCAGAAGCCTTCCAGAGCTTTGTGTATGCGTATTCTTGCCCGGAGGTTCGCGGTCCGAAAAACCACACTACCTACATGGCCGTCGTGACGCCGAATAGTTGCTTTCGGGCCACCAAGCCTCGGTTGCTGTCCGAGATCACGGACGAACACACGGAAACCCTCCTCGTCCTCGAATTGGATTCCGAGCACGCCGTGCCTTGGATGGCGCCACGCGACGCCGACGAGGCATTGTTCCTGTCACTCGGCCCCAAAAACAAACATCCCCACTCCGGCGGAGTGCAAGCCGCGTTTGTTGATGGCACAGTCCGATTTCTGAACGCCGCGATGCCAACAGAGACACGTCGGGCACTTATTTCCATCGCGGGAAGGGAGCAATTGAACGACTTCTGACCACGTCATGTCGTCGGCTGAGGAATCACGGACTGAGTCAACGCACGACTTTTTCTGCCGAAGCTCAGTCTGCTCAATTCCAAGGCGGCCAGCGGCAAGAGCCAACTGGCCCACGACGCCACGGGGTCAAACCAGACGGATTGAACTCCCATCACAGTGCCGAACCCGCCGAACAGTCTGAGCACCACGGCCGAGCAGAGCAGTAGGAAGCTGAGCGACATCCAGCGGCGGTGGACCGCAAACTTCCGCTTCACCGCCGCTCGCCAACCGAGGGCGATGCACGTTCCCGTCAGAACCGACAGGATGGCGAAACTGACGGCCGCGACGGTTCCGGTTGACGTGTGATACGCCATCCACAGGCCGCTCGGAGTCACGACGCACAGGACGTTCGCGGTGTGAATGCGTCCCAGATTCCGGTGCCACTTCGGAAACCGCAATCGAAATGATTCGCTCAGCAGCACCAGGCCCAGGAAGAGCGCCGCGGGTCCGGAAGCGATGTGCGGATAGAACGCCCAGCGGTAAGCGCCGAAGAAATAGCCTTCCCGCCCGCGCAGAAAATCGGAGTCAAAGTTGGGCGGGAAGTAATTGGCATACCCCAGCATCACCTCGACGGTGACTTTGACGATCAACAAACCGACGGCGACAGTCAGCACCCGCCACAGTGTCGCAGACGGTTTGTTCGACATGACATGGAATCCCGGCGGACGTGGTTGTGCAGGAGGCTGAACTGCAGACTTCGAGTGACAACGGCCTCGATTATCACCGGTCGTGGAAGCTCGGACAAGATGCCCGCGGCGCAGGGCAACTTCTGGACATTAGCATCCGCTCGCGATATCGTGCCCGCCGGTCAACGATTCACACGATGAGGCGAGGGCGAGCATGAGTTTGTTTCGGCGGGAAGACATTTTAGCTCGGCTGCGGGCGAAGGTGGCGGAGGGGAAGCCGATCGTGGGTGGCGGGGCGGGGACTGGCATTTCCGCGAAGCTGTCCGAAGCGGGAGGGATTGATCTCCTCGTCATTTACAACTCGGGGCGGTTTCGGATGGCGGGCCGCGGGTCGCTCGCCGGGACCATGCCCTACGGCGACGCCAACGCCATCGTCATGGAGATGGCTCGCGAGGTGCTCCCCGTCGTTTCGCACACGCCAGTGCTGGCCGGCGTCTGCGGCACCGATCCGTTTCGGATCATGAAACTGTTTCTCCGCGATGTGCAGCACGCGGGGTTTTCGGGCGTGCAGAATTTCCCCACCGTCGGGCTGATCGATGGGACGTACCGGCAGGGTCTGGAAGAAACCGGCATGGGCTTCGGCCTCGAAGTGGACATGATCCGCCTCGCTGGCGAACTGGGCTTGCTGACGACTCCCTACGCCTTCAACGTGGACGAAGCAGCGGCGATGGCGACGGCCGGCGCGGATATCCTCATCCCGCACATGGGCCTCACCACGAAAGGGATGATCGGCGCGCAGTCGGCTCTCACGCTGGAGGAATCCGCCCGCCGAGTCCAAGCCATGCACGACGCGGCCCGGCGAATCAAACCCGACATCCTCGTCCTGTGCCACGGCGGCCCGATCGCCGAACCGGCCGACGCTCAATACATCCTCGATCACACGGAAGGGATCGTCGGTTTCTACGGCGCCAGCAGCATGGAACGTCTGCCGGTCGAACCCGCGATCACGAACCGCGTGCGCGAGTTCACGGCACTTCGGATTTGAACCGTGATGCAACAAGTCGTCGTTTAACCCGGAGCCAACGGCGACGGCGTTGCGTGGGTCAATAGCCGGTTCGCACCGTCGCCGTTGGCTCCGGGTTAAACGAATCGATCGAAACGATCTTCCCATGCACGTCAAACACCTCGTCCTGTTCAAGTTCAAACTCTCGACGCCGCGCGAAACGATCGGCGAAATCTTCGAGGACCTCGATCATCTGCCCGACAAGATTCCCGGCCTGCTCGATTTCCACGGCGGCCCGTACCGCAGCCCGGAAGGCCTGAACCAGGGCTTCACGCACGGCTTCGTGATGACGTTCGCCGATCCGGAGTCGCGCGACGTGTACATCGACCACCCTGAGCACGAAAAGGTCGTCGCGAAGATCCTCCCGGAACTGGAGGGAGGACTCGACGGTGCGATCGCGTTCGATTTTGAAGTCAACGACCGGTTCCGGTATTGACCATGTGAGAGTTCACGCCGTCGCCGGCACGCCCTTCGCGCCCGGGGCCGGTGGTTGAGGCAGCGGACCGACCAGCACGCGGATCGCTTCGATGAGCATCAGCGCGGCGAGGCACAGCAGCACGACGCCAATCCACGGGACGGGATCGCCCGGTGCCTGGAACGAGCCGGACGCGTCGCGGAATTTCGGGAGCGTCATCGAAGTCAGCGCCCAGGTGCTCATCATGTACATCAGCACGGTCGGGATGCCGGTCACGAACCACACCCAGCGCGCTCGATACGTGCGCCAGAGCCACACAGTGACTCCCAACAGCGTCAGCGCGGCCAGAAGCTGGTTGCTGGCTCCGAACAGGTTCCAGAATACCTTCCAGACCGGCGGCAACGCCTTTCCGTTCGCACCGACTCCCGGTTGCAGCAGGAAATAGAGTGGAGCTCCTCCGGTCAATACGGTGCCCAGCCAGCGGCCAAAACGATTGTGGAGACCGGTCAGTTCTTGAATGATGTATCGTCCGAGCCGGGTGCATACGTCCAGCGTGTCGTAGATGAACGTCGTGAACGCCATCAGTGCGAATGACACGCCGTACTGTGCCTTAATGTGCAAGACTTCCAGGAAACTTCCAATGCCTAGGGCATACACCAGATTGGGGGGAGGTTCGCGGACGCCATCCTTATTGAATAACACGGGAGCATCCACCGCCAACTTCATCACACAGCACAAGGACACCACGGCCACCATGCCTTCCAGCAACATGGCTCCATACGCGATCGGCTTCGCGTCGGTCTCGCGGGCAAGTTGCTTGGACGTCGTGCCCGAGCAGATCAGTGAGTGGAATCCCGAGCACGCCCCGCAAGCGATGGTGATGAACAGCATCGGGACCAGCGGCTGCGAATCGTTCAGGATGGGAAGGCCTTCCAGACCGGTGAATGCCGGATAGTTGATCGATTCTCCACTGAGCATCAAACCTAAAGCGCCTCCGCCCAAAGCCACATACAAAAAGTACCCGCCCAAGTGCCCTCGAGGTTGAAGCAAAAGCCACACGGGGACCACGGCCGCCCCGATACAGTACACCAGCAGCAAGGCATCCCAAATGCGACGGGAATCGTCTCGTGAGACACTCAGCAGTGCTTCGAGGTCAAAAGGCAACAGTTGTCCAGCCCAGATCGAAACACCGACCAGCGGCAAGAAAACGAGCGTCGCCCTGCCCACGGTGAGCTTGGTGTATCTGAGCAGCAAACCCATGATGATCGGCAGCACCAAATACATCAAAGACGAAGTCGCGATTCCGGGGCCGGACACGATTTCGCCGTTTTCCAATGGCTGCTGACCAATGAAAGCCCGCGCCGTTAGGTCCGTAAACGCCACGATGATGTAGACGAGGGCGATCCAGACGAACGACAGAAACAGCACGTACGACCGGCGTGTCATGTGATCGCGGACAACTTCAGCGATCGACCGGGCCTTGTGCCGGATGGACGCGGTCAACGACATCAGATCATGCACGCCACCGATGAACACGCTGCCGACCAGAATCCAGATCAGAGCCGGCAGCCAACCGAAGGCGACTCCGGCGAGGATCGGGCCCACGATCGGACCGGCTGCGGCGATCGCGGAAAAATGCTGGCTGAGCAGGAACTTCGGCTCAATCGGCTCGAAGTCCACGTTGTCTCGCAACTCGACGGCCGGCGTCGCGCGGTGGGGGTCCAAGTGCAGCAGCCGCGCAAGACACGGACCGTAGGTGACGTAGGCCACCGTCAGAATCGCCGCGGACATGATCACGATCGTGAGCAGATTCATTCTCCACCTCCGACAATCCTTGCGAATTCCCGCGTCAGTCAGCACGGAATCCAACAGCGGACCACTGAGAACTTGATTCTGAATACTCCGTACGCAACGCCGCCGCGATTGTCCCCAGCCAAGAAAGGCTGTCAATCGCAACTCCGAGCCTCACGTTACGGTCTTGCAGTACACCACTCCCGCGTCGATCTGTTGGAAGCCCAGCCAGCGGCAAAGGGCCATCGCGGGTTCGTTCGATTCCTGGAATTGAATCTCCACAAAATTGACCCGCTCTTCGCGCAGGCGGCGGATCACGTCCAGCAGCAGGGCCTTGGCGTAGCCCTTGCGACGTTCGGATTCGATCACCGTCAGATCGTACAGCCCGACGGTTCGCTGTCCGCGGTTGATGTTGTGCAGGTCCATCCCCCAGCAGCCCATCGAAGCAACGGCGGGACCGCCGGCTTTCGGCTGGAGTTCGAACCACAGCGCGTCCAGCCGTCCTTGCCGAGTCATCCACCACCAACTGGCGTCGACGGGCCGATCGCGAATCGTGATCTGCATGTTGCGGCGGATGTTGACCAGCCGCGCATCGAACGGATCGGCTCGCACGCTGATGTCGCGGCGAAACAACAACCGCCGTTCCGAAGGCTGATATCCGAGCGACGTGAACAGCTTGGCGGCGAACTTGTCCGACTCCAGGAAACCCACGCACTCGCTCCCGCCGTACAGACCAAGATAAAACGGCGAGGCGCCGGCCGCTTCGCCGGCCTGAATCGTCCTGACCCCTTGCTCTCGCAGATACGCCTCGGCCCTCAACACCAGTTCCCGGCCGATCCCTTTCCGCCGATGAGCCGGATGCATGACGACCACCGAGATGACCCCGCGCTCACGGCTGAGCCGTTCGCCCTTGGCGTCGCAGCCAAAACCGGCGTGCGCGAACCCAACAGCCTGGCCCTCAACCTCCGCCACGATCAAGCCGTGGGGGTCAAAATACGGTTGGGCAAACACCAGCATGTCAAAGGCGTCGCAGGAAAATCCCTGTGCCGCCCCGCTGCTCAGTCCGGCTTGATGCCACAGCCCCAGTATCTTCGGAGGATCGTCATTCCGAAACGTGCGGTATTCGATCAATGCCTCGGCTCCTCACCCTGCATTGGTGGTTTTCTGCGTGCGCGTGAATTCTATTCTTCCAGCCTCGGCGTGTCAGCCGTAGCGGGACGGGGAATCGAACATGTCAGTGAATCGACGCAGTGGCCTGTGCGCGATTCACCGTTCATGATTCCCTATTCCCAACGCTCGAAGTATGTTGGTCACCATGTCCGCCAGATTCACCGACGACGAGCTGCTGGCTTACGCCGACGAGGCCCTTCCCACCGAACGCATGGCGGCGGTCGAGGCCGATCTGCGAGCGAACGAACTTCTTCGCCAACGCCTCGCAGGAATCTTGAGCGAACGAGATCAGGGGATGCTCTCGGTCGGCGAGGTCTGGCGCCGGGCGCGGCTGACGTGTCTGAGTCGGCAGCAGCTTGGAAACTATCTGCTGGGTGTCCTCGATCCCGAATGGCACGACTTCGTTGAGTTCCACCTGCACACGGTCGGCTGCCGACTGTGTTTGGCAAACCTCGAAGACTTGAAACAGGCTGTCGCCTCGGTTCCGGAAGCACAGCAACGGCGACAGAAGTACTTTCAGTCGTCCATTGGCAGTTTGCACAGTCGGCGCGAAACCGATCCACCATTGCGAAGGTAGTGTTCAGTCAACCTTTGCGATTTGGGTTGAGGAATCGGAGCCTGACGCGCAAGTTTTGAAGTTGTGCTGATCCACAAACAGCGCAAATCAAAACGCGCAAGCGAAGGATTTGTCGCGAGTCGCCTCGCATGCGCTTCGGGCTTCAACCCCAAAAACTTGGAGTTGACGAAGGAGTCGGACGGCAATTCCGGCCTGCTGGAGACGCCGTCGTCACGGCAGGTGTACCTCCAATAGCCCGATGTCGCCGTGCGGCGTGACTCGGACCGGGGGGCAGTCGGCGGGGATCAGCACGGTGTCTCCGGTGCGGATCGGTTCCGCGCCGAGCGAGGATTCGAGTTCTCCGTGACCGGACAGCAGCATGACGATTCGAAACCGTTTGTCCGGCACGACGTCAAACGCCGCCGCCGTCGCGTGCCGACGCATGACGAAATATGGGCACGAGACCAGTTCTTCCGCAACGTGCGTTGGCAGCGGTGCTGGCTGCGGAAGTACGGGTGAAATGGGTCCGCGGTCGAAATCGATGCACTCCAACGCCTCGCCGATGTGAAGCGGCCGCGGCTTTCGATCGATTCCCAGCCGACCCCAGTCGTGCAGCCGAAAAGTGATGTCGCTCGATTGCTGCACCTCGGCCAATAGAACTCCGGCGTCAATCGCATGCACGGTTCCCGCCGGCACAAACACACACTGGCCGGTTTTGGCCTGGAACGAGTGCAGGCAGGCTTCAATCTGCCCCTGTTCAAGCGCCAGCCGCAAGTCGTCGTGGGACACGCCCGATTGCAGGCCCGCGAAAATCCTTGCCGACGGTGAGGCCTCGAGGATGACCCACGCCTCGGTCTTGCCGGATTCGCCCGGTCGAAACTCGGCCGCCTGCGCATCTTTCGGGTGCACCTGCAGCGACAGCCGGTCGCAGGCGTCAAGAAACTTGATCAGCAGTGGAAATCGAGTGATGTGATCGTGCCGCCCGAGCAACGCGGACGGGTGCTCCTGCACCAGTCGTCCCAACGTCGAGCCCGCGAATTCGCCGCGAGAGCAGACACTTTGATCGTCCCCGTGATCGCTCAGCTCCCAACTCTCGGCGTAGTCGTCTTCGGCACCGAGTGTCTTGCCCAAGACAGTGCCCAACCGGCGGCCGCCCCAGCGGAGCCGTTTCAACACAGGATTGAACCGCAATGGTTGCGCAATCATCGTGGAATGGAAGAAAAAGTTTGTCAGCTGAAAAAGCAGTTGTTATAGTCCGGCGTCCACGGAGCCGTTGGCGGTGCTCAGCCGGCTCTCGATGTGACCTCGGAACTTGCGCGAACACGGAGGATCAGAATGCAAGCCCACGAGTTGGTGTTGTCTCTGGGAGACACAGTGTTGGTTGGAGACCGCGAACTGACTGTGATCGACATCGACGCTGACGAGGTGACGTTTCGCGTCGATAATTCGGAGGACGACCTGATCCTCAGCGGCGGCCGTTTCACGCCGGTTGATGATCGGCCCCCCCGCTGACATTTCGAATGGACACGTGCAATTCGCGCGACGACTCCGGCCGAGTGCTACTTCGGCGCCTGGCCGGCTGAGGCCAGCGCGTCGACGGCGGTCGCCCGAGTGGCAAATATCTTCCAAAGAGAGTCCAGGTGCGTGATCTTCAGCACTTCGGCACAGTACAGCGTCAGTCCGCTGATTGCGAACTGACCGCCGGGGCGGGCGTTCATTCGGTTCCAGAGTCGGAACAGAATCTCAATAAACGCCGAACCGAAGTATTTGGTGTTGGACAGGTCGATCACGACCCACGGCGGATCGGCTGCCTTCGAGATTTCCAACACCGCGATGCGCAGCCCCTCGAGCAGCCGCACATCGAGGTTCTCGTATTCCGGGCCAAGCTGAATCACTGTAACGCCGCGTTCTGTTGAGATCGTGGGCACTGCCATGACGTCGCCTCTGTTCCTTGCGCTGTCGCCAAAGAAACGGTTCGCGACCGCGGGCGAACCTACGCGACTCATACTACTGGCCGGGATCGGCCTGTCAATCGGAGCGGAGATTTCAACCTAATTCCACGACGTATTCCTGAAACTGCACAGCCGCTGTTTCGAATCGCTCGCGAATCGATTCCGGAAGTTCCCGGTACGCGCGAACATGGGCCGGGGTCGCAGCTTTGACGAACCGCTCCAGAGTCGTGGTCATCCGCTTGACGAGTTGCAACATGGACGGCTGGTCGCCTGTCAACAACTGGTTCGAGGCGGCAACCGGGTCGACACGTTTCAGGGGTTGAAGTGCATCGCGGCGGAAGGGTGTGTAGCCCGGCTCGCCCGCTCCAACTTGCCGAGCCACACCCGCTACCGAAACGGTATCGGATCCGGACATGCCTCCGCCACCCGATTCGGGGGACCGGGTCGCACTTCGAAAACTTGCGGGATCCTGAACCCACGCCGGAGACTCCGGGACAAACTGAACCAGCGGATCTCTTTCGGTGTCGACGTCAGGTGCTTCCGCGGTCAGATCTTCGCCGCGTCGAGCTCTTCGCCAAGCTTTCATTTCAGCGACGGTGGCCCGCATGTCGTGTGCCCATTGGAGGCACTCATCAAAGTCATCCCACCCCAGAGCCGTGTAGAAGTGAGACCACTTGAGGATCGCAAAGCGCGGGGCAACTTCCGCAAACTCCTCCCAAACGCGACGCCGCTGGTAAACCTGGTCTTCCGAGAGACCAATCAGCAACCCAAAGTCGGCGTCGGTTCGGCCTCGCGCATAGCGACGGGTCCACGTTGCCGCGCATTCGCCGACGATCCACTGTGACTGGCTGATCGCCTCGACAGCACGAGCAACCAGTTCGTCCTCTGATTCGATCGTCGTAACCGCGCCTTCCGCCGGATGTTTTTTCATGGTGAAACTGGCTCGTCGAGTGCGGTCGGGCCGCGATTTGATCGGATTGTTTCAGCGGGCGGAGATCGTAGCGACCACTTCGGCGACGATCCACAGGACGGCCGTTGAGCGAAGGGAGTTGTTGAAAGGTTGTCAGATACGGTCGCCGGCACCGCAGCCATTGGCATGGCAGCCATCTCCGCGCTGGAGAGTCCGGTGTCGCAGATTTGCTTCAGGGCCACAAGAGGCGCAGTCGATACAATGCTCACGGGCGATCCGCTTGACGCAGGTGGCAGAGTCTGCCACTTGACCGTCAAGTTTGACCGAATTACGATTCGCCGCGTTTCGGCGCTGTAGCCAAGTGGCTAAGGCAGCGGATTGCAAATCCGCCATCGTCGGTTCGACTCCGACCAGCGCCTTTCTGAGTCTGCAATGTCTCAACCAGCCTCATGCCGCGCCGGGCATGGGGCTTTCGTGTTTCGGGAGGCAGGCAAAAGATCCGCAGAACGGACGATGCGATTCGCGGGCAAAGACACGTTCGGGGACTATCAGAATGGCACGCCGTGCTTCTTCGACATCTTCGACCGCATCGATGCCGTCTCGTCTTCAAGAAGCTGCCACAACCGCTCCCGATCCCTCGCACCCTCCGCAACGACCTTCGCCTGCGCCGCCTGGACGTCGGCGAAATTGTTCCTGTGCTGCACCCAGTTCGGCTGATCGTTGTAGTTCCAGCCGACATTTCCCCAGCTCGACAAGTACGGCGACACGGACACGCTTCCGGGGTAGACGTAGTATTCCTGCTTTTTCTCGTGCTCGAGCGACTTCACGTTGATCACGACTCCGCGAAGCGACGCCGAAATGGCTTGCAGCTTGGAGCTGACGCTTCCGGCGAAGGCCAGCAATTCGCGATCAACGTCTAGTTGCGGCAACTGCCCGATCTGCCAGGCAAAGGCATCGAACCAATGCGCGGACGATTCGTAGTTCTTCGATTTCTGAACTTGTCGCTGCAGATCATTCAACAGCGTTGTCACGGCCTTGAAATACCGTTGCGACGCGGCCAGTTGAAGGCTCTCCACCGTCTCCCCCGGAACAGGCGGTTCGCCAGACTCCAACCCGGTCGCGTGTGGTTGGACGAGTGAGATCAACCGCCGCAGGCTGGGCTCCGACAACCGGCTTTCGAGAATGACCGACTTGCCATCAACTCGCTTCTCCGCGCGGTGCAGCTCCTCGATGTCGGCCCCCAGCCGCCCGAGCGCTTCGAGAACGAGTCGTGGCATGACGTCAGCCAGTGGTTGCAGATCGTCCGAGAAGTCAATGCGCACCGTGGCGAATATCGTTGCGTCCACTCGCACCTTGACTCGCAGCCCGCGCAAACCCGAAACGATTCTCGTGCAGTGGTCAAGGTTGTCCGCACGGCCGAACATCGTTTTACAATGCTCCAGCCGGATTCGAACTTCGTCCGCCTGCAACGCATCCTGCAAATCAACCACTAGCAAATAATGATCGTGGCCCGCGGCCTCTTCGAGTGAATCGCGCAGGTAGTCGGACATGACCGGTGCCTTGCTGGCCGAAGCGAATCGCAGCCAGCGTACCATGTCCTGCCGATTCTGATGGTTCGTCACGGCGATCGTTTGCGGGACGAGTTCGAGAAAGTACGTGCGCCGAGCCGACGTCACGAGCGAGTGGCCGTCGAGCTTTTCCACGAACGCCATCTGACGCTTCGCCAGCTCCGACATGGAAAACGGCAGCTTGAATTTCGCCAGGGCGAACTCCCAGTCGGGCCGCAACGTCTCCGGGTCGACTTCGGCCGCGAGGACGACCAATTGCACCGAGGGCGGAAACGGCACAAGGCCGCCCGCGTAGTCCGTCTTTTAGCGTTTCGCCCACGACTGCTCGAGACCCAGTGAACTCTTGAACAGACCTTCGACATCGACCAGCACCACAACATTCGCTGCCGGAGGAATCTTCGGCAGCAGGCTGTCGAATCGCGGGTCGGCGGCGTGCAACGAGCGGTGTGCGACGAACAGGCCGAGCGCGATGACGATCGCCAAGCCGGCTTTCATTTGCAATCTCCCTCGAAACCACTTTGGTCCACACGACGATCAAAACTCAATCTTGTACCGCGGCGCCATCACCTTGCAGATCGCGGCTGATTGGTTTTCGATCTGCTGCCGGATTTGACGGGCGTCCATGGCCCCAGCCGATCGTTCCTGAGTCGCGATCGCCGCCTGAGCCGCCGCGGCCTCCTGAGTGATCAGGCGCAGCCCGTTGTAGTTGTAGGTCACGTTGGAACCGTACAAGTCGGCCTGCCGCGACGCCGTGCGGATACCGACACCGCGTCCGATCGCCGCCTGTTGCCGAAGCAGCGACGATACCTTGGCGCTGTAGGCCAGCATGTCGTCATCGACATTGACGATCGGCAGCCGGTCGATCCGCTGGGCGTACTGTTCCGCCCACTTCGCCGCCTGTCCAAACGTCTCCTTTTTCTTTCCGAACAAATCGTCGAGCAGCGACTGGACCGACTTGAAGTGGCTTTGCGTGGCGTAGAGCTTTGGATCGCCGGGATCGGATTGGTCGGCGTCGCGTCCGCTCTCGTCGAGCGCGAGTTGCGGTGCTCGACAGCCGCATCAATCCGCTGCGTGAGAGATCGCCCTCCAGGGTGATGCTCAGACCGCTCATCGTCTGCTTCCACTGCTCGATGTCGTCCAGTTCGTACCCCAGCGCCGAGATGGCTTCGATGACCAGCGGCTTCGCGACGGATTGCAGCACCGACGGCGGATCGCTGAATTCAATGACGAGCCGGCCGGTCGCCTTGTCGGTGATGGTGATACCCAACTTCACGCCGCGAACCCCTTCCAGGGCGCGGGCGATCGCCTTGAGGTCCTGTTTCTTATCCGCCAGGCACTTGAGGTCCACAAGCTCTGTTTCGATCTGACTCGCGGCCAGAGCGTCATCCAGATCGAAGACGATGGCGGCGGCCTGCTTGGACGAATCGAAATCGGTCAGTACCTTGACGAGGTAGGATGACGCCTGCCCGCGGCGCTGTTTCGTCCATCGAGAGAAGTACTGTCGGTTTGCCGGGAAACAGAGTCCGACGAGGCCCGCATCCAGGTTGACCGCGTACGCACCCCGCGGCGACCACGCGACGCGCGTATTGCCGATCGACTCGACGTAGCCTTTCTCCTTGTCCGCAATCGTTTCGAGCTTCGGGCTTTTCCGCAGGCTCAGCTGTGCCACCTGCGACGGCGCGTTCAGTGTGTCGAAACTGAATTCGCCAGCTCGCACGAGCCGGAGCGTATTCGGATTCAGAAGGACCGGGCGGCCGGCGAAGTCGGCAGCCTTGGGTGTCCCCCAATCATCCTTCTTGCCGAGTGGACCGTTGAACAGCCGGTCCGCATCGACGATCACCAGCGAACTGGCATTGTCCGGAATCCATTTCGCCACGTCCGCCGCGTCCACGCGCAGAGCGATTCCGAAGAAAACTCACGTCGTCAGGAAAACCGAAACGCCGCCAAAATGTTTTTGCAACCGCCGCATGATGCGATCCTCCCGATGCTGGTCTGAGTTGTTGGAACTGGAACGGACAGGGATCCGAAGCACCAGCGAGCACTCGGGATGTGAGTCCCTTTCTGTCGTTTCGGGTTGGTAATTGAGATGCGAGACGTGATGCATCATACAGGCGCGAGAGTCATGTTTCAGCCGTCGCTGTCCCGTCCGAGGGGTTGGCCGGGATGGAAGCCGTCGTCGCGGCGAGTACCTCGATCTCGGTAACCGATTTCGATCCACGTTCCCCGAGCCACTTGACCACGAAATAGAACACGGGAGTGAAGAACAGCCCGAAAATCGTCACGCCGATCATGCCGCTGAACACGGCGACGCCGAGCGCGACCCGCATTTCGGAGCCGGCTCCCTTGGCGACGACGAGCGGGAACACGCCGAGAATGAACGCGAACGACGTCATCAGGATCGGCCGCAGTCGCAACCGGCATGCTTCCACGATCGCGTCGCGACGCGCCACGCCCGCGTCTTCGCGCTGCTTGCTGAATTCAACGATCAAAATGGTGTTCTTCGCCGCCAGACCGACCAGCACGACCAAGCCGATTTGCGTGAAGATATTGTTGTCCAGCCCAACCAGCCACACGCCGGTGATCGCGGCCAGCAGGCACATCGGCACGATCAGGATGATGGCGATCGGCATGGACCAACTTTCGTACTGAGCCGCCAGCACGAGGAACACGAAGACGACGCCGAGCGGGAACACCAGCTTCGTCAAAATGTCTTTGCTCGCCAGAATCTGCTGGAGCGCGATCTCGGACCATTCGGTGGACATCCCCGGCGGCAACTCCTGCCGACCCAACTCCTCCATCACCGCGATCGAATCACCCGAACTGAATCCCGGCGGCGTGTTCGCGATCACGTCGGCCGACGGGTACATGTTGAAGTGGTTGACGAGCGACGGACCGGCGGTGTCGCGGACGTTGATCAGCGTGGCCAGCGGCACCATTTTTCCGTCGGCATTGCTGACCTTCAGCCGCCCGATGTCTTCCACTTGCTGGCGGAACGGAGCGTCGGCCTGGACATTGACCTGCCAGTTGCGGCCGAACCGCGTGAAATCGTTTGCATATGCCGAACCGAGATATGCCTGCAGTGCGGTGAACACGTCGTTCAGCGCCACTTTCGACGCCTTAGCCTTCGTGCGATCGATTTCGACGAACAACTGCGGCTGCGACGCGCGAAACGTCGTAAACACACCCACCACGCCCGGCGTCTGATTTCCGCGGCCGGTCAGGTTGACAAGTGATTCCTGCAGCGTGTCGAAACCCGCATCACCGCGATCCTGCACCTGCATCTTGATCCCGGCCGTCGAGCCAATCCCCTCGACCGGTGGTGCCCCGAATGCCACGAGCTGGGCGTCCTGGATGTCCGCTAACTTTGCCCGCAGCGTCTGCGCAACCGATCGCGCAGACAGGTTGGGATCGTGCTTGCGGTGCTCGAACTCATCGAGGATCACAAACATGCCGCCAAAGTTCGAGATATTCACGCTCGACAGGATCGAGTAGCCCGGAATCGCAATCGTGTGCGCAACCCCGTCGGTCTTCCGAGTCAGTTCGTCCATTCGTCGGACGACGGCGGCCGTTCGTTCCGCGCTGGCCCCGTCGGGAAGCTGTGCGGCCACCACGAGATAGCCCTTGTCCTGCTCGGGGATGAACCCGACCGGCACCGATCGGAAGCCGAGCACGGTCAGTCCCATCAGGCCGGCGTACAGCAGGACCATGACGGCCGCAAGCCGCAGCACGCGCCCAACTAATCTCCCGTACAGATTCGATGCGACATCGAACAGCTTGTTGAACTGCCTCAGCAGAAAATTCAGGCCGCGCTGCAGCCGCGGTCCGACCAGCCAGCCGACGACCGCGCCGGCGGCAAAGAAGGCGCCTCGCACAAGCCACATCCGAGCGTAAATCCCGTCCGCGGCGCCATGCTCCTTTGGCGTGGCGGCAGATCCGACGACGAGAGCGGCCAGTTTCCAAGCCCAGAGTGAACCGATCAGCAACGAGATTCCCCAGCGTGGAAGGGCTTCCTTGTGATGTTCGTGACCGTACCCATCGCCGCCGTGGCCAGCCTTGCCGAAAACTTGCACGCAGCGCGACGGTGTCATCGTCGTCGCGTTGATTGCAGAAATGACCGTGGACGCGGCGATCGTCAGCGCGAACTGGCGATAAAACTGTCCCGCGATCCCGGCCAGAAACGCGGTCGGGATGAACACCGAACAGAGCACCAGCGTGATTGCGATGACCGGGCCGGTGATTTCTTCCATCGCCTTGCGGGTCGCGTCGCGAGCGTTCAGACCGCGAGCCATCCACGTTTCGACCGCTTCCAGCACGACGATCGCGTCGTCCACCACGATGCCGATCGCCAGCACCATGCCGAACAGAGTCAGGTTGTTGAGCGAAAACCCCAGCAATTTCAGCACGGCGAACGTGCCGATCAGCGACACGGGCACGTCGATCATCGGCAGGATCGTCGCCTTCCAGTCCTGCAGGAAAACAAGAACCACGATGAACACGAGCACGAAGGCTTCGGCCAGCGTTTTGTAAACGTCGTGGATCGACTCGTCGATGAACACGGTCGTGTCGTAGACGATGCGGTAGTCGATCCCGGCGGGAAACGGGAGCAGTTCCTTCATTCGTTTCATTTCGGACTTGACCGCCTTGGCCGTGGCCAGCGCGTTCGAGCCGGGAATCTGGAAGACCGCGAGCGTGATCGAAGGCTGACCGTCGAGCGAGCTGCTGACGTCGTAGTTCTTGGCTCCGAGTTCGGTGCGGGCCACGTCGCGAATGCTCGCGATTTGCCCGGCGTCTCCGGTTTTGATGATGATGTCGGCGAACTCGTCCGCGTCGAGCAACCGGCCTTGCGTGCTGATCGTCAACTCGAAGTTCTGGCCGCTCTCCGACGGAGCCTGACCGATGCGTCCGGCCGCGACCTGCACGTTCTGTTCTCGCAGCGCATTCAGCACGTCGCCGGCAGTCAGATTGCGCGAGGCCAGTTTCTCCGGGTCCAGCCAGACGCGCATGCTGTAGTCGCGCGCGCCGAGGAAGCTCACGTCCCCCACTCCCTTCAGCCTCGCGAGCGAATCTTTGACCTGCAGCGTCGCGAAGTTGCTCAGGAACAACTGGTCATAACTGTTGTCGGGCGAGACCAGATTGACGCAAAGCAGGATCGACGGTGATTTTTTCTTTGTCGTCACGCCCTGTCGTTTGACCTCGTCGGGCAACTTGGCCTCCGCGATCGCCACGCGGTTCTGCAACAGCACCTGAGCGGTGTCGAGATTTGTGCCCAGTTCAAACGTGACATCGAGCGTCATCTGGCCGTCATTCGTGCAGCGCGACGACATGTACAGCATGCGCTCGACGCCGTTGACCTCCTGCTCGATCGGCGCGGCCACGGTTTCCGCGACGACTTTCGCGTTGGCTCCGGGGTAGATCGCCGTGACCGAGATTGTCGGCGGGGCGACGTCAGGATACTGAGCCACCGGCAGCAAAGCCGCGGCGACCACGCCGATCAGGACGATCGCGACCGAGATCACTGTCGCGAAGACGGGACGGTCGATGAAGAAATGGGAGATCATGTGTTGTCTATCGTGGAAGGTTCTCCCCTCGCCCCCGCAGGGGGAGAGGGGTTGGGGGTGAGGGGGCGGAGCGTCTCTCGGAGTTGTCCGCGAGGGTGTCCAGCCTGGTCCAGCCCCCTCACCCCAGCCCTCTCCCCCGGAGGGGAGAGAGGGAGAAGTCATTTCTCGTTTTGTGGTTCCACCGGCGATTTGTCGCGTGCCCGCTGCAAGCCGTTGGTGATGATCCGATCGTCCGCCTTCACGCCGTCGGTCACGACACGCAAGCCGTCGATCAACTTGCCGAGTTTCACGGTGCGCTGCTGCGCAAGGTTGGAGTCGTCGACGACGAAGACGAACTTCCGGCCCTGCTCAGTGCCGATGGCCCGTTCGGGAACCAGCACGGCATCGTAAGGGTCACCGGCCGGGACTCGCACGCGTACGAACAGGCCCGGCGTGAGCACGCGGTCTTCGTTCGGCAACTCGCCGCGAACCTGAATCGTCCCCGTGGCCGCATCGACCCGGTTCTGGGCGAAATCGAGAAACCCCTTGTGCGGGAAGCCCGCGTCGGTGACGAGGCCGACCTCGACGGGAATTTGTGCTTCGCGAAGCGTCTTCCCCGTGGATGCCACGTCCTTGCCGGCGGACCGGGCCCGCTGCTGGTACATCAACAGTGCCCGCTCGTCCGCGTCGAAGTAAACGTGCATCGGGTGGATGCTCACGATCGTCGTCAGCACGCTGGGCGTGGTGGCACTGATCAGGTTGCCGATCGACAGTTGATTTTTGCTCGTGCGACCGGAGAGAGGCGAAGTGATCTTTGTGAAGCCGAGGTCGAGCCGGGCCTTCTCGAGCGCCGTTTGAGCTGACTTCACCGCCGCGGCCGCTTCGCCTTGCGTGGCGATCTTCAGGTCGTATTCTTCGCGCGGGATGATCTTCTTATCGAACAATTCCTTGGCGCGGGCGAGGTCGGCGTCTGTCCGCTTGACAGTCGCCTGAGCCGATTCCAGCGCCGCGGCAGCTCGATCCACTTCAGCTTGATACGGCCGGGCGTCGATCTCGAACAGCAGGTCATCCACCTTGACTTCGGCACCCGGCTCGAAGGCGATCCTTTCGAGATACCCGCTCACGCGCGCCCGCACATCGACGCTGTCCACCTCGGCGGTCCGTCCCGTGAACTCGTCGAAATCGGTCACGGTTTTGACGACCGGTTGCCCGACGGTCACTTTCGGCGGAGCAGCCTTCGTCACCGCAGGAGCCGGTCGGGCGCAGCCGGACGTGAACCACAAGGCGACTCCGGCGACAGTCACAAACACAACGCCCGGCGCAGACGATTTCACGATCGAACCTTTGCGATGCGAAGTCAAACGGAGAAGAGGATCGGCAGTCACCGGACCACCGGACGTGACGCGGGGTGCATCGTATCTGACTGCGGTCGGAGTCTCAACCAGACGTGACGACTCGGGCTTTCGACCATCGAAGTCGTTGTGAATGCTGTTCGACAGCATCTCTCCCATTCACGGTTTGATGCAATCGACCGTGATGAGTCGCATTGTGTTGGTGCAACTCGCGGGGATACCGGGAGCGGTTACGGTTTCATCGGCTTCAATCCGCCGGGCGACGGTGAGGTTGAGGTCGAGCAGTTGGGCCAGCAGGTCGCCGGTGGGCCGTATCGGTTGGGGAGCTCGGACGGCGCAACGCTGTCGAGCGGCGTGTCGATCTGGGCGCTGTCGAAGTCGTAAATCTGGAAGTCGTCGAAGTTGCACAGGACGACATTCTTCGGCCGGTTGGGTGCGAGGCGAATCCAGTAGTCAAATGCCCGCCGAAAGTGCTTTGACAGTTCCTCGCCGCGCCGTTTCATCTCGATCAGGACGACAGGCTTCCAGACGTAATCGGCGAACGCGGTGCCACCTCCGTCCTCCTTCGATTTGCGAACTCGGAACTCTGGCTGACCGCCGACCTCCAGGCTGCCTCGCTGGCCGAACGCTTGAATCAGCCGATCGAGGAAGATTTGGGCTTCCCCCTTTTCGTCTCCCTTGATGTGCTGTGCGGTCCACGCTACGAATCCGGCGAGGCGTTGTTGGCGTGCTACGTCCATGCAGGTGATTTTCGTAGAGAACAAAGAATTGTGGGTGGGCTAGGTAACGAGAGTCACTGCGTCAAACGCTGAGTAAACTACTGCTCCGGCTTTGCCCAGCCAGCCGCGAGCTTGTCGATGTTCGGCGTTTTGATGTCAGACCCGCGATAGCCAACGTCCTTCCAACCGAGATCATCGGCGACGATGAACAGGATGTTCGGTTTGACGGCGGCCGTCGCGGAATCGACTGTGACAAGCACTGCCAGCGCACCGAAAAGCGTGGCTGCGACAAATTTGCGTTCAAATCGAGCGAACATGCGAGTGCCTTTTCGTGAGTTAAGTCGAGGCAACAATGAAAACGAGAGTCGCACGTGACGTGGGCTCTATTGATCTTTGCCATCGCTGTTCGGCTTGCGTGCGCCTGCTGTGATTCCGGCGGAATGCACGAAATGTGCGTCTGCCCAGCGCAGGAAGTGTTCGATGTTCGGGGCGTCGGTGTGTCCGCCGTCGTGTTGGCGCCACGCGAGTCGTCCGTCGAGCAAGCCGTGATTCACGGGAGGAAGTTCCGCCTGCAAATAATCGTCGGACGTGCCGAGGTCCTTCGCGCCGAGCAATCGGAAGACCGGTCCGGCCGCAACGCTGGCCATGAAGCTGCCGCGTTGGTCCAGCCACTTCGCGTCCCACTTTTCCGGGATGCCGTAGCTGACGAATGTCAGCCGCGGAGCACACAGTGCGATCAGTTCGTGCGAATCGACCGGCAGGTCTCCCGCGTTCTTCGATCCAAACGTCGAGTCGGACGTGCCGAATTTCAGGAAGTTGCCGGCCATCCAATGATACTCGCCGGAACCGGTCAGGTTCTCAACCGCCTCGCCGAAGTTGCGGCGATGCAGCTTCGCGCCTCCTTCGCCCGATGAGCCAACGAGGACCATCGCGAAACGCGGATCGAACGCCATTGTCACCAACGCCGCTTTGCCGTAACGCGACACACCCTCGATGCCGACTCGCTTCGCATCGACAGCCTTTTCGGTTTCGAGATAGTCCAGCCCGCGCGACGCGCCCCAAGCCCACGCGCGCAGCGAGCCCCAATCGTCCGGCTTGCGTGGCTGACATTTGTTCGTCAAGCCAATGATGCCGCGAGTCAGGCCCGCTCCGTTGTCGGCTTGAATGCTGTTCGGCACGATCGTCGCGTAACCCCAGTCGGCTTTGATGATCGCTTCGTTGCGCGACGGACCGGCCGGCCCGAAGCCGCGCGGCGGATTGCCTGTCGGCGCCGCTTTTTTGTCGCCCCCTGTATTCGCCGGAGGCTGTCCCGCCGCCGTGCCCGGCGCGCGTGCGCCGAAATCGAATCCGAATCCGAACATCATCAACACGGGGACGGGCTTGGTCGAATTCTTTGGCGTGACCAGCGTCATCGCGATGTTGACCTCGATCGACGGACAGCCGGAGTTGTCCACTTGCCCGCGCAGTTGCTTTTCCACAACCGGAATCTCGCCGACGTTTGTCTCGCGAGAGCTCACGACCTGCCAACGAACGCTCGGCACGTTTTTCGGTACGCGGCCATAAACTACACGCTCGAAATCTTCGACGATCTCCGGCCGACGCCGCTCCCACCACTGCTCGGCGGTCGTCACCTTTGTGCCGTCGTTCAGCGTCAGCGCGTCAGGCAGCTTCGGAAACGGATTGGCCAGGCTCTCGTCGTAATTTGCCGGATTCGCAGCCGCCTCGCTGGCATTTCGCCCGGGACGCAAGGCCGTAATCCCAAGCTGCCGAAGCATGTCTCGATGATCTTCCAGAGTTGTGAACGTCACTTTCTTGAGAGAATTCGGCGGCCGATCAGGTTCCTGGGCCGACAGTGCGGAAATGGCCACGAGCATCTCGAGACCGACCCAGATCAACGCCTGCGCGGCGGGCATTCGACGCATGGAGTCACTCCAAACAACGACTGGCTCCAATCACCCCTTTTTGAAATCCAAGCCGGGATCCTTCTCGCCGTCGCCGATCATTTTGAATTTGAATTGCAACGGATTCGCGAAGTCGATCTCGGCGAGCATCGTGCCGCCGCCGTCGTTGGTTTCGAGCGCGAGGTTGTTTTGATCGACCGCAAACACGCCCTTCACCGACTGCTTTTCGTTGCCGCGCGAATACGTCCAGGTAAAACCCCCGTCCTTCGACAGATCAAGCTGAAACGTCGCCCCCTGGTTCGTGGCCTTCCAGCTGCCGACCAGCTTCGCGGTGGACAACTGCTTCTCCGGCGGCACGGTGGGCGGTTCGATTTGATTTGCCTTCCGTTCCTCGGGCGGCGTCGTCATGCCAACGAGTTGCGACAGCAACCGATCGTCCGGCAACAGCGTCTGGGCGAGTCCGAAATGCTTTCGCGCGTTTTCAGCGAAACCGGTCGTCAGGTAGTGATAACCCAGCAGGAAATGTTCGTCGGGTGATTTCGGATTGGCCTTGGCGAACGCTTCGAATGCGCGAAGTTGCTGCGTGTATGCATCGACGTTGGCGTATAGGCCGCTCATGGTGGTCCAGTCCCAACCAGGTCCGGCCGACAGCACCGCATGGATCGCCGCGGCCGATTCGGCATATTTTTGAGCGCGAACAGGACGAGACCCCGGAACTCGTGAACCACCGTGTCGCCGGGCCGCGATTTCAGAGTTGCATCGAGCAAAGACAACGCCTTGGCATGGTCGCCGTCGCGGAACGCGGTGCGCGCCTCCGCGAGTGCCGAGATCCCTCCGTCGCCGTCCGAAACCTGCGCGGTGTTCGACGCCGCCCCACTCTCCGAGTACACCACGAGCGGTTGCGAGTAGTCGTACGTGACCGCCACGCCCGCGGCGTACGGATTGTAGTAGCCCCAGTATCCCCAGCCGTACGCGACGCGATTCACACCCCAGGCCGTCAAACCGAACGCCGTCGCGACCGGGTAATTGTCCCACATGTAACTCCAGCCGGCACCGGGATACCAGTCGCCGTGCCAACAGTCGTGATACCAGTCGTGATACCAGTCGTCGTGGTTCTCGATGTGTCCGTCGGCCCAGTTCTGCCAGTCTTCGCGATGCTGATCGCGCCAATCCTGGCGATCACCCTGCAGGTCCTGTCGATGCGACTGCCAGTCTTCGCGTCCAGTCGCCATTCGATCACCCAAATCCGAACGCCGCACTTCGAGCGATTGCGGTCGATTTGCCATTCGGTCCTGCAATCCGGCCCCCTGATTCGGCAAGCGCGATGCCGCTGCCCCAGCGCCCAACCCCGGCAAACGCGCACTCGGCTGCGGAATGCCGACGCGATTGTTGTTGACGTTCACTGCCGTGCCGCCGCCCGGTCGCGACCCGATTCCTTGACCGGACCCGATCCCCTGCCCCGATCCAATGCCTTGACCGGTTCCCGTGCCCGGCCGATTGTTCGGCAATGTCGAGGGGCGGGATCCAGGTACGGTTGAGCTGCCGGGACGGTTCGGTTGCGTTGCCGGCCGATTAGCCGCGCCGACACCGCCGCCACCGGAATTGGGGCGCGATCCAATGTTGGAATTTGGTCGCGCCGCCGGTGTGGACGGACGCGAAACGGCTCCGCCGCTGGGACGACTGAACGATGGAGAACTTCTGACCGATCGTCCTCCGCCACCTCCGGAGAATCCTCCACCGCCCCGGGGTCCTCCACCTCCGCGACCGCGCCCCCACACGGAATCGGTTGAAGCCAGCCAGAGTGTCGCGCTGACGCAGGCCACCCCAACGATGATTCGGTGGTTCATGATCTTGGTCTTCGATACTCAGAGGTTGCCTGGACGAGATTACTCGAAACTACTTGCCTGGCTCGGGTGGTTGCCGCACGACGCGCACCTCAATCGTCGGCGCTTCGGCATCACCCATCACGCGATCCACCGAACGCCACACGTTGGCGTCGCGACTGAGTGGCACGAGGAAGTTGGTTGCCGACGCGGTCGTGCCATCGCTTTGCACCGCCGTCGATTTGATCACCCAGCCGTCGGCGGTCAGGGTCCAGTGTCCCTCCCCGAAGCCACCCTCTGAATCAAAGACCCACGATCGGATGCGCTTCGCGAGCGGGTCCCAGCCAATCCTCTGCGTCACTCGCATGGCCGACACGCCGGCGATATGCACCTCCATATCTTGCAGCAGGAAATTGCCGTCGTCGCTCCAGCGGCAGGATGTCTTGACTCGCCCCGCGCGGATTTCGTCGACCCATTCGCCGACGAGCCATTCCAGCGGCCGCAACCGATCGTGGTTCGAAATCGCTGCGACCGCTTCGTCCCGCACCAAACCCATCAGCCACTGGCCGTCCTACTTGACGTGCAGCACGGTGTAACGATCGTGCTCTGGCGTGCCGCCGGGGCCTGCCACTGTCGTCGTGGTTCCGGTTTCCACCGCGAGGTCGGGGCCTATGAATTTGATCGTCGTGATTGTCAACTCTAGGTGCGTGTCCGGTTCAGCGGCGAAGTGACCGTTGAACAGGTCCCCGATCGCCTCGCGACCGTCCACGACGTCGCCGTCCTCGGTGACAACCTTGGCTTGCGGAGCGAACAGGTTGGCGATGGCGGCGGTATCATGCGAGTTGTAACCTGTCACGAACGCGTCGACGTTGGCCCGGATCGCGGCTTCATCGGCGGATTCGTTCTTTGAACCGCCGCCCGCCGACTTCGGTGCCACCTTGGCTGCCGCCTCCGATTTCGGTCGGGAGTTGGCTCCGGTTGATTGACTCCACGATTCTGCTGCCAGCAGCGCGGCAAGCATGCCACCAATGGTCACAATTCCACACAGTCCGCGAGACATCATGGCTGTTCCCCCTGTTGGAAGGCTTGCTCGTTGTGGCAAACCGGAAATCGTGTGGAGCCGCACTTGAAGATGTGATGGAAAGTGATGTGTGCCGATTCGCTGGTGATCATGCCAGCCACGGTGAAATCCACAATCATTCTCGTGACGAGTCACAAATTGGTTGACGAGTCTCAGCGATCGGTTTTGATCCGGGATTCGTCTCGAAGTGGGCGCTGCATTAGCGACTCGGTGGCCACGGCGGGCGACTTGCCTTCAAACAGGACCCGGTAGACTTCCGAAATGATCGGCAGATCGATGTCGCGTTGGCTCGCGAGTTGGTACACGCTGCGAGTCGTTGCGACGCCTTCAGCCACGGCGACCATGCTCGACAAGATTTGCGAAAGCGTTTCACCGCGCCCCAGCCGTTCGCCGACCCTCCGATTCCTGCCGAACGGGCTGAAGCAGGTCGTGATCAAATCGCCCACACCGGCCAGCCCGGCAAAAGTATCCTGAGACGCTCCCAGCTTGACGCCGAAGCGGGTGATCTCGACCAGGCCGCGCGTGAGCAGAGCCGCCTTCGCATTGTCTCCGTATCCCAACCCGTCGCAAATCCCGGCCGCGATCGCGACCACGTTTTTGAGCGCGCCTGCGAGTTCGACGCCCAGCAGGTCGGGATTCGTGTATACGCGAAAGCGGTCGGTGGAGATGAGCGCTTGCACGCGCCGAGCCAACTCCGGGTCATCCGAGGCTGCGACCACGCTCGCCGGAAGCCGTCGTGCGATCTCTTCGGCGTGACTCGGTCCCGAAAGCGAACACACGGCCCGTTCGCCGAGCACTTCGCGGATGATCTGGCTCGGCCGCAGAAACGAGTTGTTCTCGATCCCCTTGATCACGCTGACCACGGGGCAGCCGCGTCGCGCCAGTGGTGCGATGTCGGCGAGCGCCGCGCGTAGGTAGGCCGACGGGATCGACACCACATACAGCTCCGCGTCGGACAGCGCTCGCGAGAGGTCCGGGGTCACGTCCACGGACGGCGGCAACTTCACTCCCGGAAGCAATCGCCGGTTCTCCCGGGTCGCGGAAAGCTCGGCGGCAAAACCCGCATTCCTCAGCCACAGCGATACAACCTGTCCGGAGTGCTCGGCCAGCAGAATCGCGCAAGCCGTTCCCATCGCCCCGCCGCCGAGTACGGTCACTTTGGCCATGCTGTGCGTCCGATGAAATGAAAACACCGACGGTCGTTCGCCGATGCTGCGCTCCGGCTGCGGTCGCTTCGGCGACCGTTGTCACGAATTGCGGACAGCCGATTTGCCGACACACGCAACGCGACCTAAAGTTCCCTTGCCGAATCTCCGGCTCCGAGGAGCATCGTAATGCAACGGACTCTCGAACAAAAGCTTGCGAATCACGTGGAACGTCGCGTTTCGAATCATGGTCGCACGGAAGGCAGCGAGCGCCGCCAGTTTATGGACTCGCGGAATTCCCTTCGCCCCGAAGTGGTCGAACTGGCAGAAGCGGTGGATCAGTACAAGCTGCGTCACCGCCGGCGTTTCATCACGTTCGAAGAGCTCTTCGACGTGATGTCGGCTCTCGGCTATCACAAGTAGCCAGCGGGTCGTCGCTGGGAAAGCGATGCACGCGGGGAGGGCGAAGCTCCTGCTAAGCCGAAGCGCGAACCGCGGCTCGGCGTGAGCCTCGCCCTCCCGGCTTGAAATCGTTGCCTCAGTGTCGATCCAAGCCCGTCAGCAGTTGTTCGACGGCGTCCGCGCGATACGCGACCTCCAGCACGCTCCGCCGGACCTCCTCGGCATCGACGGTGCTTCGTGGATACGTGTCGATCACGACGAACTTCTGAACGCCCTCGATCTCCCTGAGGGCTAGACTGCCGTGCAGCATCTCGGCGTTGAGCCGCAGCGCGTGTTCAAAATACGCCGGGACGGCATTGCAACAAACGCTGGAGATGACCAGCAGCCGTTCTGCCGCGCCGTGCGTGCTGGGTTCGATGAAGACCACCTGATTGCGTCCCTTCGGCAGAGAAATGTCCACACGGTAGCGTTCGCCCGATCGGGTCCAACGCACCGGCTTTCCACCGCTGAAGGCGTTGTTCAGCAACGATTCTATGTTGCGCACGTGTCCGAGCACCGCGTTGAGAAGTTGCGCCGCGACCGTGCCATCCTTTGGCCGGTTGGATGGCGTCTTGTCGAGCATCGAGGCGAGGCACTCCGCCATTTCCAACGGCAGTTCGGGCACGCGCGATCGCACGCTGGGAGCAGATTGCGATGTGACCATTTGCATCAGCTTCGGAATGGTTGGCGCAGCAAACGGGAACTCGCCGGTCAGCATCAGGTAGTAAGTCACCCCCAGCGCGTACACGTCGCTGGTGGGAGTCGCGGGCGAACCTTGAAATATCTCGGGGGCCATGAAGTTGGGTGTCCCGCACAAACAGTCGGGCAGCTCGGAGTCCGGTCGCGGCCGAATTCGCTTGGCCAATCCGAAGTCGGCAATCTTCGGAATGCCCTGATGCGTCAGCAGCACGTTGTCGGGCTTGAGGTCCTGATGCACGATCTCCGCTTGATGGGCAGCGCCCAGCCCTTCGGCCATGCGCGACGCGAGCGATGTGGCCCGCACCGGCGTCAATCGTCCCTCGGCCTTGATGACTTGTTGCAGCGAACGTCCCGGCAGGAACTCCATCTCAAGGAAGTGGTAGCCGGTTGCTTCGCCGATCGCGTAGATCGTGACCACGTTGGGATGCACAAGCCCCGCCGCGGCCCGTCCCTCGTTTTGAAACCGCGCCACGTAATGGGCATCCTCCTCCGCGAGGCTGGGAAGCAGGATTTTGAGCGCGCACGGACGGTGCAGGTCGCGATGGATGGCCCGAAACACGCAGCCCATTCCACCGCGTCCCAGCAGCGAATCGATGTGGTAAACGTCGAGGTCGCTGCCGACGAGTTGAGCCAGCCGCTCCGATTGCGACCGCTGCACGTCGCCGGCCTGTTCTCGGTCGGTTTCGTCCGCCGCGCTCGCTTCATCGAACAAAAGCGTCTCCGCCAGCGACCGAGGCGACGTGACCTGCACACCACACTGCGGGCAGCCGCCCGCGTCGGCGACCGCGACAAACTGAAATCGGCACGATGGGCACTCGAGAATGTGCATGGCGATGGATTCTTCGGACGCGCCCGCACTCCCGCGGATCGAGACCGGTCGTTCAAACCTTCTCACGAGCATGGCCGAATTGCAATCCCGACCGGCATGTGGTGGCGACTGATTCGCAGATTCAGTTTGACCCACATCGCGGTCGTCGGTAGAGTGAGTTTACTCGTTCTCCGACCGGATGACACCTGAGTCGGGAGCGCATGATCGGCGGGCCAAGACTCCACTGCCAGCCACGACACATCATGAATACACCCGGTTCGCCCGACGAGCTTGTCCCATCCCCCGACTCGCTGACCAACCCGAACGCCTCGGACTTGCGCGAAGCGGCGCCGCGAGCTGAGAGCATTTTCATCGACGACGACATCGCCGTCGTTGCGGACACGCGCTCGGCGATAGCCAGTCCATCACCGATCGTTGCCACGCCGCGTGGGCTGCCGGGGCCGGGGTTGCCGGAAGCCCTCTTGTGGGTCATTGGATGCTTCGCCGCGCACATTGTCGGGTTTGTCGCCATGTTCGTGTTGGCGCTCGTGCTGACAATTGCCGCCACCGGCGCGCCGCCTTCCGAATCCGAGGTCGACCAGATTGTCAAGGAGCAGATGCTGTTTCTGACGGGTGGCGAACAGCTCGTATTCGTGCTGTTCGCGATGGCCGCGATCGTGCTGCGATTCGGATCGCGGCGGGCCAGTCAACTCGGCCTGCGTCTGCCTAGGTTTGGACACGGTTTGCTCGTCGTGGCCCTGATGCTGCCGCTGGCCTTTGTCTCCGGCGAGTGCTTCCACGTGGCAACGCTGGTGTGGCAGGCGGGCGTTGAGTCGGTGAACGAATCCCTCGCTGGCGAGTCGTGGTGGATTCCGATTCACGAGTTCATCGTGTCACTCGACAAGAACCAGGCGATGAAAGTGATGAAAGAAATGTCCGGCGCGCCGTTGCCGCTGCTGCTGATGATCATCGCGGTGGCTCCGGCCTTGGGCGAGGAAATGATCTTTCGCGGATTGATCGGCCGCGGGCTTGTGGCTCGGTGGGGAATCGTTCGCGGCGTGCTGCTCACATCGCTGCTTTTCGGCGTGGTGCACATGCATCCGGCTCACGCGCTGGCCGTGATCCCCCTCGGGATCGCGATGCACTTCGTCTACCTCACCACGCGAAGCTTCTGGGCACCGGTGCTGCTGCACTTCCTGAACAATGCCTGGGCGACGATCGTCACGAAATACGCGACCGAGCACGACGCGCAGGGATTGCTTGCCGAAAATTCCGGCCTGCCGCTGCCGGTGCTGATCGAATCGCTCGCGCTCGCCGGAGCGATCGCGTTGCTGCTCTGGCAGACTCGCGTGCGCTTCGTCCTGCCGACCGGAGAACACTGGTCGCCGCAGTACGCGACCGTCGAAACTCCTCCGCCGCATCTGACGGCCGAATCGCACGTGCATCCCCCGACGCGGTTGCTGTTGGTTCACGGGCTGCTGACGTTCGCCGCGTTTGTCGTCGTGCTGTGGCAGTGCGGTTGACTGGCGGATGCCGTCTCGCCGGGCGTTCGATCAACCTCCAACATTGGTTGCCAGCCGCTCCCGAAGCCCCACGATCGTCACTCCCGTCACGAGAAACTTCTTGCTGCGAGACGTCTCGCCGTCAATGAGTTCAAGCTGTGATTTCCGCAGCGACAGTTCGTCGCACAGCACGTCGACGATGCGTTCGTTCGCCTTGCCTTTCTCCGGAGGCTGGCTGACGGCGACCTTGAGTTCGCCGCCATGCTCACCGACGATCGCATTGCGTCGAGCACCGGGCTGAGCGCGTACCGGCAGCAAGACGCCTCGCGGGTGCGGTACGAGTTGGATCATCGCGACGTTCCTTGCACTCCCGGCTTCAACCGACGATTGCACAAGGCTTGGTGAAAAAAGCCGGCGGGAGGCGAGACTCCAGCATCATGCCAGTAGTTTTTGAACGACCTCGCCCTCGGAGACCAGTCGCACGGGGCGGCCGAGGCGGTCGGGGATGGTTTGGTCGGGGTCGATGCCGAGCAGGTGGTAGGCCGAGCAGAGGATATCCTTCGGGCTGACCGGGTCATCCTTCACGAACGCTCCGTGCTTGTCCGAACTGCCGACGACTCGGCCGCGTGCGATGCCGCCGCCCGCGAAGAGTTGGCAGTAGACGTTCGACCAGTGCTCGCGACCGGCTCCGCGCGGCGTGCTGCTGAGCTTGGGGGTGCGGCCGTGTTCGGTGAGGCACATCACGAGCGTGTCGTCGAGCATCCCGCGCTCCTCGAGGTCGAGGATCAGACTCGACAACGCACGGTCAAGGCCCGGCAAGAGTTCATCGCGCAGGCGCTCGAAGTGGCTGAAATGCGTGTCCCACGCGGAATTCGCGGTGGTGATCTCGTCCCAGAACACGCTGACCACGGTCGCCCCCGCCTCCAGCAACCGCCGCCCGCAAAGCGTCGCCTGACCGAACAGCGTCATCCCATACCGATCGCGCAGCGCGCGCGGTTCGCGGTGGATGTCGAGCGCCTCGCGAAGCTGCGGCGAGGTCATCAGCGAGTAGGCCATGTTCTGGAACCGGTCGAGACTGTGTGTCGCCGCCGAGGCGTCGAGCGTCCGGCGGGCGTCGTCGAGTTGTTCCAGCAGCGTGCGCCGTGAGTTCAGCCGGTCCAACGTGACCTCGCCGCGAAGTTGGGCCGCGGGTGACACCGTGAACCGCCCCGCCTCTTCGATCCCCGCATGGAATTCGTTCACCGCCACGTCCTGGTTGCCGTTCCAGCGATCGATCACCTGCGTGGCCTTGCCGTCGAACTCGGTCCAGATCGGGTTGAACGACCGGCCGAGGAATCCGCCGTACGGACCGCCTCGCGTGAACTGCGGCGACCGGCTGCTGAATTGAAACGGCAGCGCGATGTTACGTGGCACACCAAGCGCTGGAGTCCCGGCTTTAGCCGGCAGTTGACCGCCTGCAGGCGGGACTCCAACAAGGCCGCTTCGCCGCGCTTCCGAATGTTGCTGGAGATACTCGACCACGCTCCCGAACGACGGCCAGTGGCGGACATCGTACGGGTCCAGCTCCATCGGGATATCGACCTTGTCGATCCCGGTGTGCGAGTACGCCACCGAGTGGATGTTGTACGGATGCGACATCGACCGCACGATCGTCACACGGTCGGCGATGCGCGCGATCCGCGGCAGGTGCTCGTCGATCTGAATGCCGGGGACGACGGTGTCGATCGGCTTGTGAATGCCTCGAATTTCGTCGGGCGCTTCCGGCTTGGGATCAAACGTCTCATGCTGCGCCGCCGCGCCGTACAGGTGCAGCAACATGACCCGCTTCGCCCGCCCGAAAGAAATCCCCGCCGCTCCCGCCTTCACCGCCGCGTCCGCTCCCCGCGCGTCCCGCGTGCCAGCCCGACCGTTCAGTCCCAGCGAGCAAACTCCCAGCCCGCCAGCCCGCAGCATGTCCCGCCGGGTCATCCCATCGCACAGCGTCTTGGCCGAACCGAGAATTCGCAGCATGGTTTCGTTCCTTCGAGTCCGTAGTCACCAATCAATACCGTGGCGTTTGCGAAACTCAATATCGATCTCTGCAAACGCCCGGTAACGGATGGCGTCCATGTCGGCGATGCCGGCTTGGATGGCGGCCAGATCATCGTGCTCGCGCTCCAGTGCTGTCATCGCAGCGCGCAGAACATCGTCCTCCGTCTGATAATTGCCCGTTTCGAGTTGGCTCTTCACTCGCTGATCGACGTCAGGTGGGAATGCGTAGTTCATCGCGGGATTCCTTTGAGTACAGTTTGGATTCCAACGGCAAGCATTATGCCTTGAAGATCAGCAGTGTGACATACCCATTTGTGATGATGCCGCCAAGAATCTTCATTAAAACTCCGGGACGATGAACCTGATCATCGCGGCAAGAAAAAGGGCCACCAAAATACAGAGAATCCCGTTCCGCCAGCGGCCTTTCCAAACCAATCTCGCTGACCATTTCGTGACAATTCCGAAGGAACTCGCCAGCACCCCGCCGATGTAGAAACGAAGTGCGGGATGGCTGTCGGCCGGTCCAATCGGGACTCTAAACACGGCATCCAGAGTTGCAAAGGAAAATGCAGCGAAGCTCCAGAAGAAACTGCCAATACCATACAGCCAAAGAAAGACCACAGGGATCGTTCGCCAACGAAACTTTCGGTTGGCATGAGTCGCTGTCTCAGTGACAGACAGTTGCTCACCACAATTCGCGCATCGACCTTCCGCGTCACGTCGTGAATCCCCACACACGGGACATGGCACGTCAATCGGCGGTAACTGCTTTGACGAGTGTTCCACAAGCAACTCCGAATTGGCATCTCACTTCTTCCGTCGGAACCGTTGCCCCAGCTTGGCGAAATCGGCTTGCATGGCTTTGCGGGCTTCGGCGAGGCCGGCGGGGGTGGGGTTGGGGGAGCGGACGTAGTCGAGGACGATCTTTTCGGCGGCGGCCAGGCCGGCACAGCAGTCGGGGACTTCGCCGGCGATTTCGGGCGGGATCGTGGTCACGCCGTTCAGGTCCGCGTGCAAGAGGTCGCCGGGGTAGATGCAGATGCCGCCGACTGTCACCGGCACGTTGACTGCCAGCGTGTGGCAGTACGCATGCGAGCAGATGGCCCCCGATGTGAACGCGGGAAAGCCCAATGCCCGCACCTGCTCCAGGTCGCGTCCCGCACCGGACGTGATGATGCCTCGCGCGCCGAATGATTTGTACACCGTACACATCACCTCGCCGAACGTGGCGGAGACCACGGGTTCGTCCAAATCCTGATAGACCACGATCGGCGATCCGGGCACTTTTTCGAACGCCACGACCTGGTCAGCCAGTCCGGCGTAGACATCGGAGCTGCGCGGAGGCGACATGCTGCGGAAGGTCGATGTCACCGCGTATCCGACCAGCGGCGGCATTTCCGGGAAGCAGGCTTTGATCTTGCCGTTCATGAAGCCCACGTTTCGCGGGCGAATGTCGAACAGTTCGATTGCGTTGCAGATCGTCGGTGTGTCGAACCTTGCCAGTTCGGCGAGCAGTTGCAGTGGCGCGGACATCGGAATCTCCGTTGGGACGACGGTCGTGGTGGGACATTGATTCGAGTCGCGAAGATAGCTGGTGGTGGTTGCAGATCGCAAGGAATCGGATTGTTTAACCCGGAGCCAACGGCGACGGTGTTTCCGGTGTCTCTGAGCCAATGACGCGCCGTCGCCGGTGGCTCCGGGTTAAACGATTGTCAGCGAGCACCGGGTTGAAAATGCCTCGCGGGGCGACGACAATCGGCGGCAAATTGACAACTGCGAACGATGAGGAACTCAACGATGGTCAACACAACCAAGGTGACCGGCCGCCGCGAAGTCCATTACGCGGACCTTTCGGAATTCATCAACGACGTGGAACAACTCGCGGCGGGGGAACACCGCACGCTCGGCAACTGGACGTTCGCGCAGATCATTCAGCATCTGGCGGAAGGGATTCGGATCGGGCTGGATGGCGTCCCGTTCAAGGCTCCGTGGTTCGCGAGGACTTTCATCGCACCGTTGATGAAGAATTCTCTGCTGACCAAGCCAATGAAACCCGGTTTCAATCTCCCGAAGGACGCCACGCCGCTGCTGCCGCCGCCCGACACCGACCTCCAAGCCGCGTTGCACAACCTGCGGCGAGTCGTCTCGCGGCTGGAGCACGAAACGCCGACGCACCCCCACCCGTTCCTCGGCAACCTGGCGTCGCAGGAATGGGACGCGCTGACCCTGCGCCACGCGGAAATGCACATGAGTTTCGTGTTGCCGGCGGAGTAGCTCTCGTGACGCTCGACGAACATCTCGCCGAATTCACCGGCACCGAACCGGATGAGGCTCTGGAACTGTTGATGGACCTCGCCCGCTCGCTGCCGCCGTTGTCGCCCGACCGCGCCGTCCTCGGACACCCACCCGCGTGCCGGATCCAGGAGTGCCAGACATCGGTATACCTGTGGGTGGACGTGCGGGACGGCCGCGTGTTCCTCGAAGCTGCGATCCCCGAGCAGTCTCCGACGGTTCGCGGCTTCGTCGCGATGCTCGTGGACGGCCTTGCTGGTGCCACACCTGCTGACGTCGATCGCCTGCCTGACAACCTGCTCGTACCGCTCGGACTGCAGGAGACGTTGGGCATGACTCGTCAACGGGGATTTCAGGGAATCGTGAGGAAAATCAAGCGGGACGTGCGAGCGGCGGCCAAAGATCTTGCCTGATCCGATCGCTGGCTCGGACAGCCGGAAAATCGCCGGATTTGGCAGGTCCCCTCTTTTTTTTGCCCGCATTTTCGTTACCCTAGGGTCGTTCGTTGAAACTGGATTCCAGTCGGCGCTCGCTGAACGTCACACCCCCAGACATCTTCCCTCGGAACCGCGCACAACGGTTGGCCGAGATCGGACCGGCGACCACCTTGAACCCTCGAAAGTGATCGGAGAAAGAACGGATGATCAGCACCCAGAAAGGCGCACCACGTTTGCTCCCTTCCGCGGACATGCCCAACTACACCTATGTTCCCGGCGCGGGAACGCCGCATCCAACTAAGGACCCCAAAGGTCACAGCTACACGAAGAAAAACCCGCATCCCGGTGCTCTCGATCCGGATGCATGGGCCGAAAACCGGACCTACCTGTTTGCGATCGATCTGTTCAATTCAGGATTCTATTGGGAAGCCCATGAGGAATGGGAACGCCTGTGGCGGGCCACAGGAGCCGAAACCACCGTCGGTCGGTTTCTCAAGGGCTTGATCAAACTGGCTGCGGCCGGCGTCAAGGTTCGTGAGCGCAGCGTGCACGGCGTCCGTCGCCATGCCGCCTCGGCCGGCGAGGTATTTGCCGACGTTGCGGCCGAAGCTGACGCCGATTACTTCTGCGGGCTGGAATTCACACACCTGCAGTATGCAGCTGACCGGGCGGCTCAGTTGTCCTACAAGCAGCAGTACTCGAATTCTCAGGCGGTCCGCGTGTTCCCGTTCATAATTCAGCCGTATCCATCGCCGCTGGCCTAGCGATGGCCCCGGTCCCTTGCCAACTTTGCGTTTGATGCGAGCACCAGGAATCCAGACAACTCGCCCGGTTGCCTCCCCGCAGCCGGGCGTTTTTCGTAACCTTCCGGTTATTCCGCGTGAAACGAGGAGACTCAGTTCGCATGGACGATTCGCCGCACTCCGTCGTCGACGCTGAACCGGACACCCTCCCCTACAGTCCGGCTTGGTACGAAACGCTGCGTCGACGCATCGGGGACATCGCCTGCCGGCAGCTTGGGTTTTACGCCATCCCGTCCGACCTGACGCTGTCGGTGGTGATCCCTGTCTACAACGAAAGCGACTCGCTGATGCAGTTGGTGGACCGCGTGAGGGCGGTCCCACTCCGCAAAGAGATCGTGCTGGTGGACGACGGGAGCAAAGACGGCACTCGCGAACTGCTCAAGGAACTCGAGTCGCAGCAGCAGTCCAACGGTCAGCCCGACCCGCTCAACCGAATTCAGATTTACTTCCACGAGAAAAATGCTGGCAAGGGAGCGGCGCTTCGGACAGGCTTCACCAAGGCGACCGGCGACATCGTGATCATTCAGGACGCCGACCTCGAATACGACCCGGCGGAATATCCACGGTTGCTGCAACCCATCGTCGAAGGCAAGGCCGACGTCGTGTACGGTTCGCGGTTCCTCGGCGACTACTCGCACCGGGTCCTCTACTACTGGCACTACCTCGGCAACCGGTTCCTGACCACGCTGTCGAATTGCTTCACCAACCTCAACCTGACCGACATGGAGACGTGTTACAAAGTGTTCAAACGCGAGGTCATCCAGGGAATCGCCCCGACGCTCAAACAAAATCGGTTCGGCTTCGAGCCCGAAATCACCGCGAAAGTGGCGCGGCGACGCGTTCGGATTTACGAGCTGTCGATCAGCTACTCTGGCTGGACCTACGAGCAGGGGAAGAAAATCGGCTGGAAGGACGGGTTCAACGCTCTGTGGTGCATCGTGCGATACGCTTGCGCGGATTGACTGGCAGGAGACGAGACGCATGGCATCGGAAACGGTTCAACCTGGATACCAGTTCGCCAGCGACAACACATCGGGAATTTGTCCCGAGGCGTGGCGGTCGCTGGTCGAGGCTAACGCTGGTTACGCCGCGGGCTACGGCGACGATCCGTGGACCGATCTGGCGTCGAACATGCTGCGAGATCTGTTCGAGACCGACTGCGAGGTGTACTTCGTGTTCAACGGCACGGCCGCCAACTCGCTCGCGTTGTCGTCGCTGTGCCAGTCGTATCACAGCGTGATCTGTTCCGACGTTTCACATGTCGAAAAAGACGAGTGCGGTGCGCCGGAGTTCTTCTCCAACGGCACCAAGCTCCTGCTGGCCCCCAGTGACAACGGCAAAGTGACGCCTGACTCCGTGATCGAGATCGTCCGCCGACGGACTGACATCCACTACCCCAAGCCGCGCGTACTCAGCCTCACGCAAGCCACCGAAACCGGGACGGTGTACACGGTCGCCGAAGTGGCCGAACTGTGCCGGACGGCCCACGACCTTGGATTGAAGGTCCACATGGACGGCGCTCGATTCGCGAACGCGATCGCGTCGCTCGGCGTATCGCCGAAGGAAGTGACCTGGCAGGTGGGCGTGGACGTCCTGTGCTTCGGCGGCACGAAGAACGGCCTGCCGATCGGCGATGTCGTGATTTTTTTCAACTGGCAACTGGGCGAAGAGTTCGACTACCGCTGCAAGCAGTCTGGACAGCTCGCGTCGAAGATGCGGTACCTCTCCGCGCCTTGGGTTGGCATGTTGACGGACAACGCCTGGCTGACGCACGCCCGCCACGCCAACGAGGCCGCCGCCCGGCTGCAGTCTCGCCTGTCGAGAGTGCCCGGCATCGAGATCCTCTTTCCGCGACAAGCCAATTCCGTGTTCGTCAGCCTTCCCGCCGCGTGGCAACAACAACTTCGCGACCGCGGCTGGCATTTCTACACGTTCATCGGCTCGGTCGGCGCACGTTTCATGTGCTCGTGGAGCACGACGGACGCGGAGGTCGATGCGTTGGTGGCCGATTTCGAGAAGCTGGCCGGCTACCGATAATCGGGTATGAGAGTATGAGGGTGCGAGAGTTTCGGAGAAAGGAGAGCATTCCGCCGCTTCGTTCTCCCGCTCCCTCACACTCCGATACTCTCCGCTTGCCGTGACGGGCCGCGCGCTGGCACTACCCGCACATCCGGGCCAGCTCTCGCAGGTAATCGAGCGCCTCGTCCAGCGTGGACGCCGCAACGCCGCGCTGGCGGCCGCGAGTGTCGCACTGTTCGAGCAGCATCAGGTCTTCGAAATCCTCGTGCTCTTCGAGCCGCCGCCGAGCACGCACGCCGATTGAGCCGTCTCGCACGGCGTGGGCTTCCATGTGATGTTCGATCAGCCACGCGGTTCGCGGAGTGATGAAGTCCGCGAGTGCTTCGAGACCCGCCTCGACGTGTTGATACGGATCAATCGCCTTGCCGACATCGTGCAGGAGCGCGGCCAGCAGCAGTTCTTCATCGTAGGGCGATTCATCTCGCGCGAGGTCGAACACTTGCAGGCTGTGGTACAGCACGTCTCCTTCGGGATGGTGCTTTGGACTTTCCTTCACCGTTTCGAGCGGCACGAGCAGCATGCGGAACACCTGGAACGGGTCCACCTTGGCCTCTGCTTCGGCGAGGGCGTCGTCGAGCACGAGGTCGGGGTACTCCGTGGTGAGAAACTGCTCCAGCTCGGCGACGCTGGCCCGCTCGATGGCTTTCCCCGTCACCGAACTCTTGAAAACGTAGTGGGCGAGGTCGGCCGCGTAGAGTGTCAGCTCGATCGGGAACCGGTCGCAAACGTGAACGTGCGTGAAGACTCGTTCCTCGCCGTGCTTGCGGACGTGCTTGTGTTCGACCGTGTAGTCCGCCCCCTCGTTGTCGAGTACCGCGCAGACCGCTTCGACACTGTCGCCGAAGAGATGGATGTCGATGTCCGACCCATGCCGGACGTGACCGGTCAGCGTGCTGCCAATCAAACGCGGGCGAAACGGCCGTAGCAGGCGCATCATCCGCAGGGCTTCGATCCGCATCTCGCGCAGGTTTTTTGTGCGATCGTCCCCCTCGTGCAGCCGGGCGAAAAGCTGGATTTGATCGCGAATCTCGCGATTGCTGGGGAGATGTTTGGGTTTGACCCAGCCTCGGCACACCTGGCGGGCCGCCTTCAATTTGGCCCGGTAGTATTCGGACTCCTGCCGCTGGTACATCATCCGTGCGGCTTCGAACGCAATCTGCTGCCGCAGCTTGTTCTGTTCCATTGTCAACTGCGCCGGCACAATGCCCATCGAAGCGGCGCCGGGCAACCACATTTTACGCGACTGTCGAAACAAGGCCAAGGTGAGGAATTGGGAATAGTGAATGACGAATTGTGAGAGTGCCGTCAACGCCGCGACTTTCACAATTCGTCATTCCCAATTCACTATTCCTACTGCTCCGCCACTGCGCGCAGCCGCTTGGAAATCGTGATCTGCAAGCCGATGACGGCGGCGAGGAGGAACATGTTGCTACCGGCGAATACGGCCGATTCGGTTTGAGTCGCGGAACCGATCAGCAGCAGCATGAAGAAGAACGGCGACAGGCAGCAATTGTACGTGACGACCATGATCGCGATGGCCAGGGGCAGTCCACCCCACCTGACTCCCAGCGACAGCAGGGCCGTCAGGTGCAGGAACAGGACGAACGACAGGATGACCGTCCAGCGGCTGGGTTTGATTGCCTCCTCAAGCAACTCGAACCAGCCTTTCGGCAGCAGGCCCGCGGACAACACGAACATCGCCAACGCCGGCAGGATGCTGAGCAGACAACCCCACGCTTTCGACCACGCGATCCACGCCATCGGGCGCGGCAACATCAGGAGGTTGGCGAACGTGCGCTGACGCAACTCGTCGTTGAAGATGCGTGCGGCGTGGATGCTCAACTCGATGACTGCGACCACCGCCGCGACCACCATGTTGAGTTGTGCGACGTTTTTCCAATCGACCGTGCTCCACACGAACCTGCCGCCGGGAGTCAGCCCGCTGTAGTACACCTCGCCAGCGAACCAGAGAGCGAACACCAAAGTCCGCACGATCAACCCCGGCAGGCCGCCGGTGCCGAATTGAAAGTCCTTCCACGCGAGAGCGTTTTTCCAGACTCGCAGTGAGTTCCGTTTCCGCCACGGGATTCGCAGCGTGTGCGCCCAGCCGCGGTTTTCTCCGAGCAGGTTGGCCGTGAGCCGGTCGAACAGGCCCCAGGCCACACAAAACGAAATGCCAGCCAGAAAGAAACTGAACGTCACCTGCGGGCTGACGACCGGTTCGTTGAATCCGGTCCCCAGGATGACTTCCACCCGGCGCGTGACCGTCACATTCTCCCAATCGTCCAGCGCCCCTTCCAGCGTCCGCAAGCAGCCGGCCACCCATGCGGGGATTCCAGCAGGGAGCGGCGTCGGAATCACCGCGCGGAACACGATTGGGCCGGTGAGGTAGCCCAGCAGGAACAGCACCATCAGCCCACACGCACTGCCGGTGCGCTTGGCATAGGTCGAGCAGAGCACGGCCACGTTGGCACACAGCACCGTGAACGCAAACAGCGCCACGTAGGCCGCCACCACCTGACGCAGCATCACGCCGCCGAGTGTGATCGACAGCAACGTGAACGGTACCTGCACCAGGAGCAACAGGCTGCAGACGATCAGCCGGCTGGTCGACTTGCCGAGCAAGATCGAAACGCGGTTGATCCCGGCCAGCTTGAGCAGGCCCAGCGTGTCTTCTTCCTTTTCCTCCGTGATGGCCGTGGCGAACAGGCTGCAACCCGCCAGCGACAGCAGCCAAAGATTCATGTAAACGATAGAGGTGAAGAGTTTCAGCCCCGGAGCACCCACGCGCAGCGTCGTCAGGTTGGCGACGAAGAGCCCTCCGTAGAGAAAAATCACAAACCCCAGCCGCACGAGATGCGCTCGCCAGCGCCGCGCGTCCAGCCGCAACGCCTGAGTCAGCAGTGCCAGGATGCCGGTCATGGAGAGATTGTCGATTTCAAATTTGGGATTTCAGATTTGGCGATTGGTCTTCGGGAGTCGAGAAGGATGCGACACGCTGGTCTTTCAATTCTGAAATCTCAAATCAGAAATCTGTCAGCCCTGCTCTCCCACAATCCGCAGCCTCCAGCCGATGAGGAAGTGGATGGTGATGATCAGGGCGAGCAGACCCACATCAAACAATCCGAACAGCACGTCCTCGTCGATTCGAAATGGTCCGCCGACAAATGCCAGCGTCATGAGCGCGGCGCCGCCCAACCAATTGCTGAGCACAATCGTGACGAATGCCAGCGGGGCGGCTCCCCACCGCACAAACAGCGACAGCAGCAGCGTCAGGTGCAAAAACAAAATGCAGGTCAGGACGAAGTACCAGAACGCCGTTTCGTCGCAGATGTCAAACCAAACTTCCACGACGTCGTCGAGGATGACGAGTGCCCCGATCGATCCCATCACGATGCCCGGCAGCAGCGACAGGAGGCAGCCGAGAACCTTTGAGTACGCGATTCGCGGGATCGACACCGGCACCATGATCAGCGTGGCCATCGTGTGCCACCGCATCTCGTCGTGAAACATTCGCGACGACGCCACCACGAGTTCGATCAGCACCGCGATCAGCATGGTCCAGAAGATCGTCCCGCCAATCACCTCGCGGTAGTGAGTCCGCTCGAAAACCAAAATGAAGCAGGCCAGGCCGCCGCTCAGCATCGGATAAAACAGTGCCTTGAGCGCGATGTGCGTGCGCCCGCCCGTGATGAAATAAAAATCCTTCCAGGCGAACGCGTTCCTCCACACGCTTCCGGCTCCGAACAGCCGAAAGCGGCTGGTCCGCTTCACGATCAGGCCGCGTGACGGCGCGGCCCCGATCAGGTTTTTCGTGAAGCGCTCGAACGTCCCCAACGCCAGAGCAAAAAATGCGAGGCCGATGACCAGGTTCGAGATCACCTGCAGGCTCCAGATCGACTCGTCGAAGCCCGTCCCGCAGATCGCTCCGATCCGCGTGACGATCGATATGTCGATCCCGAACTGAGACCCCTGGCTGAACCAGGTGTCGAGCAGACCTCCCTGCGGAATCAAATCTTCTTCCACCATCAGCCAGCCGATGCCGCGCAGGAACCACGGTCCGGCCTGCATGCCAAGCAGGAACAGCAGGATCAGGCTCGAGGCGTTGCTCGATCGCTTGGAAAACACGGACGCGAACAGCGCCGCGTTCGCGACCATCACCAGAAAGGCCGCCAGCGCAACATAGGCCGCGACGATCTGATGCATCAGGATGCCGCCGAGCGTGATCGCCAGCAGCGCGAACGGAATTTGAATGGCCAGCAACAGCGCGGCGCTGATCAGCCGGCTCGTGGACTTGCCGAGAAGAATTCCCAGCGGGCTGAGGCCGGCCATTTTGAGCAGCCCCAGCGTGTCTTCCTCCTTCTCCTCCGTGATCGATGTCGCGAAAAAGCTGATCCCGGCCATCATGATGAAGAACCAGTTGAGGAAGCACAGCGACGAGAAGAACGTCAGTCCGGGGGCACTAATGAACCTGCCTTCCACCATCGCCATCAACAGGCACAGCACGATGAAGCCCGCGAACGCGAATCGGAACAGGTGATACCGCACCTGCCGCGCCTCAACGCGCATCGCCCGCGTCAGCATCGACAGCGATCCCTGCAGCGACATGAGTTCGCGCAGCCAGACGCGAGTTCGCCGCAGTCGATGGGACAGCCGCGGTCGCGGCTGCGGGAGGACGATCGCCTCGGACATCAGCGGACTCCTCGCTCGGTGAGGTCCATGAACGCCTCGTTCAGGTGCCGGCGTTCTTCGCGGAAGCCGCCGACCAGGCCGCCGGCCTCGATCACGCTTTTCAGCAGACCGTTGTTGTCGGTCTGCGTCCAATCAAACGACACGCGGTATTCCGGTCCGTCCTCGATCTGTTCGACCGACAACACGCCGGTCAGTCCGCGCAGCTTGTCGGCGAAGTCGATCTGGTCCTTACGCAGCGTGAGGCGGAATGTCGGGTTGTCTTCCCCATGATGCAGGAGCTGATCCATCGCGCCGCTGTACTTGATTCGTCCGCGGTCGATGATGGTCACGCTGTCGCACAGCTCGGCCAGTTCGCTCAGGATGTGCGAGCTGATGAAGATTGTCTTCCCCATCCGCCGCAGCTCGCGGAGGATTTCCATCAGCTCGATACGCGCTCGTGGATCGAGGCCCGAGGCGGGTTCGTCGAGGAGCAGGAGGTCGGGGTCGTGAACGAGCACCCGGGCGAGACTGACGCGCTGCTGCATCCCGCGCGACAGTCCCTGAATGAAGTCATCCTTGCGACCGGCCATGTCCGTGAGATCGAGCACGTCGGAGAGCACCTTCGTGCGCTGGGCCAGGGTCAGCCCGTACGCGGCACCGAAGAAGTCGAGGTATTCGTACACCGTCATCTGACGGTACATGCTGAAGTGATCGGGCATGAAGCCGATTCGCCGGCGGACCTGATTCACATCGTGAACCACGTTGTACCCGAACACGCGGATCGACCCGACCTGTGGCCGCAGCAGGGTACAGATCGCCTTCAGCGACGTGGTCTTGCCGGCTCCGTTGGGCCCGACGAACCCGTGCAGCGATTTCGCATGCACCTGAAACGAAACGTCCCACAGCGCCCGATGCCCCTTGAACGAATGGCACAGGTTTCGGACGTCAATGACAACGTTGGGATCAAGATCGCCGTTGCCGGACGCGGGTGATGATGGATCCATGATAAACCTTGGGATTCAAGTTCCTCTCCCTCTCCCCCTGCGGGGGCGATGGGAGTTAGTCGTCCTTCTTCCTTTCCACCTCTGACTTCTGATCTCCGAACTCTGACTTTTGTTCCCTGACCTCGGATTTCTGACTGCTATCCTCTGACGCCTTGCTCCTGAACTCGTCCTCCAGCCACAGATCCTGCACGTAGATCACGTAGCCCTGCTGCTTGCCGAACCAATCTCCCTTGGTTGCAAAGGCGTCGCTCATGGGGACGTAGCTGAAAATGCGCACGCGATCATCCGGAAGCAGGAAGCTGGTGAGTTCCTTCATGCGTCCCAAGCCAAGGCTGCGGGCGATGAGTGGATTGGCCATATCCCGGTAGCGTTGTTCCGGCGTGCGATCGTCATCCTGGAAGAAAAACGGAGGCTGGCGGAATCGCTGCTCCGGGTTGACTCGCAGGAATCCCGTCAAGTCGCCGAGGTGTCCGGCCAGTTCGAATCGTCCCGCCTGCGTCGTCAGGCTGCGAACCGAGCGGCGATGCAGCACGTACGTTTGCAGCAGATTGTCCGGGATGCGTGTGGGCGGCGCCAGCACGAGCTTGCTGAGCTGGCCATCCTTGTCGCGATCCCACTCCACCAGCCTGAGCTTCCAGCCGTCGTCCCTGGCCTTCATCCGGTGGGCGAAATTGCGCGATGAGTAAGGGGGGATGTCTACAACGAATCCCCCGTTCGCTCCGTTTTGAATGATGCCGTTCACCGCCTCCTGATCCTGGTTGGCGGCGTACAGCAATCCGGAGCCTTTGTGTTCAAGTTTGTAGTAGTCGCCGCGGGTGACGAAGGCGTTCGACCATTCGGTCACGTCCCACGAGCCATCGCCGAGGTCCTGTGCGATCGCCACCGAATTGATCGTCGTCGATTCTCCGTAGCCGCGGGCTCCGACCACCGAAAACCCAATGCTGAAGATCGCCACGGTGATCAGCAGCACGGCATACGTCTTCCGGTAGTCGCCTCGTTGCCGCCCGATCAGGAAGCAGCCGGGGAAGACCACCAGGATGTAAATGAACGACATCAGGTGGATGATGATCCAGTTGTGCTTCGGCCGCGTCATCGTTTTCAAGTCCTCGAAGAACAGACCGTCGCCGCGGTAGTCGAACAGACCGTAGTCCTCCTGATCCTGGCCGTACTGAAGCAACTGCTGAGCCTTCTTCTGTTGCTCGGCGAGCGCGATTTCTTCAGCGGACTTGCCTTCGGAACCGGTTTCGGTGGAGGCGGGCTTTTCGCCGAGGATCGTGGTGCGCACGAAATCGCGATCCAACCCCGATCGCGATCGCGGGTGGCGAAGGACCGTGCCGGCTCCGACGTGGTTGGTGTCCACCGGCGCGTTGAGCGCCGCGGCCAGGTCGGCGGAGAACTCGGGATAGCGATCAGCGCTCGTGTGCAGGAGGTGCACCGTGCCGCCCCGCTTGATCCAGTCGAGAAACGCCTGCCGCCGCGATTCCTCCCAGCGCGGGACGTGGTCCAGCACCACGCTGTGCAGCCCGTCCGTCGCCGTCACGAACGGTGGGAACAGGTTGTCCGGAAACCGCTTCATCGCGCCGCCCGGTTCAAGGAGCGATTGTGGATCGTCGAGCATCACGCGGGCGGGCTGACCGAACTTCGGCTGCGGAAGTTCAAAGCGCTGGTCAGGTCGCCGACCCCAGGACACGGACCACACTTCACTTTCCTCCATGTTGTACGCGTAGAACTGCACCCAGCGTTTCTGAAACGGGGAGATGAACAGCGGCTCTTCGATCGGCGCTCCGTTGTAGATTCCCGCCCGGGTGGACGACCGCAACCGGACGGCCCCCTCGAACGGCTCCGGCTTCGGATTGCTGAACAGCACCGACACGGGATTGAACCGACGATGGATGACTTGCCCGTCGAAGCCCCAGATCACGTCTTCCACATCGACGGCTCGCACCGGCGTCGGCCACACCAACGCCGCCACGACCAAAACCAATAACCATGGCAGGCACCTCCCCGCTTCCCTCTGGGACGAGGAGTCGGGGGTGAGCGGCGATCCGAGCGCCTCTGCGCGTGAACCGCCAACGAACCCGACCTCCGCTTGGCCTCGGAGCGGGGTCGGTTGTGAAGGGCGAGCGTTTCTGGATGCAGCTTTGCGGCTGCGGCCTTGTGCAGCCCGATCAGTCTCGCGTGTGTTCCTCATGCCCGATCCTCCTGGGTCAACGACCGTCCGCACGATACGAGGATAACATGCCGCGTTCCCGTTCTGTAGCCGCCGGTCTCGTGCCGGTTTCGGAGCCAAGACCGCACGCTACCGGCCTGCCGCCGACAGCACGGGAGTTTCCACATGCCGTTCGGCAATCGCCATGCCATGTTCGTTCCGGTCCAAACAGCGGTCAGCGAAGTTCAGGCACAGCGCGCGAAACAGAACGTAGCACGGAACGTAGATCACAAAGTTCAAGATCACTGCCAGCCACGGTGCCCGGCCGACTTCGTGCAGCTCGTTGACTTCGGTCAGCACGACAACCGTTGCCGGGCTAAACAGCGTTAGAAAACTGAAGGGACTCGCCGAACTCATGGCTTGTCCTCCAAAAATGATCTCGATCGGAAGGACAATGAACAGGAACGGTAACACACACCAGGCCACGATCGTCGCGAGCGCTCCGATGATGGCACGCGCTTGCGATCGCGTCCAAAGCCCGATCCACAACGACATCCAGGCAATCATCGGCAGGTAGATGCCAATCGAGAGCACGGCGGAGACAAGGTACAGCGCGGGCGCGGTGGTTCGTCGGTAGTAGCCGTAAACATTGTTGGGGTTGACATCCGAGATGAACCAATGAGATGTCGCGGCCGATCGCCAGGCCACCTCGAACAGAATCAGCGTGGCGAACGGGATCGCCAGCAGAAGCAGCAGCCGGCGGACGCCGCGGAATTTTTGCCGCACGATTTCGCGGGCCGACATCGGCGTGGAAATCAGGACGTCGAGCGTTTGGTGTGTGCGCTCGCCCGCGATCAGGCTGGCTGACTTCACCGACACGATCAGCACGCTGATCCCCCACAGCACAAACATCACCGCCGCCCCCGCCTCGAACATGTCGCCCCCGCCGCCGGCTGCCGAAATCAGCATGCACACAAGGATCACGGGCAGTTCCAGCGCGAGGAACAGCCGGATGAGATACCGTTTCATGCCCAGGGCCCGTTTGCTGGTTTCACGCCACGCCACCGGTTCGGCATCCGGCAGGCTGTCCTCTTCGTTGATCAGTACGATCCCCTTGGTGAACCGATTCTGGTTGACGCGGTGGAACAGGCCATCGAGTTTTTTGAAGATCTTGAGCAGCGGGTTCTTCGCGGGGACGAACGCCCGTCGCACGACAAAAGCCCGCGCCACGAGCAGGCAGACGCCGCCCGACATCAGCATGGGCATCGACCGCAGGGCATAGGCCAGAAAACCGGTGCCGGTCGGACCGGGGACCCAGTTCATGTCGAACGGAAAAAACGTCAGCGGCCCCACCAGAATGAACACGGCCACCGGCTCGTTGTACGGAAGCAACTTGATGTACTCGAAAAACGCCCGCAGCACCTCGGAGGTGAGGCTGCCGGGTCCAAAAAACTCGATGAGCCAACTGGCCACGCGCGGTTCGGGCACATCATGCCGGAAGATCAGGCTCAACACGATGTAGGTCAGTCCCGGACCGAACAACATCGCCAGTCCAATCAGGTACGTACCGACGAAAGCCGCGACCGTGGTCCGAAAGTATGCCGAGCACGCGACAGCGAGACATCCGACCTGAATCGCGGTCACGGACACTGCCAGCACGCCGCCCCACAGCCTGGCCACTGAGATGCCTCCCAGGCTGTACGCGAACACCAGCAGCGGCAGCGAGAGCAGCAGAAACGTGAACATCGGCACGAGACGGCTCAGCAGCTTTTCGAACAGTATCGCCCACGGACCAAGCCGCGTGAGAAACAGGAGGGCCAGGCTGTCGCGTTCCTTTTCCTGCGTCAGCACGCTGCACGTGATGGCCGGCATGAACAGATACACGCCGGTGAACTGCAGGGCGATCAGGATCTCGAACATCTCCTTCCCCTGCCCCAGCACGGCAAACGGGTTGGCGCCCGAGAACCGTCGCAGCGTGTCGTGAAACATCAGGCCGGCGGTGAGGAACAGCAACACCGCGTACGCCGTCCGGATGACATACGTCCGCGGCCGAGCCGATTGCTCGACGAGTTCCTTCGCCAGCAGCGGCAGGCTGAGGCGGCGAATGAAGGGCAGGCGATGCAGCATGGATGAAGGGTGAGAGTTGAAGGATTACGAGGCGATCTCCCCTCGCCACCGCAGGGGGAGAGGGGTCGGGGGTGAGGGGCGAACGTCTCTTGGCTCCAACTGCATTTTCAGTTCAGCAACGCCCGCCCCTCACCCTCTAACTCCCTCTCCCCCTGCGGGGGCGAGGGAGAACAAAATCCTCAAGCGGTCTTCCCCTCCGTCAGTTTCATGAACGCCGTCTCCATGTCCATCGCTTCCGACTGGAACATTCGTATCCGGGCACCGAACGCATGGATGTGGTCATGCAGGTCTTCGATCGACAGGTCTTCCTCGTGGATGCGGATCGCCAGCCGATCGGTTTGCGATTCGATCGATTCGACGCCGGCCAGCGATCGCACGTGCTCGACCAGTTCCGGCGACTGGATCAGCACCTGAACATGCACAATCCGCAGCACGCCCAGGCGGCGGTAGATGTCGTTCACCGAGCCTTGCACCACCATTTTCCCCTGCTCGATGATTCCAATCCGGGTGCAAAGTTGAGACAGCTCGTGCAGGATGTGGCTCGAAATCAGGATCGTCTTGCCCATGTCTTTGAGTGCCTTGAGCAACTCGCGCATCTCGATGCGAGCGCGCGGGTCCAGCCCGCTGGCGGGTTCGTCGAGCAACAGCAAATCCGGATCGTGCAGCAGCACGCGGGCCAGAGACAGTCGCTGTTTCATCCCGCGCGACAGACTGTCCACGGGCGAATCGATTTTGTGCGTGAGGTCGGTCAACTCCAGCACGTCGGTCAGGATGCCCAGGCGCTTGTCCCGTTCGATGCGATACGCCGCGGCAAAAAAGTGCAGGTACTCGCGAACGGTGAGGTCTTCGTACACGCCGAAGAAGTCGGGAACGTAGCCGATCCGCTCCCGCACGAGTTGCGGATTGCGGGCTACGTCGATGCCCGTGACCCTCGCCGTGCCGGTGAAGTTTCGCAGCAGAGTCGCCAGCACCTTGATCGTGGACGACTTTCCCGCGCCGTTCGGTCCGATGAAGCCATACACCTCGCCTCGAGGAATTTGCAGGTCGATCCCGCGGACCGCTTCGAGTTTGCCGTAACGCACCTTGAGGCCGCGCACGTCCACCACCATCGCCGGTGGAGACTGCTTCGGAATTGCGGCCACGGCACGTCCGTCGCCGTTCCCCGAAACCGGGTCCTCGATCCAGATGTTCTCTTCCACCACGCGGGGCTTCCCGGCAGAAGCCCCAACGTTGGGCGTTGCACCGAGACATTCGGCAACCTGCGCCTCGCCAGCGTTCGGAGTTTGAGAACCGGAGCCTGCGGCCGTCGAACCGGGACTGCTCGGGCCCGCGCCGGAAGACTCGTGTGCCTGCTCGTGCGTGTGTTTCTCTTCGCTCACGGTTTGTGCCTTGTGACAACGTGCTTCGTGGTCCGTACCGCCCCCTCATCACAAATCCCTCTCTCCCGGTGAGGAGAGAGGAGTGCTTTTCGTGACTCACCGCTACTTCCCCAGCACCTTCCGATACATCACAAAATCCTGACCGCGCGGGATCGTGACCACGACCAACCACAGTCGCTCGTCGCTTGGGTCGAGCAGCGTCAGGTCATCGAACGTGTGACCGCCGCTGGGGGAAATCTGCGACACCGTCGAAAAGAAGCCCGGTTGCTCCACGACGCTGATGTCCCGGAGAAAATTGGTTGTGGAAATGTCTGGTTCCCAGACAGTCTGAGTTCTGCCATTGACCGTGCGAGTCACCTGCACGTGCCGACCCTGGTTCGCCTGGTCGGTGAACATCGGTGACGCGTTGCCCGCTGCCCATAGTTTGTCCGGACCGTGGAGCACGGACACTGCCGCCCGATTGCCGAAGCACGGGAGCAGGTAATCCTCAAGCGATCGGACATCGCCAGTGCCCTTGACTTCGGCGGGTGGCATTGTGGTGGCCTGATCAAAACGAAGGTTGGGGTCAATCCAGGGAGGTGTGGTCACGGGAGGAGTCGGAACGGAAGCCGGGTCCGGGAGCAGACTGCGAACGCGATCCCAATCCACGACGACATCCGAGTCGTTCGGCTGGATCGACAATTGCCGGTTCAGTCGGGGAGTCCATTGGGGCTGGTTCTGGGTCGCCGTGAACTGACTCGGCACGCGTCCCACGTACGATGTTGGTCCGGGGTCCGAGGCGTCGCGCTGGTTCGGGTTGAATCCGGTCGCCATCACGGCCGTGCGATACGGCGTCGCTCCGGCAAACTGCATCTGATTCCACGGCATCGACCCGCCGAAGTGCTGGTGCGCGATCGGTGCGAAGTACGCCTGCCGGACCGGAGTGGCCACGGAGCGCGTGGTGCTGGTGATCACGAGTTCGATCTGGTTCTGTCGCACTACGCGGCCGTCGTCGCCCAGGTCGACGATGACCAGCGACCGGCGGTTGTCGGTGATTCCCAGAAACCACTGCGACAACAACAGCAGGAACACGGCAAACCCGATCGTCACCGTCGGAAACAGCACCCACGTCCACTTGCGGCGTTTGATCAGGCCCAGCCCGAAATAATCGCCGGGGCCGATCACGAGCACGTACACACCGAGCATCAGCATCATCAGGCCGAGCGGCATGACTCGCATCGAATCCGGCATCAACTTGAACAGCAACTGGTCGAGCGTGTGGATCGGAATGGGCGCCCAGGAGTGAAACTGTGTGTAGGCGTCGAGCGGATAATATCCACCTGCGACCATGCCCGGTGCGGGAGCCAATCCGGCTGCCGTTGGTGGCAACTCGGAGATGATGACCTCTGGTTCCGAGCCAACTCCCCCTCCCCGTGTCGCCGGCTTCTCAGGTGACGCCCGTTTCGTTTGCTCATCGGTCGCCTTCGCCTGCGGCGCCTGGTTGGAATCGGCGGTGAGCGTGGCAATTTGATCGTGGCGGACCTTCCACAGAAACGCCACCGCCTCGCGCCAAGCCGGCGAATTCCACCAGGTCGCGCTCTGATCGGGAGACCCCAGCACGACGACGGCTCGTCCGAGCCCAACGCGGTACGACTGCGGCGACGGGTCGTCCGGCGCAACGTCTGCGGGCGGCATCAGGTGGCCGGTCGAATCGAGCAGGTAGGGCGGCGTGCCGGACGACGTGGCGAAAAGTGAATTCAAGAAGCCGACGTGCGCTGGAGTCAGCACGACGCGACCCGGCACCACGCACACGCTGCCTCCGGCGCGGACCCAGTCGAGAATCGCGGCTAGCTGTTGCGCTCGCAGGGTCGAGAACCCATCCTCGGGCAGTAGCAAAAGGTCGAACACGCAGTAGCCCAGCGCGGTCTGCGGAAGATCACCCGGCAGCATCCGCGAGTGCGATGTGCTGAGCGTGAGACTCCGCCCTTCGGTAGGCTCGGGGATCATTTTTTCCAGCCGGGTCTGCTGCAACAGCGAATCGAGAGCCGGCGACGTGGCCGATTGCCACGGGTTGCTCACGCCCACCACCAGCCCGCGCTGCGTGATCGGCGGCACGCGCAGCAGGTGTTTGCCGAGGTTGAGTGTTTCGCGCTTCCCGATGAACCTCACATGCAAAGTCAGTTCGGGGAAATGTGTGATCGAATCGAGCGGGGGCAGCAGCGTGCGGATCGTCTGTTGGCCTGCTGACAGCACGACGTCCTCGGTCTCCACACGCGCCAGCACTTCGCGATCGTCGGTGAGCATGATCTCAAAGTGCCCCTCCGTCAGGTTCGACGAGTGCGAGGTCACACGCCAGACGACCAGGATCGGGGCGAGAGACCGTGGGGCGGGTGTGGACGAATCCATGTCGATCTGCATCTGCCGCGTCTGCGCCAGCGCGGGCCGATCAATCAGCCCGGCTCCGCCCAGGCACGCCGCCCAGCAGATCAGCCACCGCAACGGTTTCGACATGATGACGTGATGCAGGAGAAACTCGGTCCAGACAAACGGTCTGGTGGCATTCTGGTATCACAAGCGACGATTTGCAATCCGCGACCGCGGAGTGCCTGACAGACACGGAAAGCTAACAACCGCAGAGATCGCAGAGGACGCGGAGAAGGTGAGAAAGCATGCCTTCGGACCAGCGACAGAAATCGCCGAAGTGTCGTGCATCGAACCATCCGATTTCGTGTCATCGGCACTACTCTCTGCGACCTCAGCGTCCTCTGCGGTAAGAATCTAAACGCCAGCGGAATCGCAACTTCAACACCTTCCAAGATACCGGTCCGCGTTGTTCAAACACTGGCGACGTATCCACCAGAGACACGCCACGTACCCCAAAAAGTTCCCGGCAAAGATCGGCCAACCTCGCCCCGGCAACGAAGCGAGCGAGGTGGATCGCTCCAGAAACACGATCCCGGCAGGGCTCAGCAGCGTAAGCCAAGGACGAGTCCCGCTCGTGCCGAATCCGAACCACACCTCGTTGAACAGCACCCAGGGCACCAACGCCCATCCCGTCACCAGCACGAGCGAAACGAACCCGGCCCGCACCTGCCGATGAAACCGCAGCCCGCACCACATCGCGATCCAGCCCGCGAGCGACAGGCAGACAACGGGAGCCACGACTCCGCAGATCACGTTCAAGGCGGTGGGTGCGTTGGGCCATTGCACGCCGAAGTCCATGGTTCGCCATTCCAGCCCGTAGATCGTCCAGAACGGGACGCACAGCACGAGGATCAATCGGCCCACCGAATGAAACTTCTGTCGCACGACTTCGCGACCAGGCATCGGCGACGCCAGCAGGACGTCCAGCGTCTGTTTCGTCCGTTCCCCCGCGATCAAGCTGCTGGCATGCACGGCGACCAGCAACACCGACACCGGCCACAGGAACAGGAACATCCCGTCGTCCACGCTGCGGCGGTGCATGATGTCCGAATCGATCGTCCAGGTCAGCACCGCCAGCAAGGGGATTTCGATGGCGACGAGGATGCGGAACAGATACCGCACCGTCCCCAACGATTTTTTCCGCGTCTCGCGCCACGACACCGGATGCGCCTCCGGCAGCGCGACGTCATCGCGCACGAGTTCGATCCCTCCGAACCCCGCGTTTAGTTTCTTGAAGAACCTGTCGAGACCCCGGAAGAACTCCAGCAGCAGGTTCCGCGGCGTGGCAAAAGCGCGGTCCCAGAGCGTGGCGAGGGCAGCGAAAAAAAATGCTGCCGTAACGGTGATGCCAATGAACGAGTGTCCGATTGTCGCCAACTCCAACGACGAATTGGTGGCGATCTCCCTGTCAGCCCAACGAACCGCCGCAAGCGGATTGTTGAAACAACACAAGCCGATCACGCAAATTCCAACGGCATAGGTCATGGCCAGCGCCCCGACCGTGGTGTGGCAGTAGGTCGAACTCCACAATCCCAGCACGCCTACTTGCATGCATGTCAAGGCGAGCATCCAGTAGGTCAGCCACAGCTCGGATTGTCCGACGCCGCCCAACCCGTAGGTCAGTGCGACGACGGGCATGGACAGCAACAGGTACGTTCCCATCACGATGAGCCGGCTGAGCAGTTTTTCGAGGAGAATGGTCGCGGGGCTGAGGCGCGTGACGAACAGGGTCACGAGCGTGTTCCGTTCCTTCTCCCCCGCGATCGTGCCGGCCATCAGGACCGGCATGAACAGGTAGACCGCTCCGAATTGCAGCAGCACCAGCCGGTCGAACATTTCCCGGCCGCGACCCAGCAACCCCAGCGCACTCTGCGACCGGCTCGGTAGCAGATCGGCGAACATCAGGTACGCCCCCAGATACATCGCCGCCCCGACGGCCACTCGCTCGACGTACATTCTCTTCCGGACCGCGAGTTCCGCGATCTCTTTGCCGAGCAGCGGCAGGCCGAAGCGCCGCCACCAGCGCGTCAGCGAGACGGGTTGTTGTCGTGAGTCAGTCATCATCATTCCTCCCCTCGCCCCCGCAGCGGGAGAGGGGTTGGGGTGAGGGGCGGATTTCTCTTGGCGGTGTCGGCGAATGACGATCAGAGACGCTCGCCCCTCAGCCTCAGCCTCAGCCTCAGCCTCTGACTCCCTCTCCTCTGCGAGGGCGAGGGAGAACAATGGTCAGTCGTACAACTTCCGATACACCAGCACATCATCGCCCTTCTCGACCACGACGATCAGCAACCATTCGGACGAGCCACTCGGGTCCAGCAGGGTCAGATCTTCCAGGTTGTCGCCGCCGGTGGGGGAGATGCGGGAGACGAACGTGAACAACCCGGCGGGGTGGCGTGCCGAGATATTTTGCAGAAACGTGTTCTCGATTCTGCCGCTGGACCAGTCGGAATTGTCCTCGCCGGCGCGAAGTCGCATCCAGTTTGAATTGCCCGTGATGCCGTGGAAAACGCTCCCGTGTTCGCTCGCGTGGGCCAGGTACCCGATGGCTGACTCACCGAAATGCGCGCGGAGCCGCGGGCCAAGTTGCAGCGGGCCGTCTGGCGTTTCAAAGTCCGCGGGCCGGAGCGAGTCCCAATCGAAGTCGACCGCAGGCACGTCGGGCGCGATGGCGAATCGGTGGTTGATTTGGGGCGTGAACTGTTTCAACCTCTGCCGCACGCGATACGACGACGGCAATTGCCCCTCGTGCGTTGCAGGCTGTTCGAAGCCGGTGGAGTCCAGCAGATTCTCCGTCTGCGCTCCCGGATACTGCGACCCGAATCCAGTCTGCCGAATTGCTTCCTCTCGCAACTGGCTGCGGTAGAGTTTGGGATCGAGCTGCGAGAAGATTTCGTGTTTGATCTCGGTGACGGCGTCGCGTTCCGCGTTCGCGAACAGCAACTCGAATCGGTTTTCGCGTACGATCTTCCCGCGCGGTCCCACGTCCAGCACGCGGAGTGCTCGCAGGCTGCGGTTCGTGCGCAGATTGGCATCCGACAATCGCACGGTCCAGTACGTGACTCCGATCGTCACCGCCGGGAACAGAAAAAACGTGAGCTTGTGCCGCCGGATGGCTCCCAGCAGCAGATAGTCCAGCGGCCCGACGGCCACGAGGTACAGGCCAAGAATCACGCCGACCATCGGCAGCGAGATCACTCGCGCCGTCGGCGGCATCAGCCGTTCCAGCAGCCAGTCACCCGACCCGACCGGTCGCGGCGAAATCGCGGAGACTTCTTCGTATTCTTGATTCGTCCGGCGGAGCGTCCCGGGTTCCTGGTCGCGAACGCGAGTGTCGAAGTACTGCGTCCGCAGTTCACGATCGAGTTCTTGCGTGTTCCACTTGCCGCGCTCGATGACGGTCGCGAGCTGATCGGTCCGAAGTTTCCAGAGCCATCCCGCCGCCCGCCGCCAGTCGGGCGAACCGAAGTCGATCGGCCGATCGTCCGGACGCAGCAAGGCAATTCGGCCAAGCCCTCGTTTCGCCAGGACGAATGGCGACTCTGCCGGATCATCTAAGCCCGACAACCGTGAACGATCGTCGAGAGCGAACGGCGGCCGTTCGGCTTGTGCGATCGCGTCGTTCAAAAAGTTGAGTTGCTGCGGCTGAAGCGAGCCGCGCGGCCGCACGAGGACGCTGCCGCCGGCATCGACCCAGTCGAGAATGACTGCGAGGTGCCGTTCGCGCAGCGTCGAAAAGCCGTCATCGATGAGCACGAGCAAATCAAAGCCGCAGTACGCCACGGCCTCGGTCGGCAGCCGGTCGGGTGCGATGTGCGCGGGCGTTGTATCGACCGCCCGCTCGGTGTTGTCGGGGTGCAGGTTTTCGATCCGCAGATGATTCACAATGGCCGACGTTTCGTCGGCGATCCGGCTGGCCCAAGGATCGCACACCGCCGTGACGAAGACTCGTTGCCGCGGCGGTTGCACACGCAGCACCTTGTCCGACAGCGGGACATCGTTGCCTCCGTCGCTGATTCGCATCTGAACGTCAACGTAGTTTGAACGCTGGTCGGTGGTGATGCTCGGCAGGAGCGCGGTGAACCTCGTGTCGCCGAATCCGATCGCCAGATCGTGTGACTCGAATCGGCCCCGAACCTTGCCACCGACCACCAGTTCGTACTGCAAGCGGCATTCGACAAGGTTGGTCTGCTCGGAGTGGATCGTCCAGGTGACGGGGATGGCCGCACCCGAACGAGCGAACAACGCCGGCGTTTCAACGTCCGCCGTGAGCTGGATCGTCTTCTGCTGTGCCACGGTGGGCGGTGTGGTCAGCATGATCAGACCGAGAGTGATCGTGAGGAGACGCGGAAACACGGAGGTACGGAAATAAAAAAGATGATCTCCCCTCGCTCCCGCAGAGGGAAAGGGGCTGGGGGTGAGGGGTGTGCGTCTCAGATTCTTGCTCACAGGCAAACTCCGGAAATGCTTGCCCTTCATCCTCTAACTCCCTCTCTCCCTGCGGGGGGCGAGGGAGGAACTATCGCATGGCCCTATCGGGTTGCCACGCTCGGCGGGCGCTGGAAATACCACCACTCGAACAACAAGAACGCCAGCGCGATCCAGGCCAGCCAGCGCCACAGCGGGCGATCGCTCGTCACGGTGGACGTCGCGGCGCCGACGTTGAGTTCACGAAACTGGAGCTGTTCGACGCCGACGAGGGATGACTCGCTGGGCGCGATCAGGCTCACGCCGACTTTGGCCGCCAGCGTTCCGCCGTCGTTGAATTCGTAAACGCCCACGTGCGGAGCCGCCACGCCGCCAACGATGCCTTCGGGCGTACTCTTCGCATCGGCGGTCGTGCCGTCGGGACCGGTGACGCGGTACGTGCGGTCGGGTCGCAGCGATTTCGGTGGCAGGATGCCGGTCGGCTGGCCGCGAACTTCGGCGAGGCCCGCTTGCTGGAGCGCGATGTCCACCAGGTTCGATACCAGGATCGGAAAGCCCACGCGGTACGGCAGTGTGGAACGGTCGGTGTGGAACAGGAAATGAAACGCCAACTTGCCGCCGGGCGATTCACTTTTGAGCGCGAGCGGGCCTGCCGGGCCGTGCACGAGAATCTCGTAGCCCAGCTCTTCAAAATCCCGGTCGCGAACATCCTTGGCCGACGCGGGCTTTTCGGTGAGCTGCACGTCCGCAAGCTGCACGTGCTGCAGCAGCGGTGCCGCTCGCTGCCAGTCCAGCACGTCGCTCAGTTCAACCGTCACCGAGACCAGGTTTTTGAGGTCCTCCGGGATCAGACCTGTCGTCAGCACGACCGCCGCTTCGCGAGTCAAATCCTGCTGGCGGTCGGTGACCAGCAAATCGTAGCTCGATGCCGATCGCTCGGTGCTCTCGTCCGGGTACAGCACGATGCCTTTGTGCCCTTCGAGCGCGTGGCGGAATAGCGCCAGCTCCGGCGGGCAGAACACGGTCAGCTCGCGGACCATCGGCAGGTCGAGGTACGCCACGTTGTCCGCGTCCAGGGAATCGAACGATTCCGGACGCAGACGAATCTCCAGCGTGGTGGCCTGATCGGCATCGACGCGGAAGCCCAGCCGTTCCGACTTGCCCGCCTCGGGCGAGGCCGATGTCGGCTCGCTGATCGCTTCGCCATTTCGGAAGATTTGCACCATGCCCGACGGCGGCGACGTGCCGGGAATGTTGGTCGCTTCCAACCGCACAAACACATCCCAGTGCGAGGCGGCTCGCCGCGCGTTGACGGCGGTGATCCCGATGTTCGGTCCGCCGCCGGGAAGTTTTTGGTAGTTAAGCGTGAACGGCAATTCAAAGTCGACCAACTCCGGCAGATTGCCGTCGGTGAACAACAGCACGGTTTCGATCTTCACTGTTCGCGAGAGGGCTTGCGTCATGCGCAACGCGTCGTCGAGTTCGCTCGTCACTTGGCTGGGCTTGAGCGCGTTGAGGGCCTCGCGCAGGATGCGCTTGTTGTTCGTGAATTCCGTCAGGCGGCGCGGACCGGAATCGACGGCGATCAGACACAGTCGCTGATCGGGCAGCATGTTGTCGATCAATTCGCGGACCTTGACCTTCGCCTCGTCGAGCCGGCTCTGTCCGCCGGCCTTGTCCAGCGCCGCCATGCTCGCCGACGTATCGATCAACACGGGCAGATACTGCGCCCGCTCGGCTCCGCTGGGCCAGAACGGTTGCATCGCGGCCAGAATGAGAAACAGCAGCAACAGAAGTTGCAGCAGGAGCAGCAGGTTGCGTTTGAATTTTTGAAACGGTGAGTTGACTCGCTGATCGTTGATCACCTGCCGCCAGAGCGCCAGCGACGGAATTTCCATTCGCGGACGCTTGAGCTTGAGGAAATAGAAAATGACCAGCGGCACGAAGAGCAGGAACAGCCATGCGCTCGTCAGGTCGTAGAAGCCGGGGAGTTGATTGAGCCAGCTCATGGGGAATTGCCGAATGCCGAATGCCGATTGTCGATTGAAACACGCTGTTCGACTGCGCTGAGCTTCGTGGCTCGATGCCTTGAATCTGTAACGGCCATCCGGCGCGTGGTTCCAAACTTCCCACTTCGCCAAATCGGCAACCGGCAATCGGCAATCGAAAATCCCATCACCGCACCCACCCCTTCCGCCGGAGCACGTCAAACAGCACGTGTTCGATCGGGTCGCGAGAGCTGATCGACAGGAAGCTCCCGCTGCGCTGGCGGCAGTGCGTGGCGAGTTCCTCCTCCAGCGCCGCGCGGTGTTCGTGGTAAATGCCGAGCAGGTCGCCGATCGACGACACGTCCAGCGACGAGGCGTTCTCGCAGTCGACGAGTCGCATGTCGCCGGTCAGGTCGGGAGCGATCTCCGCCGGGCTGAGGATTTGCACGCCGAAAATTTCCAGCCCGGCACTGAACAGCAGGTTGAACGGTTTCTCGAAGTCCCCGAACGTCAGGAAATCGGACAGCAGGACGATGATGCCGCGCCCGCGGTGGCGTCTCAGCATGGCTTCGATCGCCCCGTCGATCGGAAAGTCGCCGCCCCCTTCGATCTTCTCGAGGAACTCGAACAGCCGCCGTCGGCTGGTGCGCCCGGTGCAGGAGGGCATCATCAGCGGCTCCTTGCCGACGTGATGGCAGACGTGAGCACTGACTCGTTCGACATTCATCAATCCCATCAGACCGAACGCCGCCGCCAGTTGCTTCGCGCGGTCGAACTTGCCTTCGTACAGCATCGAGGACGACGCGTCGATCAGCAGCACGACGTGCATCTCCTCCTCGTGCCGATACAACTTGATGTACGGCCGGTTGAGCCGCGAGAAGATGTTCCAGTCGACGTTTTTCATGTCGTCGCCCGGCACGTAGTCGCGGTAATCGTTGAACTCGGTGCTGGTGCCACCCTTGCCGGCGAGGTGTTCGCCGCGGCTGCGGTTCGTCAGCCTCCGCCGCGGATTGAGCCGCATGCGCTCGAGCCGCCCGAGCGTGGCGTTGTCGAGCAGGGACGTGAATTGAGGAGCCTCGGCCATATCAGGTCGTCGGATTGAGAGCGGGTGCGGAAACCGCGGCCGTGCGCTGCCAGATATGTTTCAGGATCAGAACCAAACCAACGATCAAAAACACACTGCCCACGCCGCCGAACACCGTCGGCATGAACCAGCGTTCGGCGAACGAATCGATCACGCCGTCCGCAGGATTGTTCGGAGGATACGACACGTCGATAACGTCTCCGGTTTTGAAAGCGGGCGGATGAGTGAACACCTTTCCCTGAATCTGATGCGTCTGGCCATCGACTTCAAACTCGACGACCGGTGCGCTGCCACGCTGCCGCGAAGCCCCCGACCCTCCGATTCCGGATACCATTTTCACTACGCGGCCCTTCGCGGTCTTCGCCTCCTTCAATTTCTCGCTCGTTCCCGTGGCATTAAACAAAGCCACGCACACGGCCACGCTGCCGGCGAGGCATGCGAGTATGCCAAACCCAAACTTCACGAGTGGCAGAGTGCGATGCACCTGCTGGATCAGCGGCCCAACATTCGCGGGCAACAGTGGATCGTTCATGAAACACACTATTGGGAATTGACCACACTGGCCCCGCAAGGGGCCAAGTCATAAAGCCGTGGGCGTCAGCCCACGGAAACAGATCTCACCCCTGCTCCGGCAGCGCCCGCATGCACTCTTTGACAAGCTCGGCCACGTGGATGTTCTCGGCCTGACCGTCGTAGTTCAGCAGGACGCGGTGTTGCAGGATTTCTTCCGCGAAATGCCGGACGTCTTCATAGGCGACGTGGGCTCGGCCTTCAGCGAGGGCGCGGACTCGGGCGGAGCGGATCAGGCCCTGGGCGGCACGCGGGCTGGCTCCCCAGCGCACGAATCGCTTGACGGTGTCGGTGGCGTATTCGGTCGTCGGGTGAGTGGCCATCACGAGGCGCACGGCAAAGTCGCGAAGCGGGTCGGCGACAACGACTTTGTCCAGCACGAGACGCAGGTCGAGGATGCGTTGGCCGGTGATGATCTTGGCCGGTTCGAACCGTTGCTTGAGGATCGTGCGGTTGACGATCTCGTTCAATTCGTCGCGTCGTGGAAAGGGCACGTTGATTTTGAACAGGAACCGGTCGAGCTGCGCTTCGGGCAGCGGATACGTTCCCTCCTGTTCGATCGGATTCTGAGTGGCGAGAACGAAAAACGGTTGTGTCAGGTGGTAGACGACGCCACCGGTGGTGACGCTCCCTTCCTGCATGGTTTCGAGCAGCGCCGACTGCGTTTTCGGCGACGCCCGGTTGATCTCGTCCGCCAGCAGGAGCTGAGTGAAGATCGGTCCGCGGCGGAACTCGAACCGGTAGTGACCGTGCTCGTCCGACGACATGATGTTCGTGCCGATGATGTCGGCCGGCATGAGGTCGGGCGTGAACTGGATGCGGCGGAAGTCGAGTTCCAGCACCTTCGACAACGCCTTGACGAGTTCTGTCTTGCCCAGCCCCGGCACCCCTTCCAGCAGCACGTTGCCTCCGCAGAAGACCGCGGTCAGCGTGGCTTCCACCACGCGGTCCTGACCGACAATCACCTGCCCGACCGCTTCGCGGACGGACGAGAATTCATTGCGGAACTGATCGGCTTCGGCTTGGAGAATGGCGGGATCGGATTCTGGCATGATGATCATTCTCGAATTGATGAAAGCCAATGGGCAGTAGGCAATGGGCAGTGGGGTATCACACGGACTGTTTTCCCCACTGCCTACTGCCCACTGCCCGATCCTACAACGGCCACACCCACGGCACAATCAAGACGGTCAGCGTCCAGCAGAGAAGGTCGAGCGGGATGCCGACTTTCAGATAATCGGCGAACTTGTAGCCGCCGGGGTTCAGGACCATCAGGTTGGTCTGGTAGCCGATCGGCGTGGCGAAGCCGTAGGACGATGTGACGGTGACGGCGATCAGCAGCGGACGAAGTTTGATGTCCAATTCGGGGACTTGACTGGTCGCGATAGCCAGAGTAGCCATCAAGGCCACGGTGGCGTTGTTGCTGAGGAGTTCCGTGAGGAGTCCGGTCATGAACACGAACGCGGCGAGAATCGCCACCTTGCCGAAGGGAGCGACGATGCCGATGACGTTCTCCGCGATCCATTTCGCCGCACCGGACTTGTCGAGCGCCTCGCCGACGCCGATGGCCGCGGCCACGAGCACGATCACCGACAGTTCGATGCTCCGCTGGGCTTCGGCCGCGCGGACACAGCCGGTGACGATCATCGCCACGGCACCCACGATCGCCAGCATGGCGACGTGTTCGTCGAAGGCCGTCATCAAACCGACGAGCACGAGGAACAAGCCGAGCGCGAGCCACGTCCGTTCGTGAGCCACCGGCGCGCTGTCTTCCACGCCGGAGACCAGGATGAAGTCCGGCGAGTTGCGCCAGCGGCGATGGAATTCTTCATCGGCATCGACCAGCAAGGTGTCGCCGGGGTGCAGTTCGATCTGGCCGATCTTCTGCTGAATTTTTTCGCCGCTGCGGTGGACGGCAATGATCGACGCGTTGTACCGAGCGCGGAAGCCGGAGTCTTTGATCGTCTGGCCGACCAGCGGCGATTTCTGAGCGATGACGACTTCGCAAAGCTGCCGCCCAGTGCGCGGCGCGGGAGTCGCGAATTCCGTCGGTAGCCCTTCGAGCGAATCGAGCGAGTCGTACAAGTCGCCGGTGACACCCGGCGAGGTCTTTCCGCCGAATGTGGCATGCGAGCGATGTTCGACCGGGTCGAGACCGCGAATCTTCTGTAAATCGACGAGCGTCGAAACGATCCCCGAAAAGCACAGCACATCGCCGGACATCATCCGTTCGCTGGGGGACACCGGGGCCACGTACTTGCCTCCGCGTTCGAGGCCGTACAAATACAAACCCGGCAGATCGCGCAAACCGGCTCCGCGCACGGACTGTCCCACCAGCGGGCACGACGGGCGCACCAAAAGTTCCACCGTGTACTCGCGCGGGTTCGATTCGATTTGCTCCAGCAAGTCGAGTCGATTCGGAAGCAGCCGCCGGCCGATGGTCGCGAGGAACACGAGTCCCGCCAGCGTGATCGGCAGGCCCACCCACGTCAGTTCGAACATCGAAATGCCGGGCAGCCCGGCTTCGCGCACGAACACGTCCGCCGTGATGTTCGTGCTGGTGCCGATCAGCGTGCAAGTGCCTCCGAGCACGGCGGCGTAGCTCAACGGGATCAACATCTGCGACGGCGAAATGCGCAGCCGCTTCGCCAACCGCACGAACACCGGCAGGAAAAACGCCACGAGCGTCGTGTTGTTCATGAACGCCGACAGACCGGCCACCGGCGCGATCAGGCGCAGCAGAGGCGTTTTCGGTTTCGGGCGTCCGAACAGCCAACGGCTGAGCACCTCGATGGCCCCGGTCGTACTCAGTCCGGCCCCGACGACGAACATCGCGGCGATCATCAGCACGCTGCTGTTCGCAAACCCCTTGAACGCGGTCTTGGCATCGATCACGCCAAAGCCCAACAGCAGAAGCAGCGCCGTGAGCATGACCACTTCGGCGGAGATCCGTTCCTGAAGCAGAGCCAACACCAGCCCGCCGAGCACGGCCAGCGTGACAATCAACTCGAAGCTCATGACAAATGGCCTTTCCGAATGCCCCGCGTCCCTGCGAACCGCCGACAGGAGGCTGAGTTATCCATCATCGAAGATTGTGCTGCAAGTCAGCGAACAAACGAAAACGGCCCGGAAGCAGGTGCTTCCGGGCCGTCGACTGTGCGGCAGTTGGGTCGGATTCGGTCGAAGTCCGGCGGTCAGCTCCTGGCAGCGACGAAGTGGCAAGCCCGGAAGGCAGGGCCCGGACAACAACACGTCGGGAACGTCATGGGTGTGGAGACGATCAGCGAGTTCATGATGCACAGACTATCGGAATCCGGTTGCGGGCCGCATGAACGATTCTCGGTGGACCGGGGCAGCCAGCTCGCAGACCGATGACGGGACACCACCGGCAGAGCGTCTTTCGGAGGCGCGATCCGCTCATCGGGTTCGCGAAAAGGTGCGCGGTGGCCCTCAAGCGATTTTCAACCTGAAGCAACCGCGTTACACTGCACCTCCAATTCTGTCATGTTCCCAAGGGCGGGGGCCAACCCATGCGAGTCAGGTTCTGGATGTTGCTGGTGGCTGGCTTGGTCGAAGAATTACTTCGTCCGGCGATTAGCCATGCGCACCCGTGGCTGGTGGGCATACTGGCCCAGGGTCAGCAACCCGCGGCCGGTGGGGGGATCAAACAGGTCGCCGGAGGGAAGAATTACTTCTGGGAAATCGCCATAACCGTCGTCATGTTCGGCGTGGCGTTGTATGCCGTTTGCCGCACCAGCCGCCGCCAGTGACCTGCTGACGTCGTCTTCCCGAAATCGCGGTCTTCTGATAGTTTCCCGTCCCTTTACAACGCTTCTCGCTACGCTCATCGAGTTGCCTCGTCACCGGTTTGGTCACCCCGGGGTTGGAGTTTCGGGCCGTGGTTCGGATTCTGATTTTCGCATCTCAGAGATGGGATCATCGCCTCGCGCCCGCTGGGGGCTCGGCTGCGCCTCGACCCCAGCCACCCAACGCCATACCAACCCGAAGCGTGAGCGAGGGCGTGCTGGTCCATGCCCCTCGCTCACGCTTCGGGTTTATGTGCGGCCTGCTGCTGGCGATGACGGTCTGTTCATCCTCGACCGGCTGCGTGTGGAGCGCCAGCCGATGGCTGAACCGGTCGAACACGTCGGAGGAACTCGCGAAGGAAGCGCGCTACGCGGAGGATCGCGGCGAAACGGGGCAGGCCGAGCAGTTGCTGCGACGTGCGGTGAAGAGTGACCCGGAGAACTGTGAAGCTCGCCGCGAGTTCTGTGAAGTTCTGATCCGTAACGGCAACCTCGAAGCCGCCGGCGAGCAGCTTCGTCGCGTCATCGAACAGAATCCGGACGACCCGCGCGGCTACGTCCAGTTGGCTCAGATCCTGTCGCAGCGCGGCAAGGTCACCGACGCCGACCTCGTGCTCGACATCGCTCTCGATCTCGATCCCAACAACGCGGACGCGCTGTGGTTGAAGGGTCGCGTCGAGGAATTCCGCAACCGCCCTGAGCACGCGCTGGAGCGATATCACCGCGTCCTGCAGACGTCGCCGGACCACGTTGACTCGCGGTTGCGGATTGCTGCCATTCAACTGAAGAACGGCCACGCGGACCAGGCGAGCGCGATGTTGCGCTCGGTGCTCGACAGCCAAACGCTTGAACAGTCCCAGCGCGTGGCCGCGACGTGGCAACTCGGCTCCGCCTACGCTCAGACCGGGCGCTGGAACGAGGCCGCGTCGCTGCTCAGTTCCGTGACGCATCTGCGTCCGATGCCGGCCGACGATTGGTACCGCGTCGCGTTCGCGTGCCATCGTGCGGGCGATCTCGCGCAGGCTCAGCGAGCCGCGCAGGCCGCCGTGCAATCGCAGCCCGATTTCGCTCCGGCGCGAAGTCTGCTCGCGCAGCTTTCGGCATCCCCGGCGGGATCGCCAGCCATCCAGACGGCGTCGGGAGTCCGATGACTGAGCCGCATCCGGCTTGCCGGTTGGCCTGCCGCAGACGCGATGTCACTCCTCGGCGGCGATCGAATTCCGCAGTACGCCCAGCCCAGCGATTTCGACTTCGGTGACGTCTCCCGGCTTCAAAAACACCGGCGGCTTGCGGGCCATGCCGACTCCGGGCGGGGTGCCGGTGAAAATCAGATCGCCGGGTTCGAGCGTGACGATTTGCGACACGTACGCGATCAGCTCGTCGACACCGAAGATCAGCTCCTTCGTGCTCGAACTCTGCATCGTCTGGCCGTTGAGACGCAGCGCGATCGACAACGCGCCGGGGTTCGGGACCTCGTCCGCCGTCACCAGCCACGGGCCGGTCGGAGCGAACGTGTCGGGCGTTTTGCCGAGCAGCCACTGTTTGCCCGGCTTGTTGAGTTGCCAGTCGCGAGCCGACACATCGTTGCCGTTCATGTATCCCGCCACGTGCGACATCGCCGCCGCACGTGGGATGTTCTTGCCGCGCTTGCCGATCACCACGACGAGTTCCGCTTCGTAATCGACCTGCGTCGCCACGTTCGGCAGTCGGACTGATTCTTCAGGGCCGATGACCGCCGACGCGAACTTGCTGAACACGACCGGTTCGGGCGGCGGCGCCATTCCGCTTTCCGCCGCGTGATCGCGATAGTTGAGGCCGATGCAGACGACTTTGTCCGGCTTGCGAATCGGCGCCCGCAGCCGACCGGCCTCAAACTTGCGGGCCGCTTCGCCAGCCTTCGCCGCCGCAGCCGCTTTCGTCAGGCCGTCGGACAGGCCAAGCAAACTCTTCAAGCACCGCGGCAGAGTCGGATCGGCGGCGCACAGGTCAACAAATTTGTCGCCGCTCACCGCAGCCACGGTCATCCCGGCGGACGTTTCCAGCATGGCAAGTTTCAAGGTCGTGCTCCTGCGATTCGAAGGACTGACGCCGCACCGCGGGATCACCAACCCGTCGCGTCACGTCGGGCGGATGATACGGCATCCAAGTCGAAGTCGGCAACCAACCCGATCGCCCTCCCGTTGGTTGGACCATCACCCACCGCGCGGTATGCTGCCGCTCGGTCGATTCCCCGCCGTCTTTGGAGCCAGGCATGCCCCGCACTGTCCGCCGTTCCGTCTTGCCGCTCGTGGTCGCGCTGGCGTGCTTCGCGATCCTCGTTGCTCAGCGATCCAGCCGCGAGGCGTCGGTGTCGGCGAACGTGCTCGCGGCGATCGGGCCGAAGACGTGGGTCAAGGGCAACCTGCACACGCACTCGCTCTGGAGCGACGGCGACGACTACCCGGAAATGATCGCCGCCTGGTATCTCGACCACGGCTACGACTTCCTGTTGTTCACCGATCACAACATCCTTCAGACCATCGAAAAGTGGACGAACGTCGCCAAAAACAAGGGCGGGACGAAGGCGTATCAAAAACTGAAAGCGAAGTTTCCCGACGGTTGGATCGAGGAACGGACGACGGACGGCGAACTCGAAGTCCGGTTGAAGAAATTCACCGAGATCTCGGACAAGCTGGCCGTGCCCGGTCGCTACCTGCTGATCCAAGGCGAGGAGATCACGGACAAATTCAAGAACTTGCCGGTCCACATGAACGCGACCAACCTGAGCCAACTCATCACGCCGCGCGGCGGCGAGAGCGTCTACGAAGTCATGCAGAACAACACGGATGCCCTGCTGAGCCAGCGCGATCGGACCCGGCAGGCGATGCTGATTCACCTCAACCATCCCAACTTCGGCTGGGGTGTGACCGCGGAAGACTTGATGCGGGTCCGCGGCGAAAACTTCTTCGAGGTCTACAACGGTCACCCCGGCGTGAACAATCCGGGCGACAGGCAACGCGCCTCGACCGAGCGCATCTGGGACATCATCCTCACGAAACGTCTGGCGGAACTCGGGCTGCCCGTGATGTACGGCCTGGCGACCGACGACGGGCATGCGTATCACAACATCCCCAGCCGCGCCAGCGAACCAGGCCGCGGCTGGGTGATGGTGCTGGCCGCCGAGCTGACTCCCGCGGCGATCATCGACGCGCTGGAACGCGGCGACTTCTATGCTTCGTCCGGCGTGACGCTGTGCCGGGTGGCATCGAGCACGCTCGGTTTGGAGGTCGCGGTCCAACCGCAAGATGATGCCACGTTCAAGATCGAATTCATCGGCACACGTCGCGGCTTCGACTCGCGCTCGGAGCCGGTCCTCGATAAAGACGGCAAGGAGATCGTCACCACCCGGCGCTACAGCGACGACATCGGCACCGTCCTGCAATCGTGTCACGGGACTTCCGCCACCTACTGCTTCCAGGGTGACGAAATCTACGTCCGCGCCCGCGTGACGTCGTCTCGCAAGCATCCGAACCCATCCACTGCCGGCGAATTCGAACGAGCATGGGTGCAGCCGTTGATCGGTCCTGCCGGACGAATCGCAAAATGACGACGGATCGCGTGAGCTCCCTTCTCCCCAAAGGGGAGAAGGAGCAGGATCAATCGAAGTCGAACGTCCCCGCCGACACGCCAATCTGCGTGAGCACTCGCAGCGACCGGCCGCGCGTCGGCGCAGATACCTTGCCCGCCAGGACGTCACGATACGTGTCGAGCAACGCCGCCGCTTCGGTCGCCGACTCGCACAGCATCTCCACGCGGAAATGTCGCACGCCGATCTGGATCAGCCGCGGAGCGTACGCGGCGGCGGATTGGGCTTCGGCGCGGAACACGGTGTTGCGGCAACCGACATCCGCGACCAGCGGGTGCGCCTCGCCGGTGTGGTCTCGCAGTTCGACCCCGTGCCGGTCGCACGGGCGACCGCACTCGTGCGCGTCGCGGCCGTTCGACAGCACGTGCGAGAAGACGCAGTGCTCCATGTGAAACATCGGGATATGCTGGTGCAGCACAACCTCGAACAGGCCGGGGTCGATCCGGCCGAGCATTTTTTCGAGCTGCGTCATGTTCAAGTCGTAGCTCGGCACCATCCGCGTCACACCCTGCTCGGCAAACAGAGCCGCCGTGATTTCGTTCGCGACGTTGAGCGAGTAGTCGCCGATCAACCGCAGCGCCGGCTGCATCCGGCGGACCTCTTGAAAGTACGTCAACGCCGCGAGGTTCCGAACCAGCACCGCATCCGGCAGGCAATTCGCGACCTGCCGCAGCAACCCTTCCTCGCTCGGTTTCACAATGCGCGGCGTCGCCAGCGCGATGGCCACACCGGCGTCACGACATTTCGTCACGGCGTCACGGAACTGCCGCACGTCCTCGAAATCGCAGTGGACGAGGTTGAGAGTTGAGAGATGAGAGTTGAGAGAAGTCGAATGTCTGACGATTTGTGACCATGCCAAGGCCGCCTCAAGTTGCTCGACTGACCGCACGAGCACGGCCAACGACGGTGCGGTGACGGAACTCCCCTCGCCCCCGCAGGGGGAGAGGGATTCTGGCGGGAGGTGAGGGGCGAGCGTCTCTGGACTCCCTTCCACCGGCGAGACGCCGGTGCCACGGGCAATCTCGGCTCGGAGTTTGTCCAGCGCGTTGGTGCGGATTTCCGGAGGCCGGTCGCTTCGCCCGCGAGACGCAATCAGCGCCGCGACGGCTCGGCGGCGGAGGTCGTTCAACACGCTTTTCGGAACCATCACCGGAAGCTGGTCTGCGCGACCGGTGTCGCCGTGCAGTTCGACGGCTCCGAGTTCAAACGGTGTGTCGCCGAGACGGCCGAATTGTTCACGAATCAGATCGACGGTGAGCGGATGTTTGATCGCGACCGGGAGCAGCGCGTCACCGGTCACGTCCGCAGAGTGGCCGCTGGCGTCGATCAGCCTCACGCGCAGCGGCTCGCCGACGCGGCCCTCGATCCGCACCGAAATCATCTCCCGCCGCGCGGGCCGGTCGGTCACGTACGTTTTCTCCAACCGCCGCCGCAGCGCCGGGTCATCCGTCTTCCACACGATGCTGCCGGGAGCGATCGCGGCCAGGTTCACGTCGCCACGGCCGAAGGTGAGGTCGATCAATCGAGAGTCGTGGCCGAGTCGAGAGCCGGGCCCGAGTCGAGAGTCGAGAGACGAGAGTCGAGAGGCATGCGATGGTGCGGTGCCGCCAGGTTTGACCGCTCCCCTCGCCCCTTTGGGGAGAGGGGTTGTGGGTGAGGGCCGGTGATGCGCTGACTGGCGTTCCTGCCGAGTGGACTCGGAAATCGGCGTCACCGAGAACACTCGCCCGCCTTGTTCGTCCTGCTCGGGGTGACCTTCGTCGAACACGACTCCGTCGCCGGGTTTGATCGGGAGGTCGATGTCCGTGTGGCGCGGTTGGCTGCGGGCAGTTCGGGATCGACGTTTTGTCGAGCGCGCGGCCCCCTCACCCCCAACCCCTCTCCCCGGGTTGGGAGAGGGGAGTAGTTCCATTTGCCCCTCACCCCCGGCCCCTCTCCCCAGGGGGGAGAGGGGAGAAGGAATCGCATCCAGTTTCACGAGGACCCCGCGTTGGGTGATTTCGATCACCGTGCCAATTCGCACGCCGCGACTTTTCGGGAACCGTCCTTGCACCAGTTCCTGATGGTTCACACCGGACAGAAAACCGTGCGTGAAGCCGCGCGAGAAACTCTGCGCGAGGTCCAGTTCCTGCTGGTGTGAAATCGAAAACGGTTCGCCGCGTGCCGCCGCGTCGAGGGCGGCGCGGTAGGTCTGCGTGGTGACGGCCACGTAGTGAGCGCTCTTCAGCCGGCCTTCGATTTTCAGGCTGGTGACGCCGGCGCGAGCCAGATCGCCGACCAAGTCGTAGGCGGCGAGGTCCTGGGGGCTGAGAAGATACGCCTTGTCGCCGAGGTCGCGGGCGTCGCCGTCCACGATCAAATCGTACGGCTGGCGGCAGGCCTGAGCGCACTGGCCCCGGTTCGCGCTTCGTCCGCCAAACGATTCGCTCGTCAAGCACTGTCCGCTGTACGCGACGCAGAGCGCCCCGTGGACGAACACCTCGACCAGCATCTCCGTCCGCGATCGGATTCGTTCGATCTCCCGGATCGACAGCTCGCGAGCGAGGATCACGCGCTCGACTCCCAGCCGCCGCACTAATTCGATGCCGCGCGGCTCGGTGAGCGTCATTTGCGTGCTGCCGTGGATGGCGAGCGACGGAGCGACGCGGCGGATCAGCCGCGCGAGGCCGAGGTCCTGCACGATCACCGCGTCGGCTCCGGCCTCGGCGATCGCGGAGATGAATTCGACGGCTCGCGGAAGCTCGTCGGAAAAAATCAGCGTGTTGAACGTGACGTACCCGCGCACCCCACGCTCGTGCAGATACCGCATCGTCGCCGGAAGTTCTTCGAGCGTGAAATTGGTCGCCCGGTAACGGGCATTGAAATCCGACAGGCCGAAATACACCGCGTCCGCTCCGTTCGCGACGGCGGCTCGAAGCGCCTCCGCATCTCCGGCCGGAGCGAGCAGCTCGGGTGTACGCGCTCGTGCGGCCGTGTTTTCCTGAATGGTCATCGTGTGATCGAAACTCTTGTGCTCGCGTGGAGTCTCAACTTCGAGCCTCCCCGATCACTGCGCCGCTGTGGGAGGATTCCGTATCCCGCAAAGGCGCATTGATCGCAGAGAGGTCGAGTTCGTGTGGTCCAGTCTTGCGATGAGTGTAACGCACACTGGCCGAAGTCTGCCATTGGTCAGTAGCATCATGTCTATCGGATCAGCGTCTTGCAGCAGCACATTGAAAGGAGCCCTGTCATGGTGTCTCGGTCTGAGTCGCGGTGGGTGTTTGCGGGAGTGTTGTGCTTGGTCGGCAGCGCATGGTGGTGGACGCAGTCGGCTGAATCGCAGCAGGTCAAGGTCGTCGAAATGCCCGCCAAGTGGGAATACAACACGGTCAACCTTGAAGCCGGCGGGCTGGAGGCCAAGCTGGGCGAATTGGGCCTCGCCGGCTGGGAGGTCGTGGCGATCAACCACACGGAAACGACGTTGGCTCAGGGGGGCGCGGAGCCGAAGCTGATCGTGCAGAAACTTCAGGTCACGTCGAAGCGGCGGATGAAGTGACGTCCACGAACGCTTAGGAGCCGGGTGCCGAGTGCCACTGGCAGCTTGCTGCCAGTGCGGACCTCCATCGGCAGGGCACTGGCGGACGAGCCGCCAGTGGCACCCGACGTTGTACGCGGGGGCGGGAAGTCCGGGGGCTGACGCCTCCCGGTTCGTCATCGTTGCGAGAACTAATCCGCGAGCTCCCCGTGCTTCGGTTCAGGCAACCATTGCGTCAGCAGCACGCCGGCAAGGGCGTACGCGCCGGCGACGTAGGCTCCCATGAGCGCGATCTTGGCCGGGTCGGGCGGTTTCGATTCCGACAGCGTGATCGTGAACCACGCCGCCGCCGTCCCGATGATTCGCCCGCCGATGTTGGCGGCGAAGCTTTCGCCCGTCCCCCGCAGGTGAAGTGGGAACACGAGCGGGATGTAATTCCCCCAGAAACTGAACTGTGCGACGGTGAGCATTCCGGCGACGAACACGGCCAACTGAATGGCCGTCAGCGTGCCCGGTTCGCTCAGGCGCTGTGAGATTTGCCAGAACAGGATCGTGATCACAAGCAGCGCGGGAAGCTGGAAGATTCGAAGGAGAGTGCGGCGGCTGGTCACGTACAGAGCCAGCACCGCCAGCAGGATTCGTCCGACCATGCCGCCGATTTCCTGGAACGATTGCACATTGGCGACGACGTCTTCGGTCGCCTTCGCGGCCGCCGCCTTCAGTTTCGCCGGCGCGACCGGCTTGTAGCCCGCGGCGGCTTTCACCTTCGCCTGGGCCGCTTCGGCCGCGGCCTTCACGTCGGCGTGCCCGGGCAGAATCTGAGGCAACTGCTGCAGCGCTCCGAACGCGATCCCGTAGCTCGATGCGAACACCAGCGTCGTCAGAATCGTGGCCCGCGCCAGTTCGGGGTTGAAAAGTTGCGCGATGCTCGGCCGCTTGAGAACGCCCGTTTCTCGCTTGCGTTGCCACTCAGGCGACTCCGGGAGGAACGGTCGGATCAGGATCAGCGGGATGGCTGGGAGCAATCCGGAGATCAACGTGTACCGCCACGCTTCGTGACCGCCGTGAATCGCCGGCAACAATTCGCCCCACGCGATCGCCCCTTTGTTCGCGAGCGCGACCAGCAATCCGCCGATTGACGAGAACGCCTGCGTGTATCCCAACACTTTCTCGCGCTGATGCGGATTCGGAAACAGTTCTGCCAGCCAGGCCACGGCCGCGACGAATTCGACGCACACGCCGATGAATACCAGGCAGCGCATGACGAGCAGCCATTGCAGCGACGTCGCGAAACCGGCCGCGCACGCCGAGAACGCGTACAGCAGGATGCTGAACGTCAGCACGCGGCGCCGTCCCAGCAGATCGGTCAGGTAGCCTCCCACCAATCCAAAAACTCCGCCCGCGATCGCCGGGACAAAAAACAGCGTCCGAGCCCACTTCACGTAGTCGGGTGATCCCGGCACGAGCAGCGGTACGCCCTCCGCCGTCACGCCGCCCAACGAAGCGAGCGCCGGCTTCACGATCAGCGGCAGCATCAGCAGTTCATAAATGTCGAACGCGAAGCCGATGGACGCGATGATGCAGATCAACCATTGCGTGGTCGTCAGCGGCGAAGCGGAACGGTCGAGGTTGGCGGTGGCCATGATGTCTCGCAGGCGGGAACGTGCAGGTGGGACGATTCAACGACGGGCCAATCTAGTCGAGGGGTGAGATCATTGCCAGCCCCGCGCGCCTGTCCCCTCTCCACTTGGGGGAGAGGGTTAGGGTGAGGGGGCCTAGCGATCACCACGCATGGTGTGCGAGACGACCACAAGTGGCGCTCGCCCCTCACCCCCGGCCCCTCTCCCCGTTCGGGGGCACGGGACGTTAAACCGGCAACCCGCGCTCGAGCCTGATCCGGCGCACTTCGGCCAGCACGTCGGTGATCAGTCGGCCGTTGTTTCGCAACGCGCGGAATTCCAGAACGTTGACGAAGACGTTGACGGCCAGCGTCGCGATCGCGGCGTATTGGTGAACCTCGGCCGCAGAGAGCCAACCCCAGCCACGGAACCCGATCGCTGACGCCGGGTCGGCCGCGCCGCCGAACGCGCCGGTCGCGATCAGCATCAGCAGGGCCAGTGACATCGTCGGGTAGCAGTACCACTTGAGGTCTTTGCTGCGGCGGCCGATCTCCGGTCCCAGGTGGTACGCGTTGGATGTCTCTTCCAGCCAGCGACCGGTCCCCATGAAATAGGTCAGCACGATCGCATGGACGAGCACGGCGAAGCACAACGAGCCGAGACCAGTCAGAAAATGCACCGACACTTGCGCCAGCGCATCGGGATCAGCACTGGTGGCATCACTAATCTCGTACCCGAGCCACAGCGCGGCCACGAGCGCTAGGTTCGCGAGTGTTGAAAGCGTGAGGAAGATTCGGGTCATGTCTGGGTGTCGTGGTTTGGTCCTCCCTTGCCCTCCGCAGGGGGAGAGGGAGTTAGAGGGTGAGGGGCGAACGTCTTAGAGCATCACTCGCGAGCAGCGCATCGGTTCGCCCGCCCCTCACCCCCGGCCCCTCTCCCCCTGCGGGGGCGAGGGGGGATCGTGTGCTGCTTCTTCCATGACTCGCACGTCCACGCTCGCGCTGTGTGCCGTCAGTCCTTCCTTGGCGGCCATCAAACGGACGTCGTTCGCATGCGAGCGCAGTGCCGCTTCGTCGTAGGCGATGACGGACGAGCGTTTCAAAAAGTCGTTCGCACACAGACCGTTGGCGAAACGGGCGGTGCCGCCGGTCGGGAGGACATGCGAAGGCCCCGCGACGTAGTCTCCCAGCGCGACGGGCGTGTGGTGGCCGAGGAAGATGGCTCCCGCGTTTTGAACTTTTTCGAGCAGCGATTCGGGATCGGTGGTGGAAATGTGCAGGTGTTCGGGGGCCAGCAAGTCGCTCAACCGCGCGGCGTCGGCGGCATCGCGGACGGAGATCAACGCTCCGAACTGTTCGAGGCTCGCCCGTGCGAGGTCTCCGCGCGGGAGCCGCGACAACTGGTCGTTCAGGCTCGTCACCACCTGGTCTATCAGCGGGCGATACCATGTGATCAGCACGCTCGACCCGGGGCTGTGTTCGGCCTGACAGATGAGATCGCTCGCGACGAAGTCCGGTCGCGCGGTGTGATCGGCCAGCAGGACGACTTCGCTCGGTCCGGCGATGCTGTCGATGTCCACCTCGCCGAAGACGTGCCGTTTGGCCAGCGCGACGAACAGGTTTCCCGGCCCGACGATCTTGTCCACGCGTTCGATCCCCTCGATGCCATACGCCAGCGCGGCCACGGCCTGAGCGCCGCCGATCCGGAAGACCTCGGTGATTCCGATTTCGTGACAAGCGGCCAGCAGGTCGGCGTTGTAGCTGCCGAATTGTGTCGGCGGCGCGACGACCGCGATCTCGCGCACTCCGGCCACGCGAGCTGGAATCGCCGTCATCAACAAGGTCGAAGGATACGCCGCGGCCCCGCCGGGAATGCAGATGCCGACGCGTCGCAGCGGCCGGTAGCGTTGACGCAGTTCGATGGTGCCTTCCGTGGGGCAAGCTGCCAGCTTGCCGCCGTCATCCAAGCCATGAGCAAGCTGGCAGGTTGCTCTACGATCTGCAAGCACCGGCTTGACAACCACGTCGCGGTTGAGAATTGCGGTTTGAAACGCCGTGATGTTGGCGACGATTCGGCGCAGGGTTGCGAGGTACGCGGGATCGGCCTTGGCGTGCGCGGCTTGCAGTTGATCCGGCGGCACGCGGATCGTGGTAGCGGTAATTTCCTTCCGATCGAGTTTCGACGTGTAATTCAGGACGGCCGGCAACCCGTCGCTCGCCACATCGCGGCAGATGCGTTCGACGACCTGCTGCGGGGTCAGCGGTCGACCGAACACGTCGACCGTTCGCTGCCGCCCGGCTTCGGATACGATATCGCCTCGGACACTCAGGCTGTGCCGCAACGTTGCCAGATGCCGCTCCGCCCCCGCGGGGTCAGCGGCGTGGTCGAGGATCGGAATTCGGAGTGATTCAGCGGGCATGGTTGGATTGAATGAAATCACCCGGTAGCCCCGGCCCTTGTGGTCGGGTGTCCGAGTGCGAGGGTGTGAGAGTGTGAGGGATCGAGTTTCACCGTCACCCACTCACACTGGCACTCTGGCACACGCATCGCCGGCACAAGGCCGGCGACGACGGGCTTTCAAATCGTGCGATCCCAGCGTCGCGAATCGGCGGCGGATCGTCAACCGTCGCGAAGGTGACTCGTGTGGAGACGGTGGAATTCGGTCACTTGTATTCGCTAGATTGACCGTGGCACCGGCGTCTCGCCGGTGTTTTTCGCCCGAGTGATTCCCACCGGCGAGACGCCGGTGCCACGGTCCCAAGCGAACCCAACTGCCTTCAACTCCCTCCGATCAACATCATGGACTACTTCCACTACGATTCATCTCCGTCTCAACTTTTCTGTGAGGAGGTGCCGGTCACCGAGCTTGCGGAAAAATATGGCACGCCGCTGTGGGTTTATTCCAAGCGGACGCTGCTGCACCACCTGAAGCAAATCCAGACGGCGTTCGCCGAAGTCGAGCCGGTGATTTGCTACTCGGTGAAGGCCAACTCGAATCTCGGCATCCTGAAGGTGATGCGCGACGCGGGGAGCAGTTTCGACGTGGTGTCCGGCGGCGAATTGTATCGCGTGAAGCAGGCGGAGGCGGACACGTCGAAGGTCGTGTTCGCGGGGGTCGGCAAGACGGACGACGAGATTCGTTACGCGCTGAACAACAACATCCTGATGTTCGACGTCGAGAGCGAGGGAGAACTTGGCGCGATCGCGAACGTAGCGGGAGCCATCGGCAAGGTCGCGCCGGTGGCACTCAGGCTCAACCCCGACATCGACGCAAAAACGCACGCCAAGACCACGACCGGCAAGAAGGGGAACAAATTCGGCATGGACATCGAGCGAGCGGAGCAACTCGCCGAGAACGTGCTGCGCGACAAGCGGCTGAGCCTATGCGGCATCCACATGCACCTCGGGTCACCGATCCTCACCACGGAACCGTACGCCGAAGCGGTCGTGAAGGGCGTTGAAGTCGTCGAGAAGTTTCGCAAGGCGGGGCACGACACCAACTGGATCAACCTCGGCGGCGGGTTCGGCATTCACTATCGCAAGCAGGAAGCGTTGCCGGCGTCGGAGTACGCCAAGGTGATCGTCCCCGCGATCAAGGCCGCGAAATGCCGGCTGGCGTTGGAGCCGGGTCGATTCATCGTCGGCAACGCGGGCATCCTTGTCAGCCGCGTGATCTACACGAAGCGCGAAGGGGGCAAGCTGTTCATCATTCAGGACGCGGCCATGAACGACCTGATCCGGCCGGCGCTGTACGATTCGTTCCACCGTATCTGGCCGGTCCAGCCGAGCGTGGCACCGCCGGAGGATTACGAAGTAGAACTGGCGGGCTGCGAACCGGCCGACGTGGTCGGCCCCGTGTGCGAATCGGGCGACTTCCTGGCCAAAGCCCGCTGGCTCCCGCCGCTGAATCGGGATGACCTGCTGTGCGTGTTCAGCGCCGGAGCCTACGGCATGGCGATGAGCAGCAACTACAACTCCCGCCCCCGCGCCGCCGAAGTGTTGGTGGACGGCACCACTCACAAACTCATCCGCCGCCGCGAAACCTACGAAGACCTGGTGGCGGCGGAGGTTTCCTGTTAAACATTCTACTCACGATTGAACGGGATGCGGGGGAGTTGGGTTCCATGGCGACGCGAGAGCAACTCAGTGCGCTGGAGTCGGAACAGGTAGCAATGCGGCAAGAAAAATTGGCCCTTAAGGCTGCCATTGCCACTGCAAGTAAGGGAAGAATTGCCGACTTCGGAATCGTACTTTGCATCAGATTTCGCGATCGCATCTCGGACTTTTCTCGATCGAATTCCAGGTCCACGACTTGGTGCTGCATGGTACGTCGCCGCAATTGCTTGGGCGCCGGCGTTTGCGGTTACCTCGTCAGTGGAGTGGTCGCTTGTTTTGGCCGGTTCCGTTGGGGTTGCTTTGACTCTGGCGTGCACGATTCGAGAAGATGACGCCCTGCGCTCGGCAGCGACAGCCGCAACAAATCGCATACATGAGCGTCGATACTCAATACTCCCGTTGGCCCCTAAGCTGCGACTCTGCTCAATCCGGATTGAGGAGCTAACTAGCACGGTCAATGATGTTCGCGCTGCACTTGCCGAATCTGAGCGCCTCAAGGCGATCGAAGAATCCGGCATTCACCGTCGCCGACAGTTGCTCAGAGAGAATTGGCGAGCCTACCGCGCGGACCAACTTGAGCAGTTCCTCGAACGGGTTTTTGCAGAACTTGGTTTCGTAGTGATTCGCCAGGGCGGCTCCGGTGATCAAGGCGTCGATCTGATAGCAAGTCGAGGTGCGTTCCGCATTGCGGTGCAAGCGAAAGGGCGTACGGACTCGGTTTCTAACGACGCTGTCCAGCAAGTCCACGCTGGTATGGTTTTCTACAAATGCGATGCTTGTGTCGTCATCACGGGGAGCATGTTCACGTTGTCTGCACGTGATTTGGCAAACGCAACAGGATGCCTACTCGTTGACGAGGTCCTGATGCCAAGATTCATCTTGGGCACATGGGACATCGTCCGCGATGGGTTCGGGATTACCTCGGATGACTCATTTGATGGAATAGCATGAAACGAACGCAGGGAGGCGGCTGGGTGGCACTGCCGGCTTGTCCGGCAGTGATTCTGGTTGCAGTTCGAACACTGCTGGACAAGCCAGCAGTGCCACCCAATCGGTTCGTGGATCGGCTGGTGCATTTGCCACGACCCGCATGCGTGGCACGATCCGAAATCTTCGCCGGCAACTCATGCCGGAGTTGTGCGGCATCCGTTGTTGACCGTGAGCGGGTGTGGGTAGCATGACAGCCGCTCGGTCGCTGCTGCGCTCGGCGGGTGTGATTGAAGCCTGAAGCGCAAGCGAATGAAACTCGCAGCAAGTCCTTCGCTTGCGCTTCAGGCTTCGATCGTGCCTTGAAAACTGGGACGGTTGTTGCATTCTGTTTTGGGAGTCTCGTCCATGTCGATCTGCAAGCGCGTGAGTCTGGCTGCCGCGGTGGGAGCGGTTCTGCTCGCGATGTCGGTTCCGACGGCGGTGCCGGTCGTGCGTGCTCAGGAAGCGGTCGCAACGACGACCGACGCGCCGAAGGTCGACGACTCGAAGCCGCCGGAAGAGTCGCCGCTGCCGAAGGAACCCACGTCACCTCAGGAACTATTCGAAGCAGCCGTCTTGATGGTTGACCTGCAGCGGCCGAACCTGGCTCGATACTACCTGCGCAAGCTGATGGACCCGCCCCCGGAACCCGCGACGCTCGTGAGCCTGCGCGATCGCAACGGAGTCAGCGGCTTCCTGCAACTTTGGGAACAGAAAGTACTCCGGCCGTGGTCGGTCGATCTGCTCGATCAAATGAACGCCGCGATGGCCAACCGCTTCCGCGACCCGCAGTTTTTGGAGCAGATCGTCGCGAAATTGTCCGCCGGCACCGCGCAGCGGATCGTAGCCACCGAGGAGCTTCGTTCATTCGGTCCCGCCGCCGTGGGGCCGCTCGCCGCGATGTGGCTCAAGGCGACCGAGCCCGCGCCGCGAGCAGCCGCTCGGGACGCACTCCGCAACCTGGGCCAACCCGCCTTGCCCGCGCTGACCGCGGCGCTCGACATTCCCGATCCCGCCTGGCGAGTCATCCTGCTCGGAATCCTCTCTGACATCGGCAGCCGCGACGCCCTGCCCTACGTTTGGTTTTTCGCCGCCGATTCCAACTCACCCGCCGAAGTTCGCGAGGCCGCCTCGCAAGCGGTCGCTGCGCTGGCCAACTCGTCTACCGGCGCGAAGCCGCTCAGCGTTGAATCGGTCAGTCGCGAGCTGCGCGAGCAAGCCGAGCGGCATTTCCGCGGCGGCATACCGTGGGACCCGGACCTGTTCTCCGGCCAGATCGTGCTCTGGCACTGGGACGCGGAAAACGAATCCCTCGTGTCGCGCGAAGTCGCCCCACGCGAGGCGTCGCGACAGACGGCGCTCCGGTTCGCCTTGCAAGCCATCACGCTGTCCCCGGACGATCGCGACTCGCAGCGGCTCTACCTCACCCTCGTGCTGTCGGGTGAAGACCGCACGAAAGACGCCGAAGTGGCGGGCGACTTGGCCCTTCCGGGCGGTGCCAAATCGTTGCGCGGGTACGTTGAAGAAGTCGGAGTACCGGTGCTGCAAGACGTCTTGCGGCAGACACTGAAACACCGCCGAACGACGATTGCCGTGCGGGCGCTGCGGCTGCTCGGCGATGTGGCGACGTGGGACGAGATTCGCCCGCGCGGCGAAGCCGGTTCGCCGTTGAGCGACGCGCTTGCGGATCGCGACCCACGCGTGCAGTTCGAAGCGGCCGACGCAATCCTGCGGCTGAAACCGCCCGCCGCCAGTTCGTTTCCAGGCTCATCGCGCATCGTCGAAATCCTGACTCGAGCGCTGAGCACGGACGGCACACACCGCGTGATCGTGGCCGATTCGTCGATGACGCATGCGGGCTTTGTCGGCGGACTGTTCGCCGAACTCGGGTACGAACCGGTACTGACGAATTTCGGGCGCGATGTGTTTCGGATTGCGAGCGAGCGCGGCGATATCGACCTGATCGTGTTGCATCCGAATCTGACGCGCTGGACGCTCTCGGACACCGTGGCCAACCTGCGAGCCGACGCGCGCACGGCGGGCGTGCCCATCGTCATCCCCGTGTCGCAGCTTGCGTCGGCGGAACTCGACGTGGCCAAGCAACGGCTGCTCCTGAAGGCCCGCATCGAACCGTTGCTCAAGCAGGACCGTTACCGCTCGGTCGCGTTCCTCGCCGAATCGAAAACGTCCACCGTCCTCGAGCGTGTGCTGACCGATTTTCTGGCGCTCCTCCCCACGAAAACGCTGACACCTCGCGAGCGGCAGGCGCGCGTCGTCGTGGGCGATCCCTCTTCCGAACACGGTGCCTTCGTCGGTCGCATGTTCGGTTCACTGGGTTACGAGCCGCTGGTGTCCACGACGGGCGCCGACGCGCGATTGGCGTCGGATCAGCCCCGTGTTGAAATCGTCGTGCTGAATTCCGCGATCACGGACGGCACCGCGGCACAAACATTGGCCCGGATGCGGGCCGAAGGACAGGCTGCCGCCTTGCCGCTCATCGTCCTCTTTCAGGACGTTGTTTCGGGCGATCCGTACGTGCTTCAGCAGAGGTTGGCGGAACTGGTCCTGCGCGAAGGCGAGTCCACGCTGCTGGGCGAACACGCCGTGGTCAAACTCGCGCTCAGCATCCGGCGGATCGGCGTTGCGCTCACGCCCAATCAAATCTCGCGGCTGCGCGATCTGGCCCGCTCGCCGAACGATTCCGATTTTCATGTCGGCTTGCTCGCCGTTTTCGAGTCGTTCGATCATGTCACAACACGAGTCGAGGAATTGACGCCGAAGTTCGACAGCCCCGCTCAAAAGGCCGCGATGCCGAAAAACATGGGCCGGTGGCTCGGTGATCCGTCGGCCGGCGTGACGTTGATCGCGGAGTCGCAAACGGCCAGCGATGTCGACCGGCAAGTCCGATCGTTCGTCGATCGGCTTCTCGTCCGCCCGTTGACTCCGGCCGAGCGGGCGGACCATGCGCAACGCGCTGTGAAGTGGCTGGCGCATCTCGCCACGCAGCCGAATGCGCGGGCGTTTGACATCGCTCCCGCGGAGGTGGCTCTCGGCCGGACACTGGATGGCGATTCAGAACAGACGCGGCTTGGCCTCGACGCGCTGGCCGACATCGGCACGTCGTCGAGCCAGCAACGGATTGCCACGCTCGTGCTTGACGCTCGGCGCCCGATCGACCTTCGCCGCCAAGCCGCGTCATTCCTCGATCGCCATGTCAACCGTCACGGCAACCTGCTGTCCAGGTCCACCATCGACGCTCTGCGTCTCGTCTGGGATGAAGTCGGGCCGGAATAGACAGCCTCCAAACAATCCTCGGTCAGTGGCAAGCGTGCCAGCCTGCGCGCGAGCCGGAGCCACCAAGACTTCGGCACTCGGTCAAACGACTCCCGATGGCTTCACAAATGCAATTCCGTGCCTACAATGCTCGCACGGCAGCAAGATGGGTGGGCATATCGCCCCAGTGCTCGACAAGGGACTGCCGACTGAACGGAATGGACCGGATTGTGGCTACGGAACAGTCATCGAAGGCTGCTGCCTCGACAGGCATCCCTGGCATCATTGGCGACAGCCCGCCCATGCAGGAGGTCTACCGGATCACGCGGCAGGTTGCGCCGACATCGGCCACGGTGTTGCTGACTGGTGAGACGGGGAGTGGGAAGGAGTTAGTCGCCCGAGCCCTGCACGAATTCAGTCCACGCCGGACCGGCCCGTTCATCCGAGTCAACTGCGGGGCACTCAGCGAGAGCCTGCTCGAAAGCGAGTTGTTCGGTCACGTCCGCGGCGCGTTCACCAGCGCAGTCGAGAGTCGGACGGGACGCTTCGAAGCGGCTCACGGCGGGACGATCTTCCTCGACGAAATCAACTCGGTCAGCTACACGCTGCAGGTCAAGCTGCTGCGAGTCTTGCAGGAGCAGGAATTCGAGCGCGTGGGGGAGAGCAAAACGATCCGTGTCGATTGCCGAGTCGTCGCCGCGACGAACCGCGATCTGCACGACGAGATCGACGCGGGCCGGTTCCGTGACGACTTGTACTACCGCTTGAACGTCGTGCCGATTTACCTTCCGCCGCTTCGCGAGCACCCCGACGACATCCCGCTGCTGGTCGATTTCTTTCTGAAGAAGTACGCCGCCGCCAACAAGAAGCCGGCTCCCGCGATCATGGAAAACGCCGTCGAGGCGTTGCAGACCTACGTCTGGCCGGGGAACGTGCGCGAACTGCAGAACTACATCGAACGGGCGTTCGTGCTCGCGACAGGAAACGTCTTGACGCTCGATCTGTTTCCACGTCACGTGCAGGGTCTGGCCCCGGTGCGGATGCGCCGCAGCGGCCCGCGCAGCCCGCAGCAGCTCTGCCAGGAACTCGTCTCGGCCAGCATGTCGGAGGTTGGCGAGAGCAGTTCTAACCTGTACGATCGCCTGGTGACCCAGATTGAAAAGGAATTGTTTTCACAGGTACTCAAGTCGTGCGGCGGCGTGCAAACCAAGGCGGCGACGCGACTGGGCATCAACCGCAACACGCTGCACAAGAAGATCGAAGACTATGGGCTGGAGGCGACGGACGGATGATGAGGGGTACACCCAACGAAATGTTGAAGCAGTGCGAGGGTGCGAGGGTGCGAGTGTGTGAGGGCGACGGGGGTATCTGAAACGGCACTTGCTCCCGTAGCATCACTCCCTCATACTCTCATACTCTCATACTCTCATACTCTCAGACTCTCAGACAATGACACGCTCACACTCGATCACTCGCCTCGCCCGCGCCACCGATGCAACGCGTCACCGTCTTCTGCTTCCTCGCCAGTTACGTCGTCGCGTTCGTGCTCGAA
>Ga0233424_10000185_pt1 | contig 86799 bp, 89 predicted proteins | sample Watercolumn_Towu_FD_181011 | JGI IMG/M metagenome (GOLD analysis project Ga0233424, IMG submission 181011) | Freshwater microbial communities from Lake Towuti, South Sulawesi, Indonesia - Watercolumn_Towuti2014_125_MG | ecosystem: Environmental > Aquatic > Freshwater > Lake | place: Indonesia... | reverse complement strand
CTTCAAACGCCCACGCTTATCGGCTGTTAATTCTTAAAGAACATCGCTCAACTTTTCGCAGCTTTCACTGCTTCGTTTCGCGTCGCTGATCAGCGATCAGCACAGAAGCGAGATTATGACTTGTTTTTCGCAAACTCGTCAAGCGCTTTAAACATTTCTTGTTTGCCACGCTTTTCGCTTCTCTTCACTCATCACGACCGCTCTTGCGAGTCGCCGTGATGAGCGAAGCCCCCTACTGTAGCGCAAGTTTCAGGGTGCGCAAGCAAGTTTCTGAAGAAGCTTGGGCACAAGGGCGCGCGAAGAGTCCCGTCTACTGAATGGGCGTGCCGGCACGCTGGGGCGCAAACAGCAACTCGGCCCGGCGCTGCGGATCCTCAACGCCCAGCAGCTCGGGCAGCACGGTCGCCAGGCGGCTGGCGTCGGCGCGCAGGATGCGCTGCTTGACCGAGGGAATCTGGGAGGGATGCATGGAGAAGTTGCGCAGCCCCATGGCCAGCAGCAGGTCGGTGAAGGCCGAGTCGCCCGCCATTTCCCCACAAACGCTGACCGACTTGCCGGCCGCACGCGCCTGGGCGATGGAGCTGGCGATCAGCTGCAGCACGGCCGGATGCCAGGGGTCGTACAGATGGGCCACCGCCTCGTCCGCCCGGTCGATGGCCAGGGTGTACTGGATCAGGTCATTGGTGCCGATGGAGATGAAGTCCACATGCGGCAGCAGCAGGGGCAGCATGACCGCAGCGGCGGGAATCTCGATCATCACGCCCAGCTCCACCGGCGTGAAGGCCTGCCCGGCCTCGGTGAGCTGCTGCTGCACGCGCTTGATGATCTCGCGCACCTGCCGGATCTCGGACAGGTGCGCCACCATCGGAATCAGCAGGCGCAGCTTGCCGTAGGCGCTGGCCCGGTAGATGGCGCGCAGTTGCTGGCGGAACATGCTGGGCTCGGCCAGACTCCAGCGAATGGCGCGCAGGCCCATGGCCGGGTTCAGCACATGCTCATGGCGCAGCTCGCTGGCGCTCATGCGATCCAGCGGCTTGTCGGCGCCGATGTCGATGGTGCGTATCGTGACCGGCATGCCCTTCATGGCCTCGACCGCGGCGCGGTAGGCCTCGAACTGCTCGTCCTCGCCCGGCAACTCGCCATTGCGGTTCATGAACAAGAATTCGCTGCGGAACAGACCCACGCCGGTCGCCCCCGCCTCCACGGCGGAGACCGCGTCGGCCGGCAGCTCGATATTGGCCTGCAGCTCCACCCGCTCGCCGTCCAGGGTCACGGCCGGGGTGTGGCGCAGCCGCGCCAGGCGGGCGCGCTCCAGCTCGCTCTGGCGCTGGCGGAAGCGGTACTCCTCCAGCACGATGGGCGAGGGGTTGACGATGACCGCGCCCACATCGCCGTCGATGATGACCCAGTCATCCTGGCGGATCAGTCGCGAGGCCTCGCGTGTGCCCACCACGGCCGGGATGTCCATGCTGCGCGCCACGATGGCGGTGTGCGAGGTCTTGCCACCGATATCCGTGATGAAGCCGTGGAATACGCTGCGCTTGAACTGCATCATGTCGGCCGGCGCGATATCGGCCGCCACCAGCAGCAGCGGGTCCTCGCCGGCGAAGTCGCGCTGCACCACGCTGGCCGCGCCCCCCGGCACCTTGCCCTGCTCGCGAGCCAGGGCGCCCAGGATGCGCTCCACCACCTGCTCGAGGTCGGCCTTGCGCTCGCGCAGGTACTCGTCTTCCATCTCGTCGAACTGGCGGGCCAGCACCTCGAGCTGGGCCGAGAGCGCCCATTCGGCGTTGTAGTGCCGCTCCACGATCCACTGCTTGGTCGCGCCCGTCAGGGCCTCGTCGTGCAGCAGCATCAGATGCACATCCAGCAGGGCGGCCAGCTCGTGCGGCGCGTCCTCGGGCAGGTCGTCGCGCAGGGCCGCCAGTTCCTGGGCCACCTCGTCGCGGGCGCGCACCGCGCGCTGGATCTCGGCCTCGACCTGATCGGCCGCGATGAAGTAATGCGCCACGTCCACGCGGCTGGAGGCCACGAGCACAGCCCGGCCGATGGCCACGCCGCGGGAAACCGGAATGCCGAAGACCTGAAAACTCATGATGCGCCGACTGTAGCAGCGCCTTGGCTTCACGGTTTGGTCACTCCATGGTCACGGCGGCGTCACCCGCCCCGCCGAGCATGCGCCCAGTCCATCCACGACGAGGTCGCCCATGCGGGACATCCCATCGCCCACGCTGCCCATCGCCCAGCTGACCCAGCCCCAAGGCGCTCCCCTCGCCCGTCCGGCCGCCGCGACACCCCGTGCCCGGCTGGATGTGCAGTGGGCCCGCCATGAGGACGAGGTGCGCGAGGCCCAGCGCCTGCGCTACTCGATCTTCGTGGACGAGATGGGCGCCCGGCTCAGCCCGCCCCAGGGCGCACCGGCCGGCCATGATGTGGACGCCTTCGACCCCTTCTGCGAACACCTGCTTGTGCGCGCCCTGGAGCCCGGCGAGCGCAGCGGCCCCGTGGTGGGCACCTACCGCGTGCTGACCCCGGCCGCGGCCCGCCGCGCCGGCGGCCTGTACAGCGAAACCGAGTTCGACCTGACCCGCCTGCGCGGCCTGCGTGAACGGATGGTGGAGCTGGGCCGCTCCTGCGTGCACCCCGATCACCGCAGCGGCGGCGCCATCATCCTGCTGTGGGGAGCACTGGCCGAATTCATGCAGCGCAACGGCCTGGACACCATGGTGGGCTGCGCCAGCATCAGCATGCGCGACGGCGGCCACTACGCCGCCAGCCTCTGGAAGCAGCTCTCCCAGACCCATCTGGCCGGCATCGAGCATCAGGTGCGCCCGCGCCTGCCCCTGCCGGTGGACGAGCTGCGTCAGGATCTGGCAGCCGAAGCGCCGCCGCTGATCAAGGGCTATCTGCGCTGCGGCGCCAAGGTGCTGGGCGCGCCCGCCTGGGACCCCGACTTCAACACCGCCGACCTGCCCCTGCTGATGCGCATTGCCGACCTGCCCGAGCGCTACCGCAAGCACTTCATCGCCGGCTGAGCGCGCCGCCCCTCCCGGGGCGATCCCGCTGCCGGCCTAAGAGCTCACTGCCCTTCGCCGAACTTGTCGTTCACCAGGGCGGTGATGGCATCCAGCGCCGCCTGCTCGTCGGCGCCTTCGGTCTCGAGCTCCACCTGGGAGCCCAGGCCGGCCGCCAGCATCATCACCCCCATGATGCTCTTGGCATTGACCCGCCGGCCGTTGCGGCTCATGAACACCTCACACTGAAAACTGCCCGCCAGCTTGGTCAGCTTGGCCGAAGCGCGGGCATGCAGGCCCAGTTTGTTGCTGATGGTGAGGGTGGTCTTGAGCATCTGCCGTTCAGGGAGTGGGGGAACAGGTCGGAGCGGATGAGACGAGGGGCGCCGAGGGCGCTCCCGCCTCGGGGGGTGGGCCCAGCACGATGCCGCGCGCGCCGCCCTCGCTGGCGCGCTGCACCAGCTGGGCCACGGGTTCGGCGGCATAACACAGCGAGCGCCAGAGCATGGGCACATTGACCCCGGCGATCACGCGCACATGACCGCCTACGTCCAGCAGGCGCTGAGCCGCATTGCAGGGAGTGGCACCGAACACATCGGTCAGCACCAGGGATTCGGCATGGCCGGCCGCGGCGAGCAGGGCACGCGCTTCGCGCTCCACGATCTCCACCGACATGTCCGGCGTCACGTCCAGCACGGTGAGCTGCGGCGCGCAATTGGGAAAGGTGTGCTCGGCCACCGCCTTCAGGGCGGAGGCCAGCGGTGCGTGGGCAATCAGCAGCAAGCCGGACATGACACCATTATCCCCGTCCCGCGCCCCGGCTTCAGGGCTGCAGGGACAAGCCCGTGACAAAGGTCTCCCAGGCCCCCGCCTCCAGGCGCTCGCCCAGCTGAGTGAGCTGGTAGACCCGCAGACCACGCGCGAACACCGCCACCCGCGCCTGCTGGCGTGCGCCCCGCAGCCACCACTGCCCGGCCTCGGGCTGGGGCGTCATGCCCGGCACCTGCACGCCACTGGATGCAGAAGCAGGCGCCGGCGCCGCCAGCTTGGTGGCCAGGGCCTCGCGCATCTGGCGCAGGGCCGGGCCCACCTGGGCCGGATCCGCCAGCTCGGCCCAGGAGACCGAGAAACTCTGGCCCGCCGCCTGGCAGACCGCCAGGCCCATGGGCGCGGGCTCGCGCCGGCTCTCCACCTCGGGCTTGCAGGGAAACAGGGCCTGCAGGCCGCCGCCCTCGGGCCGCACCTCGCGCCAGTCCAGGCTCGGCGCGCAGGCCACCAGGCCCAGCATCGCCGCCATCCAGACCGCCGCGCGGGGCGAAAAAGACACAGCGGGGCGCATCCGGGACGGCTTGTTCTTCATGCGCCCATTATGGTGAGCCCCGGGCTCACCCGACCGGGCCGGCGGCTGCAGCTACCGCACAATCGGCGCATGAACAGCCGCAGCGCCCCGCCCGCCCCCACCGCAACGCCCCTGCCGCCCGGCGCCCTGGCCGGCGTCCGGGTGCTGGACCTCTCCCGCGTGCTGGCCGGGCCCTGGTGCACCCAGACCCTGGCCGATCTGGGCGCCGATGTGATCAAGATCGAGCGCCCCGGCAGCGGCGACGACACCCGCGCCTGGGGCCCGCCCTATCTGAAGGACCGCGAGGGCCAGGACAGCTCCGAGGCCGCCTACTACCTGGGCGCCAACCGCAACAAGCGCTCCCTGGCGGTGGACATCGCCAGCCCCGCGGGCCAGACCCTGATCCGCAAGCTGGCCGGCCAGGTGGACGTGCTGGTGGAGAACTTCAAGGTGGGCGATCTGGCCCGCTACGGCCTGGACGCGCAGAGCCTGCTGGCCGAGCACCCCGGCCTCGTGATCTGCTCCATCACCGGCTTCGGCCAGACCGGCCCCTACAAGGACCGCGCCGGCTACGACTACGCCGTGCAGGGCCTGGGCGGCCTGATGAGCGTCACCGGCGAGCGCGACGACCTGCCCGGCGGCGGCCCGCAGAAGGTGGGCGTGGCCGTGGCCGATCTCTTCACCGGCCTGTACAGCACCGTGGCCATCCTGGCCGCCCTGCGCCACCGCGACGCCACCGGCCAGGGCCAGGTCATCGACATGGCCCTGCTGGACACCCAGGTCGCCATGCTCGCCAATCTGGGCGCCAACTATCTGTGCACCGGCAAGCCGCCCGGCCGCATGGGCAATGCGCACCAGAACATCGTGCCCTACCAGGTCTTCGAGGCCAGCGACGGTCACCTGATCCTGGCCGTGGGCAATGACGGGCAGTTCGCCAAGTTCGCCGAGATCGCCGGCCGCCCCGACTGGGCCGCCGATGCCCGCTTCGCCCGCAACGCCGACCGCGTGCGCCACCGCGAGCTGCTGGTGCCCGAGATCGCGGCCGTGATCCAGACCCGCCCCCGCCAGACCTGGCTCAGCGCCCTGGAGGCCGCCAAGGTGCCCTGCGGCGCCATCAACAATCTGGCCGAAGTCTTTGCCGACCCCCAGGTCCAGGCCCGCGGCATGACCGTGCCCATGGACCATCCGCTCAGCGACTCGCTGCGCCTGGTGGCCAGCCCCATCAAGCTCTCGGCCACACCGGTCAGCTACCGCCGCCCGCCGCCCCTGCTGGGCCAGCACAGCCAGGAGATCCTGGCCGAGGCCGGCCTGAGCCCCGAAGACATCCAGCAGCTGCGCGCGCAAGGAGTGGTGCAATGAGCGACTTCGTCCTGGTTCACGGCGCCTGGCATGGCGCCTGGTGCTGGCAGCGGGTGCTGCCCGGCCTCTGGGCCGCCGGCCACCGGGCCTTCCCCGTCAGCCTCACCGGCGTGGGCGAGCGCGCCCATCAGGCCGGCCCGGGCGTGGGCCTGTCCACCCATATCGACGATGTGGCCGCCGTCATCGAGGCCGAGGAGCTGCAGCACTGCATCCTGGTGGGCCACAGCTACGCCGGCATGGTGATCACCGGCGTGGCCCAGCGCCTGGCCGGGCGCAGCCCGTCGCCCATCGGCCAGCTGGTCTATCTGGACGCCGTCGTGCCCCTGCCCGGCGAGGCCTGGAGCAGCGGCCACGCGCCCGACACCCAGGCCCTGCGCCGCGCCACCATCGCCCAGCTGGGCCATCTGCCGGCCTCGCCGCCCGATGTCTTCGGCCTGCAGGCCGAGGATGCCGCCTGGGTGAGCCGGCGCGTCACGCCCCAGCCAGGCGGCTGCTATGACGAGGCCCTGCACTTCGACGCGGAGCGCCTCGCCGCCCTGCCGCGCAGCTTCATCGACTGCACCGACCCCGCCCTGCCCACCATAGACCGGGCGCGGCGCCGCGTGCGCGAGCAGCCGGGCTGGAAGCTGATGGACATCCCCACCGGGCACGACGCCATGATCAGCGCCCCCGAGGCCTTGCTGGCCCATCTGCTGGCCCTGGCCCGGGACTGAGCCCGGCCGCCGCAAGCGGTGGCCGGCGTGAGAAATTTGGCGCCCTCCGGCGCCTTGACACCCTGCCATGGGGGTTTCCCCCGGGACGGGGGATGGACGCTGACAAGTCCCACTCTGACCATGGCGACCGCTTCAGGAGCAAGTGCTCCGCGTCGCCCTATCAACAAGTACAAGATTCGCTCACGCGCCTCGCCCCACCGCCGCCTCCTCATGGACAGCCCCACGCCCGCCCCCACTGCCGCACCGCTCGCCGGTGCCGCCAATGATGTGGCGCAGGGGCTGACCGCAGCGCAGTGGGCCGAGATCATGCAGCAGCTGGGCGCCGAGATCGCCGGGCCGCTCTCGGCGGCGCTGGAGCGCATCCACAATCTCACCAGCACCGGCCAGATCGACCGCCAGAGCCTGCGCGCCCTGCGCGAGGCCGTGGGCCAGGCCCGCGAGGCCGGCATGATGGGCCAGCAGCTGGCCCGCCTGGCCTCGGGCCGCCTGCGCCTGACGCGCGAGCGCCTGCACCTGGCCCAGCTGCTGCGCAGCGTGCTGGCCCACCGCAGCCGCGAGACCCAGGCCCGCGGCATCCAGGTGCGCCAGATGCTCAAGCCCATCGAGGTAGTGGCCGATGGCGCGCTGATGTTCTCCCTGCTCAACGCCCTGATGGACTGGGCGCTGAGCAGCACCCATTCCTCCATCGACCTGCGCCTGGACCTCACGCCCTGGCCGGCCAAGGCCCGCCTGGTCTGCCGCTTCGCCCACCGCTCGCTGGACCTGGTGGAACCGCCCGCGGCACGCAGCGCCGCCCCGGCCGCGCTCAACTCCCTGGCCTGGCGCCTGGTGGAGCAGACCGCGCTGACCATGGGCGTGCTGCCCCTGCGCGAAGACACGGCCGGCATCACCGTGCTGACCCTGGAGTTTCCGCAGACCGTGGGCGACGAGCCCGGACTGGCCGGGGGCCCGGCGCCCGTGGCCCCGGCGCCGCAGGCCGCCGACAGCGAGCCGCCCCACAACTCCAAGCCCCTGGCCGGCAGCCATCTGCTCATCGTCTCGCCGCGCCGCGAGCTGCGCAGCCAGATCATGGCGGCGGTGCAGCACATGGGCCTGATCATCGACGCGGTCAACAGCGTGGACGAGGCCGCCCAGTTCTGCGCCGAGGGCCTGCCCCATGGCATCCTGTTCGAGAGCGCCCTGCGCGGCCCCGCCTTCGAGCGCCTGCGCGAGGAACTCGCCCGCGAGGTGCCCGGCCTGTGCTTTGTGGAACTGCTGGACGGCGAGCAGCTCACCCAGCTCTCCACCGCCACGCCCGAGGGCATGGCCCGCATCGCCCAGGCCCATCTGGCCGATGCCCTGCCCTCGGTGCTGCTCTTCGAGCTCTCCAAGGCGCACTGAGCACCGGCAAAGCCGGGCGCAGGCCTGGGGCAACGCCCCTGGTCTACACTGCCCGCATGAAGCCGAGTCGACTCCTTGTTCCCGCCGTGGCCCTGGCCCTGCTGGCCGGCGGCGGCCTGCTGGCCTACAAGAGCCTTGCCCAGCGCGAGAAAGCGCCCGCCATCAGCTATGTGCTGCTGGACGGCAGCAAGTTCGACTCCGCCCAGTGGCAGGGCAAGGTCATGCTGGTGAACTTCTGGGCCACCAGCTGCACCACCTGCGTGGCCGAGATGCCCGAGATCGTTGCCACCCACGAGAAGTTCAAGGCCCGCGGCTTTGACACCCTGGCCGTGGCCATGAGCTACGACCCGCCGGCCTATGTGGCCAATTTCGCCGCCAGCCGCAAGCTGCCCTTCGGCGTGGCCATCGACAACACCGGCGCCATCGCCCGCGAGTTCGGCGAGGTGCGGCTCACGCCCACCACGGTGCTGATCAACAAGCGCGGCGAGATCGTCAAGCGCTATGTGGGCGCGCCCGACTTCGCGGCCCTGCACGGCCTGGTCGAGCAGCTGCTGGCCGAGAGCTGAGTCCCGGCCAGCCGCGCGCGCGGATGCCCACGCTGTACCGCGCCTCCTTCCGCCAGCTGCTGCTGATCGGCTTTGTGCTGATCGCCGGCCTGCTGGCCGCCACCGCCCTGGGCGGTCTCTTCACCCTGGAGCGCCTGAGCCTGCAAAGCCGCGAGGCCGCCGAGCAGGCGGGCCGCCTGGGCGGCCAGCTGCAGCAGCTGGGTGAGCGCGGCGTCTCCATGGAGCGTGCCGCGCGCCAGTTCCTGGTGCTGGAGGACCGCCAGCTGCGCCAGCGCTTCGAGGAGTCCGCCGCCGAGGCCGAGCGCCTGATGGCCGCCCTGCAGGTCCAGGCCCCCGAGGCCACCGCCGCGGCCGCCTGGCGCGGCCTGCTGGCCGAGATCCGCCAGCGCCTGGACCAGGCCGCGCCGGCCCGGCGCCGCGACCAGGGCCTGCCCGAGCTCTTTCGCGCCCTGGAAGACCAGCGCCAGGAGATGGCCGAAACCCTGCACCGCCAGACCGAGGCCCGCAGCCAGGCCCTGCAGCAGCGCCTGGAGGAAGGCCGGCTGCGCCTGGGCCGCCAGGTGGCGGGCGCCATCGCGCTGGCGGCCGGCCTGTCCCTGGCCTTCGGCGTCTGGCTGAGCCGGCCGCTGCGCCGCCTGGAACAGGCCATCGCCCGCCTGGGCGAGAACCAGTTCGAGCAGGCCGTGGAGATCGAAGGCCCCAGCGATCTGCGCGCCCTGGGCCAGCGCCTGGACTGGCTGCGCCTGCGCCTGGCCGAGCTGGACGCCGACAAGGCCCGCTTTCTGCGCCATGTCTCGCACGAGCTCAAGACCCCGCTGGCCGCGCTGCGCGAGGGCGTGTCCCTGCTCGAGGAGGGCGTGGGCGGCACGCTCAGCGCCGACCAGCGCGAGATCGCCCGCATCCTGCGCGACAACACCGCCCAGCTGCAGCGCCAGATCGAGGACCTGCTGCGCTTCAACGTCGCCGCCTTCGAGGCCCGTCGCCTGCAGCGCCGCCCCACCGAGCTCGCGGCCCTGCTGCGCGGCCTGGTCGAGGCCCAGCGCCTGCAGTGGCAGGCCAAGCAGCTGCACATCGAGATCGCCGGCGAGCCGCTGCAGGCCGAGGTGGACCCCGACAAGCTGGGCCTGGCCCTGAGCAATCTGCTCTCCAATGCGATACGCTTCAGCCCGCCCGGCGCCGGCATCCGGCTGCGCCTGGCGCGCCGGCCCGGCCAGCTGCTGATCGATATCGCGGACCAAGGCCCCGGCGTGGCCGAGGCCGACCGGGCCCATGTGTTCGAGCCCTTCTACCGCGGCGAGCGCCAGCCCAAGGACGCGCTGCGCGGCACGGGCCTGGGCCTGTCCATCGTGCAGGAGACCGTGGCCGCCCATGGCGGCGAGGTCGAGCTGCTGCCCGAGCCCACGGGCGCCCATTTCCAGATCCGACTTCCCCATGCCAGTGTCTGAGCCCCGCCCGCCCCGCCGCCCCCTGCTGCCCCTGGCCTTGCTGGGCGCCCTGAGCCTGGCGGCCTGCGCCCCGCTGCCGCCGCGGGTGGAGCTGCGCGAGCGCGTGGTGGAGGTGAGCGTGCCCCAGGTCGCCGCGGCCGACCGCGCCGGCCAGCAGCTGCTGCGCCTGCATGAGCGCCTGCGCGCCCTGGCCCCGGCCGAGCTGGCCCAGGAGATTGCCGCCGCCGGCCCCGCCGCCGAGGACGCGGCCCGCGCCCCTGCCGCCGCCGTGCAGCTGGCCCTGACCCTGACCCTGGCCCATGCCGAGCCGGCGCGCGCCCAGGCCCTGCTGGACCAGGTGCAGCGCGGCGACACGGCCGAGGCCCGCGCCTGGGCCGGCTGGAGCCGCCTGCTGGCCAGCCGCCTGGCCGAGCAGCGCCGCCTGGACGGCGAGATCGAGCGCCTGAACCAGCAGGCGCGCGAGAACCAGCGCCGCCTGGACCAGCTCAACGAGAAGCTGGAAGCGCTCAAGGCCATCGAGCGCAGCCTGCACACCCGGCCCGCCGGCCCGGGCCCGCGCTGATGAGCGACGGCGCGCGCCTGCTGCTGGTCGACGACGACGCCGACCTGCTCAAGCTCCTGTCCATGCGCCTGGGCGCGGCCGGCTACCAGGTCACGGCCGTGGCCAGCGCCGAGGCCGCCCTGGCCCAGCTGGCCGTGCAGCGCCCGGCCCTGGTGATCAGCGATGTGCAGCTGCCCGGCCAGGACGGCCTGGCCCTGTTCGACGCCATCCGCGCGCGCGACGCCACCCTGCCCGTGATCCTGCTCACCGCCCACGGCACCATTCCCGATGCGGTGGAGGCCACGGCCCGCGGCGTCTACAGCTATCTGACCAAGCCCTTCGACGGCCGCGCCCTGCTGCAGACCATTGCCGAGGCCCTGGCCCTGAGCGCGGCCCCGGCCGAGACGCCCGCCCCGCCCGACGAGAGCCTGGGCGCCGCCACCATCATCAGCCGCTCGCGCGTGATGGCCGAGCTGCTGGCCGAGGCCCGCCTGGTGGCAGCCAGCGAGGCCAGCGTGCTGATACGTGGCGAGAGCGGCACCGGCAAGGAGCTGCTGGCCCAGGCCATCCACGCCGCCAGCCCGCGCGCCGGCCGGCCTTTTGTGGCGGTGAACTGCGGGGCCATTCCTGAGTCCCTGCTGGAGTCCGAGCTCTTCGGCCATGAGAAGGGCGCCTTCACCGGCGCCGTGGCCAAGCACCGCGGCCTGTTCCAGGCAGCGGACGGCGGCACGCTCTTCCTGGACGAGATCGGCGACATGCCCCCGGCCCTGCAGGTCAAGCTGCTGCGCGTGCTGCAGGAGCGCCAGGTGCGGCCGGTGGGCGCCAGCGCCGCCATCCCGGTGGATGTGCGCCTGCTCTCGGCCACCCACCGCGACCTGGACGCGGCCATGGCCGAGGGCCAGTTCCGCGAGGACCTGTACTACCGCCTGAATGTGGTGAGCCTGCAGCTGCCGCCCCTGGCCCAGCGCCGCGAGGACATCCCCCTGCTGGCCCAGCACTTTCTGCAGCGCCTGGCGCAGAAGTACCGCAAGCCGCTCAACGGCTTCGCGCCCGAGGCGCTCAAGGCCCTGAGCACGGCGGCCTGGCCGGGCAATGTGCGCCAGCTCCATAACGTGGTGGAGCAGGTCTGCGCCCTGGCCACCACGCCCCTGATTCCCCTGCCCCTGGTGCAGCGCGCGCTGCGCCTGCCGGGCATGGAGGTGCTGCCCTATGCCGAGGCGCGCCGCCGCTTCGAGCACGCCTATCTGGTGGACCTGCTCAAGCTCACCGACGGCCAGGTGGCCGACGCCGCCCGCCTGGCCGAGCGCAACCGCACCGAGTTCTACCGCCTGCTCAGCAAGCACGGCCTGACCCCGGGCCTGTTCCGGCAGGACGGCGCCCCGGGCGAGACGCCACCCGAGCCCCCTGTCGCCGCCTAGCGACAGCGCTTTTCCCAGGCCTGACAAGCACTTGCGCTCTGCGCACGGCGAGCTGTCGCCGATCGGCGACACCGCGGGCGGGTCCGCCTCGCGGGAAATGCTTCTAAGTTGTTGATTTCATTGGGTTTGTGCCATTGGCACGGGTTTCGCAATGACGAAACCGATGCCCCACGCACTTCGACTCATCCGACTCCTTCCAGGCCTGGCCCTGCTGGCGGCCACGCTGGCCGCGCCCGGTCCGGCCCGGGCCGAGGCCCGCTTCGGCTTTGAGGAGGTGGCCGCCCGGGCCCAGGCCCTGGCGCGCCAGCCCTACCAGGCCCCGCCCGACACCCTGCCCGCGGCGCTCAAGCAGCTGAACTACGACCAGCTGCGCGACATCCGCTACCGACCAGAGCGCGCGCTCTGGCGCCGCGAGGGCCTGCCCTTCGAGCTGCAGTTCTTCCATCTGGGCAAGTTCCAGACGCAGGCGGTGCGCCTCAACGAGCTCACGCCCCAGGGCGTGCGGCCGCTGCAGTTCCGCCAGGAGGACTTCGACTACGGCCAGAACCGCTTCGACGCCGCCCAGCGCCGCGCCTGGGGCGATCTGGGCTTTGCCGGCTTTCGCGCCCACTACGCGCTCAACAACCCGGCCTACAAGGACGAGCTGCTGGTCTTTCTGGGCGCCAGCTACTTCCGCGCCCTGGGCGCCGGCCAGCACTACGGGCTCTCGGCGCGCGGCCTGGCCATCGACACCACGGGCGATCCAGCGCGCGGCAGCGGCGAGGAGTTCCCGCGCTTCACCGAGTTCTGGATCGAGCGGCCCGGGCCCCAGGCGCGCAGCCTGACCGTGCACGCCCTGCTGGACTCGCCGCGCGCCACCGGCGCCTACCGCTTCGAGATCCACCCCGGCGCCAGCAGCCGCATGGAGGTGCGCGCCCGCATCTTCCTGCGCGGCCCGGTGCGCACCCTGGCCCTGGCCCCTCTCACCAGCATGTTCATGTTCGGCGAGAACCAGCCGCATCGCAGCGACTTCCGCCCCGAGGTGCATGACTCCGACGGCCTGCTGCTGGCCAGCGGCAGCGGCGAGTGGATCTGGCGCCCCCTGATCAATCCGCGCGAGACCCTCACCACCTCCTTCGCCCTGGACCGGCTCAAGGGCTTCGGCCTGATGCAGCGCGACCGCAGCTTCGCCAGCTACGAGGACAGCGAGGCCCGCTACGAGCTGCGCCCCAGCGCCTGGGTCGAGCCCGTGGGCGACTGGGGTCCGGGCCGGGTGGAGCTGATGCTGCTGCACACGCCCGACGAGACCCAGGACAACGTGGTCGCCTACTGGGTGCCGCAGCGCCCGCCCGCCCCGGGCCAGGCCCTGGACTTCGCCTACCGCCTGCACCTGCAGGGCGAGCAGCAGCAGCGCCCGCCCGGCGCCTGGACGGTGCAGTCCCGCCTGGGCCGCGGCTTTGCCGAGCTGGCGCCCGACGAACAGCAGTACGTGGTGGATTTCAGCGGCCCCGCCCTGGACGCCCTGCCCGAGAACGCCCGCGTGCAGGCCGTGGTGAGCAGCGATGCCAACGGTCAGATCACCGAACGCAATGTCTACCGCAACCCGGCCACCGGCCACTGGCGCATGAGCCTGCGCGTGCGCCAGCTTCGCCCCGGGCAGCCCACCGAGCTGCGCGCCTTTCTCCAACATCAACAAGAGGCCCTGACGGAAACATGGAGCACCATCCTTCCCGCCCGCTGACGAGCCCCGCCGAGCGCGGCATGCCGCCCATCCGCCGCGGCGCCATGCCGGCCCGCCCCTGGGGACTGCGCACACCCATCGAAGGCGCCCGCCCCGCCCCCGCCCCCGCCCAAACTGCCCCCTGGGAGCGCGCCGCGCGCCGCCGCCGCCGCCTGCTGCTGGCCGGCGTGCTGCTGGCCACCGGCCTGGCCAGCGCGGTGCTCTACCGCGCCCAGCCGGTGGGCGGCCATCCGCTGCTGCAGGGCCTGCAGATGGCCCTGTTCGCCCTGCTCTTCGCCTGGGTCAGCGCCGGCTGCCTGACGGCCCTGATGGGCTTCTGGGTCACGCTGCGCGGCGACCGCCACGCCATGTCCCTGGCGCGCGACACCGGCACGGCCCCGCTGCCGGCCGAGGCCCGCACCGCGCTGATCATGCCCATCTGCAATGAGAACGTGGCCACCGTGATGGCCGGGCTGCGCGCCACCTGCGAGTCCCTGGCGGCCTCGGGCGCGCTGCGGCTCTTCGATGTCTATCTGCTCTCCGACAGCAGCGACCCCGATGCCCGCGCCGCCGAGCTGGCGGCCTGGAGCGAGCTGCGCCAGCGCTTTGCCGGCCAGGGCCGCATCCACTACCGCTGGCGCCAGCGCCGCGGCCGCAAGAAGGCCGGCAATGTGGCCGACTTCTGCCGCCGCTGGGGCCGCAACTACCGCTATATGGTGGTGCTGGATGCCGACAGCGTGATGAGCGGCGACTGCCTGGTGAGCCTGGTGCGCCTGATGGAGGCCCACCCCGAGGCCGGCATCCTGCAGGCCGCGCCCCAGGCCTGCGGCCACGACACCCTGCACGCCCGCGCCCAGCAGTTCGCCAGCCGCGTGACCGGCCGCCTCTTCACCGCCGGCATGCAGTTCTGGCAGCTGGGCGAGGCGCATTACTGGGGGCACAACGCCATCATCCGCGTGGAGCCCTTCATGCGGCACTGCGCGCTGGCGCCGCTCAAGGGCCGCGACATCATGTCGCACGACTTCGTGGAGGCCGCCCTGATGCGCCGCGCCGGCTACCAGGTCTGGCTGGTGCACGACCTGGCCGGCAGCTATGAGCAGCAGCCCCCGCATCTGCTGGCCGAGCTGCAGCGCGACCGCCGCTGGTGCCAGGGCAATCTGCAGAACGCGCGCCTGCTCGGCGAGCCGGGTCTGCACCCCGTGCACCGCGCCATGCTGCTGACCGGCGCCCTGGCCTATGTCTCGGCCCCGCTGTGGCTGCTCTATGTGGGCCTGGGCGCCCTGCTGTGGCTGGACCGCGGCAGCAGCGCCACCCTGCCCGCGGTGGCCGGCCTGGGTGGCGGCGTGCTGGCCCTGTGGGCCGGCACCATCGCCATGCTGGCCCTGCCGCGCGCGCTGGGCCTGCTGGCCGTGCTGCTGCGCCGCGAGCAGGCGCAGTACGGCGGCGCGCTGCGCCTGCTGGGCAGCAGCCTGCTGGAAGCCGGTCTGTCCCTGCTGCAGGCACCGCTGCGCATGGCGGCCCACACCGCCTTCGTGCTGGGGGGTCTGCTGAACCTGAAGCTGGAATGGCGCTCGCCCCCGCGCGAGGCCAGCGACATCGGCTGGCGCGAGGCCCTGCGTCAGCACGCGCCGCTGAGCACGGCCGTGCTGCTGGCGGCCCTGCCCCTGGCCCTGCTGCGGCCCAGCGCCCTGGTCTGGCTGGCGCCCATCGCCCTGCCCCTGCTGCTGGCCGCGCCCATCACCGTGCTGTCCAGCCGCGCCAGCCTGGGCGCGGGCCTGCGCCGCGCCGGTCTGCTGCTGATCCCGGAAGAGAGCCAGCCGCCCTCGGTGCTGCGCCGCGCCTGGACCTATGCCCAGCTCAGCCGCCCGCTGCCGGGCTGGCTGGAAGCCCTGCAAAGCGGCCGCCTGGCCATGCTGGCCCGCCAGGCCCTGGGCCCGCGCCGCACCGGCCACGGCCTGCGCGGCCAGGCCCGCCGTGCGCGCCTGCAGCAGTTGGGCGACGCGAGCCAGTTGCCCACCGCCGAACGCCTGCGCTGGCTCAGCGAACCCGCCGGCCTGCGCCAGCTGCAGCAGCAAGCGGCGGCCAATGCGCCGCGCCTGGCCCTGGCGGCCTGACAAAAACAAACCGCAGCGGGCTGACGCCGGCTGCGGTTTTCTAGTTTGAGCGGCGGCGCTTGCGGGCGCGGCCGGGGCCGGTCGGCCTCAGGCCAACATCAGGCCGGCTGCTGCTGCAGGGCCGCGTGGGCCTGCTGGTCGGCGTGGTAGCTGGAGCGCACCATGGCGCCCACGGCGGCATGGGTGAAGCCCATCTTGTAGGCCTCTTCCTCGAACATCTTGAAGGTGTCCGGGTGCACATAGCGGCGCACCGGCAGGTGGTGGCCCGAGGGCGCCAGGTACTGGCCGATGGTCAGCATGTCGATGTTGTGCTCGCGCATATCGCGCATGACCTGGAGGATCTCCTCGTCGGTCTCGCCCAGGCCCACCATGATGCCGCTCTTGGTGGGCACGCCCGGCACTTCTTCCTTGAAGCGCTTGAGCAGGTTCAGGCTGAACTGGTAGTCCGAGCCCGGACGCGCTTCCTTGTACAGGCGCGGCGCGGTCTCGAGATTGTGGTTCATCACATCCGGCGGCGCGGCCTTGAGGATGTCCAGCGCCCGGTCCATGCGGCCGCGGAAGTCGGGCACCAGCACCTCGATCTGGGTCTGGGGGCTGAGCTCGCGCACCTTGCGGATGCACTCGGCAAAGTGGCCGGCGCCGCCGTCACGCAGATCGTCGCGGTCCACGCTGGTGATGACCACGTACTTGAGCTTGAGCGCGGCAATGGTCTTGGCCAGGTTCTCGGGCTCGTTCACGTCCAGCGGATCGGGGCGGCCATGGCCCACATCGCAGAAGGGGCAGCGGCGGGTGCACTTGTCACCCATGATCATGAAGGTGGCCGTGCCCTTGCCGAAGCACTCGCCAATGTTGGGGCAGGAGGCCTCCTCGCAGACCGTGTGCAGCTTGTGCTCGCGCAGGATCTGCTTGATCTCGTAGAAGCGGGTGCTGGGCGCGCCGGCCTTGACGCGGATCCAGTCCGGCTTCTTCAGGGTCTCGGCCGGCACGATCTTGATGGGGATGCGCGCGGTCTTGGCCTGGGCCTTCTGCTTGGCTGACGCATCGTAGTCAGCGGCGCTCTGCGCCTGGTGGATCACGTTCTCGGTTGCCATGGCGGCTGCTCGCTTCTTGTGGATGCGGAAGAATCAGCGGCTCAGCTGGGCCGCAAGCCGCTCGCCGAATCGCCGGGCCACCTCGGGCCAGTCCGTGGAAACCCCGATTCTAGCGAGGTCCACCGTCTCCAGCCCCGCATAGCCACAGGGGTTGATGCCGCGAAAGGGCGCCAGGTCCATGGCCACGTTCAGCGCCGCGCCGTGATAAGTGCAGTGACGGCTGACCTTGATGCCCAGAGCCGCGATCTTGCCCAGACCCTTGAAGGGGTCGCTGGGATCGGCCGGGCCGCTCAGCGCGCCATGGGCGCCGGGATCATCCAGGCGCACATAGATGCCCGGCGCGCCCGCCACACGGTGCCCGGTGACGCCGAACTGCTCCAGGGTCTGGATCACCGCGGCTTCCAGGCGGAACACATATTCCTTGACGAAAATGCCCAGGCGCTTGAGGTCCACCAGAGGGTAGGCCACCACCTGACCGGGGCCGTGGTAGGTCACCTGGCCGCCGCGGTTGGTCTGCACGACGGGGATGCCCTGGGGGTTGAGCACATGGTCGGCCTGACCGGCCAGGCCCTGGGTGTAGGTGGGGGGATGCTCGCAGAGCCAGAGCTCGTCCTCGGTGTCCGGGCCGCGCGCCTCGGTGAAAGCGCGCATGGCGGCCTCGGTGGGCGCGTACTCAACCCGCCCCAGGGTTTTCACAATCATGGGCAGGATGTTAGCCGCAGCCCGTAAGGCCTGGCCCTGGCAGGGCGACTGAGCCTGCAGGATGATCAAGCGCAGTTCACTCACACGAGACCGCCCATGCGAACCCTGAACACGCTGCAACCCGGCCAGACCCTGCTGGCCCTGCTGGCCCTGCTGCTGGGCCTGACCCTGAGCGCGGGCGCCGCGGCCAGCACGCCGCTGGAACAGGCCCTGGAAGCCTATGAGGCCGGCCGCCTGGAACAGGCCGCGCGCGGCTTTGCCCAGCTCTCGCGCCAGGGCCTGCCCCTGGCCGATTACAACCTGGCCATGATGCACATCCGCGGCGAGCTGCCCAGGCCCGATCTGGCCGAGGCGCGCCGCCTGCTGGAGCGGGCCGCCGCCCGCAAGCTGGTGCGCGCCCAGCTGGCCCTGGGCCAGTGGCACGAGCAGGGCCTGGGTCAGCCGGCGGGCAGCAAGCCCGATCTGCGCCAGGCCGCGCACTGGTGGGGCCTGGCCGCCGCCCAGGGCAGCGTGGACGGCCAGGTGCAGCTGGCCACCGCCTACTACCTGGGCCGCGGCCTGCCGCAGGACATGGGCCAGGCCGCGCACTGGTACCGCGAGGCGGCCAAGAACGGCGATGTGGGCGCGCAGTACCTGATCGCCTCCATGTACGAGAGCGGCCTGGGGGTGGACCGGGATCTGCGCCTGGCGCGCTACTGGTACGACATCGCCGCCCGCAATGGCGATGAGGCCGCCCCCGCCAAGCTCAAGGATCTGGACGCCCGACTCAAAGGCGCCTGAAACCGGCGCCGCCGACGCACATCAGGCGCCGGGCACCCAGACCATGGCCAGGCTCACCCAGACGCCGACGCTGAAATAAGGCGTGAGCCACAGGGCATCGGCCTTCCAGGCCGCCCAGCTGCCGCTGGGCACGCGGCGGCGCCAGGCATCGCGCGCGCCCTGGTCCAGCGGCATATAGGCCTGGCCGCGGGCGCGGCCCGCCTGGTAGCGGCGCCAGTACATGGGCGCATCCACCATCAGCACATAGCTCACAAAGGCCAGGGCGCCGACGATGCCCGCGCCCGCCAGGGCCGGCACCCAGCCGCTGCCGTTCAGCGCGATCAGGCCCAGCAAGGCCGCCATCAGCGTGAAGCCCATGGCCCAGAGCAGGGACTCCACGGCCTGGGTGATGTGATTGAGCGTGAGCACGCTATGCCAGCAAAAGCCCTGGGCCAGGGTCATGAAGACCGGAATGGCCCAGGCCGCGCGCTGCACGCCGGGCAGGCCCACATGGCCCGCCAGCTGATGCACCAGCAGGCCCAGCTGCAGGGCAAAGCAGATCTCGGCCACGGTGGCCGCGGCGCGGCCCAGAAAGATGCTGGAGAGATGGCTGTCCACCACCACCAGACGCTCCAGGTCCACCCGCGGCAGCACCGAGCGGTAGGCGCAGACCAGCACATAGACGCCCGACAGCGCCAGATGCGCCTCGCCATAAGGGCTGCCCACCGGCCCCAGATGCAGCATGGTGAACCACAGGCCCACATTCAGCAGGGCCAGGGCGCAGAGCACGCGCCACCACAGCAACACCCGCGCGTCTGCCGCGGTGGGGCTTAGCGAAAAAATATGGCGAAATGATGACATGGCGCCATGAGCGTAACCGTGCCCTGCGCCGCGCGGCAAGCATGGCCCGAATGGATCATGGCCACCCTGAGACCCGCAGCGACAATCGGGGCCCGCCGGGCGCTCAGCCCGGGGCTCCCCGATTCTCTTTGGCTACACCGCGTGTCCCACACCCTTGAACAACTGCGCGCCGGCGCCCTGGCCGGCAGCTCGCGCATCAGCCTGAACGGCGCCGGGCTCACGGCCCTGCCGTCCGAGCTCTTCGAACCGGCCATCGCCCAGAGCCTGGAAATCCTGGATGTCTCGGGCAATGCCCTGGAGACCCTGCCCGAGTCCTTGGCCGCGCTGCCGCGCCTGCGCATCGTCTTCGCCTCGGCCAACCGCTTCACCGCCCTGCCCGAGGTGCTGGGCCGCTGCGCGCAGCTGGAGATGGTGGGCTTCAAGAGCAACCAGATTCAGGAAGTCACGGCCGCCGCCCTGCCGCCGCGCCTGCGCTGGCTCATCCTCACCGACAACGCCCTGGCGCAGCTGCCCGAGGCCCTGGGCGAGCGCCCTCGCCTGCAGAAGCTGGCCCTGGCCGGCAATCGCCTGCGCGCCCTGCCGCAGAGCCTGGCCCGGGCCCGGCAGCTGGAGCTGCTGCGCATCTCGGCCAACCAGCTGGAGGCCCTGCCCGAGGGCCTGCTGCAGCTGCCGCGCCTGGCCTGGCTGGCCTGTGGCGGCAACCCCTTCAGCGAGGCGCGCGAGCAGGCCGCTCTGGCAAGCACGCCGGTGCAGGCCCGCCCCTGGGCGGCGCTGCGCCTGCACGAGCGCCTGGGCGAAGGCGCCTCGGGCGTGATCCAGCGCGTGGAGTGCGAGGGCCAGGCCCTGGCCCTCAAGCTCTTCAAGGGCGAGGTCACCAGCGATGGCTGGCCTCACAGCGAGATGGCGGCCTGGCTGGCCGCCGGCAGCCACCCGGGCCTGATCCCGGTGACGGGCCGGCTGCAGGATCATCCCGAAGGCCGCGCCGGCCTCTTCATGCCCCTGATACCGCCCAGCTTCCGCGCCCTGGCCGGCCCGCCCAGCCTGGACTCCTGCACCCGCGACATCTACCCCGAGGTCCTGCGCCTGAGCCCGGCCGCCCTGCAGCGCCTGGCCGGCACGGTGGCGGCGGCCCTGGCCCAGCTGCATGAGCGGGGCATCAGCCACGGCGATCTCTATGCCCACAATCTGCTGCACGGCCCGGGCGGCCAGGCCTATCTGGGCGACTTCGGCGCGGCCAGCCTCTTCGAGCCGGGCACGGCCCAGGCCCTGGCCCTGCAGCGCCTGGAGGTGCGGGCCTTCGGCTATCTGCTGGAGGAGCTGCTGGCGCGCTGCGAGGGCGAAGCATCAGCGGTGTGGGAGGCCCTGAAGCAGGCCTGCCTCGTGGAAACGCCCGCGGATCGGCCGCTGTTTGCGGCGATCGCGCGGGCGCTGATCTGAAGCGCGTCGCGGCTTAGAGCACGACCTTGACCATGGGGTGGGTGGTCAGGGTGCGGTAGAGCTCGTCGAGCTGCTCGCGGCTGGTGGCCGTGATGGTGATGGTCAAGCCCAGGTAGTTGCCGCCCTTGCTGGGGCGCTGCTCGATGGTGGCGGCGTCGAACTCGGGGTCGAACTGCCGGGCCACATGGCTGATGGCCTCGACAAAGCCCTCCACATGCGCGCCCATCACCTTGATGGGAAAGCGCGAGGGGTACTCGATCAGCGACTCTTCGGGGGGGATGTCACGCATGGTGTCGGTCTTTCAGATCGATTGCAGGGGCTTGGCCCGCTGGTAGGCCTCATACAGGCGGGCATAGACCGGGCCCGGCTTGCCGCGCAGGGCGCCATGGCCCACGGGCTCATGGTCCAGCGTGGTGACGGGCAGGATCTCCTTGGTGGCCGAACTGATGATGATCTCGTCGGCCGTGAAGACCTCGCTCTCGGCGATGGGGCGCAGGTTGTAGGCGATGCCGCAGTCCTCGCAGAGCTCGCGCAGCAGCTCCACGCGGATGCCCTCCAGCACCTGCTCGCTCTTGGGCACGCCCAGGAGCGCGCCTTCCTTGACGATCCAGACATTGCTGGACGAGGCCTCGGTGAGGTGGCCATCGCGGAACATGATGGTCTCCCAGGCGCCGGCATCGGCCGAGATCTGGCGCGCCAGCACATTGCCCAGCAGGGAGACGCTCTTGATGTCGCCGCGCTCCCAGCGGAAGTCGCGCGCCGTGACGCAGGCCACGCCGTGGTGGCGCTCTTCGCTCGTGGGCAGCTTGGCCGGCACCGCATAGGAGAAGGCGGTGGGCTGGCAATCCTTGGGCATCACGTGGTTGCGCGGCGCCGGGCCGCGCGTGATCTGCATATAGACCCACTGGTTCTCGTCGGGCAGGTCCGCGATCAGCTTGCGCGCCACGGCCAGCCACTGCTCGCGCCCCAGGGGATTGGGGATGCGCAGCTTGGCCAGGCTGCGCTCCAGCCGGTCCATATGCTGCTCGAAGCGGAACAGGCGCCGGCCGTAGACCGGGATCATCTCGTAGACACCGTCGCCGAAGATGAAGCCGCGGTCCAGCACCGAGATCTTGGCCTCGGCCAGCGGGGCGTACTCGCCGTTGAGATAACACTGCACATCGGGCAGGGCGTTGATCATCATGCGGACCTCCTTGAACTAGCTTACGCGTGCCGGCTTACTTGATCCACAGGCGGATCGCATCCCAGGCGCGGCCGAAGATGCCGGCCAGGGGCACGTCCTGCTGCACCACCAGGGGCACCTCGGCCACGGCCACGCCGGTGGTCGTCGTGACCTTGAGCGTGCCCACGCGCTGGCCCTTGGTCAGCGGAGCCACCAGGGGATCGGTGCGCTCGACCTTGGTCTGCAGCTTGCCGCCCTCGCCGCGCGGCACGGCCACGAAGACCGGACCCAGGGCGCCCAGCTTGGCATCGGGCGCGGCGCCCTTCCAGACCGGCACGGTGGAGACGGCCTGATCCTTGTCGAAGAGGCGCACGGCGTCGAAGGCCGCATAGCCCCAGTTCAGCAGCTTCTGGCTCTCGGTGGCGCGCGCCTCCTTGGAGGCCGTGCCCATCACCACGCTCAGCAGACGGCGCTTGCCGTTGGGGAAGTCGCGCTGGGCACTGGCCACCAGGCAGTAGCCGGCGGCATCGGTGAAGCCGGTCTTCATGCCGTCCACGCTGGGGTCGCGGCCCAGCAGCAGATTGCGGTTGTGCTGCTTGATCTTGTTGAAGGTGTAGTCGCGCTGCGAGTAGTAGGTGTAGTACTCGGGGAAGTCCTGGATGATGCGCGAGGCGATCACGGCCATGTCGCGCGCCGAGCTCTTGTGGCCAGGCTCGGTGATGCCGGTGACGTTCTTGAACTCGGTGTTCTTCAGGCCCCAGGCCTGGGCCTGGCGGTTCATCATCGCGACGAACTGTTCCACCGTACCGCCCACACCCTCGGCCAGAGCCACCGAGGCGTCGTTGCCGCTCTGGATGATCATGCCCTTGAGCAGCTCATCGACCTTGGGCGTCATCGTGGTGTCGATGAACATCAGCGAGGGATCGCCCTTGCGCTCGTCCCAGGCGCGCTTGGACACGGTCAGGGGCTGGTCCAGCGTGAGGCGCTTTTCCTTGAGCGCATTGAAGACGATATAGGCCGTCATCAGCTTGGTCAGCGAGGCGGGGTCCTGGGGCACATCGGCCTCGCGCTCGGCCAGCACCTTGTTGGCGCTGACGTCCAGCAGCAGGTAGTTGCGTGCCGCGATCTCGGGCGGCTGCGGCGCCTGGGCCAGGGTGTTGAAGGCCGCGGCGGCGGCCAGCGCAAAGGCAATCAATCGCTTCATCGGAAAGAGTAGACCTCGAAAAGGAACAAAGACAGGGAGGGAGACGATGCGCCGTGGCTCAATGCCAGCCACGCACCACGATGTCACGCAGCAGCGGCAGCTGCCCGTGGAAGAAATGACCCACACCGGGCACCACGGTCACCGGCAGGGACTGCGGGCGCGCCCAGTCCAGCACGGCGGCGAGCGGCACCACATCGTCCACCTCGCCATGCACCACCAGGGTGTCGGCGGGCACGGGCGCCATGTCGAAGCGGCTGGCGGCCGGCCCCACCAGGGCCAGGCGCTCGGGGCGCTGGTCTTCGGGCAGGGCCTGGGTGGCGCGCGAGGCCACATAGCCGCCGAAGGAGAAACCGGCCAGGGCCAGGGGCAGGCCGGCCTCGCGGTGGGCGGCGATCACGGCCAGGGCGTCATCCACCTCGCCGCGGCCCTCGTCCCAGCCGCCCTGCGACTGGCCGATGCCACGGAAGTTGAAGCGCACCGTGCGGTAGCCCAGTTGCAGAAAGGCACGCGCCAGGGTCTGCACCACCTTGTTGTCCATGGTGCCGCCCTGGGTGGGATTGGGGTGGCAGATCACGGCCACGCCGCGCAGCGCTCGCTCGGCCGCGGGCTGATCGATGGCGCACTCGAGGGCACCGGCCGGACCGTCGATCAGGCGCTTCTCGGTCTGGGAATTCATGAGGCGGTCCCTCAGCGCCCGACGTTGTCGGGCAGCACCAGACGCTCGACCACGCGGCCGTCCTTCAGATGGCTCTCGACGATCTCGTCGATATCGCTCTGGTCCACATAGGTGTACCAGACGGCATCGGGGTAGACCACGGCCACGGGCCCGCCGGCACAGCGGTCCAGGCAACCGGCCTTGTTGACCCGCACGCCGTCCTTGCCGGCCAGACCCAGCTGCTTGACGCGCGACTTGCAGTGATCGAAGCCCGCTTGCGCATCGTGCTGGGCACAGGACGCCTCGCCGTTCTCGCGCTGGTTGAGGCAGAAGAAGATGTGGCGCTGAAAATAGCTCATGGCCCGATTGTAGGCAGCCCGGGTTTTTCCCAGTCGCGATCGTGCGCTGCGCGGCCTCAGGGCTCGCGCCGCGCCAGCAGGCGCAGCAGCCAGGCCAGCACGCCAAAGGGCCAGAGCCAGCCCACCCATTGGGCCAGGCCGTAGAAGCTGATGAAGCGCCCCTGCTCCCAGCCCTGCAGGCTCTGGGCCAGATAGGGGTCGCCCGGCGCCTCGCTCACCAGGGCGATCAGGGCGCACACCGCCACCAGGCCCCAGGCCGCGCAGGCGCGGCGCGAGCAGGCGCACAGCATGCACGCCAGGCCCAGGCCCAGGGCCAGGCCCGGCCAGCTGCTGGGCGTGAGCCAGGCCCAGGCATGCTGGGGGCCGAAGTTCAGCGCAGTGGACAGGGCCGTGCCCAGCACGCCCAGCCCCGCCGCGCCAAAGACCAGGAGCAGGCGCTGCCAGCCCGGCCGCGCCACCGAGAGCGCCAGCACACAGGGCGCAAGCAGGCCCAGGGCAATGGTCAGGCCCTCGAGCCCCGGAGGCAGCGGCAGGCTGTCGGCCAGACTTGCGGGCTGCTCCCACTGCAGGTCCCAGGGCGTGTCTTCCAGCGCGCTGGCGGCCAGCTCGCGCAGGCGCGGCAGCACCTGGCCCAGGCCCAGGGGCACGGGCGCGGGGAAGAGCAGGCCCATGGGCCAGAGCGCCAGCAGGGCCAGGGCGCCGGCGCTGTGCGGTACGAACCAGTGCTCGCGCCGCGCCTGCCAGCGCGTGAGTCCGCCGATCAGATGCAGCAGCAGGCCCAGCAGCACGCCGGCCGCGGCGCCGGCGGTGTTGAGCCACCAGTCCACGAGCGAGGGCACGCGGCGCGGCAGGAAGTACTGCAGGCTCTCCATGCCAAAGGACAGCAGGGGCGGCAGGCCCAGGCCCAGGCCCAGGGCCAGCAGCAGGCTGCCGCCGCTGCGCACCACGGCCGCGTAGATCAGCAGACCCAGGGGCAGGTAGCCGGCCAGATTGGCCTGCACATCGAAGCCGCCCCAGTACTTGGGCCAGGGCAGACCCACCAGATCGCCGGCCTTCAGGCCGGGCGGCCAGGTCCAGGGTCCGAAGGGATAGAGGCTGGCGTAGACCACCAGCATCGCGTAGGCCAGGGCCAGCAGGCTTGCCGAGCTGGGACGCCGCGGCAGGCGGGGAGGCTGCCAGGCCATGCTCAGAAGGGCTTGACCACCACCAGGATCACGATGGCGGCAAAGCCCAGCACCGACACCTCGTTGAAGACGCGGAACCAGCGATGGCTGCGCTTGTTGGCCATCTGCTCGAAGCGGCGCAGCAGGGCGCGGCAGTAGTGGTGATAGCCGATGGCCAGCAGCACCAGGCTGAGCTTGGCATGCATCCAGCCATTGCCCGGGCCGCGGCCGATGCCGTAGTAGAGCCACAGGATCAGGCCCAGCAGCAGGGCCGGAATCATCAGCAGGCTCGCGAAGCGATAGAGCTTGAGCCCCATCAGCAGCAGGCGCTCGCGCTCCGCATGGCTGTCGGAGGGCACCATGGCCAGGTTCACGAAAATGCGGGGCAGGTAGAAGAGGCCGGCAAACCAGGCCGCGACAAAGACGATGTGTAAGGCTTTGATCCAGAGCATCGGTCCATCATACGGCGCAGCTCGCCCGGCCCTGCGCGCGCATGACCCGCGGGACGCCCGCGCAGATGTGAGCAAACGCAGCCGCCATGGGCCTTGTCCCGGCCTCGGGACGAAAAAAAACCCCGGCTGAAAAGCCGGGGTCGGAAAGCCTTTTCGCTGTCATCACGTCAAGGCTCCTGCTCAGGGAGGAAAAGCAGGGAATGACCACCTTGCGGCTATCATTCGAAAACAAGTTTAACAGAGGACCTCCGGCCGCGTCTCTACGGGATGTTGCGTAGAGTGAGCAGATTGGCACGATCCTCGTTCCACACCCCCTCATTCACGGAGTTCTGCTCTTGTCCTCGTCCCGTCGCGCCGCCGCGGCCCTGCCCGCGCCCTTCCCCGCCAGCCGTCCGCGCCGCCTGCGCCGCGATGCCTTCAGCCGCGCCCTGGTGCGCGAGCATGCGCTCAGCGCCAGCGATCTGATCCTGCCGGTCTTCGTGCACGAAGGCGTGGACAAGATCGAGCCCATCGCCTCCATGCCTGGCGTGGCCCGACTGAGCCTGGACCGCCTGCTGCCGGTGGCCGAGGAATGCGTCGCATTAGGCATCCCGGTACTGGCTCTGTTCCCCGCCATCGATCCCGCGCTCAAGACGCCCGAAGGTCTGGAGGCCACCAACCCGGACGGCCTGATCCCGCGCGTGGTGCGGGCGCTGAAACAGAATTTCCCGCAGCTGGGCGTGCTCACCGATGTGGCCCTGGACCCCTATACCAGCCACGGCCAGGACGGCGTGCTCGATGAGCAGGCCTATATCCTGAACGACCGCACGGTGGAGATCCTCACGCAGCAGGCCCTGGTGCAGGCCGAGGCTGGTGTGGACATCGTGGCCCCCAGCGACATGATGGACGGCCGCGTGGGCGCCATCCGCCAGGCCCTGGAAGCCCAGGGCCATATTCACACGCGCATCATGGCCTACAGCGCCAAGTACGCCAGCGCCTTCTACGGCCCCTTCCGCGATGCAGTGGGCTCCAAGGCCAATCTGGGCAAAGCCGACAAGAAGACCTACCAGATGGACCCCGGCAACAGCGACGAGGCCCTGCGCGAAGTGGCGCTGGACCTGGCCGAGGGCGCGGACATGGTGATGGTCAAGCCCGGCATGCCGTATCTGGACATCGTGCGCCGCGTGAAGGAGGAGTTCCGCGTGCCCACCTTCGCCTACCAGGTGAGCGGCGAGTACGCCATGCTCAAGGCCGCGGCCGCCAACGGCTGGCTGGAGCACGATGCGGTGATGATGGAGTCGCTGCTGGCCTTCAAGCGTGCCGGCGCCGACGGCGTGCTGAGCTATTTCGCGCTGGAAGCGGCGCGCCTGCTCAAGCGGGGCTGATGCGCGCCTGATGCGGATCTTCCACGTTCAGGGTGATCGCTTTCTCGAGCTCGAGGCCCTGCCGGCCGAGCTGCCGGCCCAGGGCTTTGTGTGGATCAGCTGCGCGCAGACCGAGTTCGGCCAGCGCGTGGCGGCGGTGCAGGAGCGGCTGCAGGCCTGGACCGGCGGCCAGCTGGTGGACCTGCATGTCTCCGACCTGCTGAACCCGCAGCTGCCCTCGCATTTCGACTACACCTCCTGGTACGACCTGCTGGTGTTCCGCCGCCTGGGCTCGGCCCTGCTGGAGGCGCCGCCGGACGAGGCGAGCACGCCGCGCCCGCCCCAGCGCGCCCTCACCACGGTATCCACCAGCCCGGTGGGCTTTGCGATCTTCGACCGGGTGCTGGTGAGCGTGCATCCCGGCGACTGCCAGGTGCGCGACTTCTTCGCGGAGCGCCTGGGCCGCCTGGCCCAGGGCGCGGCCGACTACCGCGGCAATGCCCGCCTGCCGCAAAGCCCGGCGGACCTGATGCTGCGCATGGTCAACCACATGGTGGACAGCTATCTGGAGCTGCGCCGCCTGCTCAGCCGCGAGCTGGGCGCGCTGCAGCAGCAGCTGCTGGACCCGCGCAGCCGCTTTGCCGACTGGCCCCAGCTGCTGGAGGCCCGCAATCTGCTGACCCTGCTCGAGGATGTCTGCGAAGACCAGCGCAGCGCCGTGCAGGAATGGCTGGACGCGCTGGAGGAATGGCCGCCGGCCGAATCGGCACCGCAGCAGCGCGAGCGCGAACTGCTGCGGGTGCGCTCACGCGATGTGCTGGAGCATGTGGAGCGCGTGCTCTCGCATGTGCGGCGCCTGGAGTCCTCGGCGGAGTCGGCAGTGCAGATGCACTTCTCGGCCCTGGGTCACCGCACCAACAACATCATGCGCACGCTGACGGTGCTGACCGCCATCTTCCTGCCGCTGAATCTGATCACCGGCATCTTCGGCATGAACTTCGATGCCCTGCCCCTGATCCACAGCGCCACCGGCTTCTGGATCGCCTTCGGCCTGATGCTGGCCGTGGGCCTGGGCCTCGCAGCCTTCTTCTGGCGCAAGCGCTATCTGAGCAGCCGGCAGTGAGCCGCGCGGGCTCTCAACGGGCGTAGGGGTCGGCGAAGCCCAGGGCCTGGAGGATCTCGCTCTCGCGCGCCTCCATGCACTCGGCCTCGTCGTCTTCCTCGTGGTCATAGCCCTGGGCATGCAGGGTGCCGTGCACCAGCATATGGGCGTAATGGTCCACCAGGGCGATGCCCATCTCGCGCGCCTCGCGCTCCACCACCTCGGCGCAGATCACCAGATCGGCGCCCACCACGGGCTCGTGGCTGTAGTCGAAGGTGAGCACATTGGTGGCGTAGTCCTTGCCGCGGAACTCGTGGTTGAGTTGACGACCTTCCTCGGCATCGACGATGCGCACCGCAATCTCGCCCGGCAGCTCCAGGGCCGCGCGGATCCAGCGCGCCACCTTGTGGCGCGGCAGCTGGGCCTTGTGGCGCGGGTCGGCAAACTGCAGGGACAGGCTCAGTTCGGGACGGCTCATGCGGAACCCTCCTGGCGGCCGGCATCGCGCTTCTTCTGCCGGCGCTCGTAGGCCTCGACGATGCGCGCCACCAGGGGGTGGCGCACCACATCGGCGCTGGTGAAGCGGGTCATGGCAATGCCCTTGACCCGGGCCAGCACCTGCTCGGCATCGACCAGGCCGCTGGGCACGCCCTTGGGCAGGTCGATCTGGCTGGTGTCGCCCGTCACCACGCATTTGCTGCCGAAGCCGATGCGGGTGAGGAACATCTTCATCTGCTCGGGCGTGGTGTTCTGCGCCTCGTCCAGGATCACAAAGGCGTGGTTCAGCGTGCGGCCGCGCATGAAGGCCAGGGGCGCGATTTCCAGCTGGCCCTTCTCGAAGGCCTTGTTGACGCGGTCGAAGCCCATCAGGTCGTAGAGCGCGTCGTAGAGCGGACGCAGATAGGGGTCCACCTTCTGCGTCAGGTCGCCGGGCAGAAAGCCCAGGCGCTCGCCGGCCTCCACCGCGGGCCGGGTCAGGATGATGCGCTGCACCGTGGAGCGCTCCAGCGCATCCACCGCGCAGGCCACGGCCAGAAAGGTCTTGCCGGTGCCGGCCGGCCCGATGCCGAAGCTGATGTCGCTGGCCAGGATCTGGCGCAGGTACTGGTGCTGGTTGGGCGTGCGGCCCGCCAGGTCGGCACGGCGGGTGCGCAGCACCAGACCCTCGCCCGCGGCCGGCGCACCGGCCGCCGCCAGCTCGCGCACCGGGGCGGCGCCCAGGTCGGCCAGGGCCTCGGCAATGGCCAGCTGCAGGGTCTCGGCCGGAATGGCGCGGCGGGCGCGCTCGTACAGCGCCTCCAGCAAGGCCTGACCCCGCTGGGCTGCGGCCTTGGGGCCTTCGAGACGGAACTGCTCGTGCCGGCGCGTGATGCGCAGACCCAGGGCGGCCTCAATCTGGCGCAGATGCTCGTCCAGGCTGCCGCAGAGATGGGACAGGCGGGCGTTGTCGACCGGGGTGAATTGCTGACGGAGTATCAAATCGGGTTCTCGCGTTAGGGCGCGGCGGAGCGCAGACGCCCGCACCAGGACGGGATGCGACTGCAAAAGCGTGATTGTCGCGCCTCATCCGTCACGCCGCCACGGCAGGGCTTACTGCACAATCGCGCCCCATGCAAAGCACAAGCCTTTCCCTGCTGCTCAGCGCCATGCTGCTACCCATGGCCCTGCTGCTGGGCCTGCTGGCAGCCAGCCATGCCCGCGAGCGTCACTGGAGCTGGCTGGCCGCAGGCATGGGTCTGTGGAGCCTGCGCGGCCTGCTGGCCGCCTGGCCGGACCTGCCCCATCTGGCCGCGCTGCAGCTGAGCCTGCTGCCCTGGGCGGCGGGCGGCCTGATGCTTTATCTCTTGCGCAGCATGGGCGCCCAGCCGAGCTGGCTGCAGCTGGGCCTGCTGGTCCAGGCCCTGGCCCTGCCGCTGAGCCTGTGGCTGCTGCCCGAGCAGGGGGCCGTGCTGAGCCAGGGCTGGAGCCTGCTGCTGATGCTGGAGACGGCGGCGGTCCTGCTGCTGCGCCTGCGCAACCCGGGCCTGCTGCTGGGCGACGGCCCGGCGCCGGCCCTGCTGGTGGGCGCGGCCCTGGCCCTGCTGGCCGAGCTGGGCCCCTGGCCGGTGCTGCCCTATGCGCTGCCGCTGCTGGGCCTCGCCCTGGGCCTGCAGCTGGTGCTGGGATTCTCCCGCGCCCGCGACGAAGCCGAGCGCCGCCAGCTGGAGCTGGAGCAGCATGTGCAGTCCAAGGTGAGCGAGATCGAGCGCAACTACAGCGAGCTGGCCGAGCAGAAGCTGGAGCAGGTGACCGAGCGCGAGCGCAAACGCATTGCCGCCGATCTGCACGACGACCTGGGCGCCAAGCTGCTGACCATCGTGCACACCAGCGAGTCCGACCGCATTTCCACCCTGGCTCGCGAGGCCCTGGAGGAGATGCGCCTGTCGGTGCGCGGCCTGACCGGCAAGCCGGTGCAGCTGCTGGACGCCCTGGGCGACTGGCGGGCCGAGGTGGTCTCGCGCCTGGGTCAGGCCAATATCCTGGCCGAGTGGAAGGCGCCGGCCGAGGATGTGGTCCACACCCTGCCCGCGCGCGCCTATGTGCAGACCACGCGCATCCTGCGCGAGGCGGTGAGCAATATCATCAAGCACAGCGGCGCCACGCACTGCATCGTCAGCTGCACCGTGCAGGAGGGCGACTTCCTGGTGGTGATCCAGGACAATGGCCAGGGCATTTCCTCCGAGCTGGATGGCCGCCTGGACAAGGGCCACGGCATGGCCAGCATGAAGTCGCGGGCCAAGCAGATGCATGGCCAGTGCCTCGTGGAATCGGGACCCGGCTGGGGAACCGTGATCCGTCTCACGATTCCCCTGTGATTGAGACCGGGGCCGGCTGCAGAGATTGGCAAGCCGGCCGATAAGCGCTAAGTTGACCTCAATGGACCGGGCCGCCCCGCGGCTCGCCTAGGGAAGAAAGAACCCAGACCCATGAACCACATCCTGCTGCTCGAAGACATTCCGGAGATCCGTGCTTGGCTCAAGGCCCTGGTCAAGCAGATCTTTGCCAATGCCCAGATCACCGAATGCTCGCGCGTCCAGGACGCGATCCGCCAGGTGCAGAGCCAGCGCTTCACCCTGGCCCTGCTGGATCTGGGTCTGCCGGACGGCTCGGGCGTGGAGGTGGTGAGCGCGCTGCGCGAGCACCAGCCCGAGGTGCAGTCGGTGATCGTGACCATCCATGACGACGACGAGCACCTCTTCCCCGCCCTGCAGGCCGGCGCCTTCGGCTACCTGCTCAAGGAACAGTCGCGCGAGCTGCTGGTGGAGCAGCTGCAGCGCATCAGCCAGGGCGAGCCGCCGCTCTCGCCCTCCATCGCCCGCAAGGTGATCGCCTATTTCGCGGCCCAGAACCGTCCCCAGGCCAATGCCCTGCTGCACGAGGTCTCGCTCACCGACCGCGAGACCGAGGTGCTGCTGCGCGTGGCCAAGGGCTTCACCCTGCCCGAAATCGGCGTGCAGCTGGGCCTCTCGCGCCACACCATTGCCGACTATGTGAAGCAGATCTACCGCAAGCTCAATGTGAGCTCGCGTGCCGAGGCCGCGCTGGAAGCGCAGCGCCTGGGCCTCTTCGGCAGGAACTGAGCCGGGCCCGCCCGGCATGGTGGCGCGTTCGACACGCGCCACCGCAAAAACACTGGACGAATATCCAGCCGACTTGCGCCAAACGCGGATAATCCGCGCTCATGATCGGCAAGCTCAGCGGCGTCATTGCGGAAAAGTCGCCCCCGCAGGTTCTCATCGATGTGCAAGGCGTCGGCTACGAGCTCGACGTGCCCATGAGCACCTTCTACAACCTGCCCGCCCTGGGCGAGCGCACCAGCCTGCTGACGCATCTGAGCATCCGCGAGGATGCTCACGTGCTCTTCGGCTTTCTCACCGCCGAAGAGCGCAACACCTTCCGCCAGCTGATCAAGATCAGCGGCGTGGGCCCCAAGATGGCCCTGTCCCTGCTCTCCGGCCTCTCGGTGGCCGAGCTGTCCCAGGCCGTCTCCAAGCAGGAGAGCGGCCGCCTGGTCAAGGTGCCCGGCATCGGCAAGAAGACGGCCGAGCGCCTGCTGCTGGAGCTCAAGGGCAAGCTGGGGCCGGACCTGAGCCAGCCCGTGAGCGTGGCCAACGACGCCCAGGCCGACATCCTCCAAGCCCTGATCGCCCTGGGCTATAGCGAGAAGGAGGCCGGCGCGGCGCTCAAGGCCCTGCCGCCCGAGGTGGGCGTGAGTGAGGGCATCAAGCTGGCCATGAAGAAGCTGTCATGAGCATACAGACCGACGATTTCGCGCCCGCCCCGCAGCAGCAGCGCCTGATCAGCGCCGCCTCCACCTCGCCCAACGAGGACGCCATCGAGCGCGCCCTGCGGCCCAAGCTGCTGGACGAGTATGTGGGCCAGAGCAAGGCGCGCGAGCAGCTGGAGATCTTCATCGGCGCAGCACGCAAGCGCGCCGAGGCCCTGGACCATGTGCTGCTGTTCGGCCCGCCGGGCCTGGGCAAGACCACCCTGTCCCACATCATCGCAGCCGAGCTGGGCGTGAACCTGCGCCAGACCTCGGGCCCGGTGCTGGAGAAGCCCAAGGACCTGGCCGCCATCCTGACCAACTTGGAGCGCAACGATGTGCTCTTCATCGACGAGATCCACCGGCTCTCGCCCGTGGTCGAGGAAATCCTCTACCCCGCGCTGGAGGACTATCAGATCGACATCATGATCGGCGAAGGGCCGGCCGCCCGCTCCATCAAGCTGGACCTGCAGCCCTTCACCCTGGTGGGCGCCACCACCCGCGCCGGCATGCTGACCAATCCGCTGCGCGACCGCTTCGGCATCGTGGCGCGCCTGGAGTTCTACACGGCCGAAGAGCTGCAGCGCATCGTGACCCGCTCGGCCGGCCTGCTGAACGCGCCCATAGACCCCGAGGGCGCGCTGGAAGTGGCGCGCCGCTCCCGCGGCACGCCGCGCATCGCCAACCGCCTGCTGCGCCGGGTGCGCGACTATGCCGAGGTCAAGGGGGATGGCCGCATCACCAAGCCCATCGCCGACAAGGCCCTGGCCATGCTGGACGTAGACCCGCAGGGCTTTGACCTGATGGACCGCAAGCTGCTGGAGGCCGTGGTCCACCGCTTCGACGGCGGCCCGGTCGGCCTGGACAATGTGGCCGCCGCCATCGGCGAGGAAAGCGGCACCATCGAGGACGTGATCGAGCCCTATCTGATCCAGCAGGGCTATCTGCAGCGCACCCCGCGCGGCCGCATCGCCACCCTGGCGGCCTTCCGCCACCTGGGCGTGGCGCCGCCCAAATCGGCCGGGCAGCTCTTCGACGAGTAGCGCCTCGTCGGGCGCTCGCACTCGGCGGCTTAGCACCCGGCGTCGAACGCGCAAAAGAAAAGGCGCCCCGCGGGGCGCCTTTCTCACGTCTGATCCGGAGATCAGAAGTTGTGGCGGATGCCAGCAGCGATCGAGTTGAAGTCGACCGTGTTCAGCTTGGCGTTCACGTCGGTGTAGTACGCGTACACCTTGGTGCGCTTGCTCAGGTTGTAGTTGTAGCCCAGGGTGAACTGGTTGGTCTTGCCAGCAGCAGCGAAATCACCGCGACCTTGGGTGGCGCCGAAGTTCACGTGGAACTCGGATTGGCCCAGGGTGTACATGCCCGAGACGCGATAGACGTTGCGGTTTTGAGCGCCGTCGTCGGCACGCTGGTAGTAGCCGCCGAAGGTGAAGGCACCCAGCTCATACAGAGCGCGCAGGGCGAACTGTTGGCGGTCGCCTTCCTTGCTGAAGCCAGCACCCAGGTGCAGGGGACCACCGACGTAGTTGGCAGCCAGGTCGTACAGCTTCTTCTGGCCGGCTTGGCCTTCGCCAGCGGACACGGCAGCGCTCGCGCTGAAGCCGTTGTAGTTGGGGGTGAAGTAGCCGATCTTGTTGGTCGAGCGGTAGGTGGCGAACGAGTACAGAGCGTCGCTGGACGAACCGGTGTCGTGGTTGTGCATGCTGACGTAGTCAGCGGTGGCGAAGTAGGACTCGGGGATGAAGTTACCCAGACGCACGGCACCGAAGGAACCGGCCAGTTGGACCCAAGCCGCACGGCCCCAGAAGGTCGAGGCGGCGCGGCCGTCGTCGGAGTTCAGGCCGCTTTCCAGGTTGAACGAGGCCTTCAGGCCGCCACCCAGGTCTTCAGCGCCCTTCAGGCCGAAACGCGAGCTGTTGTTGGCCACGACCACCTTGCGGTCGCCGGTACCGACCTTCTGGCTTTCAACGGTGGTGTTGATACGGCCGTACAGGGTCACGGAGCTTTGGGCGAAAGCCGAAGCGGAGATAGCAGCCAGGGCGGCCACGAGAGCAATCTTTTTCATCATCTGCCTTTGAGAGTTGAAGGGAGAACAGCCTTGTCAGGCCGGTCTTATTCGCTGATGTGGGCGCAGTATAGAAGTCCTAGGGTTAGACCGAATGCAGAGCGACGCTATTTCGCAACAGTGCCGTGGTAAAGAGAAAACCGTGCGAATCGGCACTTGCGGCCCACACGGAAACCGCGGCTTAGCCTTCGCTCAGGCCGCGTGTTCGTCCAGGCTCAGGCCGTCCAGATGCAGATCATCATTCCAGCCCACCACGCTCAGCCCCGCCGGGGTGTAGAGCAGGCGGTTGATGCTGGCATTGCCCAGGGTCCAGCTGCGCGGGGCCTCCAGGGCCAGACGCCGGCCGGCCCGGTAGAGGCAGTCCATCACCCCGCCATGGGCTACCACCAGCAGGGTCTGGCCGGGGTGGGCCTGGGCCAGGCGCTCCACCGCGCCCACGGCCCGGGCATAGAAATCCCGCAGGCGTTCCCCGCCTTCGGCGCCGAAGTCCGGGTCGCGGCGCTTCCAGCGCTGGGCCTGCTCGGGCCAGCGGCTCTCGATCTCGCTCCAGCTCAGGCCCTCAAAGCAGCCAAAGCCGCGCTCGCGCAGACCCGCGTCCTCCTGCACCGGCAGCCCCACCCGCTCGGCCACGGCCGCCGCCGTCTGGCGGGCGCGCACCAGGTCGCTGGCATAGATGGCGTCCAGGGGCTCACCGGCCAGGGCCTGGGCCAGGCGCTGGGCCTGGGCCAGACCCAGGGGGCTCAAAGGAATGTCCAGATGGCCCTGGATGCGGCTCTCGCGGTTCCAGGCGGTCTCGCCATGGCGCACGGCCAGCACCGTGGTGACGCTGTCAAGACCCATCAGACGCCCCAGACCAGCTCATGCCCCCCGCGCAGCGCGCTGCGCATCAGCTCCAGCAAGGGCCAGGCGCGCTGGCGCAGGCTCACGCCCTGGCGGCGCGGGATGGGTTCGCCGGCCGCCTCGGCCTCGGCCTGCCGACGGGCAAAGGCAGCCTCGTCCTCGGCCACGGCCTGCTCCAGGCTGGAAATGGCCTCGGCCAGCTGGGCCTGGGTGACGATGCCCTGAGCGGCGGGCTCGCGGCCCATCAGGCGCAGCACCTGCTCGCCATGCGCCGCCAGCATGATGACGTCGGCGCTGTCCTTGGACTTGAATCGGTACATCGGGTCTCCTGCGTGCTTGTTCCGCGTGCGCAGCTATTGTGCCGGGCGCACAGGCGCAGGGGGCCGCAGAGCGACCGGAGCTCAGGCGGCCTTGCCGCGCACCAAACGCACCGGCGGCACGGCCGGCCGGGGCGGAGGCAGCTGGGGCTGCCAGACCTTGTCCTCGAAGGCGCGCGTCTCCAGGGCCGGTGCGAACAGGAAGCCCTGATACTCGTGGCAGCCGGCCCGGGCCAGGAAGTCGCGCTGGGCTTCGGTTTCCACGCCCTCGGCGATCACCAGCAGGCGCAGGGCGCGGCCCATCTGGATCACGGCATTGACGATGCCGGCATCGCTCTCGTCCGTGGGCAGGCCCTGGATGAAGCTGCGGTCGATCTTGAGGCGCTGGATGGGGAAGCGCTTGAGATAGCCCAGGCTCGAGTAGCCGGTGCCGAAATCGTCGATGGACATGCACACGCCCAGCTCGGCCAGGGCCTGCAGGCGCAGCAGGGCCTCCTCGGCGTCGCGCAGCAGGATGGATTCGGTCAGCTCCAGCTCCAGCAGGGAGGGGGGCAGGCCGGCGGCCTTGAGCGCCTGGGACACGCTGTCCACAAACTGGCTCTGCTGGAACTGCAGGGCCGAGACGTTCACCGCCACCTGTATGCGCCGACCCTGACGCAACCATTCGGCCGCCTGATTCACGGCCTGGCGCAGCACCCAGTCGCCGATGGCGACGATGAAGCCGCTCTCCTCGGCCACGGGCACGAACTCCGAGGGCGTGATCTCGCCGCGCAGCGGGTCGCGCCAGCGCAGCAGGGCCTCGGCGCCAATCACCCGGCCGCTGCCCAGGTCCACCTGGGGCTGGTAGTGCAGGCGGAACTGACCTTCCTGCAGGGCCTGGCGCATGGCATGGTCGAGGCGCATGCGCGAGAGCAGGTCCACATCCTTGCGCGGTTGATGGAAGCGGAAGGCGCCGCGCCCGCTCTCCTTGACCCAGTGCATGGCGCGCTCGGCGCTGGCCATCAGCTCGTCGGCCCCAGCACCATCGCTGGGGAAGAGCGCGATGCCCACCGAGCAGGTGACGGTGAAGCTCAGGGTGTCGAAGCTGAAGGGCCGGGCCATGGCCTCCTGCACCCGGCGCGCGGCGTACTCGGCCCCGCGGGCATCGGCCTGGTGGATCAGCAGGGAAAACTCGTCGCCGCCCAGGCGGGCCACGGTGTCCACCTCGCGCAGGCATTCGCGCAGGCGCTGGGCCACCTCCTTGAGCACCCGGTCGCCGTAGGAATGGCCCAGGGTGTCGTTGATCTGCTTGAAGCGGTCCAGGTCCACATTCAGCAGGGCAAAACCGGCGGCCTCGCGGCGCGCGATGGCCTGGGCATAGTCGATGCGCTCGGCCAGGGCCCGGCGATTGGGCAGGCCGGTGAGCATATCGGTGTGCGAGAGCTCCTCGATGCGCTGGCTGGCTGCCAACTTTTCGCTGAGGTCGCGGAAGGAATAGACCCTGCCGATGGGGCGGCCTCGGCTCCACTGCGGCAGGGAAACGCGCTCCAGCACCCGGCCATCGAGCAGCTTGATGATGTCGCTGGTCTGCAGCAGGGGCGCTTCCTGGATGGCGGCCAGACGTGTGGCATAGGCCGCGCCGTCCACCACGCTGCGGCGCATCCAGGCCTGCACGGCCTCGTCATTGCGTTCCAGCAGCAGGTCTTCGGGCAGGCCCCAGAGCGAGGCAAAGCGCTGGTTGAAGCTGCGCATGCGGCCGGCCAGGTCCGAAACCAGGATGCCGTCGGCGGTGGATTCCAGCGTGGCCTTGAGCTCGGCCAGCAGGGACTCGCGCTCCTCGTCGTGCTGGCGCTGGCGGCTCTGGTCCCGCATGGAGACCAGCCAGATACCGTCGCCCTCGACCAGGGCCACATGACTGATGCGCCGGGCCACCCAGAGCATCTGCCCGTCGGCGCGGCGCAGCATGGTGTCGGTGTGCAGGCCTTCGCGGGAGCCCGCGGCGGCCTCCATCCAGAACAGCGCATCCTCGGCCGTGCTGGCCAGGGACTCCATGCTGGCGCCGATCAGGCGTTCGGCTTCCAGGCCCAGCATCTGCGTGGCCGCGCCATTGACGGCCAGCACGCACAAGGTGCGCGCGTCCACCAGCCAGACTGCTTCCTGCAGACCGTCGATCAGGGTCTGGTGGCGGTGGGCAATCGGCGGGTGAGCGGTACTGCTGGGCTGGGCGGGCTTCACGCCGCCATCTCCCCGAGCGGCGCAGCGGCGCTCTCGAAGAAATAAGCCACCCGGGTGCGCGGACTCAGATAGTCCAGGGCCGCGCGCGGCAGCAGGCTGGGCTTGAGGCTGCGGCGAATGCCCAGATCGGGGTGGTCTTCCAGATTCAGAATCAGGGCCTCCTCGCGGGGCACCTTGGCGTCGTGCACCATCACGCGCGGCTTGAGCGGGCGCGAGGAGTTGACCGCCACCACCAGGGCATAGCGGTCATCGGTGAGCTGCACCGCCGAGCCCGGCGGGTAGACCCCCATCATGCGGATGAAGGCATTCAGCATGGTGGCGTCGAAGCGGTTGCGGCCCTGGGCAAACATCAGGGACAGGGCCTCGTGCGGCGTCATGGACTTGGAGGCCAGCAGGGGGTTGCACAGGCCGTCGAAGCGGTTGACCAGGGCCACGATGCGCGAGGCCGCGCTCATGCGGTCCACATTGATGCGCTGGGGGAAGCCGCTGCCGTCCGCATTCTCGTGGTGCTGGGCGATCACCAGCAGGGGGCCGGGCGCCAGACCCATGGCCTGGGCCAGGGCCACGCCCTTCTGCACATGTTGCTGGTAGGCCTGGGTTTCGGCCATGGTGAAGCTGTCGTCGCGGTTGCGCACGCGCGCGGGCAGCTCGGTCTTGCCAATGTCATGCAGCAAGGCACCCACGCCCAGGTCCATCATCTCCTCGCGCCCCAGGCCGAAGGCCCGGCCCAGCAGCATGGAGATGATGGCCACGTTCAGGGCATGAGCCGTGCTGCGATCCCCCGCCCCCTCGTTGAGCAGGCGGATGTTCAGATCGCCCTCGATCAACATCTTGTCCAGCAGAGCGCCGGACAGGGCGATGGACTGGTCGCGCGAACTCTGGGGCTCGCGCGGCAGCAGCTCCATCAGCTCGCGGAAAGCGCTGGCGGCCTCGCCGTACTGACGCTCGCACAAGGCCAGCGCCTCGCGCTGGGCGGCCAGGGCGCGCTTGTGGGCCTCGCGGGCCAGCTGCTCGGGTGTGGGTTCGCCCGCCGCGGCCTCGGCCGTGGCGGCAGGTTCATTCAGCGGCGCGGCGTCCAGCTGCAGATCGCTGCGGCTGGGGCTCCAGCGCACCTGCTTGAGCCCCAGGCGGCGCAGGACCAGGAGCTGGTCTTCCGAGCTCAGCTTGAAGCTGCTGAGCGGAAAAGGATGCGACATCCAGCCCAGGTCGAGGTGGATGAACATCCCCACCTTGAGCTGTGCGACATCGATCAAAGGATCTGAAGTTTTGTCCTTCATGTAATTCCTACGCCTATTTTTTAGGCGCCCTCGGCAGCAGCATCGGCACGCCGGCTGTGCGACTTGAGGAGTAAACCAGCCCCAACACCCTGGTGCACAAGGATACAAATACTTTCACGTGCGAATTGTCACGGGATTGGCTTGACCTGAAATGAAGACGGCTCGTAGCATGTTCATTTCCAGAACTCGAGTTCTTTATAAGAACTTCGAATCATGATCAACAAGGTCTTCGACAGCCCGGCGGCCGCGCTCAGCGATGTGCGCGACGGGGCCACGGTGATGATTGGCGGCTTCGGCACGGCTGGCCTGCCCGAGGAGCTGATCCAGGCCCTGCTGGACCAGGGCGCCCGCGAGCTGACCGTGGTGAACAACAACGCCGGCAATGGCGACACCGGCCTGGCCGCCCTGCTGGCCGCCGGCCGGGTGCGCAAGATCATCTGCAGCTTTCCGCGCCAGGTGGATTCCCACCACTTCGACCGCCTCTACCGCGCGGGCCAGATCGAGCTGGAGCTGGTGCCCCAGGGCAATCTGGCCGAGCGCATCCGCGCCGCCGGGGCCGGCATCGGCGCCTTCTTCACACCCACGGGCTATGGCACGGCCCTGGCCGAGGGCAAGGAAACCCGCATCATCCAGGGCCGCGGCCAGGTGCTGGAGTACCCCATCCACGCCGATCTGGCCCTGATCCAGGCCGAACGCGGCGACCGCTGGGGCAATCTGGTCTATCGCATGACGGCGCGCAACTTCGGCCCCATCATGGCCATGGCCGCCCGCACCACGGTGGCCACGGTGCACGAGCTGCTGCCCCTGGGCGAGCTGGACCCCGAGACCGTGGTCACGCCGGGCATCTTTGTCCAGCGCGTGGTGCCCGTGGCCCGGCGCGCCACTGGCGCGGCCGGCTTCAAGACGGAGGCGCGATGAACCAGCCCCACTATCAGAAATGGAGCCGCGAGCAGATGGCGGCCCGGGTGGCGCGCGACATCCCCGAGGGCGCCGTGGTCAATCTGGGCATCGGCCTGCCCACCCTGGTGGCGGCCCAGATCCCGGCCGGCCGCGAGGTGGTGCTGCACAGCGAGAACGGCGTGCTGGGCATGGGCCCGCCGCCCCCCGCCGGCCAGGAGGACTATGACCTGATCAATGCCGGCAAGCAGCCGGTGACCCTGCGGCCGGGCGCCAGCTTCTTCCACCACGCCGACAGCTTCGCCATGATGCGCGGCGGCCATCTGGACATCTGCGTGCTGGGCGCCTTCCAGGTCTCGGTGGCCGGCGATCTGGCGAACTGGCACACCGGCGCGGCCGATGCGATTCCCGCCGTGGGCGGGGCCATGGACCTGGCCATCGGCGCCAAGCAGACCTTTGTGATGATGGAGCACCTCAGCAAGAGCGGCGAAAGCAAGATCGTCGCCCGCTGCAGCTATCCACTCACCGCTGCCGCCTGCGTCAGCCGCATCTACACCGATCTGGCCGTGCTGGCCGTCGAGCCGGAGGGTTTGCGCGTGCTGGACCTGGCCCCGGGCCTGGACCTCGCCAGCCTGCAGGCCCTGACCGGCCAGCCCCTGCGCGCCGCCTGACTTCCTCTTTATTTCCTTTGACGATTCCAAACCTGGAGACATACCCATGAGCCTCAAGCACGCCTATATCTGCGACGCGCTGCGCACCCCCTTCGGCCGCTACGGCGGCGCCCTGTCCTCGGTGCGCGCCGACGACCTGGGCGCCGTGCCCCTGCGCGCCCTGATGGCGCGCCACGCCCGCGTGGACTGGGAGGCGGTGGACGATGTGCTCTACGGCTGCGCCAACCAGGCCGGCGAGGACAACCGCAATGTGGCCCGCATGGCCGCCCTGCTGGCCGGCCTGCCCATTGCCGTGCCGGGCATGACCATCAACCGCCTCTGCGGCTCGGGCATGGACGCCGTGGGCAGCGCCGCCCGCGCCATCCGCGCCGGCGAAGCCGAGCTGATGATTGCCGGCGGCGTGGAGAGCATGAGCCGCGCGCCCTTCGTGATGCCCAAGGCCGAGAGCGCCTTCTCCCGCGCCAACGCCGTCTATGACACCACCATAGGCTGGCGCTTCATCAACAAGCTGATGAAGGAGCAGTACGGCGTGGACTCCATGCCCGAGACGGCCGAGAACGTGGCCAGCGACTACGGCATCGAACGCGCCGCCCAGGACCGCATGGCCCTGGCCAGCCAGCTCAAGGCCGTGGCCGCCCAGCAAAGCGGCTTCTTCGACGCCGAGATCACGCCCGTGAGCATCGCCCAGAAAAAGGGCGATCCCATCGTCGTCGCCAAGGACGAGCACCCGCGCGAAACCAGCCTGGAAGCTTTGGCCAAGCTCAAGGGCGTGGTGCGGCCGGACGGCTCGGTGACGGCCGGCAATGCCTCGGGCGTGAACGACGGGGCCTGCGCCCTGCTGCTGGCCGGCGAGGCCGCTGCCGCCCGCCACGGTCTGACGCCGCGCGCCCGCGTGGTGGGCATGGCCACGGCCGGCGTGGCCCCGCGCATCATGGGCATAGGCCCGGCACCGGCCACCCGCAAGGTGCTGGCCCAGACCGGCCTGAGCCTGGCGCAGATGGATGTGATCGAGCTGAACGAAGCCTTTGCCGCTCAGGGCCTGGCCGTGCTGCGCGATCTGGGTCTGGCCGACGATGACGCCCGCGTGAACCCCAATGGCGGCGCCATCGCCCTGGGCCATCCCCTGGGCGCCAGCGGCGCCCGTCTGGTGACCACGGCCGTCAACCAGCTGCATCGCAGCGGCGGCCGCTACGCCCTGTGCACCATGTGCATCGGCGTGGGCCAGGGCATCGCCCTGATCGTCGAGCGCGTCTGAATCTGCCTCAAACCGCACCAACAAGGTGCGGTCTTGGCGCAAGCCATGACAAAAACTCAAGGGTCACTGAGTTTTTGTCATCGTAAAGCCGGTGTAAGCCCGGGCGTGATTTGGGCGATGCATGGGATACTGGATCCAGACTCGTCACGCAAAGCGCACATATACGGCATAAATCCAGGGCACAGGTTCGTAAGTGGTACTACGTAGTCCATTCGCGCCATCCTGAGCCAAGCTCCCGACTCCGTTCCTCGCCCTTATCCGCCGCAACACCCGCCTGAAAAGGCCGTGGGGCTATCCCTACGTCAAAAGCACCAATATGGTGCACAAAGGTGCGACAATCGCCCAAATGGCCGGATTTGCTTGGACAGCGTGATCTGTGCTCCCTATAGTCAGTGTTTTCCCGGCTTGCGCCCTGCATATTTGGGCGCCAAACGCACAAATACGCCATGTCTGCTGCCCGCGCACTCGATGATCTGACCGCTCTTGCGGCCCCGGCTCCGACCGCCCTCCCGACCGAATCCAACAGCGGCCCGCTCAAGCGTGACCTGGTGGCCGGCCTGGAGAAGGGCCTGGCGGTGATCGAGGCCTTTGACCAGGAACGCCCCCGCCTGACCATCTCCGAGGTCGCCGCCCGCACCGGCCTGACCCGCGCCGCGGCCCGCCGCTACCTGCTGACCCTGACCCATCTGGGCTTTGTCTCGCAGGACCGCAAGATGTTTGCCCTGACGCCCAAGGTGCTGCGCCTGGGCCAGAGCTATATGCACTCGGCCCGCCTGCCCCGCATCGTGGAGCCCGAGCTGCACAAGCTGGCCTACGCGCTGAAGGAAGCCAGCTCCGCCGGCGTGCTGGACGGCAATGATGTGATCTGCATTGCCGCCACCAGCGCCGGTCGCGTGGTCTCGCCCACCCTGCAGCCTGGCACCCGCGTGCCCGCCCATTGCTCGGGCAATGGCCGCGTGCTGCTGGCCGCCATGCCGCAGGCCGATGTGGATGCCTGGATCGCGCGCCAGGAGCTCAGCCCCCTGACCCCGCACACCATCACCCATCCCGAGCGCCTGCGCATCGAGATCGCCCGCGCCCGCGCCCTGGGCTATGCCTGCATCGACCAGGAGCTGGAGCTGGGCCTGCGCACCGTGGCCGTGCCGCTGAAGAACTACCGCGGCGATGTGGTCGCCGCAATGAACATCAGCGTGCATGCCTCGCGCATGAGCATGGACCAGCTGGTGGAGCACTGCCTGCCGCCCCTGCTGCAAGCCCAGGCCCATCTGCGCATGCTGCTCTGAGGCCAGTCCGGCCTCCCCAGCTGTAAGACCTTGCGGTAGGCGCCCGCCCACCGCCCTGGCAAGCTGCCTCCCAGAATGCGCGTCCAGCGCATCGGGAGGACTTCATGCAAAGAACCCAGGTCGCCATCATCGGCGCCGGGCCGGCCGGTCTGGTGCTGGGCGCCCTGCTCCATCAGGCGGGCATCGCCAACCAGATCCTGGAGCTTCACAGCAGCGATCAGCTGCTTTCCCGGGTGCGCGCCGGCCTGCTGGAACCCGGCAGTGCCGCTACCCTGGCCGGGCTGGGCCTCGACGCCGCCCTGCGCCGCGATGGCCTGCAGCATACGGGCCTGAGCCTGAGCTTCATGGGCCAGCGTCGGCGCATCGATCTGCAGGCCCTGACCGGCCAGTCCCTCACCGTCTACGGGCAGAGCGAACTCAGCGCCGAGCTGTTGCAGGCCCGGGCCGCGGCCGGCTCGCCCACCCAGTTCCAGGTGGAGCAGCTCACGCTGGAGGGCTGGGACAGCCCCCGCCCCCTGCTGCGCTACCGTCAGCATGGCCAGGAGAAGACCCTGGCCTGCGACTTCATTGCCGGCTGCGACGGTTTTCACGGCATCTCCCGCGCCAGCCTGCCCAGCCGCGCCTACCGCTGCTACGAGCGCGGCTACCCCTTTGGCTGGCTGGGTATGCTGGCCGACACCCCGCCGCCGCACGAGGAGCTGGTCTATGCCCAGCATGAGCGCGGCTTCGCCCTGTGCAGCATGCGCAGCCGCAGCCGCCTGCGCTGCTATATCCAGTGCCATCTGAGCGACAAGCTGGCGCAGTGGAGCGATGCCCGCTTCTGGGACGAGTTGCACGCCCGCCTGGACCCCGAGACCGCCGCGGCCCTGCGCCCCGGCCCCACGCTGGACAAGAACATCCTGCCTCTGCGCAGCTATGTGGTGGAGCCGCTGCGCTTCGGCCGCCTCTTCCTGGCCGGGGATGCCGCGCATCTGGTGCCGCCCACCGGGGCCAAGGGTCTGAACCTGGCCATTGCCGATGCACGCGACCTGGCTCAGGCCCTGCAGGCCTTCTTCCGCGGTGAGGGCGAGTCGGCACTCAATGAGTACACGCCGCGCGTGCTGCGCCGCGCCTGGCAGGCGGAACGCTTCTCCTGGAGCCTGACCCGGCTGCTGCACCGCTTTCCGGATCAGAGCAGCTTCGACCAGCAGCTGCAGCAGGCCGAACTGGCGCACCTTTTTGAATCGCGCGCCGCCCAGACCGCGCTGGCCGAGGCCTATCTGGGCCGGCTGGCGGGCTGAGACGGCACCCGGCCCCGGGCCTCCCGGCCCGGGTGCGCGACCGACCGCTCAGGGATGAGCGGCCATCACCTGGGCCACGGCGGCCGTCAGGCGCTTGCCATAAGGCACGTGCAGGAACTCGTTGGGGCCGTGGGCATTGCTCTTGGGCCCCAGCACGCCGCAGACCATCATCTGCGCCTGGGGAAAGCCCTTTTGCAGCATGCTCATCAGCGGGATGGTGCCGCCCTGGCCGATGAAGCCCACCGGCCGGCCGAAATGCGCGAGGCTAGCCTCGTTGAGCGCGCCCGAGAGCCAGGGGCTGAGCTCGGGCGTGTTCCAGCCGCTGGCGCCGAAAGCCCCGGCGCGGCCATCCGGCACGAAGGTGACGCGGGCGTTGTAGGGCGCGTTGTCTTCCAGCAGGGCCTTGAGCTTGAGCGCGGCCTCGTTGCCGTCCACCAGGGGCGGCAGGCGCAGCGAGAGCTTGAAGGCGGTGTAGGGACGCAGCACATTGCCGGCGTTCTTCAGCTCGGGGAAGCCGTCCACGCCAGTCACGCTCAGCGTGGGGCGCCAGGTGCGGTTGAGCAGCACCTCCACCGGGTCCTGGGTCACGGGCAGCACGCTGCCGCCATCGGCACCGCAGGCCCAGGGGTAGCGCTTCCAGACCTCGTCCTTGAGGATCTCGGCGGTGGCACGGGCCTGGTCCACCCGGTCGCCCGGGATCTCGCAGTGGAAGCTGTCGGGCAGCAGGCGGCCGGTCTTGGAGTCTTCCAGGCGGTCCAGCACCTGACGCAGGATGCGGAAGCTCGAGGGCACCAGACCCGAGGCGTCGCCGCTGTGGATGCCCTCGGTCAGCACCTCCACCTTGAGCACGCCCGAGACCATGCCGCGCAGCGAGGTGGTGAGCCAGAGCTGCTCGTAATTGCCCGCGCCCGAGTCCAGGCAGACCACCAGGGAGACATTGCCCAGGCGCTCTTTCAGCACATCGATGTAGGCCGGCAGATCGTAGGAGCCGCTCTCCTCGCAGGTCTCGATGATGCCCACGCAGCGCGGCCGGGGAATGCCCTGCTGATCCAGGGCCATGATGGCGGTCAGCGAGGCGTAGACGGCGTAGCCGTCATCGGCACCGCCACGGCCATAGAGCAGGCCGTTCTCGTACTTGGGCGTCCAGGGGCCCAGATCGGAGCGCCAGCCGTTGAACTCCGGCTGCTTGTCCAGATGCCCGTAGAGCACGATGGTGTCATCGCTGCCCGGCTTGGTGGACGGCACCTCGAAGAAGATCACCGGCGTGCGGCCCTCCAGGCGCACCACCTCCAGCTTGAGGCCGGCCACCTTCTTGCTCTCCACCCAGGAGGCCGCGTCGCGCAGCACCTTCTCGATATGCCCGTTCTGCGCCCAGTCGGCGTCGAACATGGGGCTCTTGGCGGGAATCGCGATGTAGTCGCTCAGCGCGGGAACGATTTCCTCGTCCCAGACGCGTTCGGCAAAACGGCCCAGGGCCGAGGCTTCATCGGGCTGCAGCGGCAGCGCGGGATCGCGTGCATTCATGGTGGTGTTCCGGCTTGTGGCGGGGAACAGGAATTCTAGTTCCCGCCCCGCGTCAGCGCCGCGCCACCAGCGGGCTGCCGGCGGCACCGGCGGGCGCAAAGCGATCATCCAGCCAGGCCTGCAGGCGGGCGAAGACCTGCTCGTGCTCGGGCTCGTTGAAGAGCTCGTGGTACAGGCGCTCGAAGCAATAGGACTGCAGCACCGCGCGCGGCGCCTCGGCCGCGAACTGCGCGCTGCCCTCGGGGTCCACGCACTGGTCGGCGCCGGCCCACAGCAGCAGGGTGGGCAGCACCCACTGCGGTGCCTGCTCCAGCAGCTCGGCCCCGCCCTGGGCGATCAGGCCGGCCAGGGTGGCCGTGACCCGGTCATGCACCAGGGGGTCGTTCTTGTAGGCCGCCACCACGGCCGCGTCGCGCGAGATCCAGGCCGGCTTGAGCCCGTTGCCCACCGCCAAATGCGGCAGCAAGGGCCGGGCAATGCCCAGCATCAGACGCTGCAGGCCCGAGAGCCCCGGATCCAGGGCCGGCGAGCTGAGCACCAGGGCATCCACCGGCCGGAACCAGGGCGGCAACACCCCGCCGTGGCCCAGGGCCAAGAGGCCGCCAGCCACAAAGCGCGCCGCCACCAGGCCACCCATGCTGTGCCCCAGCAGCACCAGGGGGCCGGCGCCCAGCTGGCTGTCGGCACGCAGCTCGTCGATGACCCGGGCCAGATCGCGCAGCAGCGCATCGGCGTCGGGCACATCGCCGCGCGGCCCGCCCGAGGCGCCGTGGCCGCGCTGGTCATGGCCCACCACATGCCAGCCCCAGTCATTGAGCCGGCCGGCCAGGTGCTCGTAGCGCCCGATGTGTTCGCCCAGGCCGTGCACGATCAGCACGGTGCCGCGCGCCGGGCCGGGACCGGGGCGGCTCCATTGCCGCCAGTGCAGGGGCAGGCCGTCTTCGGTTCTCAGGGTTCGCATGCCGTCCAGTGTAGGGAGCGCCCCCGAAGCCACGGCCCAGGACTTCCCCGGTCGGTGAAAGTACGCAAGCCGTCCCTACATTTGGCGACATCTGCACAGGGCCCGCGCGCTTGGGCATCATCACGCCATGTCAGGCCCCAACCCCCAAGCGCTGAACCCGCCCGATCTGCGGCCCTACCGCGACAGCAATAGCGGGGTGCCCTATGTGCAGCTGCTGGACAGCGGCCGCGCCGGCCCCACCGTCATGGTCCAGGCCCTGACCCATGGCAACGAGCTCTGCGGCGCCATCGCGCTGGACTGGCTGCTGCGCCAGGGCCCGCCACGCCCGCGCCAGGGCCGGCTGATCCTGAGCTTCGGCAATGTGGCGGCCTTCGAGCGCTTCGATCCCGCCCAGCCCCAGGCCTCGCGCTGCGTGGACGAGGACCTGAACCGCGTCTGGGCCGATGAGCAGCTCTTCGGCCCGCGCGACTCGCTGGAGCTGCGTCGCGCCCGCGCGCTGCGGCCCTTTGTGGATGCGGCCGATCTGCTGCTGGACCTGCACTCCATGCAGGACGACTGCCAGCCCCTGATGCTCTGCGGCCTGGTGGACAAGGGCGTGGCCCTGGCGCGGCGCCTGGGCACGCCCGCCGAATTGCTGATCGACACCGGCCACAGCGCCGGCCTGCGCATGCGCGACCGCGGCGGCTTTGCCGCCCCCGCCAGCCCGCGCACCGCCCTGCTGATCGAATGCGGCCAGCACGGCGCGCAAAGCTCGGCCGATGTGGCCCTGGACTGCCTGCTGCGCTTTCTGCAGCTGGCCGGCATGCTGGAGCCGGACTGGCTGCGGACGCATCGCCAGCGGCTCCTGCCCCTGCCCGCCCGGCAGCGCCTGCTGCGGGTGGACCGGGCCATCACCGCACACAGCAGCGACTTCCACTTCCTGCGACCCGTGCGCGGTCTGGAATTGATTCCCGAGGCCGGCACGCCACTGGCGCGCGATGGCGAGCAGCTCTGGCACACGCCCTATGCCGACACCGTGCTGGTCATGCCCTCGCTGCGCGGCGCGCGCCCTGGCCACACCATGGTGAGGCTGGGCCGCTATGAGGATTGACCCGGGCTTGAGCTACGCCCGGCCCGCCCCATCTGCCGCCGCATGAACCCTCATGACGACACTGCCGAGCAGCTGCGCACGCTGGAGCGCCAGCGCCTGCATGCCCTGGTGACGCAAGACCTGGCCCTGGCCGAGCGCCTGCATGCGCCCTGCTTCCAGCTGATCACGCCGGCCGGCGTGAGCCTGGACAAGGCCCAGTACCTGCAGCGCGTGGCCAGCGGTGCCCTGCGCTATCTGCGCTGGGAGCCCGAGGCCATCGCGGTGCGCCTGGCCCCGGGACCGGGCGCCCCCGGCATGGCCCTGCTGCGCTACCGCGCCACCCTGCAGTTTCCCGGCGAGGACGGCCAAGGCGGCACGCCCTTCCAGTGCTGGCATCTCGACAGCTACGAGCGGGCGCCCGATGGCGGCGGCCACAGCGACAGCTGGCAGCTGGTCTGGTCCCAGGCCACGCGCATCCTGCCGCCGGCCCGGGACTGAGGCCCTCGCCTCGGCGCTCAGCGCGCCTTCAGCAGCTCGGGCACCTTGAGCAGGATGAACTCGTTATCGTCCTGCACGCCCAGCTTGCGGCCGCTGGAGTAAGGCAGGTTGTTGTCATTGGCCACCACGATGTGCTCGGCGTCCACCACGTCCACGTTTTCGATGGTCACGAAGGGGAAGCTGAAGCGGCCCTGGCGGGTCGCGCCGTTGCGACCCAGCCCTTGCGGGTCGGCAATGTCCAGCAGGTCCACGTAGCCGATCTTGCGCACCAGGCCCTCGCCGTCCACCTCCTTGAGGCTGATCTTGTAGACGCGCTTGAAGCGGGCCGGCACGTTCTGGCAGTCGGGGCGGGCCGGGCCATTGCAGGCCTCGTCCACCGCGCCCTCGCCGTTGTCGCGCTCGATCACCAGGGCGGTGTCGGCGTCGATCATATTGAAGTCGCCGATATTGTTGCCCTTGAGCTCCAGCGGGTACTTCCAGCTGCGGCCGGTCCAGGCGCGCTGGGCCACATCAAACTCCAGCACGCGCAGCACTTCGCGGCCCTCGGCCGAGCTCTCCCACTTCTTCTCGCCCTCCAGCCACAGCGGGCCTTCCAGCAGGGGGTAGAGGAAGCGGCCGTCCGGGCTGGCGGCCATGCCTTCGAAGCCGCGCGAGCGGCGCACTGGCGTGCTCACCGGCGTGCCGGGCACGGCCGGGGTCGTCACCGTGTAGTGGTCGGGCGAACGCAGCAGCTTGCCGTCCAGCTGGGTCTCGTACAGGCCCAGCACCTTGCCCTGCAGATCGGTGCGGATCAGGTAGGGGCCCAGCTCGTCGCCGAACCAGAGCTCGTTGCCGATGGGCTGCATGGACTCGATGTCCAGATCGGCCCCGGTGAGGTAGCGCTTGGCCGTGCCCTCGTTGACGATCAGGAAGGGGATCTTGCGGTCGGGGTCGTGCAGGAACAGGGTCTGGCTGCGTTGCACGCTGCCCTTCTTCCAGTCGATGCGCAGCTTGTGGAACATCAGCATCGCATCCGCGCTATTGTTCTTGGCACCGAAACCGTTGTCGGTCAGCACCCAGAAGCTGCCATCCTTCATGTGCTTGATGCCGGAGAAGCCCTGCACCGGCTGGCCCTTGAAGGGCAGCTTGACGCCGGTCTCGCGCGGCGCGGTCTTGTCCGAGAGGAAGGACGTGCCCATGATGGACTCCAGCGCGTCCACGCGGCGGCCATCGGCGGCGGTGAACTTGCCGCTGGTCTGCAGAAAGGCCGGCGCATCCTTGGGCGCGGGCACGAAGCTGCGCGCGGGCAGCAGGGCATGGCCGGCCAGCTCGGCGGGCAGGGCCTGGGCTTGGGCTTGGGCCGCCAGCGGGCTCAGGGCCAGCAGGATGGCGGAGATCAGGGCGGATTTCTTTTTCATGACGAGGGCAGTGCTCGAGTGGTCCGAAGCGATCAGCCTAGGGCGCGCTCATGACGAGCGCGTGATAAGCCACCGATCCCGGCCCCGGCGGCCTGATCGGCCACCGTCGCTTGACACAGCTCAAGCCCGGCAGGCGCCGGCGGTGCGAACCTGGGGCGTCACGAATTTGTCATGCAAGGCCCACCATGAGCAGCAGCCCCAGCCCGCGCAAGCGCAGCAGCGCCACCCTCGCCTCCCCCGCAAGCGCCGGCCGCGCGCCGCGGCCGCGCCGTGTGCGCAGCGGCGACACCGCCGGCAGCAGCCAGCCCGAGCGCATTGCCCGCCACAGCGTGGCCGAGGCGGTGGAGAAGGCGCGGGCCCGCGAGCTGGAAGCCCTGCAGGACATCGTGAGCCAGCGCGGCCCGGCCAGCCTGGCCAGCTCGGTGCGCGAGATCGTGCGCGGCGCCTCGCCGGACGACGCGGCCGCGCTGCGTCGCGCCCTGCTGAAGGAGCTGGAAGCGCCGCCCGCTGCCCTGGGCGTTGACGCCGACGAGGAGCTGGCGCCCGACTGGCGCAAAGGCGGCTACCCCTACAAAAACCTGATGTCGCGCAAGGCCTACGAGAAGCAGAAGTACCGCCTGCAGGTGGAGCTGCTCAAGCTGCAGGCCTGGGTCAAGCAGACCGGGCAGAAGGTGGTGATCCTCTTCGAGGGCCGCGATGCGGCCGGCAAGGGCGGCACCATCAAGCGCTTCATGGAGCACCTGAACCCGCGCGGCGCGCGCGTGGTGGCGCTGGAGAAACCCAGCGAGGTGGAGCGCGGCCAGTGGTACTTCCAGCGCTATGTGCAGCACCTGCCCACGGCGGGCGAGATCGTGCTGTTCGACCGCAGCTGGTACAACCGCGCCGGCGTGGAGCGGGTGATGGGTTTCTGCAGCAACGACGAGTACACCGAGTTCATGCGCCAGGCCCCCGAGTTCGAACGCAATCTGGTGCGCGCGGGCATGCACGTGATCAAGTTCTGGTTCTCGGTCAGCCGCGAGGAGCAGCGCCGCCGCTTCAAGGAGCGCGAGGCGCATCCGCTCAAGCAGTGGAAGCTCTCGCCCATCGACAAGGCCTCGCTGGACAAATGGGGCGACTACACCAAGGCCAAGGAGGCGATGTTCTTCAACACCGACATCGCCGAAGCGCCCTGGACCGTGGTGAAGTCGGACTGCAAGAAGCGCGCGCGCCTCAATGCGCTGCGCCATGTGCTGCACCAGCTGCCCTATGCCAACAAGGACCTGGACAAGATCGGCCAGCTCGACCCCCTGCTGGTGGGCCGGGCCAGCGTGGTCTACGAGCGTGGCGAGGCCTTGAGCCCGCCGCTCGCCTAGCGGATCACTCGGCCGCCATGCAGAAGGCGTTGAGCTTGTTGCCGTCCAGGTCGCGGAAATAGGCAGCGTAGAAACCGCCGCCGCGCGGCCCCGGGGCGCCCTCGTCGGTGCCACCCAGGGCCAGCGCCTTGACGTGCAGGGCCTGAACGGTGGCGGGACTGTCGGCAGCCAGGGCGATCATCACGCCGTTGCCCACTGTGGCGGGCCGGCCGTCAAAGGGCAGCATCACGGCAAAGCCGGGGGAGTTCATGTCGCGACCCCAGGCGATGCCGCGCTCGAAGTCCATGGTGCGCTTGATACCCAGGGTCTCGAACAGGGCGTCGTAGAAAGCCGCGGCACGCGGCAGATCCCGCGTGCCCAGGGTGATGTAGCCAATCATGATGCGCGCCTCCAAAGCGTTGAAGAGGCGCCCATGATGACCGGGCCAGCGTCCGGAATCTGTCAGCAGCCGCTCAGCCGCGCTCGAACTTGAACACCGCCATGCTGGCCATCAGATTCGGGCGGGTGCGCACCATACGGCCGTCCTGGATGCCGAAGCTGTCCAGCACGCGCAGGCGGTTCTTGCGCGCCAGGATCTCGAAGTCGGCATGGGTGCCGACGCGGATATTGGGCGTGTCGTACCACTCATAAGGCAGGGTGCGCGTCACCGGCATGCGGCCCAGCAACACCTGCAGGCGGTTGGGCCAGTGCGCGAAGTTGGGGAAGCTGACGATGCCGATGCGGCCCACGCGCGCGGTCTCGCGCAGCATCTGCTCGGCATTGCGCAGATGCTGCAGGGTCTCCAGCTGCAGCACCACATCGAAGCTCTGGTCCTCGAAGATGGCCAGGCCCTCTTCCAGATTGAGCTGGATGGCGTTCACGCCGCGCTGCACGCATTGCAGCAGATTGGCGTCGTCCAGCTCCACGCCGTAGCCGGTGCAGCCCTTGTGCTTCTGCAGCCAGGCCAGCAGCTCGCCGGTGCCGCAGCCCAGGTCCAGCACGCGCGAGCCCGCCGGCACCAGGGCCGCGATATGTTCCATCACGCCATGCACGCTCATTGTCCGAACTCCCCGGCGATGCGATTGAAATAGGCGCGCAGCACCCCGTGGTAGCGCGGGTCCTCCAGCAAGAAGGCGTCGTGGCCATGCGGCGCGTCGATCTCGGCGTAGCTGACGTCCAGCTTGTTGTCCAGCAAGGCCTTGACGATCTCGCGCGAGCGCGCCGGCGAGAAGCGCCAGTCGGTGGTGAAGCTGGCCAGCAGGTATTTGCAGCGCGCCGGGGCAAAGGTGCGGCTCAGGTCGCCGCCATGCTCGCGGGCCGGGTCGAAGTAGTCCAGGGCGCGCGTGATCAGCAGATAGGTGTTGGCGTCGAAGTACTCGCTGAACTTGTCGCCCTGGTAGCGCAGATAGCTCTCGATCTGGAACTCGATGTCCTGCGTGCTGTAGCCCAGCTCGGCGGCACGCATCTGACGGCCGAACTTCTGCTCCATCACATCGTCGCTGAGGTAGGTGATGTGGCCGATCATGCGCGCCACGCGCAGGCCACGCTTGGGCACCACACCATGGGCGTAGAAGTGGCCGCCATGGAAATCGGGGTCGGTGATGATGGCGCGGCGCGCCACCTCGTTGAAGGCGATGTTCTGGGCCGAGAGGCTGGGCGCGGTGGCGATGGCGATGCAGTGCCCCATGCGCTCGGGGTAGCGCAGCGACCAGTCCAGCGCCTGCATGCCGCCCAGGGAGCCGCCCAGCACCGCGGCCAGGCGCTGGATGCCCAGATGGTCCAGCACACGGGCCTGGGCGTCCACCCAGTCATGCACCGTCACCACCGGGAAGTCGGCGCCGTAGACGCGGCCGGTCTCGGGGTTGAGGTGCATGGGCCCGGTGGAGCCGAAGCAGGAACCCAGATTGTTGATGCCGATGACGAAGAAGCGATCGGTGTCCAGGGGCTTGCCGGGGCCGACCAGGTTGTCCCACCAGCCCTCGCTCTTGTCCTGCCCGGCATAGGTGCCGGCCACATGGTGGCTGGCATTGAGCGCGTGGCAGACCAGCACCGCATTGCTCTTGTCGGCATTGAGCCGGCCATAGGTCTCGTAGACCAGTTCGTAGTCGCGGATCGACGCGCCGCTGCGCAGTGGCAGGGGCTGCTCGAAGCGCAGCCGCTGTGCCTCAACATGGCCCACAGAGCCCATGAACGCCTCCTGAAAAACAAAAACCGACGCCGCATAAACGGAACGCCGGTCGGAAGAGAGCGCTCCTCTTTAGCGGAATTTCTAGAGCGCCCGCAATTCGGAACAAATCGGCGCTATCGGCTGCTGAGTATATCGGCAGTCAGGTTCGCCTTCTGCAGGAATCGCGCATAGGCCCCGTTGCGGCGCAGGCGCTCCAGCGCGGCGCGCAGGGCCTGGGCATCGGCCTCCTCGAAGTCGGGCGAGCCCGCCAGCCAGACCTCCTGCTGGTCCAGCACCGGGCCGAGCTGGTAGTCGCGCCGGCGCCGGCCGCTGCTGGCTACCGCCCCCAGCAGCAGGGGCTGACTGCCAAAGGCAAAGTCGGCGCTGCCCTCGTCCAGACGCCGCAGCAGATGCTCGTAGCTGCCCTCCTCGCTGACCCGGCGGTACTGCAGCTCGCGCAGGCGCGCCGGGCTCACCGAGCCGCGCAGGGCCACCACGCGCAGCGCTTCGAAATCACCCTGGGCCTTGAGCGCCGGCCAGCGTGCGCTGCGGGCCAGCAGCACATAGGGCTGCACAAACAGGGGCAGCAGCCAGCGGTACTGGGCTTCGCGCTCGGCCGTGCGCGCCAGCGGCGCGATGGCCACGCGCGGTCCGCGCTGCGCCAGCAGGGCCGCGCGGGCAAAGGGGTAGTACTGGACCTGCAGCGTCATCCCCAGCTCGCGGCCCAGGGCCTGCAGCAGCTCGATCAGCAGGCCCGGCGCGTGGGCGCCCTTCTCCACCGTGAAGGGCGGGAACTCGGGACAGACCAGGCTAAAGGGCGCCACCGCGGGCGCGGACCGGCCCAGGGCGGGCAGACCGCCGAGCGCCAGGCCCAGCAGGCCTCGACGGCGCAGACCGGCCCCGCGGGGCGGGGCAGGCGGCGATGTGCGGGGCCGGCGCATGCTCGGGCTCTCAGCGATCAGGCTTCAGGGCGCGCTGCACAGGCAGTGCACCACGGCGGCAAAGGGCTTGCGGCCCTGGCCCAGCTCGGCCAGCCAGGCCAGCTCGCTGCCGGCCTGCAAGAGCAGGGGCGGCAGGCCCAGCTGCGCGCGCAGCGATTGCAGCAGGGGCGGCGCCAGCACATCGCCCAGGCCGTCCAGCACGCGCTCCAGGCGGCCGCGTTCGCGCTCCATATAGATCAGCGGCGGCAGGGCCTTGTCCTCCAGCTTGGCCAGCGCGGCCGCGGCCTGCAGCGCATCTCCGTAGCTGCCCAGCTGGTCCACCAGGCCGCGATCCAGGGCCTGGGCCCCGGTCCAGACGCGGCCCTGGGCCACCTTGTCGATCTCGGCGGGCTGCTTGCCGCGCGCGCCGGCGGCGCGGCCGACGAAGTCCTCGTAGATATGTTCGATGGCCGACTGCACCGAGGCGCGCATGCGCGGGTCCAGGGCGCGGCGCGGGTCATAGCCCCCACCGGCCAGCCAGGTGGTGGTGTAGCCAGCGGAGTTCACGCCCAGCTTGTCCATCAGCTTCTCGCCGGTGGGCAGCATGGCGAAGACCCCGATGGAGCCGGTCACGGTGGCCGGGTCGGCGATCACCCGGTCGGCCGCCATGGAGATCCAGTAGCCGCCCGAGGCCGCCACATCGCCCATGGACACCACCACCGGCTTGCCGGCCTTGCGCGTGAGCTCCAGCTCGCGCCGCACCCGCTCCGAGGCAAAAGCGCTGCCGCCGGGCGAGTTGACGCGCAGCACCAGGGCCTTGACGCGCTCGTTCTCGCGCGCCTTGCGGATCAGCTCGGCCGTGGAGTCGCCGCCCACCTTACCGGCGTCGGCCGAGCCGTCCACGATCTCGCCCTCGGCCACCACCACGCCCAGGGCCGGGCCCGTCTCGCGTGACGCCGGCAGCTGGGCCAGGTAGGCGCCCAGGCTGATCTGGCGGAAGCTCTTGCTCTGCTCGGCGCGCGCGCCCTTCTCGATCAGCAGCTCGCGCAGCTCGTCGCGGGTCTTGAGCGCATCGACCAGGCCCTCCTTGAGGGCCAGCTCGGCGGTGTTGCCTTTCACCGCGGCCAGGCGCTGGGGCAGCTGCTCGATGGCCTGGGCGATGGCGCCGCGCTTGAGCTTGCGCGCCTCTTCCAGCGCGCCGGTGTAGCGCTGCCAGAGATCGTCGTAGAGGTAGGCATCGGATTCCAGCGTGGCCGGCGAGGGCTGCTGTGCGAAGTAGGGCTCGCCAAAGTTCTTGTAGGTGCCCACGCGGATCACATTGGCCTGCACGCCCAGGCGGTCCAGCGCGTCCTTGTAGTAGCTGCGGTAGCGCCCGAAGCCCTCGATCAGCACCAGGCCCATGGGGTGGAGCAGCACCTGGTCGGCCTGGGCGGCCAGCAGATAGCCGCGCTGATCGAAGCCGTCGCCATAGGCGATCACCGGCTTCTTGCCCTCGCTGTCTTTCTTGAAGCGCTGCAGGGCCGCCGCCACCTCGCGCAGCTGGGCCTGGCCGCCGCCGGCAAACTCGCCCAGATCCAGCAGCAGGGTGCTGATCTTGGGGTCCTGGGCCGCGGCCTCCAGCACACGCAGCACATCGCGCAGCTGGGTCTGGGCCTCGGGGCGGTTGCCGCGCAGCTGGGCCACGGCCTGCTCGCGCGCCGAGCCGGCATACTGCTCGACCAGCCGGCCCTGCAGATTCAGCACCAGGGTGCTCTTCTCGGGCAGGGGCTTGGGCCCGCGGTTGAGCCAGGCCAGCAGCAGGCCCAGCAGCAGCACCAGCAAGAGCAGATTGAGCAGGGCGCGCCGGGTGGCGTCCAGCACCCGCCAGCCGCCCGCAAGGAAACGCCCCACCGGGCGCAAGACTGCCATGACGGCCATGAACCGCTCCTCCTGAATATCTGCCAGCCATGATAGTGGCCCCGGGCGCGCAAAGCCGGGCGCCGGCGGGGGGATGCGGCGGTGCTCTAAGCTTGGCGACCATGTCTGAGCCCTCCTCTCCCTCCCGCCTGCGCCGGGGCCTGCGCCTGGCCGCGGCCGCCCTGCTGGGCCTGGCCCTGCTGGCCGGCTGCGCCAGCCTGGATCAGAAACAGCGCCAGTGGATCTTCCAGCCCAGCGACCGCAGCTGGAGTGGGGGTCTGGCCGCCGCCCAGGGCATGGACGATGTGTGGATCGAGTTCCGCTCCGCCCTGAGCGAGCGCGAGGTGCGGCTGCACGGCCTGTGGCTGCCCGCCGAGCGGGCCGATGCGCCGGTGCTGCTCTATCTGCATGGCGCGCGCTGGGATGTGCGCGGCAGCGCCAACCGCATGCGTCGCATGCAGGAGCTGGGCTTCTCGGTGCTGGGCATCGACTACCGCGGCTTCGGCAAGAGCGGCTACGGCGAAGAACTGCCCTCCGAGGCCATGGCCTATGAAGACGCCCGCGCCGCCTGGGACTGGCTGGCGCGCCAGCACCCGAACCGCCCACGCTATATCTTCGGCCACTCCCTGGGTGGCGCCATCGCCACCGAGCTGGCCCAGCAGGTGCAGCAGCAGGCCGCGGGCCTGATCGTGGAGGGCAGCTTCACCTCCATCGCCGATGTGGTGGGCAGCTACCGCTGGGGCTGGCTGCCCCTGGGCCCGCTGATCACGCAACGCTTCGAATCGGCCGAGCGCATCGCCCGGGTGCAGATGCCGGTGCTGATCGTGCACGGCAGCGCCGACAGCGTGATCAAGCCCGAGCTGGGCCGCGCCCTCTTCGAGCGCGCGCCCGAGCCCAAGCGCTTCGTGCTGGTGGAGGGCGGCTCGCACCACAACACCAATGCCATCGGCCAGGGCCAGTACCGCCAGGCGCTGGCCGAGCTGTTCGGCCTGGGCCGCGCGGGGCGGCCCTGAGGGCTCAGCGCCAGCTCAGCTGCTGCAGCAGCGGGCTGACGCGGTAGCGCTCGCTGCGGTAGGCGGCGAAGAGGCCGTCCAGCAGCTCGACCACGGCGGGCGCGCCCAGCTGGGCCAGCCACTCGAAGGGACCGGCCGGGTAGTTCACACCCAGCTTCATCGCGGTGTCGGCGCCGGCCTCGTCGCAGACGCCCTGCCACACGGCATCGGCGCCCTCGTTCACCAGCATGGCGATGGTGCGCGCCACGGCCAGGCCCGGCACATCGCGCAGCACCAGGGGCTCCCAGCCCAGATGGCGCAGCAGGTCTTCGGCCTCGGCGCGCTGCGCGGCGCTGACCTGGGGCGCATAGGCCAGGGCCAGGGCGTCGCAGCGCTCGGGGGCCAGCACCCAGTCGATCACGGCCAGGGCCGGATGGCGGCGCTCATGCGCCAGCTGGGCCGCGCTGCGGCCGCTGCTCAGGTGCAGCTGCAGCTCGCCCAGCTGCAGGCCGCACCAGTCGGCCGACTCGCCGCGGGCGAAGGCAATGCCCTTGTGCGTGAGCCAGCCGGCCAGCACATCGACCAGGCCGCCGCGGCCGCAGAGCGTGGGCTGGGGCGCAGGGCCCGTGGGCGCGGCCACAGGTGCGGCGGCGGCCGGCAGGCCTTCGTAGAAGCCCTTGCCCACCTTGCGGCCCAGGCGCCCGCCGTCCACCAGGGCGCGCTGCACCAGGGAGGGCGTGTAGCGCTTGTCGCCGAAGTTGGCCTCGAACACCGACTGGGTGACCAGGAAATTGGTGTCGTGGCCGATCAGGTCCATCAGCTCGCAAGGCCCCATGCGAAAGCCCGCGCCGCGCAGGGCGCGGTCCGCTTGAGCCGGCGTGCCGGCCTGCTCCAGCAGCAGGGCCAGGGTCTCGGCGTAGTAGGGCCGGGCAATGCGGTTGACGATGAAGCCGGGCGTGCTCTTGGCATGCACGGGCGTCTTGCCCCAGCGGCGGGCCAGATCAAAGATGGCCTGGGCCACCGAGGGCGCGGTCTCGGCGCCCGAGACCACCTCCACCAGCTTCATCAGCGGCACGGGGTTGAAGAAATGCATGCCCACCAGGCGGCCGGGATCGGCCATGCCATTGGCCAGGGCGGTGATGCTGATGGACGAGGTGTTGGAGGCGATGATGGCGCCCGGCGGCAGCAGGGCATCGAGCTCGCGCAGCAGGGCCTGCTTGGGCTCCAGCTTCTCCACGATCACCTCCACCACCAGGGCGGTCTCGCGCAGCTCGGCGGTGGCGCTGGCGGGGCGGATGCGCGCCATCACCACCTCGCGCTCCTCGGCCGCCATGCGGCCCTTGGCCACCAGGCCGTCCAGGCCCTTGGCGATCTGCGCAATGGCGGCGGCGGCCGCGCCCTCGCGCACATCCAGCAGCCACACCGGGTGACCGGCCTGGGCCGCCACCTGGGCAATGCCGGCACCCATGACGCCGGCCCCGATCACGCCCACGGCGGCCTCGGCCGCGGGCTGCTTCGCAACAATCCAATCGCTCATCGTCCTCGTCCTCAATCCTTGTCCTCAATCCTTGTTGGGCACCCAGGCGGCGGGCCGCTTGGCCAGGAAGGCGGCAAAGCCCTCGCGCGCCTCATCGCCCATGCGCACGCGGGCAATGGTCTGAGCCGTCAGCTCGCGCACCGCGGGCGTGATGGGGCCCACTTCCAGCTGAGCAAACAGGGCCTTGATCTCGCCCAGGGCACCGGGGCCGTTGAGCAGCAGCTCGGCGATCCAGCGCTCCAGGGCGGCGTCGATGTCCTCCACCACCTCCTGCACCAGGCCCAGGGCCAGGGCTTCAGACGCCGGAATGCGGCTGGCGGTGAGGGCCAGGCGGCGCGCCTGGCGCGGGCCTACGGCATTGATCACATAAGGGCCGATCACGGCAGGCAGGATGCCGAAGCGCGCCTCGCTGACGGCGAATTTGGCGTCCGGCGTGGCCAGGGCGATGTCGCAGGCGGCGGCCAGACCCACGCCGCCCCCCAGGGCCAGGCCCTGCACGCGCGCCAGGGTGGGCTTGGGGCATTCGGCAATGCGCTGCAGCATGGCGGCAAAGCGGCGCGCATCCTCCAGATTGGCGGCCTGCGTGGCCTCGGCGGCGCGCTTCATCCACTGCAGATCGGCGCCGGCGCTGAAGGCCTTGCCGCTGCCGGCCAGCACGATCAGGCGCACCGCCGGATCGGCACTGAGCTGCTCGAAGGCCTGGCCCAGCTCGGCAATCATGGCCTCGTTGAAGGCGTTGAACACCTCGGGCCGGTTCATGGTGACACGCGCCACACCGCGCGCATCGGTCTCAATCGTTACTGTCTCCACGCTGAAACTCCTGGTAATCCGGTGAGTATCGCAGCGCGGCCGGCAGGGGCTGGAGGCTGGGGTCGCTCAGCGCCCGAACAAGCCCTTGACCATGCTGCCCAGGCCCTTGACCACGCCCGAGACGCTCACGCCCAGGCTTTCCGCCAGGCCCGAGGCCACGCGGGTGGCCAGGTTCTCGTTGAGGGAGAAGGCAGGATCATCCAGGCGCCCGTCCAGCGTGAAGCGCAGGACCAGCTGGCCCTCGCGGCTCAGGGCCGAAAGCACGGCCTGGCGTGGCAGGCCGGCGAAGGTGCTGAGGGCGCCGCCCTCGCTGGCCAGCTCCAGCTGGCGCAGGGTCAGGGTGCCGGGCGCGCGCAGATGCCGGGCCTTGACCTCGGCGCGCAGATCCAGGTCCAGGCTGCCGCGGCGCACGCTGGTTTCCGAGACCTTGAGCAGATAGGGCTGCAGAGTCACCAGGTCCACCTCACTGAAGCGCGCCTGCAGGCGCGCATCCTGGGTGGCCGGCGTGAGCTCGCCCGTGAGGCTGAGCCGACCGTCGGGCTGGCGCGGCGAGGCGCTCTTGAAGCGCCCCTTCAGGCTGATGGCCACCGGGCTGTCCAGGGCCGGCAGCCGCAGAGGCCCCACCTCGGCCTGCAGGGCCTCCACCCGCAGGGCGTGGGGCGGGCCGGCACGGCGCAGCGAAGCGTCGAAGAAGGCGAGCTGGCTGTCCTGCAGCTGGATGCGGTCGATCTGCAAGCGCCAGTCGGGGGTCGCCGCGCCCTCGGCGCCGCGCGCGGGCGTCTCCAGCAGGCCGGGCAGCAGGCGCAGCCGGCCCTCGCGCGTGCGCAGCAGTGAAAGGTAGGCCCCCTCCACCTCGATGCGGGCAATGCGCCAGTCGCCGCGCCAGACGCTGCGCAGCTCGGGCTCCACGCGCACGCGGCGGGCGCGCAGCTCGTCCTCCGCCGGCCAGCCGGCCTCGGCGCGCAGGCGCAGATCCCGCAGTTCCACGCCGCGCCAGTCGGCCTGCAAAGCTCCCACGCTGGCGCGCGGCCCCAGGGCGCTCTCGATCTCGCGCTGCAGATGGCCCACGGCCAGGCGCAGGCCGGCCAGCATCAACATAGCCAGCAAGGCAAGACTCAGCAGAGCGATCAGGGCAAGGCGGCGAAAGCGGCTGAAGCGGGCAGGCACGGCAGAAAAACTCAAGCGGGGAACTGGGCGCGCATCCTACCCAAGGCGCTGCCCGCCAGCGCCGCGGCCGGGCCGGCACAATGCCGCCATGCATGCCCAGCCCGCCCCCAGCGCCCCCTTTCTGCAGGCCTTTGAGCACGAGGGCCAGCCGCTCGAGATCGAAGCCCAGTGGCTGAACGCCGAGGCCGGGGCGGACCGCCCCCTGATCGTCTTCCTGCATGAGGGCCTGGGCTCGCTGAGCCAGTGGCGCGATTTTCCACGGCAACTCTGCCAGGCCACGCGCTGCCGCGGCCTGCTGTTCTCGCGCCCCGGCTATGGCCGCAGCACGCCGCGGCGCGCCCCCTGGCCGCAGGACTATCTGCAACGCCAGGCCCGCGGCCTGCTGCCCGCCTGCTTCGCGGCCCTGGGCCTGCGCGAAGACGAACAGCTGCTGCTCTTCGGCCACAGCGACGGGGCCAGCCTGGCCCTGCTCTTTGCCAGCTACTACCCCGCACGCGCGCTGGGCGTGGTGGCCATGGCCCCGCATCTGTTCGTGGAGCCGGTCACCAGCGCGGGCCTGCGCGCCGCCAAGCAGGCCTTCGAGCGCGAGGGCAGCCCGCTGCGCGCGGCCCTGAGCCGCCACCATGCCGATGTGGACTCGGCCTTCTACGGCTGGAACGATGCCTGGCTGCGCCCGGGCTTCGAGCAGTGGAATATCGAAGGCGAGCTGGGCGGCCTGGCCTGCCCGGTGCTGGCCTTGCAGGGCGAGGGCGACGAATACGGCACGCTGGCGCAGATCCGCGCCGTGGGCCGTCTGCATGCCGACACCCGGGTCTGCGCCCTGAGCGACTGCGGCCACACGCCGCAGCGCGACCAGCCCGAGGCCGTGATCCGCGAGACCCAGGCCCTGCTGGCGCGCTGCGGCGTCTGAGGCCCGCGCCTCGCGCTCCAAGACAAAGGAGACCCGAGGGTCCCCTTGTGTCGTGCCGGGCTTACTGGGCTTACTGGGCCTCGAGCGCCTGCTGGGCCTGGCGCTTGGCGCGAGCGCGGATGTTCAGCGCTTCCACCGCCAGGGAGAAGGCCATGGCCGCATAGATATAGCCCTTGGGCACATGGGCGTCAAAGGCTTCGGCCGTCAGGGCCATGCCCACCATCACCAGGAAGGCCAGGGCCAGCACCTTGACCGAGGGATGACGGTCCACAAAGTCGCCGATGGGCTTGGCCGCCACCAGCATCACCAGCACGGCCACGATCACGGCAGCCACCATCACGCCGATCTGGTCCACCATGCCCACCGCGGTGATCACCGAGTCCAGCGAGAACACGATATCGATCACAGCGATCTGGCCGATGATGCCCCAGAAAAGGCGGTTGCCCGCGGCCTTGAGGGCCTGCTCATCGGTGGCGGGCGGGCCGTCCTGCTCGCGAGCCTCGACCTCCACGAAGATTTCGTGCGAGGCCTTGTAGAGCAGGAAGAGACCGCCGAAGAGCAGCACCAGATCACGGCCGCTGATCTCCTGACCCACCACGGTGAACAGGGTCTCGGTCAGGCCCATCACCCAGCTCAGCGAGAACAGCAGGGCCAGGCGCGAGAGCATCGCGAAGCTCAGGCCCAGGCGACGCGCCTTGTCGCGCAGATGCGCGGGCAGGCGTCCCACCAGGATGGAGATGAAGATGATGTTGTCCACGCCCAGGACGATTTCCAGGGCGGTCAGCATCGCGAACGCGATCCAGATATTGGGGTCGAGCAGGAATTCCACGGTGTGAGGACGCGCGCCTGACGGCGTCATAAGAATGCGAAAGGCGCACGATAGCGCGCGAGCCCTCCCGTGGTAAATGCGAATTTAAAGCCGCAAAGCTTCGATAAATTCGATGCTTCAGGGCTTGGCCGTGGGCCGGCCGGCGGCCGTCGGGTAGGCCTGCATCACACGCACCGGGTCCTGGCTGTCCAGATAGGCGGCGTACTGCGCCTCGGCGCAGGGCAGGGTCTGGCCGGCCTGCTGCTCGCCGCGGAACTGGCCCTTGTAGTAGATGAAGCGGTGCTCGTTGGCGGCGCTCTTGGCCTCGGCCGCCGGCTGGAACTTGGCGGCGCACTCGGCGCGCAGGCTCTCGGGACTGACGGACTGGGCCGCGGCGGCGCCGGCCAGCAGGGACAGGGTCAGGGCGAACAGGGCGTGCTTCTTCTGCATGGTGTCTGAGCTCTCTATGCGTTGACGAACCGGCTCCAAGGACCGCTCGCGGCAGCCCTCCCTCGGCCAGTGCTGCGCAGCTTAGCCTCGGCCTCACGCCATCACCACCACGCGACTGGGGGTCGGGTGGACCCTCTTGCGCTACCCTGGAGGCCTGGCCCACAAGATCATCATGGAATCCCGCCACCGCCCCACCTTCGCAGCCAGGCGCCAGGTCTTGCGTCTGGCCGCTACCGGGCTGGGCGGCCTGGGTCTGCCAGCGCTGGCCCAGGGGCCGGCCCCGCTGCTGGTGCGCCACTCCATGGCCCAGCAGCAGAGCGCCTCGGAGATCACCTACGAGCTGGCCGTGCTGCAGCTGCTGCTGGACAAGACCGTGTCCAGCCACGGGCCCTACCGGCTGGAGGGCTCGGTGCCCATGTCGCAGAACCGCGCCTTTCTGCAGCTGGCCGCGGGCGAGGTGGACCTGATCAGCTCCATGACCTCGCGCGAGCGCGAGACCCAGGGCCTGCCGGTGCGCGTCTGTCTGTACCGCGGCCTGCTGGGCGTGCGCCTGCCCCTGGTGCTGCAGAGCCGCCTCGCCGAGATCGACGCTATGGGCGCCGCGCGTGCGCCGCGCGAGCTGCACAACGGCCAGGTGGCCGACTGGCCCGACACCGCCGTGCTCACCCACAACGGCTGGCTGGTGGAGCGTCTGCCGCGTCTGGGCCAGTTCGCCGAGCTGCTCAGGCGCCGCCGCCTGGACCTGGTGAGCCTGGGCGCGCTGGAGGCCTATCCGATTGCCGAGACCCGCCCGAATGTGGCGGTGGGCGAGCGCTGGGCCATCGCCTACCCCTCGGCCTTCTACTTCTTCGTCGGCCATGCCCGCCCCGAGCTGGCCGAGCGCCTGCGCGCGGGCTGGGACAAGGCCCTGAGCGACGGCAGCTTCGAGGCCCTGTTCGAACAGCGCCTGGGGGCCCAGCTGCGCCGCGCACGTCTGGAGCAGCGCCAGTGGTGGCTGCTGGAGAACCCCGATCTGCCCGCGGCCACGCCGCTGGGTGAGGCACGGCTGTGGCACCCACTGGTGCGCACGCGCCTGCTGGGCGAGAGCCGCGGCCGCTAGCTGACAGGCCGATGGCCAACCATCAAAAAGGCCGGCCGCCTCCTTGCGGAGACGCCGGCCTGGCGCGGAGCAAGCGCGAGGCTTGCGAGCCGATGATTACTTCTTGGCCTTGGCCTTCTTGGCGGGCGGCTTGGCAGCAGCCTTGGGGGCAGCCTTGCCGGCCTTCTCGGCCTTGCGAGCGGCAGCCTTGGGGTCCACAGCGGCCTTGAAGCCGGCGCCCGGGGTGAACTTCGGCAGCTTGGCGGCGGCGATCTTGATCTTTTCGCCGGTGCTGGGGTTCACGCCGGTACGGGCGGCGCGGGCGTGCTGCTTGAAGGAGCCAAAGCCGGGGATGGAGACCGTGCCGCCCTTCTTGACGGTGGTGACCACGGCGTCCAGCAGGGTTTCGATGATGCGGCCAGCCTCGGCCTTCGTCAGCTCATGCTTGCCAGCCAGGTGCTCGATCAGTTCGGTTTTGTTCATTCCTGAGTCTCAGTTCAAAGTAGCGCCCGACGATCTCGGGCGGCCGCCATTCTCGCCCAAAAAGGCGCACAGTCCCGATGGCGACGAGGGAAAACGATGATCGTTGCCGCAGGCAGCGATCAGAGTTTCGGTAAAACGATGAGCGCTGCCGCAGGCAGCGGTCGAAGTTTCGGCAAGCCAGGGCTCGCAGGCTTGGCTGATCAGGCGCAGCGGGCCCGCAAGCTGCGTGAGCTCAGGGCGATGCGTCCGGCTCGGCCGGCCGCACGCTGAGCGCCTGGCCCGGGCGCAGCCAGCCGCCGCGCAGCACCCGCGCCGTCACGCCGCCGTGGCCGCGCAGCACGTTGTAGGCGCCAGGCCCCAGCACCGCCTCCATGTGCGAGCAGGGCTCGCAGGGGCCGCTGATCTCCAGTTCCACCGTCTCCCCCACGCACAGGCGCAGCGGACAGTCGCGGAACAGGCTGCGCGCGGCCAGCAGGTTCAGACCTGACACCAGCAGATTGCGCCGCAGCAGGGCCGCATCCAGGGTCTCCCGGCCCAGCAGGGCCGCCATCACCGGCAGGTGCTCGGCCTGGATCAGGGTGATCTGGCGCTTGCCACCCTGACTGCGGTAATGGTCACCCTCCAAGCCCCGCCCGCTCAGGGCCTGAGCCTGCTCAACGCGCTGCACCGGCGCGCCGCGCCGCGGACGCAGATAAACGGCTTCGAGCCGCCCCGGCCGGGGGAATTGCAGGCTGAGTTCACGCAGGTCAGTCACGCTCATGCACGCATGATGCCGCGCGCTGGCCGACCGGCGCTGTGCCAGGGGCATGAGGGGCATGAGGGGCATGAGGGGCACATCATCAGCACCCGCGAAATGCGCGACGCAGAAAACGAAAAGGCCAGCACTTGCGTGCTGGCCTTCGTATTTGGTGCCCAGGAGAGGACTCGAACCTCCACGGAGTTACCCGCTAGTACCTGAAACTAGTGCGTCTACCAATTCCGCCACCTGGGCTTTCAGGATTTGTCTTCGCTTCCGTCTTGCGTCATCAGCGAAGAGGCCGAACTATAGCACGCATTTTTTGGGCTGCGCAATCTTTTTCATTCGGCGGGTCCAAATCGCGTGAGGCCCAGGGTCTGTTTGGGGTTGAGCAAGACCTGGATCTCGCCCGCCAGACGCAGGCTCACCGGATCGCTCAGCTGCCAGTAGGCCTGCTGGATCTGCGGGCCCACGCCATGCTCGGCGCTGAAGCTGCCGCCCAGGCGCAGCACGATGTCATTGATGCCGGCGCGCAGGCGCGCCATGGCCTCGGCGTCCAGCGGCGGCGCCTCATGCGGCCAGGCCAGGTTGAAGTGCAGGCCGCCGTCGCCCAGATGGCCGAAGTCCGCCAGGCGTGCCGGCGGGAAATGCTGGGCCAGCCAGGCCGCGCCCTCGGCGCGAAAGCGCATGAAGTGGCGGCGCGGCAGCGAGATGTCGAAGCCGATCACCTTGCCCCAGTCACGCAGGCCCTCGCTGATGCTGTGGCGCAGGGCCCAGATCTCCTCGTCGGCGCCGATCACGGCATCGACCACGCGGCCGCTCTCGAACTCGCGCTCCAGGACCTCCTGCAGCAGCGCATTCAGGTCCAGACGCGCGGCCGGCAGCTCGCCGGCCAGTTCGATCAGCAGGGCGTACTCGGGCAGCTGGCCGTCGAAGAGCTTTCCTGCATCGCCCAGATGCTCCAGCGCCGCCTGCAGCGCGGGCTTGGAGATGCCCTCGAAGGCGCTCACCAGGCCGGCCAGCTCGCTGGCCATCAAGGCCTGGTAGAGCGGCAGCACGGCCTCCACATCGGCCGGCGCCACCAGGGCCGCGGCACGCTGGCGCGGCAGCGGGTGCAGCTTGAGCGTGGCCTCGGTGATCAGGCCCAGCGAGCCCGCGCTGCCCACAAAGAGCTGCTGCAGGGCCAGGCCGGTGTTGTCCTTCTGCAGGCCGCGGCCGGCCCTCAAGACCTGGCCCTGGGGCAGGACGACGGTGAGGCCCAGGGTGTTGGCCCGCACATCGCCATAGCGCAGCATGCGGGTGCCGCCGGTGTTGTGGGCCAGCATGCCGCCCACGCTGGGATCGGCGCTCAGGTCGATGGGGAAGAACAGGCCTTCGGGCTCCAGCCTTTCATTGATCTCGCTGAGCTTGTAGCCGGCGGAGACGCGCAGCGTGCGGTCCAGCGGGTCGAAATCGAAGTGCTCGCGCAGCCGGTCGGTGGCCAGCAGCACATGGCGGCCGGCATCGATGGGCGTGGCGGCGCGCACCAGGCCGGTGTGTGCGCCCTGGGGCACCAGGGTCAGGTCATGCGCGGCGGCCAGGGCCACCAGCTCGGCCACCTGGGTCGCGGTGGCCGGACGCAGCAGGGCCGCGGCCTGGCCCGGCGCATAACGCGCCGGCTCCAGATAGCGCGGCTCGATAGCCGCGCCCGCCAGCGCGAACTCCGGCCCGACGATGGCACGGGCCGCCTCGAGAAAGGCCGGGCTCATCTCAGCAGGCCTCGGCCGGGGCGGCGCCGGCCGTCATCTTGAAGATGCCGGTGGCATTGCCCGCGTCGAAGCGCAGGTCCAGGCCCTGCTCGTCGCGCTCGCGCTGGATGAACTCGTGGAAGCTGCCCGGCACACTGCGGCTGACCAGCTGGCCCTCATGCAGGAACTGGCGCTGCACCGTCGCCGCGCGGAAGGCGGTCTGGCGCACACGGCCGCTCTTGGAGGTCTCGATGGTGTCCTTGATCGGGCGGTCCAGGGCGCGCTGCAGATCGGCCACGGCTTCGATATTGGCGACACGGTCGGTGGCGTGGTTGAAGGCATTGCCCTCGGTGGCGATCCAGGCCATCTCGGCCGACTCGGCCAGCAGGCGCTCGTAGTCGGCCAGCTCGAAGACGCCGTGCTGGCGCTCGAAGCAGGCGCGCAGGCGCGGCAGCAGGCGCAAGGCCTCGCCCCAGGGCAGCTGCTTGTCGCGCGCCAGACGCTCCAGCGCGGCCAGATCCTCGGGCCCCAGCGGGTCGCGCGAGGCGCCGATCACACGGCTCACCGCGGCCTGGAACTCACCGCTGAACTGCTCGGGGTGCAGCTCGGAGACGAAGAACTGGGCGATGTCCTCCGGGAAGTCCTGGTGGCGCCAGCTGCGGCCCGTCATCTTGAGCCGGGTCAGCGGATAGGTCTCGGCATGGGCAAAGCCCAGGGGGCGCAGCACGCGGGTGATGGCGGCCTCGCCGGGCGGCAGGGCGCCGCTGGGCCAGGCTACGGTGCGCAGAGCGCCGTGGTCAAAGACCAGGCGCTGGCCGGCGCGCTGGCAGTCGGCCACATAGGCCGCGCCGGCCGGCACGCGCTGGGTCACGTCCACGAACAGGGCCATGTTCAGGGCCTGGGCCAGCTCGGCGCGCGTCACGCGCTCGCCCACCGGCTGCAGCAGGGCCGGCAGCAGCTGCAGCTGCGCAAAGGCGGTCTGGGCCTCGGCCTCGCCGAGCAGGGAAGACAGGAGACGGAAGAGGCCCGTCTCCAGGGGATTCGTCGTCATCTCAGGAACTCCAGATGGAAGAACGCCCCGCAGGGGCGGGGCGTGTCAAGGATAGAAGCAATCAGACGTCGAACTTGACGCCCTGTGCGAGCGGCAGCTCGCGCGAGTAGTTCACCGTGTTGGTGCTGCGGCGCATATAGGCCTTCCAGGCATCGGAGCCGGACTCGCGGCCGCCGCCGGTTTCCTTCTCGCCGCCGAAGGCGCCACCGATCTCGGCGCCCGAGGTGCCGATGTTCACATTGGCGATGCCGCAGTCCGAGCCGCTGGCCGAGACGAAGAGCTCGGCCTCGCGGATGTCATTGGTGAAGATGGCCGAGGACAGGCCTTGCGGCACCTCGTTCTGCAGCGCAATGGCTTCGTCCAGGCTCTTGTACTTCAGCGTGTACAGGATGGGCGCGAAGGTCTCGTGCTTGACGATCTCGGTCTGGGCCGGCATGCGCACCAGGGCCGGCACGGCGTACCAGGCCTCGGGATACTGCTCGGCCAGGGCACGGCCACCGCCGCTCACCTCGCCGCCCTGCTCGCGCGCGGCGGCCAGGGCCTTCTGCATCGCATCGAAAGCGCCCTGGTCGATCAGCGGGCCGATCAGATTGCCGGCCTCGATGGGCGAGCCGATCTTGAGCTGGGCGCGGGCGCGGTCCAGGCGGGCCACCAGCTCGTCATGGATGCTCTCGTGGGCGATCAGGCGGCGCGTGGTGGTGCAGCGCTGGCCGGCCGTGCCATAGGCGCCGAAGAGGATGCCGCGCACGGCCAGGTCCAGGTCGGCGCTGGGCGTGACGATGATGGCGTTGTTGCCGCCCAGCTCCAGCAGGCAGCGGCCGAAGCGCGCCGCGACGCGCGGGCCCACGGCGCGGCCCATGCGGGTGGAGCCGGTGGCCGAGACCAGGGCCACGCGGGCATCGTCCACCAGGGCCTCGCCCACGGCGGCGCCGCCGATCAGCAGCTGGGACAGGTGGTCAGGCGCGGCATGGCCGGCCGCCTGGTAGCGGGCCAGGGCCTTGTCGAACAGGGCCTGGGTGGCCAGGGCGGTGAGCGGGGTCTTCTCGCTGGGCTTCCAGACGCAGGGATCGCCGCAGACCAGGGCCAGGGCCGAGTTCCAGGCCCAGACCGCCACCGGGAAGTTGAAGGCCGAGATGATGCCCACCACGCCCAGGGGCAGGTATTGCTCCATCATGCGGTGGCCGGGGCGCTCGCTGGCGATGGTCAGGCCATGCAGCTGGCGCGAGAGGCCGACGGCGAAGTCGCAGATGTCGATCATCTCCTGCACCTCGCCCTCGCCTTCGCTGGTGACCTTGCCGGCCTCCAGCGAGACCAGGCGGGCCAGGTCCATCTTGTGGGCGCGCAGCTCCTCGCCAAACAGGCGCACCAGCTCACCGCGCTTGGGCGCGGGCACGGTGCGCCATTGCAGGAAGGCAGCCTGGGCGCGGGCGATGGCCGCGCTCATGTCGGCAGCGCTGGCCTCGGGCACGGCACCGATCAGGGCGCCGTCGATGGGGCTGCGCACGATCAGGCTGCCGCCGGTGTAGGCGCTGCTCGGAACGCCCAGGGCGCTCAGGAGGTCTTGGGTTTGCTTGCTCATGGATTGATTTTCCTTCAGCCGATGCTCTCGACCTGGCGCGACTGCTGATAGGCCTTGCCGAAGCGGTTGGCCAGGAACTCGGGCAGCTGCACCTCTTCCTGGCGGATGAAGCCCTGCTGGGGCAGCTTGCCCTCGCGGAACAGGTCCACGGCGGCGCAGATACCGGCGGCGGTGGTGATCTGGATGGCGGAGAGCGGCGACTTGGCATCGCGCTCGGCGAAGATCTTGCGGGCGAACACCTCCTGCAGCAGGGTGCCGTTCTTCATGCCCGAGACGGTGACGAAGACCAGCACCACGTCTTGCATGGTGGCGGGCATGCTCTTGCGCATGATGTCCTTGAGCTTCTCCTGGTCGGCGGCCAGACCCAGGTCTTCCAGCAGGAACTTCATCAGATCGCGGTGGCCGGGGTAGCGCACGGTCTTGTAGTCCAGGTTCTTGACCTTGCCGGACCAGGTTTCGCACAGGGTGCCCAGGCCGCCCGAGGTGTTGAAGGCTTCGTACTCCACGCCGTCCAGCGAGAAATGCTCCAGGCCTTCCAGCGGCAGGGCCGAGATGAACTCGCCGCCATGGATGGCCTCGCAGGGATGGCAGTACTCGTTGATCAGGCCGTCCACCGACCAGGTCAGGTTGTACTTGAGCTTGTTGGTGGGGAAGGCCGGCAGCGCGCCCACGCGCATCTGCACATCACGCACCTCGTCGAACTGCTTGGCCAGGTGGTGGGCCACGATGCCGATGAAGCCCGGCGCCAGGCCGCACTGCGGCATGAAGGCGGTCTTGCTGCCCTGGGCCAGTTCCTTGATGGCCTTGGTGGCGGCCACGTCCTCGGTCAGGTCGAAGTAGTGGCAGCCGCATTCGCGCGCCAGGGTGGCGGCGGTGATGGCCAGGTGGTAGGGCAGCGCATTGACCACCGCGTCCTTGCCGCGCAGCTGGGCGGCCAGGGCGCCGTGGTGGGCGGTGTCCACCTCGGCGGTGGCAATGCCCTCCGCGGCCAGCACCTCCAGGTACTTGGCGTTCTTGTCGATCACGGTGACCTGGTAGTCGCCGGTGGCGTGCAGCAGGCGGGCGATGGTCTGGCCGATATGGCCGGCGCCGAGCAGGGCGATCTTCATGGGGTCTCCTCCAAAACAAAAGACAAGGGGCTGGAATGCGCCGCAGTCTAGGAAGGGCTCCGGACGAAAGAAAGCACGTTTTCGTCGAAACAAGCGCTTGATATGACGCTATGACAAACTCACGATGCATATCGTCAAAAACAAGGGTTATCCATGAACGAGGCCGCCGCCAAGGACCAAACCGATCGCCAGCTCATCACCCTGCTGCAGGCCAATGCCCGCGCCAGCACGGCCGAGCTGGCACGCAAACTGGGCATTGCGCGCACCACGGTGGTGGCCCGCCTGGCCCGGCTGGAGGCGGCCGGCGTGATCGTGGGCTACACCGCCAAGCTGGGCAGCGAGGCCCAGGACCGCGGCGTGCAGGCCTTTGTGGGCATCACCGTGCAGCCGCGCGCGGGCCGCGAGGTGGTCAAGACGCTGACAGGCTTTCCCGAGCTGCGCCAGCTGGCCTCGGTGAGCGGCGAGTTCGACTACATGGCGGTGCTGCGCGCCGAGTCCACCATGCGCCTGGATGCGCTGCTGGACGAGATCGGCGAGATCGAGGGCGTGATCAAGACCACCAGCTCGGTGGTGCTGGCGCTGCGGGTGGACCGCATGTGAGATTAGCTCCCCCCTACAGCCTGCGGCCGCCCCCTCGAGGGGGCAGGTCCTAGGGACCGGCGGAGCCGGATCCCTGGACCTCGTGCGGGAATTCAATCCTTGTCTGCGGCAGAAGGTGCACCGGGCACGGCTCTTGCACGTTGAGCGCCAGGGCGGCCAGGGAGGCCGCCCCTGGAGCCCCACCATGATCAAGACGCTCTCCGCCGCCCCGCTCGCCGCCAAGTCCCCGCGCCTGCAGCGCGCCGCCACCGCCTTCAAGGCCCTGCTGCTGGTGGCCGCGGTCTGGGGCCTGGCCTACCCCGCCCTGCTCTGGGGCCTGGGCACGCTGCTGGGCTGAGCCCGCCCTCCGCCCCTGCACGCCGGAGAGCGACGCACGTCATCGTTGCGTCATCCGGCCGTCATCGTTGCTCCCTAGGCTGGGCGCCGCCCGGCGGCCGGCACCCATCCAAGCCACGGCCCGGCCGGCCTGTCTGGGAGGGACGACTCAATGCGTATCGAGACACGCTTCGCGTGGATCATTGCCTTTTGCTTTTGCTTCGGCGTGACCGTGGCCGGCTATATCTCCTACCGCCTGGAGATCCGCCAGGCGCATGAGGACATCAAGCAGAAGGCCGACCTGCTGCTGGAAACCGCGATGGCCCTGCGGGCCTTCACCTCGGAAGAGCTGACGCCGGTGCTGCGCAGCCTGAGCCAGACCGATTTCCACGCGGCCCAGGTGCCCTCCTTCGTGGCCCAGACCACGCTCAAGCGCCTGAACGCGCGCTTCCCCGAGTACCGCTACCGCGAGAGCGCGCTGGACCCCACCAATCTGAACGACCGCGCCAGCGACTGGGAGGTGGGCCTGCTGCGCCAGTTCCGCGCCGACCCCGAGCGCCAGGAGCTGGTGGGCGAGCATGGCGAGGGCGAGCAGCGCCGCTTCTATGTGGCCCGGCCCATACGCATCAAGTCCGAGGCCTGCCTGCAATGCCACAGCACGCCGGCCGCCGCGCCCGCGGCCATGCTGGCCAAGTACGGCAGCGCCCACGGCTTCGGCTGGCGCCTGGGCGAGGCCGTGGCCCTGCAGCTGGTGGAGGTGCCCACCGGCCCGGCGCGCCAGAAGGCCTGGAGCAGCGTGCTGGTCACGGTGGGCTCGCTGGCCTGCGTCTTCGTGCTCTCGGCCGCGGTCTTTCTGCTGCTGCTGCGCCGCCATGTGACGCATCCGCTGGAAGCCCTGACCCGTGCCGCCCATCTGGAAAGCCTGCACAGCGAAAGCCAGGGCGGCCAGCTGCCCGGCGTGGGCGGACAGTTCGGCGAGCTGCAGGCCGCCATCCAGCGCCTCAAGCTCAGCCTGGACCGCGCCCTGCGCCTCTTCGAGGGCCAGGCCCCACCGGCGCCGCGCCGCGCCAGCGATGACGGCGAGGCGCGCTGAGCATGTGGACCCTGATCATCGTGGCCCTGTCGGCCCTGAGCTGGCTGCTGCAGGTGAGCCTGGGCAGCGAGGCCGGCGGCCCCGCCTGGCTGCCCCCCGATGCCCTGCGCCAGCTGGCCACGGGCCTGAGCGTGCTGGCCCTGGTGCAGCTGCTGCAGAAGCTGCTCAGCCATGCCCTGCGCCCGGCCGGCCATCACGCCAGCTCCGACCTGCTGCGCGCCCTGCTGCGCGGCCTGCTCTATCTGCTGGCCAGCATCCTCTATCTGCGCCTGGGTCTGGGGCTGGACATCAGCAGCGTGCTGGCCACCTCGGCCATGCTCTCGGTCATCATCGGCCTGGCCCTGCAGCCCACCCTGGGCCATCTCTTTGCCGGCGTCTCGCTGGAGATCGAGCGCCCGCTGCGCGTGGGCGACTATGTGCGCCGCGATCAGCTGGAGGGCGAGGTGGTCTCGCTGAACTGGCGCTCGGTCTATGTGCGCACGCCGCGCGGCTCCACCGTGGTGCTGCCCAATGCCGAGTTCACCAGCCGCGCGCTGGAGGTGCTGCCGCGCGAGCAGCCCTACCGGCATGAGCTGGGCTTCAGCGTCTCCAGCCGCCACCCGCCGGGCCAGATCATCCGCTGCGCCCTGCGCGTGCTGCACAGCGGCCTGCCCGGTGTCTGCCACGCGCCCGCGCCCAGCGTGCTGCTCAGCGACAACGATGCCCGCAGCGCCAGCCTGCGCTACACCGCCCGCTTCTTCACCGACGATTTTCTGAACCGCCAGGCCCTGGGCTCGCAATTCCTGGAGCGGCTCTGGTACGCCCTGGCCCGCGAGGGCGTGGCCCTGCCCGAACCGCCCGCGCTCTGGGCCCTGGACCCGGCCGAGTCACTGGGCGGCGAGGCCCTGCCCGCGGGCCTGGAAGCCCTGCCCTGGGCACCGCGCCGGCCCGCGCCCCTGCAGCCCGACCCCGCCCTGCTGGCCCACAGCCTGGGCGGCCTGCCCGCGGCCCTGAGCCAGGCCCTGCTGCAGCGCGCCCGCCCGCTGCGCTACGGCCGCGGCGAACGCTGCGAGCAGCCGGGGCTGATGCTGGTGCTGCACGGCAGCCTGCGCGAGCCCCTGCCCGCCAGCCTGGCCGAGCAGGATCTGCAGGCCTTGCTGCAGCGCCTGGCCCAGCCGCCGCAGGACGGCGAGCCGCGCCAGCGCCGGCTCACGCACCAGCATCACCAGCTGCTGCTGCAGGCCGGCCGCCTGGCCCTGGGGCCGCTGGCCGAGCAGCTGGTGGCGCGCATCGCCGCCCTCACGGACGACGCCTGGCTGGCCGGCCAGGCCCTGGCCGCCAGCGCCCAGCGTCCCGAGCTGCTGGAGGGTCTGCGCCACGAGCTGCCGCCCGCCCCCAGCCGGGTGGTGGGCGCCGGCCACTGGGCCGGGGCCGCGGCCCTGAGCGCCCTGGCACCCTATGCCGAGCCCATCATGGCCGAGCAGGACTGCGGCCTGCTGCTCTGGGATGCGCCGGCCCTGCGCGCCGCCCTGCAGGAGGCCGGCTGCGAGGCCGCCAGCCTGGAGCCGCGCCTGCGCCAGGCCCTGCCCGCGGGTGCCCTGGCCGAAGGGGCGCTCACGCGCTGGCTGGCCCGGGGCTGAGAAGTCCGCGCCGCTTCAGCGCTTGGGCGGCAGGGCCGCGCGCGCCAGATCGGGCTGGTCGCTGAAGAAGCCGTCCATACCCGTGGCCAGGAAGCGGCGCAGCTGGCCCGCCATATCGCCCAGGGCGCCGGGCGCCTTGTCGGCGCTGTTCTGGAAGTCCTTGGGCAGGAAGCTGTTCTCGGCGCGGAAGGTCCAGCCATGCACCACCAGGCCGCGGCGATGCGCCTCGGCCACCAGGGGCGTGGGCTCGGCGGCGAGCTGCTGGGCCTGCAGCGGAATGATCAGGTTCAGGTGCGGGCCGATGCCGTTGGCATAGCCCTTGATGAAGTCCAGGCCCGCGGGCTGGGCCAGCTCGGCATAGCCGCGTGCATCGCCGGCCAGGGTGAAGTCATAGGGCTTGCCGCTGGCACTGAGCAGCTGCACCAGGCGCAGCTGGGTCTTGCCGCGCAGGTACTGCAGATTGGCCACCTCGAAGGACTGGATGAAAACCGGCGCCTCGGGCCGGTTGCCCCAGGCCGCGTGCAGGGCCTTGAGCAGGGTGTCTTCCATGCGCGGCAGGCCGGCCGCCTCGGTGAAGGCCTTGAAATAGCTGGGGTGCTTGGTCTCGGGATAGAGGCACACGCCGCGCGCCTGGGCCAGGGCGATCACCTCGTCCAGCGTGGGAATGGGCTCGCGGTCGTCGTAAGCGCGGTTGGCCAGGCGCAGATCGCGCAGGCGCTCCTGGGCGCGGATATCGGCCCGGATCTCGGCGGCCGTGAAGTCCTCGGCAAACCAGCCGGCCATGGGGCGGCCGTCCACCTGCTTCACCGTCAGGCGATCCGCGTACTTGTCCAGCTGCCAGACATTGCTGCTGGTATCGGTGCGATGCAGCACCGGCTTGCCGTCCGCGCCGCGCTTGATCGTTCGGCCATCGGCCTCCAGCTCCACGCGCGCCAGCAGGGGCTCGTGGCGGGCCAGCAGCACGCCGTCCCGGCTCATGACCAGATCGGGCTCGATGCAGTCGGCCCCCTGCTCGATGGCCAGCTGATAAGCCGCCAGGGTGTGCTCGGGCCGGTGGCCCGAGGCGCCGCGGTGAGCGATCAGCAGGGGCTGGGCCAGGGCCCAGCCGCCGGACAGGCCCAGCAGCAGGGCCGCGGCGCCGCGGCGCGCAACGGGGGCAAGGCGGGTCGGATGAGCAATGGGATGGCGGGGCATGGCGGGGTCTCTCCAATTATTTTTCGGGCCGCGAATCCTTTGCGCCGTGAGCTGCCTCTTAGCGCCCGGGGACACGGTGTTCCCGCACCTTATCAGGAGTGCAAGACATGTTTTATGTGAAGAACCTGCCCGGCTGGGAGCGGGCCATGCGGGTGAGCTGCGGCCTGTGCACCACGGTGCTGGCCCTGGTGGCGGTACCGGGGGTCTGGGGCTGGGTGCTGGGCGCGGTGGCCGCGGTCTCCCTGGTCTCGGGTCTGCTGGGCTTCTGCCCCGCCTGCGCCCTGCTGGGCCGCCGCCTGCAGGACGCCGAGCGGCGCCAACCATAATCGAGCCCGCCCATGGCCTACTCCGCCCAACACCACCTGCCCCTGCTGCAGGCCGCCTATGGCGGCGACGCCCAGGCCATGGAACAGCTGCTGCGCCTGTGCCGCCCCGATATACGGCGCTATGCGCAGCGCCACTGCCTGGTCAGCGATGTGGACGATGCCGTGCAGGAGACCCTGCTGCTGCTGGCGCGGCGCCTGCACTCCCTGCGCGCGGTGGCCGCCTTCTCGGGCTGGCTGCTGCGCGTGGCGCAGCGCGAGTGCCGGCGCCTGGCCCGCCTGGCCTTCGCCTACGACCCCTATGACGAGGAGCGCCTGGCCCAGTGGCTGGCCGTGCACGACAACGAGACGCTGCACCTGGAGCTGAGCCAGGCCCTGCAGTCCCTGCCCCAGCATTACCGCGAGGTGATACTGCTGCGCGACTTCGAGGAGCTCTCCATCGCCGAGATCGCCGCCCGCCTGCAGCTCACGGCGGCAGCCACCAAGAGCCGACTGCACCGGGCCAGGGAAATGGCGCGGGAATATCTGCTGGCCTGATACGCGCCCTGCGGCCGAGCCGGCTCGGCCGCAGCCGCTCGGCGGCTCAGTACAGGCCGCGCGTGCGCGCCATCAACCGGGTCAGGCCCAGCATGGCATCGGTATTGGGCGTGGGCAGGTCCAGCTTCTGGGCGATCTCGCGCACCACGGCCACCAGGGCGTCAAGCTCCAGGGGGCGGCCGGCCTCGGCGTCCTGCAGCATGGAGGTCTTGAAGGCGCCCAGCTTGCGCGTCACCTCGTGGCGCTGCTCGGGCGTCTGGTCCACGCCGCAGCCGATGCGCGCACCGATCTCGGCCGCCTCGCGCATCACCCGGGTCACGAAGCCGCGCACCAGCTCGTCGTCCAGGATGCGGTCGGCCGTGGCGCCGGTCAGGGCCGAGATCGGGTTCATGGTCATATTGCCCCAGAGCTTGAACCAGATATCGCGCTGGATGCGCTCCGAGACCGTGGCATTGAAGCCGGCTCGCTGCAGCAGGGCCGCCAGCTGCTCCACATGCGCGGGTCGGCCGCCGGCCGGATCGCCCAGGATCAGGCCCATGCCCATCACATGCCGCACGCGGCCAGGCTCGGGCGTGGCGCAGCTGGCGTGCACCACCGAGCCGATCACGCGTTCGGCCGGGATCTGGGCGGCGATCAGGCCGCCCGGGTCCACCGTCTCCAGCGCCTGGCCGTCCAGCGGGCCGCCCAGGCCGCGGAAGAACCACCAGGGCACGCCATTCATGGCCACCAGCACCCGGGTCTCGGGGCCCATCAGGGCGCGCACGGCGGGCGCCACCGCGGCCAGGGCCGGGCCCTTGACGGCCACCACCACCAGATCCTGCGGCCCCAGGGCCTCGGTGCTGTCGCTGGCCGCGATGGGCACGCTGAAGCGCTCGCCTGCGGGCGTGTCCAGACGCAGGCCGTGCGTGCGCAGGGCCGCCAGCGTGGCGCCGCGCGCCAGGGCGCTCAGGCGCAGCTCGGCGCCCAGGGTGTGGCCCAGATAAGCCCCGAACCAGCCGCCAATGGCGCCAGCGCCCACGATGCAGACCTTGATCATGTTCGACTCTCTATTGCCAAGGCGGCAAGTCTCGCATGAGCGTGCGCGCAAGACCTGGCCCTCGTGATGGTCTTGCCGGCCGCCGGCTTGACCTCAAGTGCGCCTGAGATTTCAGACTGGCCCCGAGTCTTTCATGCACTTTGCAAGGAACCCCATGAGCACCAAGCTTCAGCCCGGCAGCGCGGCCTTCGTCAATCCCCCCGGCCTCTACGATCCCGCGCCCAACGGCTATTCCCATCTGGCCCTGACCCAGGGCCCGCTGCGCTGGCTGCTGGCCGCGGGCCAGGGCGGCGAGAACGCCAGCGGCGAGCTGCCAGCCGGCTTCGAGGCCCAGCTGCAGCAATGCCTTGCCAATGTGCAGACCGTGCTGGCCGCGGGCGGCGCCGGCCTGGGCGATGTGCTGCGCCTGCGCGTGCTGATCGTGGATCATGACGAGTGCCGCCTGGCCCAGCTGGGCGCCGCCCTCCGGGCTTTGTGGGGCGATGCACCCATGCCGGCCTGCACCCTGATCCCGGTGCCGCGCCTGGCGCTGGACGGCATGCTGGTGGAGATCGAGGCCACGGCGGCGACACCACCATGACCCGGTAGGGCCAGTCCTCGCCGCCCAAGCCCCCAGCGCCCGCGGGTGCTTGCCGGCGGGCACACAATCGCCGCCAGCCCAGCGCCTTGCTGGCCAGCGATCCATAGCCCTCACACCCTGCCCATGAGCGATCTGACCCTCTTTCCCATCACCCGCAAATGGCCGGCCCGCCATCCCGAGCGTCTGCAGCTCTACTCCCTGGCCACGCCCAATGGCGTCAAGGTCTCCATCCTGCTGGAGGAGCTGGGCCTGCCCTATGAGGCGCATCTGGTGGACTTCGGCAGCAATGACCAGCTCTCGCCCGAGTTCCTCTCGCTGAACCCCAACAACAAGATCCCGGCCATCCTGGACCCGCAGGGCCCGGGCGGCCAGCCCCTGGCCCTGTTCGAGTCGGGTGCCATCCTGGTCTATCTGGCCGAGAAGCAGGGTCAGTTCTTGCCGCAGGACCCGGCTCTGCGCTACCAGGCCCTGCAGTGGCTGATGTTCCAGATGGGCGGCGTGGGGCCCATGTTCGGCCAGCTGGGCTTCTTCCACAAATTCGCCGGCAAGGACTACGAGGACAAGCGCCCGCGCGACCGCTATGTGGCCGAATCCCGCCGCCTGCTGGGCGTGCTGGACCAGCACCTGGCCGGCCGCGACTGGATGCTGGGCACCGAGTACAGCATTGCCGATATCGCGATCTGGCCCTGGGTGAACAATCTGGTGGGCTTCTACGGCGCGGGCGAGCTGGTGGGCTTTGCCGAGTTCGCCAACGTACAGCGCGTGCTGCAGGCCTTTCTGGCCCGCCCCGCGGTGCAGCGCGGGCTCAAGGTGCCGGCGCGCGACTGAGGCCTCAGCGCAGGTTCACCAGCGTGATCTGGCCGCCGCGGCGCCGCCCGCGAGCGCGCCAGGCCCGCCAGCCGTGATAGAGGGACTGCAGCAGCAGCACCGCGGCCAGGGCCAGGGCAATGCCGGCCGAGACCTCCGCCCCATCCAGACCGCTGCGCGCCTGGCGGTGCTGCACGCCCAGCAGGCCCCACAGCAGGGCCAGCACCAGGGCCGGCGGCGCACGCAGCAGCTGGTTCAGGCCCAGCAGCCACAGGGCGCTGGCGCTCCAGAGCAGCAGGCTGGCCGGCAGCTGGCGCTCTGCCGGCCACCAGCCGCCCGCCACGCCCATCAGGGCCAAGTGCATGGGCAGGGCCAGGGCCAGCCAGCCCACATGCAGGCGCAGGGCCGTGCGCAACGGCCAGAGCGGCCGCGGCACATCCTCCAGCAAGGCCAGGGCCAGCAGCAGGGCCGCCAGGGCCAGACCCTGGGCCAGCAGGGCCAGGCCGAAGCGCTGGGCGCTGAACAGCGGCATCCAGGCCGCGCTGGCGGCCCAGCCCAGGCTCAGGGGCAGCAGTAGGCGGCGCAGGCTGTCGGGCGCAGGCGCGGCACGCCGACGCGGCAAGAGGCGCCAGGCCGCAAGCAGATCGAGCACAAAGATCAGGCCCCAGATCGAGAAGGCATAGCCCGAGGCCAGCAGCAGGCTGGCGTGGCGCTCGGCCAGGGTGTCGATCGCGGGGCCGAAGAGCTGGCCGCGCTGGGCAAGCCAGGCCAGCAGGGGTGCGGCCAGGGCCACCAGCAGGGGAAACAGCGCATTCATGGGCCCGCCACCTTAAACGCGGCCGGCGCGGCCCGTGTAAGCAAGCAGGTGCTGGGGCACCGCCCCGTCACGCCTGGCTGCAAGTGCTGCAAGCTGCTCGCAGCACTTGCATTCGCTCACGACCTCAGGCGCTGCCGCCCAGGCGCCGGCTGAGCTGGGCCGCGGCCTGGCGCAGGGTCTCGCCCAGGCCGGGCTTGAGCCGGCTGCTGGGCAGGCTCAGGGTCAGGGCGCCCACCAGCTCGCCGCCGGCGCGGAACACCGGCGCGGCCAAACCGGCCAGGCCTTCCACGCGGTCTCCATCCAGCTCGGCCAGACCTTCGGCGCGGATGCGCTCATAGAGCTTGCCGCGCGCGCCGCCATAGGCCAGCAGCAGGCGCCCGCCCGCGCCGCGCTCCAGGGGCAGCAGATCGCCCGCGCGCAAATGGTCGCGCAAGGGCTGGGGCGAGTCCACGCGATACAGGCACAGGCGCTGCTCGCCCTGGCGCACATGCAGGGCCGCACTCTCGCGCGTGCGCACCACCAGGGCCTGCAGCACCGGCATCACCTCGGCCTCCAGCGAGAAGGAGGCGGCGTAGAGCCCGTGCAGCCGCGCCAGCCCCGGCCCCAGGGCATAGCGACCGTCCGCGCAGCGCTGCAGCAGCTGCGCATGCTCCAGCGAGGCCAGCAGGCGCAGGGCCGTGCTCTTGTAGAGCTGGGTGCGCTCGGCAAGCTCGCTCAGGCTCAGCGTGCTGTCGCCGGCGCGAAAGGCATTGAGCAGGCTCAGGGCCTTGTCGGCCGCGGCCACGCCGCCGGGGGCGGCTTCGGTGTCGGCCAGGGAGGGCGTGGCGGCTTTGCGGGGCATGGTTGACGCGAGCGAGTCTGAAGGCGATACTTTTTTAGAACTTTGTTCCATTAGATAGAACATGTCAAGCAGCACCCAGGCACCCGAAGTCCTGATCAGCGAGGTGGGCCCGCGCGACGGCCTGCAGAGTGTGGCCACCACCATGCCCACGGCCGCCAAGCAGCGCTGGGTGGCCGCCCTGCATGCCGCCGGCCTGCGCGAGATCGAGCTGGGCTCCTTTGTGCCGGCGCGCCTGCTGCCCCAGCTGGCCGATACCGGCGAGCTGATCGCCTTCGCGCGCGGCCTGCCCGGCCTCGCCACCCTGGCCCTGGTGCCCAACCGGCGCGGGGCCGAGGCCGCCATCGCAGCGGGCGCGCACAAGATCAGCCTGCCCCTCTCGGTGAGCGAAGCCCATTCCCTGGCCAATGTGCGCAAGACCCCGCAGGCCATGCTGGAGGAGCTGCGCAGCGTGCTGGCCCTGCGCCGCGAACAGGCACCCGATCTGGGCGTGGAGGTGGGCCTGTCCACCGCCTTCGGCTGCACCCTGCAGGGCGCGGTGGATGAAGACGCCGTGATCCGCCTGGCCCTGGCCTGCGCCGAGGCGGGGGCTGATGATGTGGGCCTCTCGGACACCGCCGGCATGGCCAACCCGGCCCAGGTGCGGCGGCTCTTCACGCGCCTGCGCCGGGAGCTGGGCGAGCGTGCCGGGGCCGCCCATCTGCACAACACCCGCGGCCTGGGCCTGGCCAACTGCCTGGCCGCCTACGAGGCCGGCGTGCGCACCTTCGACGCCTCGCTGGCCGGCCTGGGCGGCTGCCCCTATGCGCCCGGCGCCTCGGGCAATGTGGTGACCGAGGACCTGGTCTTCATGTTCGAGGCCATGGGCGTGCGCACCGGCATCAACATCGAGCGCCTGCTGGCCGCCCGCGCGCCGCTGCGCGAGGGCCTGCCCCAGGAGGCGCTGTACGGCATGCTGGCCGAGGCCGGCCTGCCCACGGGATTCACTGCATGAGCGAAATCGACAACAAGCAAGACCTGCCCCTGGCCGGCATCCGGGTGATCGAGTTCACCCATATGGTGATGGGGCCCACCTGCGGCATGGTGCTGGCCGATCTGGGCGCCGAGGTCATCAAGGTGGAACCGCTCACGGGCGACAACACCCGCCAGCTGCTGGGCTCGGGCGCGGGCTTCTACCCGCTCTTCAACCGCAACAAGAAGAGCCTGGCCCTGGACATCAAGCAGCCGCGCGGCCTGGAGATCGTGCTCAAGCTGCTGGCCGGCGCCGATGTCTTCAGCGAGAACTTCAAGAGCGGCACCATGGAGCGCCTGGGCCTGGGCTATGCGGCGCTCTCGGCCCTGAACCCGCGCCTGATCTATGTCTCGCACAAGGGCTTTCTGCCCGGCCCCTACGAGCACCGCACCGCGCTGGACGAGGTGGTGCAGATGATGGGCGGCCTGGCTTATATGACCGGGCGGCCGGGCGACCCGCTGCGTGCCGGCAGCTCCGTGAACGACATCATGGGCGGCATGTTCGGCGCCATCGGCGTGCTGGCGGCCCTGCAGCAACGCCACGCCAGCGGCCGCGGCCAGCAGGTGCAGTCGGCCCTGTTCGAGAACAATGTCTTCCTGGTGGCCCAGCACATGATGCAGTACGCCATCACCGGCAAACCGGCCGCACCCATGCCCGAGCGCATCTCGGCCTGGGGCATCTACGACGTCTTCACCGTGGCGGGCGGCGAGCAGATCTTCCTGGCCGTGGTGAGCGACACGCAGTGGGCCCTGTTCTGCCAGGCCTTCGGCTTTGACGATCTGGCGGCGGACGCTGCGCTGGCCAGCAACAACCTGCGCGTCCAGGCCCGCGCCCACCTGATCCCCACGCTGCGCGCACGCCTGGCCGCGCGCCCCGCGGCCGAGATCGCCGCGGTGTTCGAGGCCCAGGGCCTGCCCTTCGCCCCCATCACCCGGCCCGAGCAGCTCTTCGACGACCCACATCTGCAGGCCACCGGCGGCCTGGCGCCCAGCACCCTGCCCGATGGCCGCGAGACCCGGCTGCCCCTGCTGCCCCTGAGCCTGGACGGCCAGCGCCTGCCCCTGCGCCAGCCCGCGCCCGCGCTGGGCGCCGACACCGGGGCCCTGCTGGCCGAGCTGGGCTATGGCGCGCAGGAAGTCGCAGACCTCCGGGCCGAGGGCGTGATCCTGTAAACCCGTGCCGGCGGCGCTGGGCGGAGAATCGGGGGTTCCGCCCTCCCCTGTCACGCCGCCTTGCCCCTGCCGCCGCCCACGTCCGCCGGCGATACCGCCGCCCCCAGCTTCCCGCCCTACGCCGCCTGGCGTGAGGCGCGCGGCTGGCCGATGCTGCGCTTTGTCTACGGCATCGGCGGCCTGATCCCCCTGCTCTATCTGCTGGGCGACTGGCTGATGGAGCCGGCCGCGGCCGAGGTGCGCCACCTGCGCCTGGGCTATCTGGGCTTCTGGGCCCTGCTGAGCCTGCTCACCTTCAAGCCGGGCTGGCGCCTGCCCCTGGCCCTGTCCTACCCGCTCTACACCCTGGTGGGCGTGGGCTTCGCCTGCGTGATCGACGGCCTGCTGCTGGGCCGGCCCGAGTTCATCCTGGCCACCTCCCTGCTCTACCTGATGGGCCTGCTGATCGCCAAGGCCCCACTGACGCTCACCTTGGTCTGCGGCGCCGTCACGGTGCTGGTATGCGCCGTGCTGCTGAGCCTGCTGGGCCTGGAGCCCACCACGGTGCGCCGCGTGGTCTTCTTCCACGGCCTGTGGGCCGGCGTGGTGGGCGTGGCCGCCTGGGTGGTGCAGCGCCTGAACCGCCAGCTCTATGAGGCCGAGGCCGAGCTGCGCCGCAGCCTGGCCCTGAACCAGCAGCTGCTGCTGGAAACCGACAAGCTGGCCCGCACCGATGCCCTCACCGCCCTGCCCAACCGGCGCCAGTTCTTCCGCACCGCCGAGGCGGCCCTGGCCGAGAGCCGGCGCAGCGGCCAGCCCCTGGCCCTGCTGGCCCTGGATGTGGACCACTTCAAGCGCATCAACGACCAGGGCGGCCATCAGCTGGGCGATACCGTGCTGCGCGAGGTGGCGCAGTGCTGCCGAGCCAGCCTGCGCGCCAGCGATCTGGCAGCGCGCATCGGTGGCGAGGAGTTCGCCCTGCTGCTGCCCGCCACCGATCTGGCCCAGGCCCGGCAGCTGGCCGAGCGCCTGCGCCAGGACATCGCCACCCTGCAGTTGCCGGCCGCCGTGACCGTGAGCATAGGCTGCGCCGAGCTCACGCCCGAGATGCCTCACAGCGTGGACGCCCTGCTGGCGCGCGCCGACGAGGCGCTCTACGCCGCCAAGGACGCCGGGCGCAACCGCGTGAGCAGCGCGCGGCGCCTGCCCCAGGCCTGAGGGCCGCGGCCAGCGATCCCGCCACCAAACCCCTGCGCCGGCAGGCGGCGGGACCGGCGGCGACAATAGAGGCCATATCCCGCCAGACACGGCACCACATCCGCATCACGCCAGAGTTCAAGCCATGAAATACCTGCACACGATGGTCCGCGTCGAGAACCTCGACGCCTCGCTCAAGTTCTACCGCGACGCCCTGGGCCTGGTCGAGGTGCGCCGCACCGAGCACGAGGCCGGCCGCTTCACCCTGGTCTATCTGGCCGCCCCCGGCGACGAGGCCGGCAAGTACCAGCCCCAGGTCGAGCTGACCTACAACTGGCCCGATGCGGACGGCAAGGCCGAGGCCTACACCGGCGGTCGCAACTTCGGCCATCTCGCCTTCGCCGTGCCCGATATCTACGCCGCCTGCCAGCGCCTGGCCGACCACGGCGTGACCATCCTGCGCCCGCCGCGCGACGGCCGCATGGCCTTTGTGCGCTCGCCGGACCAGATCTCGGTGGAATTGCTGCAGGACGGCCCCGCCCTGGCGCCGGCCGAGCCCTGGGCCTCGATGCCCAATACCGGCAGCTGGTAAGCCTCGCGGCGAGCGCCGCCGCAGCCGCGCTCAGTCCAGGCCGTGGGTGGCCAGCAGCAGGCGCAGCGTACCCTCACGCCGCATCGCGGCCAGCGCGCGGTCAAACTCCGCCAGGCGCGCCGCGTGGGGCGAACGCCGGCCTATCATCAGGCGCGAGCGGGTGCGCTCCAGCACCGGCCCCACGGGCTGGAACTGAGCCTCCAGCCCACGCCGCCGCAGCGCCGGCAGCATCAGGCGCTCGCCCTCCACCAGCACCACATCGGGCTCCAGCGCCGCCAGGCGCACCGCGTCGTCCAGACTGCGCAGCCACAGCACAGCGTCCTCGGGCAGGCGCGCGCGCAGCCAGCCATTGCCCAGATAGCTCACCACCCGGTAGCCCTTGAGCTCGCCAAGCTGGCGCAGCCGCTCCAGGGCCTCGCGCCGGGGATGCTCGCGGTTCACCCAGACCCGGGTGTCGTTCTCCAGCACGTCCTCGCGTCCGGCCAGGGCATAGCGCAGACGCTCCTCGCTGGGGGCGGTGATCATGGCGTCGGCCTGGCCATTGCGCACCATCAGCTGCGCGCGCGCCCAGGGGTAGGCCTCGTGCCGCACCTCCAGCTGCAGGCGGCGCGCCAGCTCCTCAGCCACCGAGACCCAGGCGCCGCGCACCTGATCACCTTCCACATAGGCCAGGGGCGGCAGGCTCTCGGCGTAGACCATGCGCAGCGGCGGCGCTCCCGTGGCAGTGGTGGCTGTGGCGGGCCCGGCGGCGGACATCTTGACCGCAGGCTGGGCGCGCAGGCCGCTGGCCGCGCCGAGCAGACCCATGCCGCCCCAGGCCAGCAGGCGGCGGCGCCAGGCGGCATCGGGCAGCAGCGCATCCGGCCGCGCCGGTGACGGCGGCTCCTGATGCTGCTGTTGCTGCTGCGGCTTGCTGCGATCCCACTGCCCGTCCAAGGTCTCTCTCCTTGTCCTGCCGGTGCTGAAAACGCCGCATCAGGCGGCGTGACGATACAAACGAAATTCGCACGGCGGGGCCATGCCTTGCCTGACCCGCCAGGGGCTGGATTGGAAGAGCCCGCGGCCGTGCTGTCAATCTCTGGTGCACGGTCGGCGGCGGTGGATCACTCCGGTCGGCGCGCGCGGCTCAGCGGTTTCTTGCCCAGCGCCTGCTCCCAGGCCTGCAGGGTGCAGCTGCTCACCCAGGGGCCGGCATCGCTGCCCGGCGCGGGCGCGGGCCGCGGCTCGGGCAGGCGGCGCTTGAAGAACAGCGCCGTGGCGCGCTTGAAATTGTCCAGCACCTGGGCCGGGCTGGGCCGCTGAGGCCTGGGTTGTCCCGGGACGGAGGACTCGGTGGACCGGGAAGACTCGCAAAGACGGGGGAGGACTTGCATGGCCCGAAGCATCGCGGCCGGAGCCTTTGCGGGCAATCCCGCCTCGGTAGGCCCCCGATGGGAGGACAAGAGGGCGCAAAGGGGTGACAAATGGGCGAGAGGCGCCCCACGCCCGGTGCGCTACCATGGGGCACCAGACCGTCAGGTCGTCAAACCGAAGCCTTCGCCGCGCCCCGCGCCCTGTCACACCGGGCTCGCACGCAGCCCAAGTCCTCGTCTTGATCGCTTCACGTATCGGTTCCCGCCCCGACCCGGGGAGGGAATGTGCAGAGAAAAAAGTGAGAAAGAAAGAAGGTGGCAGAAGATGCTGGTCACTCCCACAACGCCGGACGAGCTGCGACGCTCCCTGCGTGACAGCGCCGATGCCCTGCAGCGCTGCCAGGCCCACGAAATCCCTGGCGCGCTGATCGACCGACTGGTTGAGCTCGACTGGCTGGAATGGCGCGGAGGCGCCCTGGTGCTCACCACCACCGGCCAGAACATCTATCGCAAGGAGCGCGCGCTGCTGCGCGAAGAAGAGGCTCTGGCGCACGCCCAGCCCCGCACCCACAAAAGGAATCCCTGATGGCCAAACCCAACTACCAGTTCGAGAAACGCCAGCGCGAGCTGGCCAAGCAGAAGAAGAAGCAGGAAAAAGCCCAGCGCAAGGCAGCCGGCCCGGCCGGAGACCATGAAGACGGCAGCGCCGGCGAGGACGCGCCCGCGGATGCCGGCGAGGCGCCCGCGGCCGATGAGCCGCGACAGCCCGCCACCGAGGCAGGCCTGGGCTGAGCGTTCAGTGCTTGGCCCTCGCCCGCAGGCGAGCGGCGCAGACGTGACCGCACAATGAGAAACGGCTCCGTGAGGGAGCCGTTTTGTTTTCTGGCGCGGGCCAAGACCGGGGCCTGCGCGGCCAGGCGATGGGCGGAAGATCAAGGGCGAGAACTAGCCCAAGGTCCTGCGACAGCCTCCCACTGTCGCCGAGCGACGCACGAGGCAGCGCTCATTCATCACAGAGGCCGCAAACGAAAACGGCTCCCACAAGGGGAGCCGTTTCTGTTTGGTGGCAAGGGCGGAATCTCACGATTCCATCTTGGTTTCGACCACCCTCATTTTCGCCAATTTGTATTGACCCAGCAGAACCTGCACAGGTCAGGCCGCTAATGCGAATGCCTCAGCGGGGGTCTTCATGTTCAGCGCCTGGTGCGGGCGCCGGTGGTTGTAGAAGTGGATCCAGTCGCCGATCAGGC
>Ga0233424_10000184_pt1 | contig 86808 bp, 70 predicted proteins | sample Watercolumn_Towu_FD_181011 | JGI IMG/M metagenome (GOLD analysis project Ga0233424, IMG submission 181011) | Freshwater microbial communities from Lake Towuti, South Sulawesi, Indonesia - Watercolumn_Towuti2014_125_MG | ecosystem: Environmental > Aquatic > Freshwater > Lake | place: Indonesia... | reverse complement strand
TCGACCACAACAACAATCACGCCAAACCCCTCATCTGGACCAAGCAAGCCGCCCCTCTCCTCGAAAAAGTTCGCCGCGCTCGTGCGGCTCTCGATAAGACACCTTCTGTGTGAGACACACCACTAGGTGTGCATCTGCGTTTCTGTGCGGCACGGTGCGCCCCTGACCCCCAGCCCCTTTCCCCAAGGGGAGAGTGGAGTTATCCATCGCATTTCCGTGAAACCTGTCCGCCGGGGGACATCACGCTTGACGGTGCTCTCGCTCGTCCGTACCATCCCATCCGAGTTTGTAATACTGATGTCCGCGCTCTATTCAGATTGCTTATAGTTTGGGATGCATCTCAAGTTCGTCGAGATCTTCTGCGACGTCGCCCTCCGTCGCAGTTTTTCGAAGGGGGCGGCCGCGAATGACATTTCGCAGTCGGCGGCCAGCCAGGCAGTGCTCGCCATCGAGCGTCGCCTGGGCACGACGCTGATCGACCGATCAAAGCGTCCGCTGGAACTCACTCCGGCCGGTCAGGTTTACCTCGACGGTTGCCGCGACGTGCTGCAAGACTACCGGGCTCTCGAAGACCAGGTCCGCCAACTGGATGACCGTGTGGCCGGCACTGTTCGCGTGGCCGCGATCTACTCGGTTGGTTTGATGCAGATGGAGAGCTACACGCGACGGTTCGCCGAACTCTATCCCGACACGCAGGTACATCTCGAATACCTGCACCCGGATCAGGTCTACGCGCAGGTACTCGGCGATGAAGCCGACATCGGGCTCGTGTCATTTCCGCGCCCGAACGGCGAACTCGTCAGCGTGGACTGGCAGAAGCAACCGATGGTGCTGGTCGTTCCGCCGGGGCACAAGCTGGCCCACCGGAACGGCCATCGCGTCCGCGCTGAAGAGCTTTCCGGTTTGGGGTATGTGGGCTTCACGCACGACCTCGCCATTCGCCGCGAAGTGGACCGCTGGTTCAAGCGGGCTAGGGTCGTGGTCAACGTGAAACGCGAGTTCGACAATATCGAAAACATCAAGCGAGCCATCGAGGCGGGATCGGGAGTCGCCGTGCTGCCGGAACCGACCGCGAAGCAGGAGGTCGCCGCCGGCAGCTTGGTGGCTGTGAAGTTTTCGGACGTGTCGTGGTTTCGTCCGCTGGGAATCATCCACAAGCGGAACAAACAACTGACACAGGTGGTCCGCAAGCTCATCGAGCTTTTGCATGCGGACCCGGCTGCGTTTCCAAAACCGAACGGGGCGTCTGCCGGCGCCGCGTTCGTTCGCCCTGCGGTTCGGAACCGCAACGGCGCCGCCGTTCGAAGGAGAGCGGCGGCCACGGGGAGCAAAGCGAGCAAGCGCGCCTGAACGCTTGCTCGCGGGTCTGGCTCTTCGGTTTTCTCCAGGAGGGATCATGTGTCGGAGTTCATGTGTCAAATAGGTCCTATAGGTCCCATACGACCTATTGAGATGTCGTCAGGATCGAGGTCAGCCATGTCAGGATTTCAGCACTATCGCTCGGCCCCGCCGGAAGCGCAGGGGTTGTATTCGCCCGCGAACGAGCACGACGCGTGCGGAGTTGGTTTCATCGTGAAGATGGATGGGACGAAGTCCCACAAGCTCATTCGCGACGCCATCCAGATTCTTGAAAATCTGGAGCACCGCGGTGCCTGCGGCTGTGAGGACAACGTCGGCGACGGCGCGGGCATGTTGATTCAGGTGCCGCACAAGTTTCTCGCCAAGGAGTGTGACCAGGCGGGGATCAAGTTGCCGGGACTGCCGGGGACTTACGGCGTCGGGATGGTTTTCCTGCCGCGAGACGCCACCAACCGTGCGATGATGGAACGCGAGTTCGAGAAGGTCATCGCCGAGGAAGGCCAGACATTCCTCGGCTGGCGTGACGTTCCGCGAAACAATTCGCCTCTCGGCGAGACGGCCCTCAAAGTCGAACCGATCATTCGCCAGATTTTCATCGGGCGCGGATCGGGCACACCGGACGCGGAGGCTTTCGAGTTCAAGCTGTACGTCATCCGTTGCCGCATCGAGCATCTGGCGACTTCGCGCGGGTTGACGCGGGTGGATTTCTACCTCCCCAGCCTGTCATCGCGCACGATCATCTACAAAGGTCTGCTGCTGGCCAAGCAGATGGACCAGTACTACCTCGACCTGCGTGATGAAGATTTCGAGACCGCCATCGCGATGGTCCACCAGCGTTACTCGACGAACACGTTTCCGACGTGGGACCTCGCGCATCCGTTCCGGTTCCTCTCGCACAACGGCGAAATCAACACCGTCCGCGGCAACCAAAACTGGATGCGGGCGCGGCAGGCGATGTTCCACAGCGACAAGTTCGGCGACGACATCCAGAAGCTGCTGCCGATCATTCCCGAGGGTCTGAGCGATTCGGCCGCGTTCGATCGGGCGCTGGAACTGCTCAACTTCACCGGCCGCTCGCTGCCGCATGCCGTGATGATGATGATTCCGGCTCCGTGGGATAACCACGAGACGATGCCGGACGATGAAAAGGCGTTCTACGAATACCACGCCTGCCTGATGGAACCGTGGGACGGGCCGGCGTCAATCGCGTTCACGGACGGATCGGTCATCGGCGCGGTCCTCGATCGCAACGGTCTGCGGCCGTCGCGGTACACGGTCACGAAGGACGGCTACGTCATCATGGCGTCGGAGACGGGCGTGCTCGATATCGATCCGGCGAACGTGTTGTCAAAGGGGCGGCTCCAGCCGGGAAGAATGTTCCTCGTGGACACGAACCAGAAGCGGATCATCGGCGACGACGAAATCAAACGGGGCTTCGCCACGCGCAAGCCGTACCGCGAGTGGCTGAACAAACACCAAGTCCGCCTGGAAAACCTGCCATTTCAGGAACCGACGCCGTTCGATTTCGATTCGCTCACGACGCGGCAACAGGCGTTCGGCTACACGCTCGAAGACCTGCGGATCATCCTCGGCCCGATGGCTCAGAAGGGGGAAGAGCCGCTCGGTTCGATGGGGAACGACACGCCGCTGGCCGTGCTGTCCGAGCGGCCTCAACTTTTGTACTGGTACTTCAAACAGCTTTTCGCGCAGGTGACGAATCCGCCGCTGGACGCGATCCGCGAGGAACTGGTCACGTCGATGGTGACGATGCTTGGCCCCGAGCGCGATCTGTTTTCGGAAACGCCCGAGCACTGCCACCTGCTCCGGCTCCCCAACGGCATCCTGACGAACGCACAACTCGAATCGATCCGCAAGATGAACGTCGGCGACTTGAAAGCCGCGACGATTTCGACGCTGTTCGAAGTCGCCGGCGGAGCCGTTTCACTGCGGGCGGCGCTGGAACGGATTCGTCAGGAAGCGAAGCAGGCGGTCGCGGACGGATGTGCGTTGATCGTGCTGTCCGATCGCGGCGTGAATGAGAAGCTGGCTCCGATACCGGCCCTGCTGGCATGTTCGGGTGTCAGTCAGTTTTTGATCCGCGAGGGACTGCGGACGCGGTGCGGCCTCGTGATCGAATCGGGCGAACCGCGCGAGGTCCATCATTTCGCGCTGCTGTTCGGTTACGGCGCGGGTGCGATCAATCCGTACCTCGCCTTCGAGACGCTGGCCGATCTGTGCCGGAAGGGTATCCTGAAAAATGGCGTCGGCGGGCTGGATTACAAATACGCCGAGAAAAACTTCATCAAGGGAGTCAACAAGGGCGTGCTCAAGGTGATGTCGAAGATGGGCGTTTCGACGCTCCGCAGTTACCAGGGCGCACAAATCTTCGAGGCGGTCGGCTTGAACAAGGCGTTCGTCAACGAATTCTTCACGCACACGGCGACGCGGATTGAAGGGGTGGGGATCGAGGAGATCGCGAAAGAGGCTGCGATGCGGCACGCGCGAGCCTACCGCGCGGCCGATGTGCCCGAGGAACTCGATCTGGATGTCGGCGGCCAGTACCAGTGGCGGCGTCGCGGCGAACATCACATGGTCAATCCCGAAATGGTCGCCAAGCTGCAGCACGCGGTGCGCACGAACAACTGGAAGGTGTACGAATCGTACGCGAACTACTGCAACAACCAGGAGAAGACGCTCGCCACGCTGCGCGGCTTGTTGGAATTCAAGTGGGCGGCGAATCCGGTTCCGCTGGAGGAAGTCGAACCGGCAGCAACGATCGTGAAGCGGTTCGCCACGGGGGCCATGTCGCTCGGATCGATTTCACGGGAGGCTCACGAGACGCTGGCGATCGCGATGAACCGGATCGGTGGCAGGAGCAACACTGGGGAAGGGGGCGAGGACCCGGTCCGGTACAAACCCGACGCGAACGGCGATCTGCGAAAGAGTGCGATCAAGCAGGTGGCGTCCGGCCGGTTCGGCGTGACGAGCGAATACCTCGTGAGCGCGAACGAACTGCAAATCAAGATGGCGCAGGGTGCCAAGCCGGGCGAAGGGGGCCAGCTTCCGGGGTACAAGATCGACGAGTACATCGGCAAGGTGCGGAATGCGACTCCGGGCGTCGGTCTGATTTCGCCCCCGCCGCATCACGACATCTATTCGATCGAGGATTTGGCGCAGCTCATCCACGACTTGAAGAATTCGAACCCCGAGGCGCGTGTGAGCGTGAAGCTCGTCGCGGAAGTTGGCGTCGGCACGGTGGCGGCGGGCGTCGCGAAAGGGAAGTCCGACGTGGTGCTGATCTCGGGCTACGAGGGCGGGACCGGAGCCAGCCCGCTGACGTCGCTCAAGCACGCCGGCATTCCGTGGGAACTGGGCCTCGCCGAAACGCATCAGACGCTGGTGCTGCACAACTTGCGGAGCCGGATCGTGGTCCAGACCGACGGGCAGATCAAGACCGGCCGCGATGTGGCGATCGCCGCGCTGCTGGGAGCCGAGGAATTCGGCATCGCGACGGCGGCCCTGATTGCCGCCGGTTGCATCATGATGCGCGTGTGCCATCTGAACACCTGCCCGGTCGGCATCGCGACGCAGGACCCGCGCCTGCGAGCCAAGTTCGCCGGCAAGCCCGAGCACGTCGTCAACTTTTTCACGTTCGTGGCCGAGGAACTGCGACGCATCATGGCAAAACTGGGTTGCCGCACGGTGAACGAAATGATCGGCCGCGTGGACAAGCTCGACACTCGCAAGGCCGTCGATCACTGGAAGGCGAAGGGTCTCGATTACAGCGCGATCCTGTTCAAGCCCGAAGTGCCCGAGAGCGTCGGCGTGTACTGCCGCGACAAACAGGATCACGGGTTGGAGAAGGCTCTGGACAACGAACTCATCCGCCGCTGTCAGCTCGCGCTGGAGAAGGGCGAGAAAGTGTCGTTCCCCATGCCGATTCGCAACGTCAACCGCACGGTGGGGACGATGCTCGGATCACGTCTCACCCGGCGCTGGGGGGGCGACGGCCTGCCGGATGACTCGATCCAGGTGAAGTTCACCGGTTCGTGCGGGCAGAGTTTCGCCGCGTTCATGCCGAAGGGGATTTCGTTCGAGGTCGAGGGGGACGCGAACGACTACTTCTGCAAGGGATTGTCCGGCGGGCACGTTTGCATCTACCCGCCGAAGACGGCGACGTTCGTGCCCGAGGAGAACATCATCATCGGCAACGTGGCGTGCTACGGTGCGACGGGCGGCGAAGTTTTCATCCGCGGCCGCGCGGGCGAACGGTTCTGTGTTCGCAACTCCGGCGTCAGCGCGGTCGTCGAAGGAGTCGGCGATCACGGTTGCGAGTACATGACGCGCGGCACCGTGATCGTGATCGGTCCGACGGGACGAAACTTCGCCGCTGGTATGAGCGGCGGCTTCGCCTACATCCTCGACGAATCCGGCAAGTTCCCGATCCTCTGCAACCAGGAAATGGTGGACCTGGAACGATTGGAATTGGACGAAGACATCGACCTCGTCCAGTCCCTGCTCAAGAAGCACATCGACACCACCGGCAGCACGCGGGCCCAGTGGGTGCTGGAGAACTGGGACACGCTGCAACGGAAATTCGTCAAGATTTTTCCGAAAGACTACAAACGCGTGCTGGCAGAACGAAAAAAGAAAGCCCAGCCGCCCGAATTGGTTCCAGCCGGCGCGGCGAGTTGAACGAAACCCGACGATCGTTTTGAGGGACGCTGTGATGGGGTGTTGGCGTCACGCGGAAACTGAAGCCACTGCTGTTTGTTCCATCTGCGGGCGAGCGGTCTGCTCGCGTTGTGATTTGGAACGTGAAAGTGAACGTATCTGCTGTTGCAAGAGATGCCAACTGATTGCACGAAGAATGGAATTGCTCGGAGAAGCCATGAGCTGCAGCGCCGAAACAGCTCTACGTTCCTACAAAGGAGCGCAAAGAGCCTTGCTGTTGCTCGCGATTTTCGGTGCGTTCTTGGGGATCATTGAGTTGGTTGGAACATTGTTTTTGATGCCGTTGTTTAGACCAAGCGTCGTTGTGGAGCCTATTGCAGCGGTTTCGTTTGCCGCGGTAATGTTCGCGCTCGCCGGAGTCTGTTGGATCATATCGTTCATGCTCGTTCCGAAGATGAATAGTCTTGAAGGCATTGTGGCAGGCATCGAAGACGTGCGGTTGGAGATCATCGCTGAGACAGACAGAATGAATCGATCCAACCTGCCGAGTTGATTCATGCTTTTGCTTCGTGTTTAGGACCGGTGGGTCTCGCGTTGCTCGACCCACCCTACGAAGTTGGAAGTTGTTTTGAGGTGTGACATGGGTCAGCCGGATGGCTTTTTGGAATTCAATCGGGAGACGCCGTCGAGGCGGCCCGTGGATGAACGGCTGGGCGACTGGCAAGAGGTCTACAAACCGTTCCCCGAACTCAAATTGATCGAGCAGGGGGCGCGGTGCATGGACTGCGGTGTGCCGTTCTGTCACACCGGCTGCCCGCTGGGGAACATCATTCCGGATTGGAACGACCTCGTGTACCGATCCAACTGGAAGGAAGCGATTCGTCGGCTGCACTCCACGAACAATTTTCCGGAGTTCACCGGCCGGCTGTGCCCGGCGCCGTGCGAAGAAGCGTGCGTGTTGGGGATCAACGAGCCTCCGGTCACGATCAAGAACATCGAGAACTCGATCATCGAAAAGGCGTTCGCCGAAGGGTGGGTCGTTCCCGAACCGCCGGAGAAACGGACCGGCAAGCGCGTGGCCGTCGTCGGCTCCGGGCCGGCGGGCCTCGCGTCGGCTCAGCAACTCAACCGGGCCGGATATTGGGTCACGGTTTTCGAGCGGGCGGACCGGATCGGCGGGCTGCTGCGGTACGGCATCCCGGAATTCAAGATGGAGAAGCGGGTGCTCGACCGTCGGCTGAAAATCATGGAAGCCGAGGGGATCAAGTTCGTGACGAACGCGAACGTCGGCGTCAACGTGTCGGTCGAGGAACTGCGTCGCGAGTACGACGCGATCGTGCTGGCCGGCGGAGCCACGCTCGGCCGCGATCTGCCGGTCCCCGGCCGCGAACTCAAAGGCATCTACTACGCGATGGAGTTTCTCCCGCTGCAGAACAAGCGCTGCGAAGGAGACGCCGTCGCGGATGAACGGTTCATCTCGGCGAAGGACAAGCACGTCATCATCATCGGCGGAGGCGACACGGGGGCCGACTGCCTGGGGACGGTGCATCGGCAGGGGTGCGCTTCGGTCACGCAGCTTGAACTGCTTCCCAAGCCGCCGAAGGGTCGCGACGAAACCATGCCCTGGCCGTACTGGCCGACGATTTTGAGAACCTCGAGCGCTCACGAAGAAGGGGGCGATCGCGATTGGAGCGTGAACACGAAGAAATTCTCCGGCTCGAACGGCTACGTCGAAAAGCTGCACGGAGTCCGTTTGGAGTGGGTTCACGAAGGAGGCCGGATGCAGATGCGCGAGATGGCCGGCTCAGATTTTGAATTGAAAGCCGACCTCGTCCTCTTGGCGATGGGTTTCCTCGGACCCGAACGGAAAGGGATGCTCGAACAACTTGGCGTGGAAATTGACCCCCGCGGCAACGTGAAGGCGGACGACAACTACATGACGACCGTCCCCGGCGTGTTCGCATCTGGCGACATGCGTCGCGGCCAGTCGCTGATCGTGTGGGCCATCTGGGAAGGGCGCGAATGTGCCGTCGGCGTGGACAGGTATCTGATGGGCCACACCGATCTGCCGACGTCCCCGCAGTTGCTCGGGCGGGACGTCCGCGCGGGAGTTTGATGCGCGGGACACTCAGAATCCGTGGAGATTCGTGACGGGCGCGATCAGGCGTCCGCCGTGGATGCGTCGCAGCGTCTGGTCCACGACCGCGATGTCGTTGTCGAACGACCCGTGAGCCAGCGGGATCATTTCGACGCCATCCGACACGTTGGCCCGGTCGGCGCCATGCCGCTTCGGGCGGATGTCGCCGGCAGCGAACTTGTGCCACCGCGCGAGATCGGCAGCGTACGAACGATGCCACTGGTCCTCGAACTTCGGTCCGCGCGGCCAGGCGGTTTCCATACCGAGGAGCGGCGTCTTGTGAACGTTTTCCAGCGCCCGGCTGACAAGGTAGAGCAGCGACTTCCCGTACGGACCGACCGAGTCGGCACGTTCGCGCTCGTCGGTCAAGATGTCACAAAACAGGTTCGACTTCGACAGCACGCGCTGCTCCACCGGTGGAATGAAATGTCGCAGCGCGAAGGGAATCGAGCACGCGGGGGCGTACAGCGAGCACGTGTTCACCGGGACGCGTCCCGCGAGGCGCGTCAACAGATGGCCGAGCAAGATGGAACCGGCGGAGTGTCCGATCAAGTTCACTTCGAGGTTGCGGAATTCCTGCCGCAGCGTGGCCAGATGCTTCGCGATGAGTGACAGGCCGCCGCCCACGTCAGCACCAGCGTCGGCGTTCTGTTTCATCTGCGACCAGACCGGCTTGACCAGCAGCCGTTCGCACGCGGCCTCGATCGTCCGGTCTTTTGCTTCGCCGAGCATTTCTCCCAGTCGATCGAAAATCCCGCAGGCCTGCGGAGCCTCGGCCGAGACCTATTCGCCGGCGATGTCTTCCAGAATGCTCCCGACACTCTCGAGGAAGCCGGTGCGCCAAGTGATGAACAACGGGTAGATTTCGTTGGCGAGGAAATACGGAGCCATCACGCGGATGCGGTCGATCGAAGCGGCCTCGGAGTTCAAGCCACCGTGGGCGTAGATCGCGATCCGCCGGGTGGTGCGGCTTTGCAGCCACTCTCTTGGCAGGCGCAAGGCGACTTCGGCGACGGCCTCGGTTGCGGTCTCCAGATGCAGGAACTGGTTGATCGGTTGACCGTCGTTGCCAAGCACACCGATGAATTCGTACGCGGCCTCAGGCGACAGCGGCGACGTGTCGGGACCGGCAGCGATTGCGCGGGTCGTGCGAACGGTTGTGGCCTGCCGCTGCGACTGTGTCAACTCGTGCAGTCCGACGCGGCTGCGAGTGCGCGGCAGACGGGTCTGGCCGATGTCGACTGGAGCGCCGAGGACTGCGACCCACGCGTCCGTGGCATGCTCGAACCAGTCGTGGTACGACACAATGGCGAAGCCGTGATAACCCCAGTCGGGTCCCCACGAATTCTGCACGATGAAGCCTTGCGGCGTGTATCCCACGATCGCGAACGCATGGCCGCCCGTGTCGCCGCGCCGCGGTTCGATGATGGTGAGCTTGTCGGTCGCGTCCAGGAACCAACCATCGTGTACGGACGCCGAAGCGTACACCGCCCCAACCTCGACGATCGCAGACTGCATGTCCACGATCGAGTTCTTGTCGACGCGGTAGTAGGCCCCCAGCGGTCGGGTCGCGGCGTCTTCGAGCCATCCGTCCGCGGGTGGTTTCATCTTGCCGCGCTGCGTCACCCGGTAAGGCCACTTCGTCTCCGAGCAAACTCCGTGGTGAAACCAACCCTTCATCGCTCCGCGGCAGCTCGACCCTTCGTAGTCTTCGCCAGGCCACTCGTCGTACAGCAGGGCCATTTGATACAGCATTCGCGGGCTGACGCAGGCGACGGGTTCGTTCGTTTCGAGGTTGCGCCGCCACTGCAGGTAGTTCACGATCGCCGCCAGGCCGAATCCCGTGCACGCGCCTTCCTGACCTTGATCGAGCACCAGCTTCGACGAATAGGTTTTGAAGTGCTGGGCGATGTCGTCTTCCGACGGAAACCGTTCGGGCAGGTTGACGAGACGAGGCAGGCACGGTCGATCGCGATAGTCCACGCGATCGGGACGCGTGTCGAACGTGCGTCCACGAAATGTCCGGCGGGGCATGAAAGTTCTTCCTGAATCGTGGTTGCTGAATAGTTCACTTCTAACCGTCACGGTGAACCGGACGGAAGACCGAAAGTCGCCGCGCCTCGCGGGGCGTCGCTCCGTCATCTCGAATCGAAATCCCGGTTGGCGAGTGGTCACAAATTGGAAGTCAGAGTCCAGCGGTTGAGGGCAGCATCCGGCTGCGAGCTCACGCGGAAATCGCTACCATGCGTTGATGGACTGGCCGCGCTACTGCTGTGCAATTCTGGAGGCCGATCGGGGGGCGATGCTGTTTCAGCAGCGGTCGGCCTCGGCGCGGCAGGCGGCGGGCATGCTGACCTGCTTTGGCGGCGGACGGCATCCGGGGGAGGAGCCGGAAGCGGCGCTGCGTCGCGAACTGCGTGAGGAACTCGGCTGGGAGCCGTTGCGGCTGGGTTTTCGCGTGGCCTTGTGGGTTGCGAACGATCCGGTCGCGTGGTTTTTCGTCGCCGAACTGGACGTTTCGCTCGAATCGCTTCGGCCAGCCCCCGGCCACGTGCCGGTGTTGGTCACGCCGGACGAGTTCGATCGCGTGCCGATCAGCCCGTGGCATCGAGCCGTCATCGAAGCGAATCGGGCAGGACGGGACCGGGTGGACCTGCCAGCCTGAGTTACCTGTCAAATTCCTGTCGAGTATTTCGTCGGGTCGCCGGTCGCGGTATGCTCGCTCGTGCTCTGATTCCTGCGCTTCCCATTTCGGCAGGAGATTCCAAGATGGACCGGGCAGGCTGTTCGCGACGTTGTCTGGTTTGGCTGACGTCGGCCGTGTTGATATGTGCAGGTTGTTCGAAGCCGTCGGGACCGCGCCGCGTGAACGCGAGCGGCACGGTCCGACTCGCCGGACATTCGTTGCCGCCGGGGTCGATCAGTTTCCAGCCTGAGCAGGGTCACAGCGGACCGGTCGCCAATGGTGAGATTGTTGACGGCCGCTATCGCCTCACCACGGACGACGGTCCAACGCCCGGTCCGCATCGCGTTGTGATCACGCTTGCGCCGCCAAAGGCCGTGCCCAGTCCCAACGATCCGCCGCGACCCAAAATCACGCGCTGGGAATTCATCATGACCGTGCCCGACGACGGCTTCACCAAAGACTTCGACGTGGAGGACAAGTGATGGGCCACAAACTTCGACGCCGTGCGTTTACGCTGATCGAACTGCTGGTTGTGATCGCGATTATCGGCGTGCTGATCGCGCTGTTGTTGCCGGCCGTGCAGCAGGCTCGCGAGTCGGCCCGGAAGACGCAATGCCAGAATCATCTCAAGCAGATCGGCCTGGCACTCCACAACTACCACGATCAGTACCAGACGTTCCCGATGGGCAGCGTGCGAAACATTGGCGCGGGGACCTGGGGCTTGATGACACAGATCATGCCGCAGCTCGACCTGACGACAGCGTACAACCTGGTGAATTACAACACGCTCGACTGCTGCGCGTACAACAGGTCGCGGCAGGTGGCGACGCCAAAGCTGCAGGATGCCGGTTCGATTCCGTACACGGTGTTCATGTGCCCTTCTGATCCGAATTCGAACAAGCTGCTGCCGCACGCGTCCCCGAATGCGTATCCCTGCGGCGAACTTTATCCGGGCAACTACCTTGGCGTGAGCGGTGACACCGAGGGTACGCCCGTCTGTGTCGGCACGACGCGCGGCAACGGAACATTTTACACGCTGAGTTCGGTGCGAACTCGCGACATCAAAGACGGCACATCGCAGACGATGGTGGTCGGTGAACGAGGTTTGCCGAGCGATCGCGTGTGGGGCTGGGTGATCTGCGGAGGTAACGAATGCGAACAGTACCTCAGCACGGCTCGCGGGCTGAGCCAGGGCAAGGACGCTCCCTACACGGCCGGGATTGTCGAACGGTTTTGGGGTTGGCACCCCGGCGGAACGCACTTCCTGTTTGGAGACGGTCGCGTGCAGACGCTGAACTTCAACATCGACTTCGCGACGTACAAACGCCTTTCGACGCGCGACCTCGGCGAGGTTGTCGGGAACTACTGACGGAGCCTGGATCGTCCGGCCCGCCGTGTTTACGACGCCAGCATTTCGAGCAGGCGTCCGCCGAAAATGATGCTCAGGATCACGAGCGAACCGGCCACGGCTGCCATGACGGCGGCCGAACTCATGCCGAGCGCCCGGCGGATCGCACTCGATTCGGGATGTTCCTCGCCGGCGATCAGCACGGCCCGCAGCGCGTGGTTGAACAGTTCGGTTGTCATCACCAGCGTCAAACAGAACGTGATGACGATCCAGTCAAGCGTACCGACTCGCAGCACGAAACCCATCGCCAGCACAATCGAACCGCCGAAGAAGTGCACGAAGAACGAACTGTCGCTGCGGAAACCGCGCACGAAGCCGCGTTCGGCATCGACCAGTTGCTGCCGCCACGCCGGCCGATGCGGATGATGCTCGATGCCATCTCGAATCGTGGACGAATGCGGACGCGGTGACGTGACGGGCATGGAGGGCCCCCCGGGGATTGTCATTGCGTCGGTTGTCCTTGCAGCAGCATGCCCAGTTGCGACATCGTGTTCGCGTTTCGGAACGGACCGATCTTCGGTTCGACCGAAACTCCAAAGCTGACGTTGTCCCGGTTGGGGTCGTGCATCGCGGCCAGATGGATCAGGAAATCCGCCCCCACGCGCGTGACGGACACCATCTGGCCCAGATTGAGATCCTGCCCTAGGTCGTATGCGGTGCTCACGGACGAAATCCATTTGGGAGTCATCGCGTAGTTGTAGCTGGCGGTCAGAATCTGACTGTCGAGGCCGGCTCCCTTCACCTGCCGCAGGCCGGCGTACACGCTGCCGCGCGTGGTCCGTTGCGACATCACGCCCACGCTCCACAGTTGTTGCGCGTTGTCGAACGTGTCGAAGTACGTGCTGGCCGTGAGGGTCGTCCGGTCGCCGACGAACCAGTTGTACCGCGCGCCGTACAGTCCGAACGGTTCACCGAAGTTGTCACGGGCGTCGTTCGGGAAGAACGACGATTCGAGGTCCAGCGTCATCCAGTTTTTGATTCGCAGATTCTCCGGCGGACCGACTTTGGTTTGCAAGCGGTGTCGCCAGCCGAGTCGCAATGCCTGCTGAGCGGCCACGAGTTCGTGGTACGGAGCCGTCACGTTGTGGGCGACGCCCGCGCGGACGGCGTAGAACCTCGGATTGAAGACCGTCGGCAGCGTGCCGCCGAACGTGTTGAACAGGAAGCGGCGGCGGAACTGTTCCTGGGCATTGTCGTCGAACTCGTTGAACTGCGGGATCTCGCTCAGGTCGCGAGTCGCATCCGAAAACGAGTAATCGGCGTCGAACACCATCTTGTGAGCCAGCCCGTGCAGGTTGAAGATGTCGCTCCAGACGTACGGGAACACCTTCCAGAATTCGATGCTGGCCCGGACGCCCGCGCTGCCGTACAGTCGATCGACCGAGTCGCCGGAGAAATTCTCGCCCCAGTACGCCGCTTCGCCCAGCGCGTACGGGACGACGTTGAGCGGACCGAAGTGCAAAGGCACGTTGAGTTCGTGCCGGGTCGAAAGGACCGCGCCTTGGGCGTTGCCTTCGTACGGGAGCACGCTGAACTTGTCCGCCGGATCGGATGGCGCATCGGCGATGCGCTGCTCGGCGTACGACGCGTACGACCGCGACGACCAGGTGAGCCATCCGCCGAGGAGCGGTTCCGACAGCACGGTCAGATCGCCGCGCGGCAGCCAGCGGGTTGAATTGAAGAACGGAGTCCAGTTGTCGCGCACGAGTCCCGACCACGTCCAGTTGTCGCGCTGTTGGCGCAGGTACAGCAGCGACTCGTAATCCTTGTCGCGGTCGTACTGCAATTCGTCGTACTGTTCGAGGAAGTTCCGATCGCTGATGTAGCCGATCTCGGTTTGCAGCGTGAGGTCCCACGGAAAGTTCTGCTGATCGCGGAGCAGAAATCGTCCGCGGTCGGCATCGCGCGGGATGAGGCTCATGCGATCGATGCCCAGGTTGTCACGGCCGGTGTCGTGAATGTAGTAGCCCTGGCCCATGCCGGTGTACGAGCCGGCCAGCCCGAAGCGGTCCAACCCGGCATACGTACCGCTCGTCCCGACGCCAGGCCCGCGCTTGCTGAGGTAGTCGAGATTCACGTCCCAGCTCGCGCCGGGCGGCGCGTCGATGCCCAGCAGCGTGAACATGTTCCAAACCGTGCGCGCCTGGAAACCGTAGATGCGATCGTTTTGAATACTGAGCGTGCGCAGAGGAATGTTCGCGTCTTCGGCCGGTGCGCTCAGGGACGGGTAGTAAAACACCGGCACGTTGCCCAGGAACAGCGTGTTGTTGAGCGACGTGGCCCACGGGCGGTTCGGGTACACGAGCTGTCCGGTTTCGGGATCGATGTCGGGTGTGTTCGGGAACAACCACGTGTCGTCCGCCCGCTGCTCCAGGAAGATGTCGCTCGCCTGCAGCCGGTAGCCGGGGAAACCGTACTCGCTGGTCGTGGCCCACGCCCGCTGAGCGTGCAGGTTCTGTGGAGCCAGTTGGCGGATGCGTTCGGCTCGCAGCCGCAGCGGAGCCCCCTGCAGTTCTGCGACCGGGACGCGGACTTCGGCGTCGAGCAGCAGGCCGCGTTCTTCGCGCACGTCGTAGAAGGCACGTTTGGCCCGGATCGTGTAGTCGCGACCCTGGTCCGTCTGGCGGATGACGATGTTGTCTTCGAGGTAGACCTGCATCGGCAGGTCGTTCTGTTGCTGAAAGTCGAGGTTGAGGTCGCCGTCGCCGGCACCATCCTGCAACTGCGTCCAGATGATGACGCGGTCGGCGGTGAGGTCCACGGCGTCGAGTCGCGGCAGGCCGTCCACGATCACGTTGACTCCGCCCGTGATGATCAGAATCTGCTCGGGGGGCGTGACCTGCTCGTTGCGGCGTGTTTCGTAGGTCAGCGGCACCGCGCTGCGTGGAGAAATGCGAATGCGGCGCTGTCCCGCGCGCGGAGCAAACACCTGCACGCCTCGCAGTTCGGGGCCGGGATCGACCTGTGCCGGGACTCGATATTGGACCGGCTGGATGGACGACCCGCGGGCGTTCTTCCGCGACGCGCTCGCCTGCACGAACAACGGGTCATCGGTCGCCGGTCGATCGGACGAGGCTTGTCGCACGGCGACATCAAGGCCGGAGCGTGTCGTCAGCGTGGTCAACCACGAGCGTTCGTGGCGCGTGCTTCCCGGCTGATCGATGCGCACGTCGGTCCGCAGGAAGATCGTCACCTGGTCGCGGTTGCCGCGCGGCAGCGATTCGGTGCGCCGCCAGACGACGGCTTCGCGCGCCCGCCACGTGGTGCCCTCGTGAACAATCCGGCACTGGTCTCGAAGCAGCCACACGGTTTCGTGTTCCTGCCGCCAGCTTTGTCCGTAGGACGCAGAGATCGAGATCGCGTCGGAAGATGCCGACGTTGTGGAATCGTCATCTGCGCGCAAACAGGGTCCGTGCGAGACGCAAAGCGCGCACGCAACGGCAGCCAGCCAGGAGGCGAAGGAAAACCGGAGAGGGATTCTTCGCGCGTCGGACATCCTGCCCAACACGTCCACGAAAACTCCTTCGGTGCCGATCGGCGAGGTGGAGATGAAAACGGAGCCAACTTCCGAAATGGGGCGGGATTATGTTGAGATTGCCAAGTTAGGTCAATGCGGGGTTGGGCCCGAGCGACATCGACGCCGGAGGCGACTCTGAGAAAGTTGGTCGTCTGGGCGGGACGGCGAATTCGATGCGTCCGGGCAGTTGCCGGGAGCCGCATCAACGCGGGACCGGCAGGTCGAGAAGTTCGCGAACCTTGCCGGCTAACGGTTCGGAGGCGAACGGCTTTGCGAGGAAAGCCGTCCCAGGAACGGCGAGATCTTCGGCGTCGATCGAATTGTCGGTGTAGCCTGAGATGAAAAGTACCCTCAGTCCCGGTCGCCAGGCCCTCAACTCATCCGCCAGTTGCGAACCACTCATCTCGGGCATAATGACGTCGGTCACGACCAGGTTGCAGCTCAGATTCTGTGTGCGAAACTTTTCCAGGGCCTCGCGTCCATCGGCGGCTTCCACGACGTGGTAACCAGCGCGCCGCAGAATTGCCGATGTGAAAAATCGCACGGCGTCATCGTCCTCGACGAACAGGATCGTTTCGTCTCCGCGGAAATTTGTGAAGGAGGAGTGAGTCATGGTAACGGGTGCCTCCAGGTCGAGTTCATGATGTCTTGGCAGATAGATCACGAACACGCTGCCATGACTGGGCTCGCTGACAACGTGAATGAAACCTCCGCTTTGCTTGACGATGCCGTACACCACGGCGAGACCGAGTCCGGTTCCCTTGCCAAGTTCCTTGGTCGTGAAAAACGGCTCGAAGATCCGATGCTTGACTTCGACCGACATGCCGCAACCGGTATCGCTGACGGACAACATCACGAAGTCGCCGGCAGGAAGCTCCCGTTGATCGACGAACGATTTTTGATCGTGGGCGAGGTTGCTGGTCGCGATCGTCAAGCGGCCGCCGGACGGCATGGCGTCGCGGGCGTTGATGCCGAGATTCATGACGACCTGCTCCAATTGGCCCTGATCGGCCAGGACTGGCCAGACATCGGGCGCGAGCGAAGTTCGAAGGTCGATATGCTCGCCGATCAGCCGGCGAAGCATGCTCTCGATGTCGGTGACAAGCTTGTTGAGAGACAACGGTCGCGTGGAGAGCACCTGCTTGCGGCCAAAGGCGAGCAGTTGCCGGGCGGACGCGCGATCACCGGCGTGTTTGATTTCCGAAAGCAATGGCTGCTGCACAAACGTCGAGTCCTCCTGCAACAGCTCGCAGTAACCGTTGATCACGGTCAGCAGGTTGTTGAAGTCGTGAGCGATGCCCCCCCGCCAACTGGCCGACTGCTTCCATTTTTTGCGACTGGCGCAGGCGTTCGTCGCTCGTTCGCAGTTCCTCCGTGCGGGCGCGGACCGCTTGTTCGACAACGTCGTTGGTGCGCTCCAGACGGGCTTGTTGCATGGCGACCTTGTGCGTTTCGGTCCTCACCTGAGCGATCGACAGCATGAGAAACACGTCTTCAAAGCCGATCCAGGCGGCATGTTCCAGCCAGCGCCAGGAACTGGGGACCATCATTCCGTAGACCGACAACGGCCAGTAGTATCCACGGAAAAGATGATCAAGGGCCGCAACCGCCGAAGCCGTGACGAGTACGCGCCAGTCGCAGTAGAACGCTAGAAAGGCCAACGACCCGAACACATGAAAATGCGTCTCAATCCGGCCCCCGGTCAGGTGGATCCACAGTGCAGACGTCAGCATCTGTCCCACGGCGATGACATGCCGCGTGAGGACATGCCCCGGGTACAATCTGGCAACACAGATGGGAAACCCGGAGATGAAACCGCCGAGCAACGTGGCTGCCCAAACATGGGGATGGAGCTGACTGGATTCACCCGCCCAGGTCAGCGGCGAAATCCAGGCGGCGAAAAAAATTCCGATCGCCCATTGCGACGCCAGCGACAGGGAGAAGCGGCGGTCGGTGTCGCGGCAGACGCGAGATTCGGATTCATGGCAGAGTTCCGCAATCCGCGATCTGAGCCGGGGGCTTGACCGATTCCGTCTTCGGTCCGTGACGATCATGGGACTGGACCCTCCGGAGGATTCTCCTCAGACTCGATTAGCGGGCAGCCGAACACGGGACTCGAGGTGAGTTCCGGATCGACGCCGGTGAGCAGACTCACGATCGATCGGCGTCCCGGGTTGTCTCCGGCGTGCCCTCGCGCTCGGGTGATTCCACCGTGGAAGAGCAGGCGACCTGTCGGGTCGTACAGCATCACTTTCCCCGATGTCCTTCCATCGAACTGCGGGGCCAGTTGCCCATCGAGATCGAGGTAGCGTTGCGCACGAGGGAAGTCGTTGATACGTTGCCAAGTGTCCGTGTTCTCCCAGTTCTCAGGTGCGCCGGCGGGTTTGTAGAACAACACATGGAGAGTCACCCGATCGGGACAGGTCGCGAGCACTTCGGCAAGCTCGTCCACGGTGGCGCGAGAACAGGAGCACCGCGGATGCAGAAACAGCACGAGGTTGTGGCGGTACGGATCGGGGACCAATCGAACTTCCGCCGGCCAGGCGATCTGACGCGGCAGCTTTGCGCCGGGCGTGGCGGCAAACTGCGACAGCGCGAACAGGCCGCATGTCGTCAAGCCAAACCAAACCATCGCCGTGGCCAACACGGCGCGGTGACGAACGGGTGACGGGCCGCGAGGCACCACGCGCGGCGAAAAGTGTGTGGACCGCGATTGCGGTTCAAAGGGATGCAGCATCATTTCGGCAACTCGATTATGCGATGACAGCGTCGTCGTTCGCGCATCCGTGTGAGCGTCCGAACAGACTTCGAATCTGAGGCAAAGCCTGGGTGTGAAATTCGGTCTTGCCGATGAACCCAACGGCTCCCAGCGCGAAGACCACTTTGCGGGTGGCGGAGTTGTCGTTCAGGGTCATCACCATCACAACGGGGGCGTCCCTACCCCCTTTGAGACGGCGCAGTGTTTCGAGGCCGTCGATGCCCGGCATCAACAAATTCAACAGGACAAGATCGGGCCGAAGTTCCGGCACGCGTTCGAGCGCTTCCGATCCGGAACTGGCACAGCCGATCAATTCGATCCCGGGCCAGTCGGCTATCAACGTGGCGGCCGCTTCGAGAAAACTGAGGCTGTCGTCCACCAGCAGGATTCGGATGCGTTGCATGCGCCACGCTTCGACAATTCAACTGCAAGACCAACGTCGGGCCGACTCGCATCGCACAACGGAGAATCATCGGTCGGAAACAGTGCTCGCGTCGCAGGGGATACCCCGGTGAAAGGGGTGGGGATTTCCCGGTGTGCGGAATGGCACGCCGGGGCCGCGTGTCAGTCGTCGGGCGAGACGAGGCCCATCCGGATTGCGTATCGCGTGAGGCCGGCGATGTCGCGGATGTCGAGCGCGTCCATCACGTCGCCACGATACGATTCAGGAGTCTTGACGGAAACACCCAGCGTTTTCGCGATCGACTTGGTGCTGTGCCCCTCGGCGATCAATTGCAGCACCTCGCGCAGCCGCGGCGTCAACCTGCGGGCAGCGCCCTGAGCAACGCCATTGTGTCGCAGGCTGGCTTCAACCACGTGCCGCGAAATGCCGGGGCTGAGGTAGATTTCTCCGCGCATGACCGAGGTCATGGCCTGTTCCAACTCCGCCGCGCTGATGTTTTTCAACAGGTAGCCGCTCGCTCCCGAATGCAGAGCCTGCAGGACGAACTCCTTGTCGGTGTTCATCGACAGGATGATGATTCGCGTGTCAGGAAACCTGTACGTGGCCCGGGCCGTGGCGTCCAGGCCGTTCAGTTCGGGCATCATGATGTCCATCAGGGCGACGTGTGGCCGGTGGGTCTCGATCAGTCGCAGCGCCTCGCGGCCGTTCCCGGCCTCCGCGACCACCTCGACGCCGGGGATGCGTTCGAGCAAAGCGCGCAAGCCCTCGCGAACCAGCGTGTGGTCGTCGGCCAGCAGCACCCGAATGGCTTGCATGGCGTCGCACTCTTTCGTTCGGAATCGAATCGGTGGTGGAAACCGGAATCGCCCGCGGTGTCACGGTCACCGAGGCCCTGGCCAAACGGAGCCGTGACGGAAGATCAGTCTACGTCATCGGAGATTGGGAAGGAAACGCGAACGGTGGTTTCTCTGCCCGGCTCGGATTCGATGGAGAACGAACCGCCGGCGAGGATTTGTCCAATCTCGTCGTGCAGTTCGCGAGCGATTTTCCGGCGCTCGGACTCTTGCGCGGTCAAGAGTTGACGTGAGAGTGACTGGAGGCGCTCCCGGTTTTCGCGGAGCACCTGTTCTGCCTGCTTGCGCTGCGTGATGTCTCGCACGAATCTTTGCAGGTGGCCGTTGGGGAGTTGTTTGGCCGCGACTTCAGCGAGAAAGATTGAGCCATCCTTGCGCCGGCCTCGCCATTCGCTGCGGACCATCTCGCCTCCGGCCAATCGAGCCATCTCCGGACCAATCCGCACAGCCTCTTCCGGAGTGAGAATGTCCGCGATGTGCAGTGTCAGAAGTTCCTCCCGCGAGTAGCCCATCAGTTCGCATCCCTGGGCATTGGCATCGATGATCCGTTGCTGCGCGTCGGCCACAAAAATTCCGTCGGTCGCTTGCTCGAACAGCAAGCGAAAGTGCGTCTCGCTTTCCCGCAACGCCGATTCGACCTGCTTGCGCTCGGTGATGTCCACATGCGAGCCGAGCATCCGCACCGGCCGGACATCGTCGCCGTATTGCAGCGACGCCTGAGTCAGAATCCAGCGATACGAACCGTCTTTGTGCCGCAGCCGAAACTCGACGACGTAGTTCGGCCACGGGTCCACGAGGTATCGCCGCAAGATGTCCAGCGTCGGTTCAAGATCGTCCGGATGGACACGTCTTTGCCATTCACTGAAGTCGTCGCTGATCTCGTGCTCGTCGCAACCAATCTGCCGCTTCCACTCTGGCGAGAAGTGAGCCTTGTTCGTTTTCAGATCCCAGTCCCACAGGCCGACATTGGCCGCTCTGACGGCGAACCGCAAGCGTTGATCGGACTCGCGTAGCGCCAACTCGCCCAGCTTGCGTTCAGTGATGTCCTGCACCGTGCCGGCCAGGTAGAGCGGTTTTCCCGTGCTGTCACGGACCAGCGCACCGCGACCGTGGATAAACCTGACCGTGCCGTCGGGCCAGACACAGCGGAACTCCAGGTCGGCCGGCGGTTATCCCGCCCTGGAGGCACGATTCGACTCCTGCACTGCCGCCCTATCGTCCGGATGAACCAGCGAGACGAACGAGTCAAACATTGGAGTGAACGTGGCCGGTTCAACGCCAAAGATGCGGTATGTCTCGTCGGTCCATTGGGTCCATTGGATCGAATCTGCCAAATCCCAAGCCCAACTGCCGATGTGGCCGATTCGCTGCGACTCGGAGAGCAGCCGCTCCCGCTCACGCAACGCCGCCTCCGCCTGCTTGCGTGCGGTGATGTCCTGCACCATGCCGATGAGATAGGAACTTCCCTCGGGAACCCGGCCCAGCGAATGAATCCAGCGGATCCCGCCATCCGGCAGAACGACCCGGTATTCGTTTTCATACGTGCCCCGCGTCTGCACGGCGTGCGCGAAGCGTCGCTGGATCTCCGGCAGGTCGTGCGGATGAAGATGCCGGTTGCCTTCGTCCAGGCGGGTGATGGTTTCTCCCGGGGCAAAGCCGTGCAAGGCCATGCCTGCTTCGTCAGCCTCGAATCGTCCGGTCGTTAAGTCGAAGGACCAGCTTCCCATGCGGGCCGCGCGCATGGCCAGAGTCAGCTTGTCCTGATTCTGGCGCAGCGTCTCCTCCGCCTGTTTGCGGTTCGGTTCAATGTCCTCGACGATCAGCACGTTGAGCGACCGATTCGGTGCCATTTGCAAATACTCGGCCACTTGCAGCGGTAGTCGCCGCGTGTCGATCGGCTTGGAGATGTACCCTCTGCAGCCGGCCTCGATGGCTGGCTGCTCGTCCCCCTTCATGGCGAACGCGGTCATGGCGACGATGCGGATGTGCCGCGTCGCCTCGTCCGCACGCAGTTTCCGCGTCAACTCCAGGCCGTCCATGCCCGGCAGCGCAATATCCATCAAGATGAGATCGGGCACCGACCGCGCGATCGCCGCCAGCGCCTGCTCGGCATCCAGCGCCTGCTCAACGCGATAGTCCTCGCTCTCCAGCACCGCCACGGCGAGCTTCAGATTCGTCGGATTGTCGTCCACGACCAGAATCGTCGTGGGGGTCGAGTGATTCATGTTTGGTCTTCTGTCGCTGGCAGGTCGTAGCGTCCGTGGGGGCAAGCCCCACGGAGAGCTGTTTTGGGTATTTGAGCGTTCGCGCTGTAGCTTGTCAGTCGTCGGCCCAGCGGGGCAAGCCCTGCGGAGCCGATCAGGCGGATCAGGAATTGATTCGAACTGAGGGACCCTCACCGTTGGGTTTGGTCTCCGCTGGGCTTCCTTGCTCTCCGTTGGGGCAAGCCCGGCGGAGAGCTGGGAAAATTCATGGGTCGTCTTTGGTAGCTGGTCAGTCGGGCCTCCGTGGCGGCAGGCCCCTCGGAGAGCGATTTGGTTTGGGGGGTGGAATCTAAAATGGACAGGGGCAAGCGCACGGTGAAGATGCTCCCTTGGGCGGGCGCGCTGGTGACGGTGATCGTGCCGTGTTGGAGTTCCACGAGTTTCTTGGTCAGGGCGAGGCTCAGGCCGCTTCCTTCGTAGCGGCGGGCGGTGCCGGATTCGAGTTGCTCGAACTCGCGGAACAGTCGCGGCATGTCTTCCGCCTTGATGCCGATGCCAGTGTCGGTCACTTGCAATTGGAATCGAACGCCGTCAGCCGGGCTGACGACGAACTCGACCCGGCCGCCGTCGTCGGTGAACTTGATGGCGTTCGACACCAAGTAGACCCGCAATGATCTCTAGGCAGCGATGCGTAGCGATTTGTGTGGAGTTTTTCGATCGAGGTCATCGTGGTCGAACAGAAATGTCATGCGGTCTCGATGGCTGGTCAGACGCTGGACGCCGGTGCGGAAGGCGGCGACCAGATCGTCAAGAGTTTCAAACAGGACGTTGGCCAGGATGGCGCGTTTGACGTGGCCCCACAAGCGTTCGATCAGGTTCAAGCTGGGTGAGTACGGTGGCAACCAGAAGATTTCGATTTGATCGCGATGCTCGGCCAGCCACGCCTGTACGGCTTGCGTGGTGTGGAAGCGGCCGTTGTCGCAGACCAAGCGAATCTTGCGGCCGGCATACTTCGCCACCAGCACGATCAGGAAGGCCAGAAACGACGCTCCGCATTTCGTGTCGGCGATGGTGTAGGTCAGCTTTCCGGTTTTGTAATCGACTCCGCAGTACACGACGTTCTTTTCGTTCTTCCCTGGAGCCGGCACTTCCGGTTGCTGACCGACCGGTGCCCACATCCGCGTCAGCGTGGGATGTCGATGGATTTCCATTTCGTCCTGATAGATCAAGACTTCTTCGGCGTCGTCACGGATCGCTTTTTTTGTCAAGGTTTTCAGCTTCGCCGCGGCGCGTTCGTAGGCCGCTTCGTCCCGCTTCCCGTTCAGCGTGTGCTTGGGCCGCTGAAACGAAAAACCTTCGGCGCGAACGATGCGCCCCAGTTGGTCCTCGCTGAAACTGATCTGCGTGAGCTTCTTCAAATGCGTATTCAAGCGGGCCAGCGACCAGACACTGAAGCCGTACCCCAACTCGTGCGGCGAGGTTTGCAGCGCGGTCCGCAGGGCGGCGCGATATTCGGGAGTCGCTCGCGACATCAGCCCCGGCGGCTTCCCCGGCCGCAATCCGGCGACGCCCCGCTGACGATATGCCTTCCGAATGTTGTCCACCGTGGCCACGCTGATTCCCAGGTCGCCCGCAATCGAAGCCTTCGACCGACCCACGCCGCTCATCAAAATGATCGTCGCGTTGCGAAACACCGCCGCCTCCAGCGTCGCGAATCGCAACTTGTCCAATGCCTCCCATTCCTGATCCGACAATGCCCATGCCATGATCGCCCCCTTGCGATAGGGGAAAATCAGTTCGCATGGACTTTATCCTCAATCACCGATCCGCCGAAGTTGTCCTGCGGGTCTACTTAGCTGCTGAACAGCGGCGTCGAGAGATACCGCTCGCCGGAATCGGGCAGGACCACGACAATCACCTTGCCGTTGGCTTCGGGTCGTGCGGCCACCTTCAACGCCGCACTCATCGCCGCGCCGCTGCTGATGCCGCAGGTGATTCCTTCTTCCTTGGTGATCCGCCGCGCCACGTCAAACGACTCGTCGTTCGTGACCTGGATGATTTCGTCGATCATCGACCGGTCCAGAATGTCCGGCACGAAGCCGGCTCCAATCCCTTGAATCTTGTGCTTGCCCGGCTGACCACCGGACAACACAGGGCTGTCCACCGGTTCGACCGCGACGGATTTCAAGAGGTGCTTCTTTTCCTTCTTGATGTACCACGACACACCGGTGATCGTGCCGCCGGTGCCGACGCCCCCCACGAAGTAATCGACCTTGCCCGCAGTGTCTTCCCAAATCTCGGGCCCCGTCGTCTTGAAATGAATCTGCGGGTTGGCCGGGTTCTTGAACTGCTGCGGCATGAAGTATTCGGGATTGGCCGCGAGTTCCTCGGCCTTCTTGATCGCCCCTTTCATGCCCTCCGCGCCGGGAGTCAGAATCAGGTTGGCTCCGAATGCCGCCAGCATTTGCCGACGCTCGATCGACATCGTGTCGGGCATCGTCAGCGTCAGCGGATACCCCTTGGCCGCGCAGACGTAAGCCAGCGCGATGCCGGTGTTGCCGCTCGTCGGTTCGACGACGTGCATGCCGGGCTTCAGCTTGCCGGACTTCTCGGCATCCCAAATCATCGCCGCGCCGATTCGGCACTTGACGCTGTACGCCGGGTTCCGCCCCTCAATTTTCGCGAGGACGGTCCCGCCCAGCCCCTTCGTCAGGCGATTGATTTTGATGAGCGGCGTGCGGCCGATGGACTCGGCATTGTCGTTGAAAATCGGCATGACTCAGGCTCCTGTCAGTCGGGAAACAACCTCGCGCCGATCACGCGGCGGCTCAGGTTGGCGCGGATTATGTTGAATCCCGATCCGCTCGGCAATGCCGAACGCCGGCAAACCAGCCACGTGAGCACACGACGCACTTTGCGGTGTAGCCCGCTCTCGTCGAGAGCGGCCGAAAGATATGCGTCGTCCGTCTGCACCGCTCTCGGCGAGAGCGGGCACACTGGGCGCGAGCAAAACATGAAGTGCCTCGCGCGGAGAGTGGCCTCCCGTTTCGTGACCGGCTACACTCGAATCGTTCGTAACGCGCCTTCGCCAGCTCATGCCACCTCGTTCGAGCTCCGGCTTGGGAGCGTTCCGAGTGCGAAGCTCTGCTTCGCGGACCTGTCGAAGCAGAGCTTCGAGCCTGTGTGTTCCCAAGCTGGAGCTTGGGAACAAGATTCATGATCCCCAGCCCACACCGAGGCAGAATTCGTGCTGACCACGACCGACGACGCCCGCACCGCCGACGATTCCGGATCCGACGCCGATCTGCAAGCGGTCGAGCGGCTGAGCGCGGGGTACCGCCGGATCACCGCCGAAATCGGCAAGGTGATCGTGGGGCAGCAGCGGGTGATCGAAGAGCTGCTCGTCGCAATGTTCGCGGGCGGACACTGTCTGCTGGTCGGTGTGCCGGGGCTGGCGAAGACGCTCATGATTCGCACGCTCGCCGAAGCGCTCGACCTGTCGTTCAACCGCATCCAGTTCACGCCGGACTTGATGCCGGCCGACATCACGGGGACGGAAGTCATCCAGGAGGACAAGGCGACCGGTTCGCGCGGGTTCAAGTTTCTCCCCGGACCCGTCTTCGCCCATGTGATTCTGGCCGATGAGATCAACCGCACGCCGCCGAAAACGCAGGCCGCGCTGCTCGAAGCCATGCAGGAACACCAGGTCACCACCGGTGGCGTCAAGCACAAGCTCCCCGAACCGTTTTTTGTCCTCGCCACGCAGAACCCGATCGAACAGGAGGGAACGTATCTGCTTCCCGAGGCGCAGCTCGACCGGTTCATGTTCCACGTGCATGTGGACTACCCCGACGAGGACGAAGAATTCTCGATCGTCCGCCAGACGACCGGCTTCTCGCAGCCCGTCGTGTCGAAGGTTCTGAGCCATGCCGACGTGACCGAACTCCAGCAGTTCGTGCGCAAGGTTCCCGTGGCCGACCACGTCATTCGGTATGCCATGCAGTTCAGCCGCCAGACTCGACGGGGCAGAGGAGACGTGCCCGATTTCGTCCAAAAGTACGTCACGTGGGGAGCCGGACCGCGAGCCAGTCAGTATCTGATCCTCGGAGCCAAAGCCCGCGCGATGCTGCACGGCCGCGCCTACGCCACCACCGAAGACGTGCGCTCCGTCGCCGCGCCGGTCCTCCGCCACCGCATTCTCACGAACTTCAACGCCGAAGCCGAAGGGATCAAACCCGACGACATCGTCCGCCGCCTGATCGACCTCATCCCCGCCGACCCGGGTCGCCTCGCAAGCGGCAACCTGCCGGAGATTTTCAAGACGGCGAAGGATGAGACGTGATGTGCGAACCAGCAGGATTAAGTGCGTGACCTGATTGGGAGTTTGATGCCGCGTGTCGCCGCGAAGCGGCGGAGTCGTACAGCCGGGGGCGTCAGCCCCGGAAATCGTAATCGAAATTGGCAAGCCCCGAAGGGGCGACATCAGGCACATACGAACGTCGCCCCTCCGGGGCTTTAACTTGATAGAAGACGTGGACCGGTGGCTCACGCCACCGGCTGCATGCCGTCGCCGCTTCGCGGCTGTTGGATATGTCGGACCTGTCTTCCGTGAATCGAAATCAATTGAGTTACGCCTGAGCTCCCGTGGACACCTACCAAAAATATCTCTTGCCCGAGACGATCGCCCGCCTGCAAGGGCTGGAGGTCAAAGCCCGCTTGATCGTCGAGGGCTTTGTGGCCGGGTTGCACAAGAGTCCGTACCACGGCTTCTCCATCGAGTTCGCGCAGCACCGCGAGTACGTACCCGGCGACGATCTGCGGTACGTGGACTGGAAGGTCTTCGGGCGCAGCGATCGGTTCTACGTCAAACAGTACGAGGAAGAAACGAACTTCGCCTGCTGGCTGTTGCTCGACACGAGCGAATCCATGCGCTACCGGTCCGACGCGGCGGCGATGTCGAAACTGGAGTACGCGCAGTGCGTCGCGGCCGCACTGGCGTACCTCGTTCTGCACCAGCAAGACGCTGTCGGCCTCGCCACATTCGACACGGCCGTGCGGCATTTCCTGGCGGCGAGCGGTCAGGCGTCGCACCTGAAGCAGGTGTGCGGCGTTCTGGATTTGGCACCGGCGGCCGGCGAGACTTCGATGGGGCCGATCTTCCACGAGTTGGCGGAACGGATTCACAAGCGGGGGCTGATCGTGATTCTCAGCGACTTGTTCGACGACCTCGATTCGCTGCTCTTGGGCCTCAAGCATTTCCGCCACCGCCGCCACGAAGTCATCGTGATGCAGGTGATCGATCCCGCCGAACAGGACTTCCCGTTCGAGGAACCGACGCTGTTCCGCGGCCTCGAACGCCTCGGTGAACAGCCGACGGAACCGCGCAGCCTGCGATCGGCCTACCGCCGCGAGTTCGATCAATTCCTGTTCGACCTCCGCCACGCCTGCCGCGACCTGCACATGGACTACACGCTGCTGCGAACCGACCTGCCGCTGGACACTGCTCTCCGCACGTTCCTCACTACCCGCGCCAGCCGGTTGCACCACGCATGAACATCGGTCCAACGGGGTCGGGAGTCTTTTTCAGGCCGCGTCCGCGCCATGACAACTGGAGATCGACCATCGCGGCCTGAAAAAGACTCCCGACCCCTTCGCCCACCTCGAATCACAGGTTTGACCGATAACTCGCCGAGCCTGAGCACGCTGGCTTTCGCCGACGGCGGCCTGAAGCTGGGCCAGGCGATCGGCCAGTCGTCCCCCAAGCTCGACGTCCCCGCCTCGCAACCCGTCGGCCTCGACAACCTGCTGGCCACCGTCATCCACGCCCTGTTCGATGTCGGCCAGTTGCGGTTGCAGTCAAACATCCCGCGCGACATCGCCAGCGTTTTTGAGCGTGCGGAGCCAATCCCCGGCTTGCCGTAACGACAGACGCCGGGCCACACACCGACGCCGCTCTGATCGGATTTCGCGTTCCTTCCTGCCACTAAATGACGATCCGTCGTGAGTGTCACTGCTCGGAACGTAAACCAACCGCAACGATACACATCAAGTGGATGTCAGTCAGTCAAGCTCAACAATCATCCATCGCGCATCCTTGCTCTTCTCAAAGGTGCATCCCCATTCAATGCCAAAATACGTCTGTCCCTTGACGAAATTCGGCTTGAGTTTTGACGAAACTCGATACTGCGTGGCGGAAACCTGCTTGACGCTGATGTCATCCAGAGCAAGCACTTCGTCCAATTTGAATCGACGATAATCGTCACGTTGAAACACGGTCTCGAGTGTCTGCTTGTACTCGTCGCGAGTAACCGTCCGCGAGCGGCGCTGAGCGCCCTCAGGCGCCAGGAACTCAACGACGCCGGTGGTATCTTCCCGCAAGAATGCTCGCAGAAACTGTGTGCATCGTTTGATGAGCGAGTAATCCGGATCGGCGAGACCGGCCGCGTGGCGCGCCACTAGATCGAAGCTATCCTTTTCGACCACATAGGTAAATCGGCCAGCGACCTCTCGGTTAACGATTCTTTGTATGTGCTCTCTGTAATCCGGCAAGGGTCGGAAAATGTTTGGTCCGTTCAAGGGCATCCCTCGTCGAACGTCGTATTGCAGATCAATCGCCTGAACAAGTGGCTGTCGCACGTAACCGAAATTTGGATTCGGATTGATCGGGTCCTGAGCGGGATTCGCGTCCGGGTTCGGGGGATGACAACACCAACCCGAAGAATACCGGTACTGCCAAGTCAACCCCACGTGCTGTCGAGCCATGTCATTCAGGACTTCGCGCGCTGTGCCGGATGCCCGTGCGATCTGCACTCGCAGGTTGAATGGTCCCGACGGGGCGGCAGGTCTGAGTTTTTCAAAACCAGGAGCGAACATCAGCACTCGGTCGGGACTGTCAGCAACATCGATTTTTCCCATCTGGAATGTGAGCACGGAATTCTTGGGGACGATGTTCAACAGCGCAGGTGTTCCCGGCACCACAGACCATTCGTATTCTGGAGCCTGTTTCACGATCTCATCGAGGACTTGTCTGACCGTAGCGTCTTTCAACTCGAAACTGATCACGTTCTTTGTCCAGAAGACTAATGTACCCTCCGGGTCGACAAAGCAATCGTCGATCCGGGGTTTGACAACCTCCAAGCACACGGGGACACCCATTCCCGCGAGACAATTAATAACGTGGTCGATCGAGGCATTCTTGGCACGACACAAGGGAATCTGCCTTTGCGTTGGGTCAACATCGGGGAGCCCGCATATCGTGCAACACAGAACAGCGGACAAAATAGGAATATGACCCAACATAGTTATCACTCCAACTCTTTGTGCAACGATCAGTACCCCCGACACACGCATAGGCATGCCCCCGATGGGCTTGCCTCCCAGAGTAAGCTTCGACTTGCAGTCGCAATCGAGTGTAGATCAGTTGGAAACGTTGACTGTCACAGTGTTGGATCTCAGCGATGCCGGCGCAGGTGTGACAAAATACACTTCGGCGGAAGATTCGCCGCTGGAGCCAATACTGCCTGCGACGTAGCCGCCGGAATTCGTCAGCACCACAGAGCCCTTGAACGGCGTCTCAGCCCCCGCAAGCCCGTTGACGGCGGGGACGGTCAACGTGACTGTGTCTAACAACGTGTCCATCCCCAGCCAATCGTCCCCTAGCGAGTCGTCGTCGTAAATACTAACCGTGAATGTTTTGGAACCAAGGGCGATATCCGCTGCCGTCAACGTCACCGTTCCGTAGAACGTCATGGTGAACGTACCGCTGGACACCGGGGGAGGGGACGAGGTTGTTCCGCCAACCGGGATTACTGCAAACGGACTGGCTGAGATAAACGGTTGCGACAGGACCGTACCAAGTGTCGTTGTGCGTACCACATACCCATTTGCGCTCGTCTGCACAACCCAGGTCACCAAGTTGTCCGCGAGTAATGTATTCTCGTGCGCGAATCGTGGGGAATCAATGGCATGACTTTCCCAAGAAAACGATTCCGACTCTTGCAAAGTCTGCGGCGTTTGTGGGACCCCATATGTGCTCAGTTGAAATTCATTATTGAAGCGCACGAGTCTGTTCCTGATCGCAGCAACGTAACTTGTGGGCGAAGTTGGACACGGCACTACGCCAACAGCTTTGGGTAGGCTGCCGTCGACAGATCGCCAGAGAAATAATTCCGCAGCATTTGCTGCGGCGATCAAGTCGTCGGCTGTCGCCCCGTTGCTCGGTGAAAGGTGGTAGTCGAAATCGGCTCCATAGAAGTTGGGGAGGTAGTGCGGTGCGAAACTACCGACCGTTACGCCCGCCACGGCTGTTGGGTACGGAACAATTCTTGTCGTGACAACAACCGGTGATGAGTTAACTGGAGTCGAAGCCGAAACTGTTGTCCCGGTTGACCGAAAGGTGTTGAAGGTCACTGTCCGCGATTCACCGCTGGATGCTGGCTCGCCCGTGACAGTCCATGTAATGTCGTTCGGTGCAAAGTCTCCCCCGTCGGTCGGAATGGCCTTAAACGAAACGGAGTCGTCCTGAGTGAGGTGGAGTTGCCCCCCTCCGACTGGGCGACCCGTTCCATCGGCGGGAAGATTCCGAATTCCCGCGGTGGCGAAAACTTTCTGCACGGCCGCCCGATCGCGAATATCAACCTTCGCATCTCCTTCACCCAAAGCCACCAAGTAATCGTCGCTCACGTCGACGACCAACACGACATCCTCAATTCCTTCAAGAATCGTGTCGGTGACGGGTGTGATGACAATCGTGGCTGAAGAACTGCCTGCAGGAATTGAGATTGTGGAGGGAATTTTAGAGTAGTCCGTTCCATTTGTCGCACTTCCGCCGATCAAGAACTTGACCGAAAGAGGGTCGTCGGTCGAACCGGTCCGACTGACCGTGAACGTGCCAGTTTTCGGCCCCACTTCCCGCGCCAAAGCGTCGCTCGCTGCGATGCTCACCTCAGGCAGTACTGTGATGCTCCTCGTCTCGGTGGCCGTGCCGCCATCATCGTCTGCCACGATCACAGCGATCGTGAAGTCACCCACTTTTGTGTAAGCGTGGTTCGCTTCGATCGCAACGGGTGGTGTACCACCCGCCAACGTGTCGGTGGCACCGTCGCCCCAATCGGCAATGACTTCTAGCACGTCGTTTGCGGATGCGTCATAAGCGGTGGCCGTGAGCGTGACCGTCTGACCAGCCTTCGGACGATCGCCACTTAGCTGCCCCAGCGAGATCGTTGGATCAACATTCTTGATCGTGATCGTCGAAGTTTGTGAAGCGGTGTTCCCACTTGAATCTTCGGCCTCAATTGTGATGGTGTATGGGTCACTTGGTGTTCCCGTGGGATCATCGTCGGGATACGCGTATCCGAAATAGAATGAGCCTCCTGAGTAAAGAGTCGCGGTGTCAGAGTCGCCGTTACCCCCAAGAAACTCGGACGGCAATCGGGCTTGAGCATTCGTCATCAACAGTTCCCGACAGGAACACTGTTTCCGTTTCGTTGGCTTCTGCTGGCAAAGTCACGTTCGAGATTGTCGGAGCAGTGGTGTCGGAACCACTGCATGAACCAGAGCCTGACCCGCTACCGTCGCCTGTCCCCGTTCCGCTTCCCGAGTCGGAGCCGCTGCCAGAACCGTCTCCATCGGCCGCCGCGGCGCGTGGCGCGACGGCCACACCTCCAAAGTATGCGGGTGATGGTGATGCGAATGGGTCGGCTAGACTTCCGGCAGTAATGCCCGACGCCGGGCCGGCCACTCCCTCAGCGTGGCCGACGCTGTAGACGGAACCGGCCCCGGAACCGTGACCGACGGACGAATCGTCGGAGGATGCTCGCGACAGCGGACGCGCTGCCGATTCGCCGGTTGTCCCGGTGCTCGGCGAGAAATCGTCGAAGGCATCGAACAGTGCGTTGCCAAACAAGGCGGCCGTCAGATTGCTCGCCAGGGTGCTTGGCAGGGCGGGATTGACAAGCTGCGGAACGGGTTGGCTCTCGTCGCTGAGCGTCAAATCCGAGATGTCATGCGATACTGACGTGGTGGCCGTGGTTGCAATGGAGGACGACTTGGTTGACAACGTGTCCCACGTGGACGTGGCCGCCGCATGCGACAGCGAACGGCTCGACACACTGTCCGATGCCAAGTCCGACTGCAGCGACGAATTGTCACCCAGCGCGGCGTGAGCGACTTGCGCTGCAACGTGAATCTCGGCTTGAGTCGGACCAACGAATTGCGGAACGACGGCACCCACCAGTGCGCTCCATTGGCTGTTGACGAGACAGCGATCTTCCGACTGTTCCACGCCGGCCGGTAATTTGGTGACTTTACGGCGAGAGGGGGGGGGCGCATAATCTACGGCGAACCGAGATGACCCATTCCGAGAGACGAATGGTGGAGAGACGCATGACACACCGTTCCTTTCTGTGAGCAGGGCAAAAGAGGCGACTCAGCCCGCGGAACACGTCACACGCACGAGACACGTCAGAGTGGTCAGAACGACCGCAAGACGACTCGGATTTTGCGCCGGTCGATTCGTGATGTCAATTGAAAACTCGAAAAAGTTTGAAGGGCGGAAAATATGCGCGACAAACGGTACGCGAAGTGTGTGATCCTCGTCCCCGCGGCGTTCCATATCGAACGGGATTGCGAACGGGCGCTGATGGCGCTGGAAGCGCGCGGGTACGTCGTGAGACGAGTCGGCGGCTACGCGGCCATCGACCAGGGGCGCAGCCAGATGGCCACCGACGCGCTGGCCGAAGGGTTTGACGAATTGATGTGGATCGACGCGGATGTCGCGTTCGACCTGGCGGACGTGGACCGGCTGCGGTCGAACAACCTGCCCTTCGTCTGCGGTATCTATCCGAAGAAGGGGCAGCGCGCCTTGGCGTGCAATCTGTTGCCGGAAACGAGAGGCAGTTTCAAAACCGGTTGTGAAGTTGTAGCGGTTAGCGAAATCTCCCGGATTTTCGTGTAGTTCCGATTGGGCAAACTGAGTTTTGAAACTGCTTCGAAGCAAGTCACGTTCGGCAAGGAAGGGGGGCTGATCGAGATCGCGCTGGCGGCCACCGGTTTTCTGTACACGCGGGCCGAGGTGTACCACCGGATTCAAGAAGTCGAGAAGCTCCCCGTGTGCAACCGCCGGTTTGCCCGTCCGCTCGTGCCGTACTTCCTCCCGATGCTCGTGCCGCACGGCGACGTGCCCTCACCCCCGACCCCTCTCCCGGAGGGCGAGGGGAGCAGTGGCGTAACGAATCGCAACGCGACGCTCGGAGACGCCCACCCTCACCCCCGACCCCTCTCCCCCACGGGGGCGAGGGGAGAAGCTTGGACTACTGGTATCTCGGCGAAGACTTTGCCTTCTGCTAACGCGCCCGCCGCAGCGGCTACCGCATCTTCGCCGACACCACCATCCGCCTGCGGCACATCGGCAACTACGGCTACAGTTGGGAAGACGCCGGCAGCCAGCTTCCGCGTTACGCGACGTACCACTTCCACATGGGCTGACGCGCCCGGACACCGCAGTCCACTGCAAACACAGCGACCCGACTCCGAGGGAGAGCCGGGTCGTTGTGGTTTCGTGGTGATCGACAAGCAGCGAACTGCGGTCGTCACCGCGCTGGTCCGCGGGATTTACTGGTTCTTCTTGCGCAGATCGCGAGTGGCTTTCTGCATTTCTTCCGCGGTGATGAAGCCGTCCTTGTCGGTGTCGATCCGGTCGAACTGCTCCCTCAGCCGGCCGGTGGCTTCGTCCTTGGAAATTTTGCCGTCGCCGTTCTTGTCCATCTCCTGAAACGCCTGACGGCCGCGAGCAGCTCCCTTGGCGTCGCCTTTCTTCGCGGCTTCGGCCGGACGTCTCGCCGGAGCGTCTGATTTGGGCGCGTCGGGCCTGGTTTCAGCGGGACGATTCGCCGGTTGGTCCGGACGTCGATCTCCTTCGGGCCGCCGGTCGCCCTCTCGCGGCTGGTCCGGCCGCCGGTCTCCGAAACCCGAAGGCGGCGCACCGAACAACTCACGAGCATCGAGTTCTCCGTCTTGGTTCTCATCGAGTTCATCGAACACGGCCGCCGCCTTGGCGATTTCGGCCTTGTTCAACCGGCCGTCTCCGTTGGTGTCGAGCTTGCGGAAAAACGCTGCCTGCGGTCGCGGTGGTCCTTGACCTTCCCGCTGCGCACCGTCCGGACGCCGACCGTCTTCGCGTGGCCGATCTCCTTCGCGCGGCCGATCGCCCTCTCGCGGCCGGTTGCCTTCACGGGGACGTTCGCCCTCACGCGGTCGATCACCTTCCGTGCGCGGCCGATCACCTTCGCCGGGGCGTCGACCCGCCTGACCGAACCGTTCCTGCGCCTTCTTGAAATCTTCCATGGTCAGGCTCGCGTCCTTGCCCTTGCCTGCGGCTTCCAGCATGCGTTCAACGAGCGGACGGACTCGCTCGGGCACCTCATCGAGCGTCACCTTGCCGTCGGAGTTCGCGTCAATCCGCTTGAACATCTCCTCGGGGTTGCCGAACGGCTGACCACCTGGAGCCGCACCCGGCGCGTTCGCTCCCGGTCGAAACTGGGTGACCGCTCGCAGGTATTCCTCCTTCGAAATGCTGCCATCCTTGCCTTTGCCCGCGCGTTCGAGCATCCGTTCGACCATCTCCTTGGCTCGGTCCGGGGCTTCATCCAGCGTGATCTTGCCGTCGCCATTCGTGTCGAACCGCTTGAACATCTCCTCGGGATTGCCGAACGGTTGACCACCCGGAGCGCCGCCCGGTGCGCTGCCTCCGGGTCGGAGATTCTGTGCGAGCTTGGCGAAATCTTCCTTCGTCAGGCCGGCGTCCTTTCCCTTGCCGGCTCGCTCCAGCATCCCTTCGACAAACCGCTTGGCCGGTTCGGGGACTTCGTCGAGGGTCACTTTCCCGTCGCCATTGGCATCCAGGCGCTTGAAGAATTCGTCGCCGTTACCGAACCCCGGCCGACCTTCACCACCCCCTGGACCGGGGCGACCCGGACCGCCGCCGCGCTGCGGAGCCGCCTCCACCGGAGCGTCGTCTTTCAGTCCTTTCACGAATTCTTCAGGCGTCAGCACGCCGTTCTTGTCGGCGTCGGCCACGCGAACGAGGTGTTCGAAGAACCGTTTGCGATCCTCTCCCACCTCGTCGGCGGTGAGTTTTCCATCGCCGTTCTTGTCCAGAGTTTTGAAAAGCTGCTCGGGCTTGTCTGCTGCCGGCCCGTCGTCGTCCGCCCGAACCGCGGGAGAAAGACCGACGAAGGCCCCGAGCACGACAGTAGTTGCAACGAGTTTTCGCTTGGTCATGAGGATGCTCCTGGCATCGAAGGACATCGGAAACCGAAAAGCCATGGCAATCCAACCCCGGCCGATTAGGATGGTTTCGGGGCGGATTGATTGTTTGTTCAAAATCTCCAGCCGTTCGCAACGCGGCGGCGGTTGGAGGGGGTGAGGATCAGAGGGCATCGGGGAATGAACTCATGCAGACTTTACCCCACTATCGGGAACTCTCGTACCCTGGCACTCGACGTATCGGTGGCTCCCGACGGCGGCGCGGTTACTCTTCGCTCGTCAGTCGTCCTTCTCGGACTTCAACGTGAAGCCGACGATCAGCAGGCCCAGCTTGTCCGGTCTCATGTAGCCAGCGCTGGGAGACAAATACTTGCGGATCACCTCAAACTCCGGCAGCTTGGAAAAGTCGATCGTGACGTCGTCGGAATGCGGCAGCAAACTCGCTGCGTCGCCCGAACGAAGCAACTCGTACAGCGTTTGAATCTGCGTGTCGTCTCGCTGAAAGCTGATCATCGATGTCACGGCCGGGAATTTTTTCGCCAGCCGTTGGTAGGCCGGCAGATTTGCGAGGCTGTCCTGATCGTCTCCGGTGCGCAGCACTTGCTCCAGCAGTGTGATGTTGCTGGCGAACATCAAATTGTCGCGGGCGACAGTCACTCCCATCTTCGAGTTCCCGTCGCCATCCTCGTCGCCGCCGGTCAGGCTGCCGAATTCGAGGACCGTCTCGCCCTGAAACGTCCGCACCTTGCCGGGGAATCCGTCCAGCTTGCTGATCGCCGCCAGAGTCTTCTTCAGCGCGGCGGCGTTTTTCGTCTCGATCGCCACCAGTAACCGCTGGCTCTCCGGATTCTTGGCATCGGGCGTGTCGGTCACGACATGCACGCGACCCGACAGATGATCGAGCAGGTCCTTCCGGATGTGCAGCTTCCCGAACTCTTCCTGCTCGGCGAACTGGTCGAGATACTTTTTGAACGTGCCGGGTCCCTGAAACATATCCACCAGCGATTCGACGGTGTTGACGGCCTTGGTCAAATCCCAGTTGACTCCAAAGTAGGCCGAGCTTTCCGCCGATACCCATCCTGGTGGCGACTGGTTGATGCCAGGGAACTGGAAGATGTTGAGGACCCCGGTTGGCGGCGAATCGATGTACACCAGCGTGCGTGTGATCGTGTCGAATTCGCCCGTCGCCAGATCGACGGTGCCGCCGACGGCTTTGAATTTGTCGAAGCCCAATGTCGGCAGCACGCCGAGCGCCAGGGCCACTTGCGGCGTGGCCGCACGCGGCGTCGAAGTCACCACGCCCTTCACGAGGCCGATCGGGTCGATGAACCACGCGAGCGCCGGCCGCTCTTCGTTTTGCTCGTCGCGGCACGCGGCGACGAGTTGCCGGTAGACACTCGTCTCGGCAAAAGTTTCTTCGTGCTTGCCGTCCCAGCGAGTGAGAATCGCCTTCAGCGTGGCTGCGTCGCTGCCGCCAACCACCATCGTTCCCTTGCGGAAGTACACGATTCGCTGCGGCGCCGTGTCCTTGTCCTGTTCGTTTTCGTCACCCTTCTGTCGGGTGTGAATGATCAATTCCGTGCCTTCAAATTCCTCGGTCGTTTTCTTGACCCCCTGTTCCTCGGCGGCCTCCGCCCCTTTCGCGAGGAGCTTGCTCACCGTCTCATCGTTGTCGCCACCGTCGAGGAACACCGCGAGCGACAACTTCTCGCCGGGAAGCTGCACGACTGCCACGGCCACTTCGCCCTGAGGCAAAGCCACGATGTCGGTCAGTCCGACGCCGACGTGCTCCTTGATCTTGTCCGACAATTGATCGATCTGTTTTTCCACCTCGGACCAGAATTCCGCGAGCTCCTTTTCCTGCCCAAGCTTTCCGAGCGACGTTTTTTTCCAGCGTGCCTTGAGTTCCGGGACGTTGCTGACGCGGACGTATGCGAGGACTTGCGGTGGGAGACGCCGGTCGCTGGGAACCTGATCCGCCGCCGTGGCCGCAGATGCCAGCCCGACGAACGACAGCAGAACGAGCACGGGACAGACGAAGGAGTGGAAGGTGAGTTTCGTCATGCGAGTCTCTCGGAAGGGGGTGGGGGTGATTCAAGGCGAGCGGAGGACGTGAGTCCCCCGGTTGAACGTCGATCGGCGAGCCACCGGGGGACTCACGTCCCCCGCTCGCCACGCATTTCAATTCATTTCGATTCCGCGCCGCTGGGAGCCGTGGGCTTTGGCGGCGGATTGGCGTCTTTGCGGCGGGGCGCTTCGAGGTATCGGTAGCCCGTGTTCGGGTTGTTTTTGTCGAACGCGAACGCCTCGCGATTGTCCAGAAAATGTTTGAGGTAAGCCACGGGGATCGCGAACCCCAGTCCTTCACTGAACAGCAGTTTCATGTTCGTCACGCCCACGACTTCGCCCCGCAGATTGAACAGCGGCCCACCGCTGTTGCCGGGGTTGATCTCGGTCGTGGTCTGAATGAATACCAGCCCGGTGAAGTTCCGGTTTCGATTGCTCACGATTCCCTGCGAGACCGACCGCTCCAGACCCCGCGGGTTGCCGATCGCGAACACCTCATCGCCCTCCTTGTGGTCATCCTTCGCGGCCAGGAAGACGTGTCGAAACTTGAGGTCCTTCTGCACGGGGATTTGCAGGAGGGCCAGATCGAGGAACGGGTTCAAGGCGATGATTCGCACGTCGTCGATCCGCCGCCGCACGAATTCGCCGGCGTCGTTCTTGTGGAAAATGGTTGCCGCGATCCGCGTCTCCTTTTCGACGACGTGGTAGTTCGTCACGCAATCGCCACGCTCGTTCAAGATGAATCCCGACCCGAGCCCGCTCGGCGTCTGCACCAGCACGACGCCTTCGCCAAACGTCTCGGTCAGTTCTTTGATCGACCGCAAGGGAAGTTCGGCGGTGATGTAGATCTGGTCGTCGCGACGCTTTGACGCGGCTTCGGCATCGGGCTTGGTGGCCGTTCCGGACGTGCGCGATTTGATCTGTGAGGTGGGAATGCGGACGACATCGACGCCGATATCGATCACGAGTTCTCCCGGCCGCTCCTTCAGTACATCCCCCTCGATCTTCTGACCGGTCTTCAGTTCGATCACGTCGCCGCGAACCAGCGGCAGCGCCGTCAGCAGGAGGGCCACCGTGAGTGACATCATCCGAGGAGAGCAAGGTTGCGGCATCATGGAATTCCTGGAGTTGTCGTTGGAGAAACTCGCGTCGGCTGACGGTGGAAGACCGATCAGGCTCCCGTGCGGTAGCCGAGGTGGCAATCGCTGCACGATTTGGTCATGCGGTTCTTGGCATCCTCGAAGGCACTGTAGTTTCCATCTTTGGCCGCCGCGGTCATGTCCTGCGCCGCCTTGATGATGTCCTTGGCGAACTTCTGGTAATCCTCCTCGTCGGATGCGTTGTAGCCTTCGGTCGATACGACTTTCGCGATGACCGCCAGCACCGACGCTTCGCGCACGACTTCTTCGGCCCCTTTCTTCAGCAGGGATTCGTTGGTCACGGCCTTGATCGAATTCTCGGTGCGTTCGAGTCGCTTCATCAACTGCTTGGCCGACGACGCTTCGTGGAAGGGGACCGTTGGCGCGATGTCCTCCGGAATATTCGCCGGCTTGTTCCCGCTGAGCACTCCGTCGAGGTTCTCGAACGCCTGCTTTGTGGCATCGAACGGCCCCTGACCGAGTCCCTTCGCGTTCGTCGCCACCTGCGAAGCGAATTCACGGACGAGATGGGCGTTCTCCTTCCAACTGATGCCGTCCACCTTCGTTCGCGTGACAATCCCGGAAAGCATTGCGAGTTCGGCGCCGTCCGGCACGATCACGTTTTTGTAGTTGCCGTTGTACAGCCCAACGCCGGACAGCGATTGGTTCAGCCGCAGGCGAATCTGTTTCACTTCGTCGGTGAAGACCTCGGGCGCCATCAGTGCCGTCCAGTCGTCGCCACCTGCCGCTGCCGAAGCCGGGGCTTCCGAGGTTGCAGGCTTTGCACCGTTCGCGGCCGGTGCCGGTGTCTCCACCGTTGCGACCGTTGCCGGAACCGCATTCGTTGGCGTAACGTTGCCCTTCGTCGCGGCGACCGCCAGCGGGTCATCGAACCACACGTCGAGCGGGATGTCGCCGATCATCGGCCGATTGCTCTTCGGCGATCCCTTTTTCTTCGCGATGCTGGCGACACTCGCCGCCGAGTCTCCGCCACCAACTGCCGGCTCTTCAATCTCACTGTTCGAGTTGCTGTTCGACGGTGAAGCCTTTCCGCCGCTACCACAGCCCGCCAGCATCAATGAGCCAACGGCAATCCCAACCCACAGCGCACCAGTCGCCCGGCGCAAATTGTCTTCGCCAGCCATCCAGATCATTTTCTGAGATTCCTCGCGGACGATCGCAGTTCAATGCCGGAGACAATTATCGTTTCAGTGGTTCCGTCTTGCAATAGGCCGCAGTCGGCCCGTGTGGTTCGCCGTCGTGGAGTTTTCATTTTGGAGAAATTTTGCCGAGTCGGGTCCAAATCACTTGCCAAGACAGAATCTACCCAGTATTCGTAACCGGCAAAGTTCGCTCGCTTGTCGCAGTGAGTTGCGGGCGAGAAACAGAATCCGTCAAGAACCATGCTGCGTATGTTGTAGGCTTGGTTGGTCAGCCGGGACGTCGTGGGCTCGGCGATAGCGTTTCCCGTGAGTGTTGATTTCGCATCGCTGTCATTCGGAGCCTCAGAGGAGGGGGTCCGGCGGCAGCAAGGAAGGAGCAATTCACATGAAGAGCTTTACGTTTGTGTCGGCAGCCGCGATCGCGTTGGTGTGCGCGACGGCATTTGCCGACGGATTCACCCCCACACCTGTCCCTGTGCTCGGCGCACCCGTCGGACAGCCGACGCCCGTTGTGCCGATGCCCGAAGCCGGACCGGCCCCTATCGCCGGCGAGCCGCTGTTCAAGTGCGTGCGTGTCAAGGATCCGTGCCACAAGGCCCCGTGCGCGGTGCCGATGATCGTGCATGTGAAGGATCCCTGCGCGTGCAAAGACCCGTGCAACTGCTGTGCGCCGGTGAAGTGCGTGGCCGTGCAGATTTGCGTGCCGAAGCAATGCCCCTGCGACTGCCCGCCCAAGATCACCTGCAAGAAGGACGGCAGCTATGTGAAGTACGACTTCGGCAAGTACGCTGTCGAGATCACGTCGAATTCCAAGAAGGGTGAAGTCGTCGTCGATTACGATCACTGATCCGGCTTGACGCCCGATCGCACTCAGCCAGCCGGACGCCACCGTCCGGCTGGCTTTTTTGCTGCGCTGACGTAGCATCAACAGACCAAGGAAACCGTGATGCCACAAGATTCCAGCGAACTCGGATTCGACCGCGATCGTGGTGTCGCAAGGAAAGTAGGACGGACTTTGCTGTTGTTGGTCCTCGGCGGCTTTTTTTTATCTTCACGGCGCTCGTATTTGCGCCGGGTTGGAATTTGTGGTGGCGAGTATTGGCAGAATTCGCAATCGAAGTGTGCTGGTCATTCTGGGCACTTGCGCTGCTTTTCGTGTGGTGGAAACCTCGCTGGTTGCGTTCGCTTTATTTGCATTCAGAAAAGCGAATGTTGAGGCTTGCAACTTTTCTCAAATGGGCGGGAATCCTCCTGTTCATTTTTGCAGTTGTGCTTATCGCGATTCTGTTCCAGAGCGGTGTTCTTCCAGTCAACCAAAATCCACCTTGAATGAATCGTCACTCCGCGTGATCGAGGCCGTTTGTAGCCACACCCATGTTCTCATGCGATCTTCGTAACCGCCGCGTCACAGTGATGGGCCTCGGTACGTTCGGCGGAGGCGTCGGGGCTGTGCGGTTTCTCGTCGAGCGCGGAGCCGTCGTGACCGTGACCGACCTGCGTTCGGCCGACGAACTCGCGGAGCCAGTCGCGCAGCTCGCGGACACGCCGCCCGCCGCATGGCATCTCGGTGGCCATCGCGATGAGGGTTTTCGCGACGCCGACCTGCTGGTCGTCAGCCCCGCCGTGCCGAAGGACGAACCGCATCTGCGGATCGCTCGTGAGGCGGGCATCCCGATCACGAGCGAAATGAACTTGTTTTGGGAACACAATCGCGGGCGGACCGTGTGCGTGACGGGATCGAACGGGAAATCCACGACCGCGGCGCTGACGCACGCGCTCCTGTCGGCGGCCATCGCGGCGGGCGAAGTGTTTGGACCTCGCTGTTGGCTTGGCGGGAACATCGGCCGAAGTCTGCTGCCGCAGGTGGACGAAATCGCATCCGACGACTGGGTGGTGCTCGAACTGAGCAGCTTTCAATTGGAAGACCTCGCACCACTGAAGCCGGCTCCGTGCATCGCGGTGGTGACCAACTTCTCCCCGAACCACCTCGACCGCCACGGCACGGTCGATGCGTACCGCGCCGCGAAGCAGAACATCCTTCGCTGGCAAACGCCGGATCACCTCGCCGTGCTCAATCAGGACGATCCCGACGTGTCGCGCTGGCCGACGGCGGCGAAGACGTTGTGGTTCGGAGCCGACTCGGGCGGATTCGATCAGCGGCTGCTGTGCGATTGGTTGCCGATTCCGGGCGAGCACAATCTTCGCAATGCGCAGGCTGCCGCGCGTGTCGCGTTCGCGCTCGGAGCAAGTGCCGATTCAATCCGCCGCGGCTTGCAGGAATTCCAGCCGTTGCCGCACCGCTTGCAGTTCGTCGACGAGCATCAGGGGCGGCGGTTCTACAACGACTCGAAAGCGACCACACCCGAAGCGGTGCAACTGGCCCTCGCGTCGTTCGACGCCCCGATCGTGCTCCTCGCCGGCGGCTACGACAAGGGGATCGATCTGGCCCCGATGGCTCGCGCGATCGCCGAGCGAACCAAAGCCGTGGCCCTGTTCGGCCAGACCGCCGCCACGCTGGAAACGCTGGTCCACCAGTTCAACATCACTGGCCGAGTCGCGATCCACCGCGCGGCGAACCTCGCCGAAGCGTTCGCGTGGGCCGAGCGACAGGCCGCTGCGGGCGACATCGTTCTGCTTTCCCCCGCCTGCGCCAGCTACGATCAATTCCAAAACTACGAGCAGCGCGGCGAGGCGTTCGTCCAGAAAGTTCAGTCGCTGGGTAACGATCCAAGTTAGGCCGCGTGGTCATATTGGTTTGAGGACCATCCGCCCGTACGCAATGAACGCCATGAGGAGGCCCAGCACGCCGCTCATGATGATGGGTGGGATCTCGCGGTACTGGATGTGCACCCAAATGAACACGAGGCTCTCGAGTGCCAGGACGGTGGCGGCCACCACCGTGAGTGACGGCTTCCAGTGGAGTGCGGCAGGGACGACCAGCCCCACCGTGCAAACGAGCTCGATGATGCCAAGCGTCGTCCAGACTTGCCGCGGCAATGCACCAAAGGAATGGACGTCCGCGCTGACCTTGTCGAACATGAAGACCTTCATGACCCCCGACGCTCCGTACACGAGCGAGCCGAGGACTTGCAGGATCCACGGCAGGATGTTCATCGTGTGCCTCCTTCCGGTTTCCGTGTCAGCGCGTGTTGGGCGATTTTTTTTGTCGTTCGGGCGAATCGTTGGTCATAAATGGTGCTGTAGCGTGAAGCGTCTCAGCGGCCAAACCTGTCGCCCTGACGGGGGGCGCAACGAACTTACTGCCGCAGAATCTTGTCCAGCGTTTTTCCTTTTGCGAGCTCATCAATCAGCTTGTCCAAGCAGCGAATTTTTTTCATTAGCGGATCTTCAATTTCTTCCACGCGAATACCGCACACGACGCCTGTGATCAGCGAACTATTGGGATGAAAGGCCGGTGCTTGCGCAAAAAAGGTCTCAAAATCGGTTTCCTGTTCGATCTGCCGTCGTAATCCCATTTGGTCATAGCCGGTCAACCAGCAGATGATTTGGTCGACTTCCTTCTTCGTACGGTGTTTGCCTTCCGCTTTCAGAACATAGAGCGGATACACCTTCGCAAATCTCATCGCAAAAACGTGATGTCTAGGCTTCGTCGGTCCTTCGGTTGGCCGAGGCCCGACACGCGTGCTTTTGGTTCGTGCGGGTATCGTCTTTGCCTTTGCGGGCTTGGCTTTCGTCGCCTTCTTGGATGTCAGTTTCTTTGCCACCGTATCGTCGTCCGATGCTGGCCGTCCAAAACATGGAGAGGGATGACCATTGGTTATTCAGACCTGCGTATCACGGCACACTCCGGGATCTCCCGCCATTCTGGTCCGCGGACCAATTTACCAAGCTGCGGAGAAATCCGTCCAACAAATGTGGAAATTGCGAGTTCGCGGTTGGGTGGCACTGCCGGCTTGTCCAGCCGTGTGAGTTGCGATTGGATGGCCGGCGTCACATCAGCAAGTCTGCTGGTAATCGAGTTTCTGATCTGAACAGGTCGTCCGGCAGAACCGGACCTACGATTGCAGGGCACGACCGCGGCGCGCGAGCCGAATTAATTCCGTCTCACGCTGAGGCGAAAGTACGGGGGTGAGGTCGCTCGTGGTGATCCACTTCCGTACGTTCCGCGCGGTGACTTCGGGATCGGTCAGCGTGAGTCCGACAGCTCGTGCATGTTCGTTGCTCACGTCCATCAGACTGCTTCGCGGACCGTGTTCGGGACGGAACAGAGGCAGTTCAAGTTCCGTTACGCCAGCCGATTTGACGATCTCGGCGGCGACCCAAACGAGGTTCTTCTCGCCCAGAATTCTCACGAACTCCGCCCAGGTGAGCCGTGGTCCGGCGAGGTTGAACTCGCCCGCGAGGCCGTTCTCGATCACCGTCCGGACGCAGCGCGCGACGTCGCGGGCGTCGATCACCTGCAGGTGATCCGAGCCATCGCCGGGAGCGAGCATTTCACCCCCCTGCGTCGCGCGACGCACCCAGTATGAGTAGCGGTCGAACGGATCATGCGGCCCGGCGACAATCTGCGGACGCAGGATCGTGCATCGATTGCCGAAGATCTCTTGCACGAGGTTCTCGCAGGCAACCTTGAGGCGGCCGTAGGTTTCGGCATTCACTTCGGTCACGTCCTCGGGGGCCGAAGCCAGTCGGGGACACGTCTCGCGCACCGGCCGATCCGCCGAGTCTCCGTAGACGCTCACGGCACTGACAAACACGTAGCGACCGACCCGCGTGCGAAACAACTCCGCCGCTGGCCGCACCTGCCGAGGCGTGTAGCCACTCACGTCCACGCACACGTCCCACGCCCGACCCGCCAGCGTGGCCAGCCCCTCCGGCCCCTGGTCGCGGTCGCCGCGAAGCCGCTCCAACGGCGCCGGCAATTCGTCGCGCGTCCAGCCACGGTTGAAGATGCTGACGCTGTGCCCTGCTGGCACCAACGCTTCCACGATGTGCCGACCGACAAACTGCGTGCCGCCGAGGATCAGTGTTTTCATAGGAGAAATCTGCTTTGACGGCATTTTTTGAAAGGGTGGCGTGGGCGCACCGAGAAACGGAAGCCCACGCATCGGCGACTCAAGTGCGTTCACCTCGGTTCTTCTCAGACTTGTGCAGCAACGCGAGGCACTTTCGGCAAGTCACGGCAGCGCGATCGTCCGTGGCGATCCCTTCCATTTCGGCCCGATGTGCCGCCTCCTTGTCGCGAGGATTGCACAGAACCATGCCGTCATCGTTGAGGGCGTGCAAGTCTCGTTTTTGCCAAAAATCCTTGGATATCGGACGCATTCCGAAAGTAGGCGTGGCATCTCCGTTGGTTCGACCACGATAGCTGGCTTTGGAGGTCTCAGCGAGCGACCGACAGATTGCCGACCACTCGTTCCAGCTCCGCGCGGCGGCGGTGAAATTCCGCGGCGGCTTCGGCGGCTTTCTCGCGGTAGTCGATCAGTTGTCGTTGGGCTTCGACGAGCGGCAGCAGGCCAGCGGTGTTGGCTTCGTACGCGGCGCTCGTGGTCGAGACGTTGCGTTCAGCAGCGGGCAGGATATCGCGGCGATAGACCTCCAGCGTGCGTTGGCTCTCGTCGAGCCTGGCATGAGCCGACTGGACCTCGAACCGCACCTGATCGGTCTGACTCTGCAATTCGTGACACCGCTGGTTGACGCGCGCGACCGATTCGCTCACGGCCGCCCGTCGCCGCTCGCGTTGCACCGGCAGGATCAGGCTGAAGCCGATGCTCGTGCGCTGTTCGCGATCAAACCAAAACGTGTCGTGCCGGGCGAACAGTTCCACGTCGGGCCAAAACTCTTTCGCCGCCAGTTCGACCGCCGCCTGCTCCGCCGCCAGCCGTGCGGCCTTCGCGGCCAGGTCGGGATGCTGTTCGAGAGCGGTCTGCGTCAGCGAGTCCAACGACGGCAAGCTAAAACTGTCGCCGTTCAGGTTCGCTGGTGGAGACAACGGAGCCGCCGCCGGGCGATGCAGCAGCGTGTTGATTCGGCCTGCGGCCACGCGCCGCATTTGTTCCAACTCGACCGTGCGCAGCTTGCGTCCGCCGATCTCGACCTCGGCTTGCAGCGTGTCTTGCAGCGGTGCCAGATTGTTTTCGAACTTCGACTGCGCCAGCTCGTGCAGCCGGTTCAGCAGTTTGAGCGAATCTTCGTTGAGCCGCTGTTGTTCGTGAACGAGAAGGTAATCGAAGTACGCCAGCTTGGCGGTGGCGGCGAGTTGCCGCCGGGTTGTTTCAGCATCCCAACCGGCGGCGTGAGATTCCCACGCGGCCATTTCGCCGCGCCAGCCGCGCTTGCCCGGACCGGGAATTTTCTGACGCAACTCCAGCGCCCACGAGTTCGGAGTCGGGCTGTTCGTTGAGAAACTTTCCGGTGCCACCATGTACATGAGCATGGGATCGTCGAGCGCGATCACCTGCGGATACTTTTGAGCCGCCGCACTCCACGCCGCGAGCATCGCCTGCAGCGACGGATTAACCTCCAGCACCTCGGCCACGAGTTCGTCAAGCGTGATCCGCGTCGTCGCGGCCGCGTCGGCTGTCGAAATGGCTCCGTCGTACGGGTTCGTAGGATGGCCGCCCTCGGCCGTCCCTGCTGTCCTCCCCGCCGGTGGCACCGCCGCCGGTTCGTCGTGCGACGCGGGGACAACTCGTTGAAATGGCATCGAATTCGGAAAGCAACCCGAAGCGTCAGCGAGGGACGCGCGGTGTGCCGCATTCGCAGACACGTCGGAAATGGCATCGCACGTTCGACTCGCCGGGCGTGATGATGCGTCCGTGCCAGCCGCAACCAACTGCGAAGCGGTTGCCCCCCCCAGCCCAGGGTCGCGCAGCGCACCCTGGGTCTTGGATCGCGAATCCGAACCCACCCCAACGGGGTGGCACGAGGATGCGGCACTCGTGTTGTGCAACCCTTTCAGGGTTGAATTTTGCGCTTGACCGGTCTTCCAGGGTGCGCCGCTGCGCGGCGACCCTGGGCTGTGGAGTGCCACGCCTTCGGCGTTGTTTGCCGCGACTGAGTTGGAACGGATCGGTGCCTGCGCGTTCGACACGGCCTGCCGCGGCGAAGTCGATTCGCAGCCGGCGGTGACGATCGCAATGCTCGACAACGTCAGCAGAATCTGCCGAAAGTTGAACATGGGACTCCATTCCTCACGCCTGACCGACGAAGCCCGATCCGCGCCGAACTACTCAGCCCACGGGATCGACTTCGCGCTGCGATGCGCATCGTCCGTCTTTTCGGCAGTGCGGGAGCGATCAGGCGACTCGGTTCGGTTTTCCCCGCAGCGCCGACTTGGCTTGCCGCGCTTCACACCAGATGCGAAATCCGCCGAATTGAAAGTCAACCGTCGCTCGCACTGGCGGACAAGCCGCCAGTGGCACACGACATCCTGCCGGATTCGGAGGGACCGATGACTACTGACCACTAACCAATTCAAAACATGCCGCTTCCTCGGAGTTGCGGACGAGCAGCTTGCCGTGGACGACGACCGGGTTGTTCCACGTCTTGCTGCTGAGGGCCGGGAAGCGGGTGAGTTCGTGAAATCGTTCGGGGGTGGCTTCGATCAGCACGACGTCGCCCGATTCGGCCTGGATCAACAGCAGGTCGTCGATCAGGAGCATTTGTCCGAAACCGAACCGGCCGCGCTTCCAGCGGCGCTGGCCATCGGACAAGCGCAGGCAGGAGAGCAGCCCTTCGTCGAGGCCGTAGACGTGGCCGTCGCGGATGATCATGCCGTTGAATTTCGGCTTGAGCTGAAACGATTCCCATTCCTTCACGAGCGACCAGTCGCCTTCTCTGGCGTGATCGAATGACAGCAGCACGCTCCCCTTCGAGTACCCGGTACCGACGAGGATTTTAATCCGGTTGCCGTCATGCCACACGACCGGTTGAGTGCAGTTGATTTTCGCATCGTTGATCCAGCCGAACGGCGGGCAAAGCGGTTCGCCGGTGGAGGCGTCGAGGACGTTGAACGCGAGCGCGTCGTACATCAGGATCACCGGACGACCATCCGCATCGAGCCGTTGAGGTGACGAGTACGACGTCGGATTGCTGCCGCTAGTCCACGCGCGGCGGCCGGTCTCGATGTCGTACGCCGCCACGCTGCCGCCGTTCTTTCTGCCGGGGTTCACGATCACCTTGTCGTCAATCACGAGCGGCGATGCGGCGAGGCCCCACTCGAGGTTCTTCGCGGCGTTGTCTTCCAAAATGTTCACGGACCAGCGAGGGAATCCCGTGGCCGCGTCGAGGCAATTCAGAATCCCGGTGGCTCCGAGCGAAAAGAGCTTGCCGTCGTGGATCGTCGGCGTGGCTCTCGGTCCATCGCCGCCGAACGGGCCGCTCCCCGGACCGCCGAACAGTGCGGTGTCCGTGTGCGACCACAGTTCGATTCCGGTGTAGATGTCGTAGCAGACCACCGTTTCGTTCGGCCCCCGCTGCTCCTGCGTGAACGCGCGGTGACCAACCACGGCGAACGACGACCATCCGGCGCCGACCGGATGTCGCCACCATTCGCGCGGCGGTTGCGTGGTCCAGTCGAGCCGAAGTTGCGACCGCGTCAGACCGCGCACCACGCCGTCGCGGTCTCGCCCCCGAAACTCGGGCCAGTCCGACTCCGTGACGACGACTGGTTTCGTCACCGCAGCGATCGCGATTGCCTCACTGCCAACGGATTCCCACGGCGGTTTCGTCTTCCAATACTCCACCGCTCGTTCGTCACGTGTCGGCGTCCAGCGAAACGCGAGAATCGGGATCACGTCGCCGCTGTACTGTTCGATCCGCAGCGACAGCCTGAGCAACACGCCGATCACGATCGCGATGGCGGCTCCTTTCAGACGCGTGCGCCAGCGGAGGCCGGACAGGAACAGCCACCAAATCGCCATCAACAGCCCCGTGGCCGGAATTCCGATCCACAAGATCAGCACCTGATACGATCGGTTGGAATCGAACTTCAGCCAGCCTGCGAGAACACCGCCCAACGCCAGCAGCAGGATGGCCAAGCCGAGCTTCCATCGCAGTCGTGTCGCCGGACGTGTGGTCGGGGAATTGCCGGTCGTGGTGTTCATGATCTTCATCCAATCTTCAGGCGGCCAACCACACTATATCGCAGCACGGCGGCGGAGTCGCGGGACTGGCCCGATGGTTCGTGACGACGATCAAGCCTGACTGCCGCGTCAACCGATCAGAGTCTGTTGCTGAGTCGCGTCGGCCGGGGTATGATCCGCGGCAATGAAAACGTGCAGGGCATGCACGTGTGAGGTCGTGAATTCCGTTTCACACCCAAAGGAGGATCGTTCCATGAGACGTTTTGGATTGCCTTGCATCGGGCTGGTGGTTGTTGCCGCCGGCGCGATCGCGATGGCGGACGCGGTCAAGTCCGGCCTCGCGGTCGGCGACCACGCCGGTGCCTTCAACGTGAAGGACATCACCGGCCCCAACAAGGGCAAGTCGCTCTGCTATCGTTGACGCTACGGAGCCCGTCCGGTGGTCGCCGTGTTCGCACGCGAAGTCACCGACGACTTGACCAGTCTGGTCAAGCAGATTGACGCAGTGGTTGGCAAGAACGAAGACAAGAAAATGGCGTCGTTCGTGGTCGTTTTGACCGAAGACGCCGACGAGGTCGCCTCCAAGCTGGAGGGGATCGCGGAAAAGGAAAAGATCGCCAACACACCTCTCACGATATTCGACGGCGTGGCCGGTCCCCCGTCCTACAAGATCGCCAAGGACGCTGACGTCACCGTGTTGATGTGGCAAGGCTTGAGCGTGAAAGTGAATCACGCCCTGGCGAAGGGTGAACTCAAGCCCGACACGATCAAAAAGATCGTCGCCGATACCGCCGAAATCCTGAAGGGTTCCGACGAGTCGAAGGATAAGAAGCCCAAAGCCAAGGCCAAACCCAAGGCTGACGGCGCGACCGACAAGTAACGTGCGTTGAATCGTCTCACACGCGAATGCCCATCCACGAGACCCGTTTGCTGGCGACAGCAAACGGGTCTCGGTATTTTGATGCCGGGCGTTTGAGGTCGTGCCGCACCGTGTGCTGGTGCGGCTGGTTCTTGTCATGGCAGGAGGTGGATAGTGGACAGTGGACAGTGGACAGTGACCAACGATGCAGAACGCAATCGCTTGATCCGAGTTTCTGAACGCACTTCACCACGGACGTCAGCAGGGAATCTGTCCGCTGTCCACTGTCCACTCTCCACTCGCGTCACTTTCGCTCTGCTCGCGATCCTGCTCGCCACCGCGTCGCCGCTCTTCTCCGGATCGTCCAACAGCCTGCTCGACATTTCGTCGGACGGCCGTTACCTCGCCTGCTCCAACCGCGACAGCGGAACGGTCACGGTGGTTGATCTGTCGGCCGGGAAGAATCTGCACGAGGTCAAAGTCGGCTCCAAGCCGGAGGGCGTTTCATTTCTGGGAGGCAGCTACACGCTCGCCGTCGCCGCTTACGCCAGCGACAAGATCGTGTTCGTGGACGTGGCCAACGGCGAGACGCTCGGCGAGACCGAAGTGTTCGACGAACCGTACGGCGTGGTGTCCAACCGCAACGGCTCGAAGCTGTTCATCACGCTCGACTATCCGGGGCAGGTGGTGGAGATCGACCCGGCGACTCGCAAGATGCTGCGGACGATCGGCAGCGGGAAGTTCCTCCGCGGCGCAGCCATCTCGTCCGACGACAGCCGTCTGTTTGTGACCGAATACTACACCGGTTCCGTCCTCGCGTTTGAAACAACTTCGGGCCAGCACATCGACACCTGGCCCGGTACGGGCAACGACAATCTGGCTCGGCAGATCGCGATCCATCCCAGCCGGCCGAAGGCGTACGTGTCCCACATTCGTTCGCGAGTCACCGCCGTGCATGGCGAAGGGTCGATCTTCCCGTACGTCTCGATCATCGACACCGGCGTCGTCGATGGCACGCGCCGCAAGCGCGTTCCGATGGACGCGTTCATCGGCAATCGAGTCACCGCCAACCCGTGGGAGGCGGCCGTCTCTCCGGACGGGAAGCAGTTTTTTGTCGTGTTCGCCGGCACGGACGACATGTACGCCTGCGACGTGGTGAACGACGACTACCGCGAAATCGCCTACCGCGGCACGGTGCAACTCGGCCACAACCCGCGAGCGGTCCGCGTGGCCCCCGATGGCAAGACGGTCTACGTGTACAACGCCCTCGATTTTGAAGTGGTCGCGTATGACACGTCGACTCTCCGACCGACGGCGAAGTGGACCGTGACCGACAATCCGCTGGGTGACGAAATCCTGCGCGGCAAAATTCTGTTCTACTCGGCACTGCCGCCGATGGTCGGCCGCCGCTGGATTTCGTGTTCGAGTTGTCATCCCGATGGCGAACCGGATGGGCGCACGTGGCACAACCCGGAAGGTCTTCGCAACACGCAGTCGCTGGCCGGGATGGCGTGGACTCATCCCATCCACTGGTCGGCCGACCGCGACGAAGTGCAGGACTTCGAGCATACGATCCGCGGTCCGCTCATGCAGGGGAGGGGACTGATCTCCGGTCCGGTGAACGAGTCGCTTGGCCCGCCGAATCGCGGCCGGTCGGCAGACCTCGACGCGATGGCCGCGTACTCCAATTCGCATCACTTCCCGCTCAGCCCCCACGCGAAATCCGGCTTGTCGGACGCCGCCAAACGCGGCCGGGACCTGTTCTTCTCGAAAGAGACCCGCTGCGCCGAATGCCATTCCGGCCCGCTCTTCACCGACTCGCGACCCGGAGTGAAATTCGCGATGCACGACGTGGGGACCAGCCACGACGACAAATCCGAAAAGCTTGGCCCGACCTATGACACGCCGACCCTGCTCGGCGTCTACCGCACCGCGCCGTACCTGCACCATGGCAAAGCCGAGACCCTGGCCGACGTGCTGACGAAGTTCAACCGCGAAGATCGCCACGGCAAGACCACCCACCTGAGTGAATCGCAGGTCGCCGACCTCGTTGAATACCTGAAAGCGCTCCCGTATGAAGACCCCGAGCCAGCCGCGAGGTCGGCGGGATTGGTCGAGGTGCGGAAATGAGCGAGGAGCAATCATTGTGGGTCTCTGGGCTTGGTTCAAAGGGCTCTTCTCCAAGTCGTCCAAGCAGGACAAGCCGATCATTTCGCTGGTCATGTTTGAACGCGAGTCACGCTACGTTGACACGCACCTGCTGACCAGCATCGCGGAACGCGTGACCGGAGCGGAATTCTGCGATTCCGACGACAGTTCGAACTTCGTGGTTGGCGAGCCACCGCTGTTTGTCATGCAATGTCAGGGGATGCAGTTTCTGATCCATGCTTGGGATCGGCCTTATGTTGAAGACCCGGGAGCGGCCGCTCAGGAATGCAAGGAGTTGCGGATGCAGAACGCGATCCGCGAGCATCGGGCCTGGTTTGCCATCGATTTCCTGGACGTGGGGGACGATCCCGATGTCGCGGCGGGTGAACAGATCATTGGCAAGTTCATCGCCGAGTTGGCAAACGAGGACACACTCGCCATCTTCTGCCCTCTGAACGAAAAGTTCTGTGTCTACGATTCCATTCTCGACGGGAAACTCCGCGGACCGAACCCGCTAGCAGATTTTGCCGACGAAGCACCCTTCGTGCCGGTCACGCAGATCCAATCGGACGATCCTCGTATGCAGGCTGCCGTCACGGAAGCCCGACGCCGCTGGCCCGAGTTCGCGGCCGCCTTCGAGTCGCGAAAACCTGACCAGTTGTTTGCCGTCAAGTCGCCGTTCAGTGATCAGGATCACACGGAATTCATGTGGCTAAGGGTGACCGGCATCGAGAACGATGTCATCTACGGAATCCTCGACAACGACCCCGTCGATGTCAGCACGGTGAAGTCGGGTGATCGGGTGCGGGTGAACGTCGCCGATTTGAATGACTGGATGATTGGCGATGACCAGTCCCTGCGAGGCGGATTCACGGTCAAAGTTCTGCGCGATGCCGGGAAATGACGGCGAATGGTGAATCACTCACATTACGCCGAGGCGCCGCAGCGAAAGAAAGTCGACAGGCACCGAGCTGCGCGAGTCGATCGCCAGTTCCGAGAGCGATTCGCCGAGCGACGACGTGAATTTGAAACCGTGTCCCGAGAATCCCGCACCGATCACGATTTGCCGGTGCCGTGGATGCCGGTCGATGATGAAGTGGCAGTCGGGCGTCTTAGTGTACAGGCACACGGAGTGTCGCGCCGGGTGCGGGTCCAGGTCGGGAAGGAACTGGCGGACGAAGTCAGCCACGCGCGGGAGATCGTTCGGGTGCAGACCGCGATCGACGCGTGACGGGTCGGAGACGGATTCGCCGCCGGAGTGTTCGGCGACCTTCACAGTCCGACCGTCGATGCTCGGGAAGCCGTAGAACTGTCCGCCGTTGACTTCGAAAAAAAACGTGCAGTTGCCCGCATCGGCCGCGTGATGCGGTTGCGGCGCGGGAAACCAGAACACGACTCTGCGAACCACGTTCAGCGGCAGATTCAAATCCCCCAGCATCCGGCTGGCCCACGGTCCGGCGGTCACGATCATCCGGGCTGCCGAGTATTCGCCGCGATCCGTGCGCACGCGGACCGCGTCGGCGTCGCACGACCAACTCGTGACGACTTCGTTCGAGTGAACGACCGCGCCCAGACGCACAGCCGCCGCGACGTGGGCTTCAACGCAGCGTTCGACCTCCAGGAATCCGGCCTGCGGTTCGAAGACGACGCTCATCTCGTCCGGAACGCGGTAGGTCCGGAACCGCCGCCGAGCCGCGTCGGGTGTGAGTCGTTCCAGCGGCAGACCGTAGAGCTCCGACGATCGCACGGTTCCCGGCACCGCTTCGCCGCCGGCCGGTCCCACCGTAAGCAGCCCCACGGGATGAAACAGCGTGCGTCCCGATTCGACTTCCAGCTCGTGCCACAGCTCGTACGCCCGCCTCAACAGTGGCACGTAGTCCGGGTGCTCAAAGTACGCTTGCCGGATGATCCGCGTTTCGCCGTGCGACGATCCGCAGTCGTGCGCGATCCCAAATTGTTCGATTCCCAACACGCGTACACCACGCCGCGCGAGGTGGAACAAGGCACCGCTTCCGAACCCGCCGCAACCGAGGACGATGCAATCAAACGTGGCGATCATGGTTTGCGGATTCTCTCGGCGACGTGGCGGCGCAAGTTGGCTTGGCTGGTCGCGACGGCCGGTCGCGTCGTTGGCTCAACCGGCGCGTGATTGGTCATTTCGTGTCCGGTTGAAACAGGTCGCTCAGGAGCTGGCGTCGAATGGCATCGGCGGCCAACGCGTGAGCGCGTTCGTTTGGATGCGCGTCGAATGCGCTCACGGTCAGTCCTTCGTTGGCGTGCGGGTTCAGCACCGGCAGCAGATCGAGTACCGGGGTGTTTTCCGCTTCGCAGAACTCGACGAGCTTTCGGTGAGCCTCCTCGTATGGGTAGTTGGGCCCCAGGTTGTGGACGAACGGGAAGATCACCATCCGCAGGTCAATCTTGTTGCTACGGGCAAATTGGTGCATTTCGCGGAGCAAATCCTGCATGCGGTCCCACGCCTGCCCGTCGTACGAGTCGCGGACGAAGTTGTAGTAGTTTCGAAGTTCGGGCTGACGGAGTTGCAGCAGACGGTAGTACGCGAGGTTGCACGTGTAGGTGTATTTGACAAGAAACGCGTCTGAATAGTGGCGGCCCAACTCGCGATAGTAACGGCCGCTCCGGTCCTCGAACGCCTCAATATCGTTCAGGCAGAATGTGTGCACGATCGTGTGGACGTCAAACTCCTTCTCGACAAGATTCTTCATCAAGCCGTAGTTCATCACAGGATTCCAACCCGGCTGACCGAGATTGTTGACGGCGAATTTTCCGGGCCGAGCCTGCTCCAACTCGGCGGCCACTCGGTCGCTGAACCGGTTCCGCACGTCATTGATCCCATGACCGAACGTGAAGCTGTCGCCGAGAAAGCAAATCCGTTGGACTCCGGCCGGCACCCTCTGGTCGAACGGATGATCGTCTCGAAACCCCTCGTCGTTATTGACCACCTGCCGATGGAACCACCGCTTCGACACATGCGTCTGGTTGAACGAATCGCTCGAGTCGTAGAAAAACGCGAGATACAGCTCCAGCAGCGTGATGCAGCCCGCGAACAGCCAACACGACAATCCCAGATTGACGCACCGCAAGCGGCGCGGATTCCCTCGCCAGGCGCGGCGAAGCTTGAGCAAGCCCACCATCGCCAGTCCGCCGGTCGCAAGCCAAAGCGCGATGCCGACGAGGTAAGCGTTGGTCAGATAAAGCGGGAGAATGACAGAGCCGGACATGACGGAGTGATGAGTGCAGGGTTCTGAGTGCTGAGCCACGTGTCGATCGCGGTCAGCCGGTTCGATTCTCATCGTGCGGCAGCCGATCGTCAATCCGCAACGTCGTAGATTGTGAAGTGAAACCGAACTGGTCGATCGATCAAGCGACTCAGCACCCAGCGCTCGTTACTCATCACTCGGTGGCTCCTTGACGCTCCCCGAAACCACTTCTACACTCCGAGTCGTTGATTCATGAGACGACTTGCGAGACGTTTGGCTGTGGAAATTCGCGTCAACGGAGTACCGCACGAGGTGCCGGCCGAGGCCACGGTGGCGGAGTTGCTGCGGCGGTTGAACAAGGAGCCGCGGTATCTGGCCGTCGAGCGGAACTTTGAACTCGTCCCGCGGACTCAGCATGCCGCCTGCGTGCTTCATCCCGGCGACCAGATCGAAATCGTGACCCTCGTCGGCGGCGGGTGAGTTCGATCGTTGGAGGGCTGCAGTCGACAAATCACCGGCGGGACGCCGGTGCCACGGACAAGCCTGAACTTTCATCCTTCTGCCTTCATCCCTCATCCTTCTGATGCTGCCTCCTCCTGACGATACACCTTTGATTCTCGGCAAACACCGGCTCACCTCGCGGCTGATCGTAGGGACCGGAAAATATGCCACATACGAATTGATGCGCGACTGTCTGGAAGCAAGCGGGGCCGACGTCATCACGGTGGCGGTGCGTCGCGAGCGGTTGATCGACAAGCAGGGGCGGAGCATCCTCGACTCCATCGACCTGAAGCGATACACGATCCTCCCCAACACGGCCGGCTGTTTCACGGCGGATGACGCGGTGCGCGTGGCGCGACTCGGGCGTGAAATCTTGTCGGGGCTGGAGAACCCGGGATCCGACTGGGTGAAGCTCGAAGTGCTCGGCGACACGAAGACCTTGCTCCCCGACCCCGTGGCCACTTTGCAAGCGTGCGAACAGCTTGTCGCGGACGGCTTCCAGGTGCTGTGCTACACGACCGACGATCCGATCACCGCGAAACGGCTCAAGCAGGCCGGGGCCACTTCGGTGATGCCCGCCGGCAGCCCGATCGGCAGCGGGCAGGGCGTTCTCAATCCGAACAACATTCGCATCTGCCTCGAATACCTGAAGGATGGCGATCCAGATTACCCGGTGATCGTGGACGCGGGCGTGGGAACGGCCAGCGATGTCAGCTTCGCGATGGAGTTGGGTTGCGACGGCGTGCTGCTTAACACGGGCATCGCCTCCGCCCGCGACCCGCTGCGCATGGCACACGCGATGCGCCTGGCCACGATCTCCGGCCGGCTGGCGTCTCTGTCCGGAAGGATCCCTCGCAAGCTTTACGCGACCGCGTCGAGTCCCGAAATCGGCACGGTGTCCCCGCTGCCTCGATGAAAGGAGCCTGTGATGCAGTTGGTTCGCAGTGCATCGGTCGCGCCGACATCAATTGCTCCCTCTCCCCTTTGGGGAGAGGGCTGGGGTGAGGGGGCCGGGCGTCTCTTGATGTCCCTCGCGAATCGAGCCGCGCGTCGCTCCGACCTCTCACCCCCAACCCCTCTCCCCCAAGGGGAGAGGGGAGTCTGTCAGTCGTTGTTGATTGCGGTCGCGCTGTTGGTCGCGCTGACGTTGTTGGCGGAAGCTCAAGAGAAAACGAAGACCGCGCCCGACCGCATCGAAACCTCCACCGCGGGCAGTTCACCGAAGACGACTCGCACCGGCGAAGACTGGCCGGTGTTTCTCGGTCCCCGGCACACAGGCATCTCGGGCGAAACCGAGTTGTTGGAAAAATGGCCGCAGCAGGGGCCACCCGTGGTGTGGAAGATGCGAGTCGGCACGGGATATTCCGCGCCGTCGGTTCGTGGAAACCTGCTGGTGCTGCATCACCGCGAAAGGGGTGAGTCGGTCGTCGAGTGCTTCACGGCGGACACCGGCGATTTCGTCTGGCGATACGCCTACCCGACCGATTTCGAGGACCCCTACGGATACAACAACGGCCCGCGGTGCACACCGCTCTTGACCAAGGATCGCTGCTACACGTTCGGAGCCGAAGGGCGGCTCTGTTGCCTCGACCTGCAGACCGGGCGCGAAATTTGGAAGCGCGACACGGCGGCGGAGTTTCGCGTGCCTTCCGCGTTCTTCGGCGTCGGGGCCACGCCGATCCTCGAAGGAAACCTGCTGATCACGCTGCTCGGTGCGCTGCCGAACGCGGGCATGGTCGCCTTCGACGCGACGACCGGAAAGACCGTCTGGCAAAACGTCGCACTGAAAAACTTCGACGACGGCGGTGTGCGCTACCAGCGCGACATCAAAATGGCCAGCTACTCGTCGCCGCTCGCGGTGACGATCGGGGGCAAGCGGCACGTCCTCGCGTTCATGCGGCCGGGATTGGTCTCCGTCAATCCACAGACGGGCGACCTGAATTTCAGCTACTTTTTCCGCTCGGCCGTGGCCGAATCGGTCAACGCGGCGCGACCGGTCGTCGTCGATGATCTCGTTTTTCTGTCGGCCGCGTACGAAACCGGAGCCGCCTTGCTCCGCGTCAAGCCGGACGGGAAGAGCTTCGACGTCGCGTGGAAAGACTTGGACGCGATGCAGACTCACTGGTCGACCACGATCGAGCACGACGGCTTTCTGTACGGTTTCAGCGGGCGGCACGAACCGGGTTCGACGTTCCGTTGCATCGAACTGAAAACCGGCAAGCTCCGCTGGGCCACTCAGGACGTGAACGCCTTCGACGAAGCCGACCCCAAGGCTGGTCTCGGCAAAACCGAACCGAAGTTCTATGGCCGCGGCTCCGCGATCCTCGCCGACGGCAGGTTCATCGTCCTCGGCGAACGTGGCCTGCTGGCCCTCGTCGCCGTGAACCCGAACAAATTCGAAGAAGTCAGCCGCGTGAAGTTTCCTCAGATGAAGTACCCAAGCTGGACCGCCCCCGTCTTGTCCCGCAAGCGACTGTACCTCCGCTGTGAGGACCACCTGCTGTGCGTTGATCTGGCGAAGTGATCGGAGACTCGGCGATGCCTCGATTCATTCTCGCTCTCGACCAAGGGACGACATCGAGCCGGGCGATCGTATTTGGACACGACGGGCGGGCGGTGAGCACGGCGCAGCAGGAGTTCGAGCAAATCTTCCCGCAGCCGGGGCACGTCGAACACGATCCCGAGGCGATCTGGTCGTCGCAGTTGGCGACGGCGAAACGGGCGTTGGCGGACGCGAAGTGTTCGGCCGGCGACGTCGCGGCGATTGGCGTGACGAACCAGCGCGAAACGACGATCCTGTGGGACCGCGCGTCCGGCCAGCCCGTGGCGAACGCGATCGTCTGGCAAAGCCGGATCACGGCGGATATCTGTCGGCAATTGAAGGAGGCCGGGCACGAAGACGTGTTCCGGCGGAAGACGGGTCTCGTGGTCGATGCGTATTTCTCCGGGACCAAGATCAAATACCTGCTCGACACCATCCCCGGACTGCGATCGCGGGCCGAGCGCGGCGAAATTCTGTTCGGCACCGTAGACAGTTTTTTGATCTGGCGGCTGACCGGAGGCCGGCAGCACGTGACCGACGTGAGTAACGCCAGCCGCACGCTGCTGTTCAACCTGCAAACGCTCGACTGGGACGACGAATTATTGCGGCTGCTGGGCGTTCCGCGAGCGATGCTGCCCACGGTGAAATCATCCAGTGAAGTGTACGGCACGACCGACCCGTCGCTGTTCGGGAAAGAAATCCCGATCGCCGGTGATGCGGGAGACCAGCAGGCGGCCACGTTCGGGCAGGGTTGTTTCGAACCGGGCAGTGCCAAGAACACCTACGGCACGGGCTGTTTCCTGCTGCTCAACACGGGCCACGCTTCGGTCGCGTCGAAGCATGGGCTGCTGACCACGGTCGGCTGGCGAATCGGCGGGCGGACGACGTACTGTCTGGAGGGAAGCGTGTTCATCGCCGGAGCGGCCGTGCAGTGGCTGCGCGATGGGCTGGGGCTGATCGCAACGTCGTCCGATGTTGAATCGCTCGCGGCCAGTGTGCGCGACACCGAGGGCGTGTACTTCGTCCCCGCGTTCGTCGGCCTCGGCGCGCCGCATTGGGATTCCGACGCGCGCGGCACGATCGTGGGAATCACGCGCGGCACGACGAAGGCCCACCTCGCCCGCGCAGCTCTGGATGCGATGGCCTATCAAACCCGCGACGTGCTCGACGCCATGCACGGCGATTCGGGCGTACCGTTGCAAACGCTCAAGGTCGATGGCGGCGCGTCGCGGAACAACCTCTTGATGCAGTTCCAGGCCGACGTGCTCGGCGTCCCGGTGCGGCGTCCCGTCGTGTCCGAAACCACCGCCCTCGGTGCCGCGTACCTAGCAGGGCTGGCCGTCGGCTACTGGAGCGACCTGTCCGACGTCTCCCGCAACTGGGCTCTCGACCGCGAGTTCACGCCGTCGATGCCGTCCGACCAGCGCGGCCGATTGCTCGCCGGCTGGGACAAGGCCGTCAGCCGATCGCGAGATTGGGTGTGAAGTCTCGCGTGGTAGCCATGACCTCGATAACCTGACACGATCTGTTCGGGTGCCACGGGCAGCTTGCCTGCCCGTGTAGTCGGCACTGGCGGACGAGCCGCCAGTGGCACCCGCGACGGTGGTACTTTCATTCTGAGGCATGACCATGCGAATGTTTCTTTGCGGCGAGTGGCGGGATTCTTCCCAGAAGATCAACGTCACGAACCCGTTCAGCGGCGAAGTGATCGACACGGTTCCCAAGGCTTCGGCGGGGGATGTCGATCGGGCGCTGGGGACGCTCGTGGCTGGCGCGGCCAGAATGCGGAAGATGCCGGCAGTTGAGCGGGCGAAGATTCTGCGGAAGGCGGCCGAGATTATGTCGCGTCGCGAGGCGGAACTCGGGCGCACGATCAGCCTGGAAGAGGGGAAAATCCTCGCCGAGGGGAACCTCGAAGCCAGCCGGGCGCGCGAGACGATCGACGTGTCGAGCGAGGAGGCGAAGCGGATCGGCGGCGAAGTCATTCCGCTCGACGCGGCGCCGAGCGGGGCGACGAAATTCGGGTTCACGATCCGCGTGCCGTGCGGAATCGTCGCGGCCATCACGCCGTTCAACTTTCCGCTCAACCTCGTCGCGCACAAGGTCGGGCCGGCGATCGCGGCGGGGAACGCGGTCATCATCAAGCCCGCCAGCGACACGCCGCTGTCGGCTTTGAAACTGGTCGAAATCCTGCTCGAAGCGGGCTTGCCGCCGGAGGCGATTGCGTGCCTGACCGGTGGCGGCGGTGAAATCGGGACGGCGATCTGCACCGATCGGCGCGTGAGGAAAATCAGCTTCACCGGCAGCTTCGACGTCGGTCAGGCGATCTGCAAGATGGCGGGGGTCAAGCGCGTCACGATGGAACTCGGCAGCAACGCGCCGGTGATCGTGATGGACGACGCGGACCTCGACAAGGCCGCCCAGCTCGTCGCGATGTCCGGCTACTCGAACGCCGGTCAGGTGTGCATTTCGGCGCAGCGGATCATCACGTCGTCGCAGGTGTACGGAAACTTTTTGGACGCGCTCAAGTCGCGCGTCGAGAGCCTGACCACCGGCGATCAACTCGCCGAGGCCACCAAGGTCGGCCCGATGGTTCGCGAAGCGGACGCGAAACGAGTCGAATCGTGGGTCAACGAAGCGGTCGCGGGCGGAGCCAGGCTGGTCACGGGGGGCCGGCGTTCGGGCACGATCTACCAACCGACGATCCTCGCCGACGTGGCTCCCACGATGCGCGTGAGCTGCGACGAACTGTTCGGCCCCGCCGTGGCCGTGACGCGGTCGAGCAGCATCGACGAAGCGATCGTTCTCGCGAACAGCACGAATTACGGCCTGTCGGCCAGCATCTTCACGCAGAACATCGACCGCGCTCTCCGCTTCGCCCGCGAAGTGGATGCCGGCAACCTGCACGTCAACTGGGGCACGCAATGGCGCGCCGACCTCATGCCCTACGGCGGCCTGAAAGACAGCGGCCTCGGCAAGGAAGGCCCAAAGTACGCCATCCGCGAGATGACCGAGGAGAAGATGGTGGTGATGCACCTGTCGTAGCGGGCGTTCAACGCGAGCCTACGGCCGACCGGCCAACGTCGTCGAGTTCGCGGCTTTCCCAACGTCGCCGGGCCGCGATCGCATCGGCCGTGCGAGTCGACAGCAGTTTTTCGAGGCTTTGCACTTCGCGATCGCATCGCAGCAGTCGATCGGTCTGGTCGGCGATCTGCCGCGTCAGCTCCTGTCGATTCGATTTGAGTGCGTCGGACTCGCGCGAAAGCAGGTCCAGGTGCTGTCGCCTTGCCAGGAGAGCGGCGACGTCCAGCATGCCGCGCGATTCGAGCGGCCGCAGCGCCGTCAATTCGGATTCACGCTCAAATTCGATCGCATCCAGTTGCGATTGCAGCGAACCAGAGCGCAATTCGAGTTCCACGAGCGCGAGCCGGCAGGCGTCGCGGCGATGTTGTCGCACTCTGAGCAACTGCTTCAGCGCGGAGGGGGCGGCGGGCATCAATCATCTCCTGCCGGAATCTGGCTCGGCGCGGGCGAAGACAGGCGGCCGGCGAGCCGCACGAGTTGAGCGACGGCGTCGTGGTAGGTCGCTGGCTCGCGGATGTCCTGCCGCAGGAAGTTGTCGATCTCATCGCGATGCCGCAGTACGGCGTCGACCAATCGGTTGGCTCCGGGCTGGTACGCTCCGATCGAGATCAGGTCTTCGGCCTGACGATGCGCGGCGACAGCCTGCTTGAACGCGTGCGCGGCGCGAAGCTGTTCGGGATGGACGATGTCGGGCATCACGCGGCTGATGCTGGCGAGCACGTCGATCGCCGGCCAGTGGGCACGGTTCGCGAGCGCACGCGACAGCGAAATGTGACCATCGAGGAATCCGCGAACGGCGTCCGCCACCGGTTCCTGAGGGTCGTCGCCTTCGACGAGTACCGTGTAAAAACCGGTGATGCTGCCGCGCTCGGTCCGTCCGCTGCGCTCGAGCAGCCGCGGCAGCGCACCGAACACGCTGGGCGGATAGCCGCGAGTCGCCGGTGGTTCGCCCGCCGCGAGGCCGATCTCGCGCAAAGCCAACGCGACGCGCGAAACGCTGTCCATCATGAGCAGCACGCTGTGACCGGTGTCGCGGAAGAATTCGGCGACGGACGTGCCCAGCATCGCGGCCCGCAACCGCAGCAGCGGCGATTCGTTACTCGTCGCGACCACGATCACGCTTCGACGCAGCCCGTCCGGACCGAGGTCTCGTTCGATAAACTCGCGAACTTCGCGACCGCGCTCTCCGACCAGCACGACGACGTTCACGTCGGCCGAACTCGTGCGAGCCATTTGACCGAGCAGCACGCTCTTGCCCACGCCGCTCCCCGCGAAGATTCCGATCCGCTGCCCTTCGCCGCACGTCAGCAGCGAATCAATGGTCCGGATGCCCGTGCAGAGTGGCCGTTCGATTCGCGGTCGACGCAGCGGCGACGTCAATGCCGGCTGCAGCGGGACTGTGCAGCCGACAGATGCAATCGGGTGGCCGGGGTCGAGCCGAAGGCGAGCCCCCGGTCCGGCTAGGGGCTCACTTCGTTCGACCCCAGTCACCCGACCGATGTGTGCCACTGGCCGTTTGCTGCCCGTGCGGCGCTCGGCACGGGTGGACAAGCCGCGCGTGGCACCCGGTTCCGTGGCTTCCGATGCTTCATCCAGAAACCGTCCACGACCATCGATCACGCGGCCGAGGAGGTGTTCGCCGACTCGCACGTTGGCTTCAGATCGAAGCAGCGTCGCGCGGTAACCGCGCCGCACGCCCGTGAGGTCTCCGAACGGCATCAGCAGCGTTTCGTTGTCGCGAAACCCGATCACTTCGGCCTCGACTGTCGAGCCGCCTTCGCATTCGATCTCGCACTTCGCGCCAAGCGGCGCGGGGAAGTCCGACACCGCGGCGGTCAAACCGACCACCCGCGTCACGCGGCCGGTCAGGCCGAACGGCATCAGCCTCCTCAGGCGATCCTCGATGGAACAGAGAACGGAGGCAGATTCAAGGCCATGAGTGGGTGCCACTGGCAGCTTGCTGCGAGTGCGAACTTCACCCGGCCTTCCACGGGCGGACAAACCGCCCGTGGCATCCGAATCTTTGTTGAAACGGCCTTCAGCCATGATCGGTCACTCGCTGTGTGCGACATCCATTTCGGCGGCAATTCGCGCCAGTTGCGTTTCGAGCCGCGCGTCGATATCACCGTGGCGAGTTTCAAGCACGCAGTCGCCTCGGGTGAGGTTCTCGTTCGCAATCCAACGCACGGCGATGCCGGAGAGAGATCCGGACGCCTCCGGTGACAACGACTGGATCAATTTCAGGTCTTGCGGATGCAGCTGCACCGACACGTCGGCGCTGCCGGCGGCAAGCTGCAGTAGCTCGCGAACGGTGGTGGCGACGAGTTCCGGACGTTGTTGGAGTTCGTGTCGCACGATCTTTTCCGCGATGGCCAGACTCAGCCGGACGGCGTCGGTTTCCCAACGAGCCAAGCATGCATCGCGAGTCGCCTGCACGGCATCGGCCGCGGCCTGCAACGCGGCGGCCGCCGGCGCGAAGTCGCGGCGGGCGATCTGCTGCGCGAGGTCGAGGGCTCGCGCCTGCAGTTCGTGATCGCGCTGTGTGAGGCCGGCCCGCTGCCCGGCCGTTTCGCCTTTCTCAAACGCCCGGTGGCGAATCGCCTCGGCGTTCGCGTGCGCAGCCTCCAGAATCTGCCGTGCCTGCTGACGCACCTCGTTGAGGAAACCGCCGCACGAGTCGTGCAGCCGCTGATCCGATTCGCTCGCTCGCGCCGACAAGACACGCGCCGCGTCCGCTTTCACCACGCGACACGCCTCCGTGCCGGATGCGACGGACGGCGAAGCGGCAGTGATCGAGGTTGGCACGGCGGACATCGTTCGTTGCTTCGTTGGCTGACGTCAGGCGGTTTCCGTGGCTTCGGCCGGCGCGGCGTCGGCGGTCAGGTATTCGATGTGCCGACGGACAGCATTGGCGGCGGGATCGGGCGCAGGTACGTTGGCGCTGGCTGAGACACTGGCACGCGGCGGGGAGTCGTTTTGTTCCGCGCGGCCAAACAGATGCTGCGATTCGGCGGCGAGCGCTTGCTGCGCCGCGTCGAGATCGCGCACACGCAGCGGGCCAAGCTGGTTGATTTCTTCCCACAGCCGGTTCGCCTGACGCGGTCCGAAGCAGTCCAGCACGCGAGCCTTCACGTCGGCCGAAGCGGCTTTCAGTGCGAGTACCAACTGGCTGCGCGGGACGCGGGTGACGATTTTTCGCAACTGAGGGCGGGTCAGGCGGGCGAGGTCTTGCAGCATGCCCCAGCCGCTTGGGTCGGCATTGGCGGACAAGCCGCCAGTGGCATCCGGCCTGCCGCGCGTCGCACCCGGCTTGTCAACCAGCCGGCGGTGGAGCGCACGGGCGACTTCGAGGACGATTTCAGAACTCGCGGGCTGTGCGTTGGCCATTCGCCGTTCGACCTGCCAGCGCGTGCCGTTCGGGAGTGCGTCGAGAACCGTCTCGGCGGTTTCCGGAGGCACGTGCGTCAACACCAAAGAAATCGTCTGCGGGTGCTCGTCGCGCAGGGCATGCGTGAGACGCAACGAGCTGATTCCGGACAGGAATCGAAACTCGTTCGATGTCCGTGCGGGAGAAGCGTCGTCGTCGGTTGGAGCGGACTGGACGATCTGCTGTCTCGCTGCCGACGTTTCGTCGGCCATCTCGATGGTGGCGGATGCAACAGTTTCCATCACGAAGTCGCTCGATTCGGCGGCCGGCTCGGATTCGATCTGCGAAGCGGAGCGCGATTCCGTCGATAGATGCCGCGTGCGGGGCCGCGAAGTCGGCTTGAGCCATGCGCGGCCGAGCACGGCGAGGGCCAGCGTCGCAATTCCGACCAGCAGCGCCAATGCGGAGGCCGGGCTGAGGCTGAACGTGGCAAGATCGGTCTTTGCCACCGCGATGTCGGCGGGGCGATCCGAAGAGTCGTCGGGGCGAAGGGGTCGGGAGTCTTTTTCGTGCCGCGGCTGTGCCTCGGAATGAAGTTGATGGTCGGTCGGGGCGGCATGAAAAAGACTCCGGACCCCGTTTGGGGAACCTGGATCAGTATCGGCATCCGCTGGACTTTCGAACGGGATCACTTTTCCGGTGGCGACGTTCAGCACGATGACCTGGTCGGGGCGGAGGTCGGCGACTGCGCCAGAGACTGTCATGCGCAGCGAATCGGCCACGGCGGCGGTGAGGTCCACGCCGGGCTTTGGTTTCACGCTGACCGTGGCCTTCAGTTTGTTGTCGCAGGTGAGCGATGTTCGCACGCCCAAGCGATCCCACAAAACGGTGGCATCGTCGATCCCCGGAATGCCGCGGATAATCTTTTCGAGTTCCTTCGCTCGGGCGCGTTCGAGTTGTTCCGATTTCTCGCGGCCCGTGGCGAAAATGTTGGTTTGTGCGAGAACCTTGTCGAGTTCGCTGTCGCCGCCGTCGGCTGAACCGCGAACTGAGGCGGCGGCTTCGGCGAATCGGTTCGCGTCGCGTTCGGGAACGCGAATGCGCTGGCCTTCGACGAGGAAGCCGGTCAGACCCGCCTGCCGGAACGCCGACTGGATCTGCCGCACCTCGTCTTTCGAGAACGTGCGGCCTCCGTCCAGCATCGTCGTGTTCGATCGTCCGCCGAGGCCGAACGACATCGCGATGGCGATCACGGCCGCCACCGGCACGGCGGTCAACGCCGTTCGTTGCCCGATCGGCATCGCCGCGAGCGTCGTCTTCCAGCGGGTGATGATTTCTCGGAGGGTGTTCATTGGCAGGTGCAGGTCAGTCGTGCGTTTGATCGGACGCGGAGATGGCGCGACGCGGAGACGCGGAGAAGTCAACCTCTCCGCGTCCCCGCGTCTTCGTGTCACCGTGTCTTGAGATCACGCCACGCGGGCTTCGCGGACGGCGAGGTTGGAGCCGGGGCCGCCGCGCGGCGGGTAGCCGTACTCACGCAGTTTGCCGCACAGCGTTCGCACGCCGATGTCGAGGGCCTTCGCCGTTTTTTCGCGGTTGCCGCCGAAGCGTTGGAATGTGGATTCGATCAGCTTGCGTTCCATTTCGCCGAGCGTCATGCCGGCGGTGGTGCCGAGGTCGGCGGTGTTGGTGCCGAGCCACGGCTGGATGTCGGCGGCGGTCAGGATTTCGCCGGGATTCAACAGGCAGGCGCGTTCGATGACGTTTTCGAGTTCGGCCACGTTGCCCGGCCACGCGTGCGATTCGAGAGCGGCGAGGGCTTCGGGAGCGAGGCGGCACGGGAGGCGACCTTCCTTGCGCGTCGTGCGCGAGACGAAGTGGTCCGCGAGCAACGCGACATCGGTCGGACGGTCGCACAGCGTCGGAATCGCGAGGCATGATCCGTTGAGATGCCGGTACAAGTCGGCTCGGAATTCCGCCTTGTCGATGAGCTGCAGGGCGTTCTGCCGCGTGGCGGCGATGATTCGCACGCTGCGACGGCGCACGCCGGATTGATCGCGCACGCCGAGGTGCGAGCGTTCGAGCGTGCGTACCAGCCGGCCTTGCAGGGCCGCGGGGAGTGAATCGATGTTGTGCAGGAACAGCGTTCCGCCGTCCGCCTGTTCGAGGACTCCCGGTGTGTCGGGCGCGAAGGGCTGTCCGTCGGCGGGAGGGCAGCCGAACAGAGCCGTTTCAAGGCGTTCCGCGGTGAACGCGGCGCAGTTCAGTTTGATGAACGGGCCGCTTGCGCGGGAACTTGTTTCGTGAATCAAGCGGGCGACGAGCTGCTTGCCGGTCCCGCGGTCTCCAGAAATCCACACGTTGGAATCGCAACCGGCGGCTTGCAGAATCTGGCTGCGAAGCTGCCGGATCGCATCCGATTCGCCGACCAGGTCGCGTCCCATCCAGCTCGTGATCCGGCTCCGCAGCTTCGCCGATTCGCCGGCCAGTTGGCGCCGTTCGACGAGCACCGACAGCACCTGCATGATTTCCGCGAGGTCGCAGTCGGGCTTGGCGTGGCACACTCGCCCGCCGATGTGATCGCCTTGCGGCGGTGCGGCACGCGACGGTTCGTCGATCACGATGACATCAGGCGGGCAGGTGCGCTCGGGCAGAGCCAGCGAGCCCCAGCGATCGCGATCGCACCAGCTTGGGCAAGCGCCCGCGTCGATCACCAGCACGTCAAACGGTTCGGCGTCGCAGTTGGCACACAGCCGTTCCCACGAACCGAAAATGCAGGCCTCCTGCCCGGCCTTGCGGATTTCACCGGCCAGGCCCTCCGTCCACTTGATCTGACTCGAGATGATGCCGATGCGTCCGCCCAATTGAGCGGCGTGGGAATTGTTCTGCGACATGTCGTTGCGATCCTTGCAAGGAATGACGAGACGTGATCGCCTGCGGGCGAGGAGTGCGAGCCAATTCGAATCGCCATCCGCCGTCGCGCAAGCCGACAACACCATCCGTGGCGAAGTCTGATCTGACAGACGATTCAAGTAGGGTGCGTGAAACGCAGCGCACCGAGGCCGCCTGTCCGAGGAAACTGGATGTGGATTGAGACGTGACGAGTGAGAGCCGCTGTCGTCGATCACCCGTGTTGAGGACACCGGTGAACCGACGATTTCCCGAAGGTTGGATCAGTCAGTTCGAGCCTGAACGAGCCGCATTTCGAGAGAGAACGAGAAAGCGGGGCGTGAAATACTGGAAACCGGCAGACCGTGTCAAGACGGCTCTCGCAGAGATTTTTGCCGAAAATTGCGAGACACACCGACGACCGGCAGAAAGTTCCTGTTTGAGAAGGTCGGGCTACAACTTGACACCACGGTCGGCTCACACGTGAACGGACACCGCCGAGCAACCGACGTCTCCGGGTTGGCCATCGGCTGCTCGCTTCCGTGAAGCCGGGGCTGCTCCGTTACCTATGCCGCCTTTGCCGCCTCGGCCTCCGACTCCGGGTTGGCCATCGGCTGCTCGTTTCTGTGAAGCAGGAGCTGCTCCGCCACCATTGCGAGTAGCGTCTGGTTTGTTCTCACCGAAGACACGTGCAACTGGCGGACTGATGTAGAGCGCCACCATTGCACTTGTTACTAAAACTGCCAAGCCTGCGAACCAATGTCGTCGAGTCATGATATTACCCTCCCGTTCGAGGCAACGCAGCGAGAAATGTTGGGAGCAATCCCAGTAGAGATTTTTGTGGATGGTAGATGGAGTAAACGGCAGTATCAAGTATCAATGGTAATCACCGGTTCTCCCGCGGATTTCGAGTCGTGCAAAAACACCCATCCGTCCGTAGGTCTCCTCGTCGTTTGCTGGAAGACCTGCGGTCCAACGATTCGGCGGGGTCGGGAGACCCGCGCCGAACGACCGACCCGCGCCGAACGACGCAACACAGGTCGGCAGGAGCCGATCCAACGTGATTACGCTGGCAATTCCAGTTCTTCGACCAGCACGCGGAGGAATGGTTCGACATCGGTCACGAGGCCGACCGTTTGGAAGCTGCCGCGGTCGGCCAGCTTGGTGACGGTGGCCGGGTTGATGTCCACGCAGACGACCTTCACGCTGGCCGGCAGCAAATTGCCGACGGCGATCGAGTGCAGCGTCGTGGCGATCATCAGGCAGAAGGTGACGCCGGGGACGTGTTCGCGCATGGCCCGCTGAGCCGCGATCGTGTCCGTGATGACTTCGGGCAACGGGCCGTCGTCGCGGATGCTCCCCGCCAGCACAAACGGCACGCCGTGCGTGACGCATTCGTACATGATGCCGCTCGTGAGCTGACCGGCCTCGACCGCGGCTTTGATTCCGCCGAGTCGCCGCACACGGTTGATCGAGCGCAGGTGGTGTTCGTGACCTTCGCGCAAGGCACGACCCTCGTGGAGCGAAATCCCGAGGCTGGTGCCGAACCACGCCTGTTCGATGTCGTGCGTGGCGAGCGCGTTGCCGGCGAACAGCACGTCCACGAAGCCGCCGCGGATCAGGCTGGCGAAGTGTTCGCTCGACCCCGTGTGGACGACGGCCGGTCCGGCGACGATCAGGATTTTTCCCGCTCCCTCCTTCGCCCGTCGCATGGCGGCGGCGATCTCGCGGACCGTCGCCCCTTTCGGCTTCTCGCTCGACACGCTGCTGGACATGAAGCTGAAGAAGTCGCGGTCGATCGTCTCGCGCTGATGCGGATGGACGCGGACTCCGTCATGCCCGACAACGATCAAGTCGCCGCGCCGCACGTCCGACATCGCCACCGTCACCGCCGCCGATCGCGAAGCATCCACCTTGATGCCGCAGTCCATCTCCGGCATCGTCACCGGAACCCACTTCCCGCCGAGTCGAACTTCGGAATCCTCGTTGGTCGTGCAGTAAAAGCCGTCGGGGAAGGATCCGTCGAGGTCCGCCGCGATCAGCGAGCAATCGCCCGCGTGGACGGGGACGGCTCCGTGACGGCCGATCGACGTGACGATCTTCCGCAGCAGGTCGGGATCGGCCGCGTGGATTTCCAATCGCGCGAAACTCGGATCGGCTCGCTTCTGCCCGACGGCAATGTTCGCGATGTGGAACGTCCCGCCGAGCGACATGATTTCGTCGAGCACCTTCGGCAGGAGCAGACTGTCGATGATGTGGCCGCGCAGCTCGACTTCCTCCACAAAGTCGGCGGCAGGTGCAACTCCGTTCGCGTTCATGGCGGGATTCTACGGCTGCACCGATGGCGGATCAACGGCGTTGCCGAACGGCAGCGACGGTTCCACGCGGTCGAGCGGCTGGATGCACACCTCGCCCTGACTGCGCGGGTTGCCGACCAGCGGACTCACGGGATGTTCCTTCATGTCCGAGGCGGGGAAGGGGACGAGCAACGCCTGCAGCGTTTCGACCGGCGTGTTGGGATCGAGCCAGACGGCGTGCGATTTGGGCGGCAGGATCACCGGCATGCGGTCGTGCAGCGGACGCATGATTTCGTTGGCTTCGGTGGTGATGACCGCGAACGATTCGACGCGTTCTCCTTCGGGGTTCTTCCACGCTTCCCAGATACCCGCGAACGCGAACGGCTGGTCGTCGCGCAGTGAAATGAAATGCGGCTGCTTCGTTTTCCGGCCGGGCACGACCTGCCATTCGTAGAAGCCGTCGGCGGGGATCAGGCAGCGGCGACGTTTGAACGCATCGCGGAAGGCCGGTTTGGTGGCGATTGTTTCCGACTGTGCGTTGATCAGACTGGCGGACGATCGGGCGTCCCTGGCCCAGCGGGGGATGAGGCCCCACCGCAGAGAAACCGCCTCCATTTCCGAACTGTCCGGCCGGCGGCGAATGACCACGACCGACTGCGTGGGCGCGATGTTGAATCGCAGCGGCAGTTCGGCCGACCGCAGGAGCGGGATTGAAAACACGTCGGCCAGGCGCGACGCCGGCGTGCGCAGGGTGAAGCGTCCACACATGCGGAGGATTCTAACCGCCGGTGCGAGGAACATCACGGCCGTCGAACCGTGACGAACGCGCGACGGGTGTGATATGCTGTGCTTGACGAAGGTTTCCCAGCAGTTTTCCTCAACGGTATGACCGTCATGCGAACTCAATTTCACCGTCTCGACACGATGCCGCTGCTCGTCAGTCTGGCCGTCACGGGTTGGTTGTCCGGCTGTGGCGATTCATCGAAACCGGGCACCCTGCCTGCCGGAACGTCGAAAGCGGCGGCGAGCAAGTCTGTGGCGACCGACGATTCGAAAACGGATGCTGATCCCGGTCCGACGGGGTCCAAGCGCAAGAAAAAATTCCAGTCGGTGCAGCTTGGCAGCGACGATGGCATCGCCGCGACGACGTCGGCCACGGCGAAGAGTAGCGGGTCGTCGGAGAAAAACGCGGACGCTGTCGTCGCCGCTCTGCAACCACTTCAGGTGCTGCTCGGCAAGTGGGAGGGGAAGACGAGGCAGGCGTTTGGCGGCTTCTCGGCCGTGGATGAACTGAATTGGATCTGGGATTTCCAGACCGACCGCACGCAGCCGGGTCTGAAAGCCAAGTCGGACAAGAGTCCGTATTTCAAACTGGTTCGCGTGAGCTACGACCCGTTGAGCGAGAAGTTTCAACTCACGCTGACGCCGCGCGAGGGAGAGCCGCGACAATTTGAAGGGACCTGGACCGACGGCGGCGAGCCGCAGGAGGTGGCCGATGGCAAGGTGACGCACCGCACGTACAAACTCATGTTCACCGAACTGTCCGATCCCGGCACCGAGGCGTGGCAGATCGTTTTGAATCAACAGGACAACGATCGCTATCTGCTGGAGATGTCCAAGCGGCCGCCCGCCGGCAAGACGTTCAACAAGTTCGACGTGGTTGGCACGCAACGGTTCGGCAAACCGTTCGCCGCCGCCGAATCCGACAACCCCGGCCCGAAGTGCATCATATCGGGCGGCCTCGGTTCGATGACCGTCACCTACAAAGGCAAGTCGTACCCGGTGTGCTGCTCCGGCTGCGCGTCCGCGTTCAACGACGACCCGGAACGGTGGCTGGCGAAGCTCGCGGAGAAGGAAAAGAAGAAGGACGAGTGACGACCGGCGACCGGTATCGAGGATTGAAGATCGAGGATGGAATTCCACTGGCCGAGGAGCCTCAAATGCAAACCGAATCCACGCGACGTGAGTTCTTGGGGCAGACCGTCGCGACTGCCATGACGGTGGCCGGTGGGATCGCGCTGGCCGCTGAACCGAAGGAGAAACCCGTGACCGATGCCGCGTCGCTGCCGATCGTCGATACGCACCAGCACCTGTGGGACTTGTCGAAGTTCACGCTGGCGTGGCACAAGGAGGCTCCGAAGCTGGCGAAGAGCCACGTCATGTCCGACTACTTCGCCGCCACGAAGGGGCTGAACGTGGTGAAGACGGTGTACATGGAGGTCGATGTCGAACCGAGTCAGCAGGTCGCCGAGGCGGAGTATGTGCTCGACCTGTGCCGGCGCGACGACAACCCGATGGTCGGCGCCGTCATCTCCGGCCGCCCGGCCGATCACGACGCGTTCAAGAACTACATCTCGAAGTACAAAGACACGCCGTTCATCAAGGGGGTGCGACAGGTCTTGCACGGCGAGGCGACTCCGGCCGGGTTCTGCCTCCGGCCGTCGTTCGTGAAGAGCGTGCAACTGCTCGGTGAACTTGGCAAGACTTTTGACTTGTGCATGCGCTCGGGGGAATTGCTCGACGGCGACAAGCTGGTCGGCCAGTGTCCGAAGACGCGATTCATCGTCGATCACTGCGGTAACATGAGCGTGCAGGACCTCGACGAGCAGCATCGCGGTGCCTGGATGACCGGGATGAAGGCGCTCGCCCAGCGGAGCAACGTCATCTGCAAGATCAGTGGTATCATCGCCTCGGCCAAACCCGATTCGTGGAAGCCAGCGGACCTGCAGCCGAACATCCGGTTCACACTCGACACGTTCGGCATCGACCGCTGCATTTTCGCCAGCGACTGGCCGGTCTGCACGCTGACGGCGTCGCTCGCGCAATGGGTGGACGCACTGAAATGGATCGTCCGCGACCTGTCCGCCGCCGATCATAAAAAACTGTTCCACGACAACGCGGTTAAGTTCTACGGGCTGAAGGACAAGGCATGAAAGACGAAGACATAATCGTCAGATGCAGTTCAACTGCTGACGGCGATAACGTGTCAGCCGGTCATTCGCCACACGACTGACCTCGTTCACGATGCTTGCCGCGCAGATGTACTACTCACGATCTCGACTGAGTGATGTATGTTCTCCTTCCAGGTGCTCGAGCAAGACGAAGATGTCGTAGAACTCACGATTACCGGACCACAAGGAACGATCACGGTCATCACCGGTTGGCAGGTGGCGAATGACACTTTGACTCTCGATGGTCTGCATTTGGACGGCTCAGGCCCCGGCGTGTTCGGTCCCACCGCCCTGCTGGCAATGGCCAAAGAATTGGGGCGGCACGTGGGTGTCCGAGTTGTTATCATCCACGGCGCTGTGCGAACGACCGGAGCCAATCCGGGTCACCGGCCGCGGGAGATTCGGATTCTTGTGGAGTCAGAGCGATGAGCCAGGTCAGACTGTCAGGCTGGAAGCCCGGACTCGAAAAAGTCCGGTTGAACCATCTGCTACGCGAACAGGCGGGACTTTCCTTGTCAGCCGCGCACGCCGTTGTGAACAGGCTGCTGAACGGAGAATCGGTCGCCATCGACTTGTCGGACTCGGTGGCGGCTCAGACCTTCGCAGAGTCCGCGAACGCGTTGGGTGTGGAAAGTCACGTGGAATTCGACCGGATCAAAGCCGCGACACGATAACTGCCATCAAATTTCTACTTGGAGACGCCCGATGCACCGGAAACCAGCCGCCCCTCGGAGCGGCGATCAGAACGGAGTTACAATCACCTTCAAGGTCGATCGTTTTCTTGGCGAGTTTGTCGAAGACGCTTCGGCAACATCGGTTGGCAAGTCGGCGCATCGCAGAATTCAAACCCGTCCCTCTCGGCGGAGGAAAGGGAAGAAATAGTCCGTACTCTTTCTCTTTCTCTTTGCTCTCACCTCGGAACTTCTCAGAACGGCACCGGCAGCAAAAACGCATGGTGCTCGAACAGCACTCCCTTGCCGTGCTGGCCGATGAACTGCGTGAAGAACAGCAGGAACACGTAGAGCACGAGCAGCGGTACGGTCACCAGGCGGGTGAAGCCGCGGAACAGGAAGAACGCTCGGCGTTCGCGGGCCACGGCGCGGTGGTAGGCCCAGCCGGTGATCACTTTCAGCGGGTAGATCGTGACGATGAACACGATCGTCTCCATCCACAAGGCGTCTTGCGGCGGGAGCACGACCTTGAACAGATTCATCGGGAGCGACAGCGTCAGCGTGAGCAGCAGCGTGATCAGCCACGAGAACGGGGCGTGCTTGTAGAGTTGCCGCACCTTGCGCAGTTCGAACATGGCTCGCAGCCGGTTCTCGGCGGCGAAATGAGCTTGCAGGAACGGCACCCAGCTCAGCACGAACATCAACACGATGCCGCCGAACACGACAACGAGAAACGCTCCGCCCGACGTCTGCCGCGACGAAGCGAGCAGCGCCGTCGGAATTGCCAGCCACGCCATCGCGCCAACGAATCCGCGAAGCCCCAGCCAGAAATGATGCTTGATCCGCAACCCGGCAACGAATTCCGCGATCGTCTGCTCGGCGGTCTGCCAGTAGTCTCCCTCGCGCCACCGCGAGATCAGCCAGCGCACGTTCTTGATCGGTCGGATGAAGCAGGTCAAGCTGCCACCGCGTGCGAGGGCCAGACATAGATGCACGGACACGACGACTGAAAACGCGGTCAACGTGAAACTCAGATTCCGATCCGACGCCGATCCTGGATCAACCAGATGCGCATCCGCCGCCACGCTGGCAAGCAGCCGGATCGGCACCGTCCACAAGTAGACTCCCAGCGCGATCGAACCCAGGCGCGGAGCCAGATCAACCAGCGGAAACGCATCGCGCAGCCGGCCGCTTCGCGCGAGACGCCCCTCGACTTCCAACAGGTATCCCAGCACGAAAAAGTTCAGGCCGGGAACGGCCGCGAGGAACGCAAGAAATGCGATCAGGCTCACGATCCCGAATACCGTGCGCACGCACCAGCAGACGCCGCCCCACGCCCGCTCGATCAACCCGCGTGGCTCGTACGCCAGCGTGACGACATGCGCGTCGGTAATGACCAGCGGGGCATCGGCCACGGCCGGCGATTGCGCGGGGGCGGGCTCTTCAATCGTTTCCAGAACCGGCAGGTCTGCTGTGGACGATCCGAGGAACTCCGTGAGTTCCAGCGGTTCGGTCGCTTCAGCGAAGACAATTTCCACGGCTTCGCGATCTCTCGCGGACGATGAAGACGGCGGAGTGTTGCTCCTTGGGGGCGTCACAAAATGATCCCGAATCGTTTCGTTCGTCAGGTCCGATGAACCCGCGTATCTTCGTCGGCGACCTCGCCGTTCGCAAACTCGATTGCCAGTCTGCCCGCCGCGTAATTCTTCGTGCCCTTCGTTTTCTTCTGTTTCATTCATCCCGTCAAAAAAACTGATCAGAACGCAACGAAGAGAACGAAGGAGGAGGAGTTGGGTTGTCGAAACCATACCCGACCCACGAATCAGCCGTTTCACGAGTTGAAACCATTTTGTCGGCCGGATGGTATTGTCCGGTAGGCCGGGCGTCGTCTTCGGCTGGACGAGGTGGCCAGCGAAGCTAAGCTTACGTCGGATTTCGTTCGTGCAGCCTGAAGGTTGGAGAAGAGGCAGTCCCCGAAAGCCAGTTCGCCATGCGGTATTTTTCCAAACTGCTGCCGTTGCTGGTCGTGTGCGGTGTTGCGGGCGTTGTGGGCTGGGCGGCGCGCAGCCCGCTGCGGCAGAATGAGCGGCTGTCAGGGACAGAACCCGCCGAGCTGATGACGGTCGAACAGCAACTCGACGCGGCGTTCGCCAGGCGCTGGGCCGATCAAAGCGTCACGCCCGCACCGCAGGCCCCGGCGTTGCAGGTGCTGCGGCGGCTGTCGCTCGCGCTGCACGGTTCGATTCCGTCGCTTGAAGAAATTCGTCAGTTCGAGGCCGATCAGCGGCCCGATGTCGAAAAGCTGAACGAGTGGACGCGGCGCATGCTGGCCGATCCGCGGTTTGCGGAATACTTCGCCGAGCGGTTGGCCCGTGCGTTTGTCGGTAAGGAAGACGGACAGTTCATCATCTTCCGTCGAGACCGGTTCGTCGCGTGGCTCAGCGAGCGGTTGCGTCAGGACGCGCCGTACGACGACATCGTCCGACAGATGATTTCGTCGGAAGGGATTGCCACCGACCGACCGGCCACGAATTTTGTTGTGGCGGCGTTCGACAATGCCGACGAAAAAGGAAACAAGATCGACGAAAACAAACTCGCCGGCAAAACGGTTCGGGCGTTTCTTGGCCAGCGGATCGACTGTGCGCAATGCCACAATCACCCGTTCGACGACTGGAAGCAGTCGCAGTTTGAGGGGCTGGCGGCGTTTTACGGCCAGGCCCGGTACTCCATCGTCGGCATCGAAGACAAGACGCGGGTCGATGGCCAAGACGTGGTGTACGAGGTCGAGGACCGGCTGACGCTCGAAAAACGAGTCGTCTCCGAGGCGGTGCCGTTTCTCAACGAGTGCCTGCCCGCCGACGGCTCGCGACGCGAACGGCTGGCGGCTTGGATCACGCATCCGACCAACCGCCGGTTCGAGCGGGCGATCGCGAACCGCGTGTGGGGATTCCTGTTCGGCCGGGCGTACATCGAACCGGTGGACGATCTACGTGACCCTCCGGATGAACCGGACGTGCTCGATCTGCTGGGGCGCGACTTTCGCGAACACGGATACGATTTGAAGCGACTGGTGCAGGTCATCGCCATGTCGGCTCCGTTCCGGCGCGATTCGGCGTACGCAGGCGATGTCGCACGTGACAAGCAGCAACTCGACACCGCTGAAACCGAGTGGGCGCTGTTCCCACTGATCCGGTTGCGGCCCGAGCAGGTGATCGGGTCCATCCTGCAAGCCACATCGCTGCAAACGATCGATCAAAACTCGCACCTGGTGATGCGCACGATCAAGCTTTTCCAGTCGGGCGATTTCGTGCGCGAGTACGGGGACCTGGGCGAGAACGAACTCGCGGACCGAGGCGGCACGATCCCGCAGCGCCTGCTGCTGATGAACGGCAACCTCGCCGGCGAAGCCACGAACAGAAAACCACTGCTCAGCGCCGTGAACCGGATCGACAGCCTGTCATCCACGAATGAAAATCGCGTCGAGACCGCGTACCTCGTCTGCCTCACGCGACGACCGACGGCGGAAGAAACGGCGCACTTCGCCAGCCTGATGACCGACAACCGATTTGAACGCGGTCAGATCACGGAAGACATGTACTGGGTGCTGTTCAATTCGACCGAGTTTTCGTGGAACCACTGATGGGATTTTCGATTGACGATTGCCGATTTTCGATTGGACGTAGGATTCACGGAGGCGTCACGATATGACAACGATCAACTTCAGTTCAACCTGTTCGGATTCAGATTGCCTGCCCAGGAATCGACAATCGGCAATCGACAATCGGCAATCTGAGTTTTCCCGCCGCGACGTTTTGCGAATGGCTGGCGGCCTCGGTCTGTCGTTCCTGCTCCCCGCGCTCGACACGCGAGCGGCAGACGAGCGTGGGCCGGCTCGGGCGAAGTCGCTGATCCTGTTGTGGATGGGAGGCGGGCCGAGTCAGCTCGAAACGTGGGACCCGCATCCCGGCACGAAAATCGGCGGCCCCACCGCGTCGATCAAAACCAAGATCGAAGGGCTGGAGATCGCGGACCTGTTTCCGAAAACCGCCGAGCACATTCATCATCTGAACGTGATTCGCTCGATGGTCTCGAAGGAAGGAGACCACGAGCGCGGCACCTACCTGCTCAAGACCGGATACCGGCCCGACCCGACGCTGATTCATCCGTCGCTGGGGGCCATTCTGGCTCACAAGTACGAGGCGGATGGCGAATCGGGCGTGGACATCCCGCGATTCATTTCGCTCTCCCCCGGCCAATGGCCCGGCCGAGGCGGATTCCTCGGCGATCAGTTTGACGGATTCAAAGTGTTTGACCCGCGAGACAGCTTGAACAACATGGCCTCTCGCGTCGTCGAACAACGCCAGGCCCGACGCATCGCCAGTCTGAATGTCGTCGAAAACACGTTTGCCCAACGACGGCAAATTCAAACCGACGCGACCCGGCATCGCGACACCGTTCAGCGGGCGCTCAAGATGATGACCTCCGACCAACTGAAAGCGTTCCGCGATGTCGATCAGGAACCGCTGGCCCTTCGCACCGCGTACGGCGATTCGCCGTTCGGCCGCGGATGCCTCGTCGCGCGACGGCTGGTTGAACGCGGAGTGCGGGCCGTCGAGGTCGAGTTGAACGGGTTCGACACCCACGCGCAGAATTTCACCGGGCACAAAACTCAGGCCGACATTCTCGATCCGGCGTTCAGCACGCTGATCAACGACCTGCACGAGCTCGACCTGCTGGCTTCAACCGTGGTCCTGTGCATCGGCGAATTCGGACGCACGCCGAACATCAATCCGCTCGAAGGTCGTGATCACTGGCCGACCGGTTTCTCGGCAGTGGTCGGTGGCGGCGGTTTCCGCAGCGGCCTCGTCGTCGGTGCCACCGACCCGACCGGCAAGGAAAAGGACCCCGAAGACCCGATCGAAGTCGCCGACCTGTTCGCCACGATCCTGCACACGCTGGGAGTTGAACACAACCGCGAAATGCAAACCCCGATCGGCCGCCCGATGAAACTGAGCGCGGGGAAGGTTCTCGATCGGCTGTTGGTGTAGCGGCCGGCCTTGTGCCGGAGCGTGCTCCGATGCAATCCCGGCCACAAGGGCCGGGGCTACGGGAAGGGGCTTGCTCCCCAAGTTGCCTTGCGGTGGCTATCATCTCGCTGGTCAAGTTGTTTCACCGACTTTGAGGAGACCTGTTGCGATGCGCATCTTGTACTCGATGCTCGGCCACGTCGTTTGCCTGAACCTGTTGATCGTGCTTGGAGGACAACCCGCCTTGGCTGCCCCGCCGGAAGTCGCGCCGAAACCGCCCGCCACCAAACGGATCGACCATGTCGATGAATATCACGGCGTGCGCGTCCCCGACCCGTACCGGTGGCTCGAAGACGACGTGCGAACGTCGGCCGACGTGAAGGCGTGGGTCGAAGCGCAGAACAAGGTGACGTTCGGCTACCTCGAAGCGATCCCCGAACGCGAGAAGATTCGCAAACGCCTGACCGATCTGTGGAACTTCGAGAAGTTCGGCACGCCCTCCAAGCGCGGCGGTAAATACTACTTTTCCAAGAACGACGGGTTGCAGAACCAGTTCGTGCTGTACGAGCAGGACGCGCTCGATGCCGAACCGCGCGTGCTGCTCGATCCGAACTCGTGGTCGAAGGACGGCACGGTCGCGCTCGCGGGCACATCGTTCAGCGACGATGGGCAACTGCTGGCGTACGGCGTCGCCGAAGCCGGCTCGGACTGGAACACTTGGCGCGTGATGAGAGTTGCCTCGCGCGAGCTACTGCCGGACGAGTTGAAATGGCTCAAGTTCAGTTCGGTGTCGTGGGTGAAAGACGGTTCGGGTTTCTTCTACAGCCGCTACGATGAGCCGAAAAAGGGAGCCACGTTTCAACAACTCAATCTGAACCAGAAGGTGTTCTTCCACCGAGTCGGTTCGCCGCAGAGCGACGACAAGCTGGTCTACAGCCGGCCGGACGAACCGACGTGGGGTTTTGGTGCCGAAGTCACCGAGGACGGCCGCTACGTCATCATCACCGTGTGGAAGGGGACCGATGACAAGTATCGCATTCTGTACAAAAGCCTCGCCGAAGCCGATCGTAGCCGGCTCTCGCCGAGAGCGGAAAACGGCTCTCGGCGAGAGCCGGCTACACTGCCCGCCGACTCGAAATTCATCGAGCTGATCGACAACTTCGACCAGGAGTACGCGTTCATCGGCAACGACGGACCGGTGTTCTATTTCAAGACCGATCTCGACGCGCCGCGCAAGCGGATCATTGCCATCGACACGCGCGAACCCGAACGCGACTGCTGGCGGGAGATCATCGCTCAGGTCAAGGACACGCTGACCGGAGTCGATCTGGTCAACAATCAGTTAATCCTCAAGTACCTGCAAGATGCCAAGACGCAGGTGAAGGTTTACACGCTGACGGGCAGCCTCGTTCGCGAGGTCGAACTGCCGGGGATCGGCACGGCCGACGGATTCGGCGGCAAGCGGGAACACACTGAGACGTTTTACTCGTTCTCCAGCTTCGCGACGCCGCCGCGAATCTATCGCTACGACCTGGCGACCGGCCAGAGCCGTTTGCTGCGGCAGGCGAAGGTTGATTTCAAGGCGGACGACTTCGAAGTGAAGCAGGTGTTTTATCAAAGCAAGGATGGCACGCGCGTGCCGATGTTCATCGCGCAGCGACGGGGCATCAAACTGGATGGCAATCACCCGACGCTGCTGTACGGCTACGGCGGGTTCAACATTCCGCAGACGCCGGGCTTTTCGATCAGCCGCGCCGCGTGGCTCGAAATGGGAGGCGTGCTCGCGGTCGCCAACCTGCGGGGCGGCGGCGAATACGGCGAGGAGTGGCATCAGGGAGGGACGAAGCTCAAGAAGCAGAACGTGTTCAACGATTTCATCGCGGCGGGCGAATGGCTGATCGCGAACGGCTACACGAAACCGGCGAGGCTCGCGATTCAGGGTGGATCGAACGGCGGCCTCTTGGTCGGAGCCTGCATGACGCAGCGGCCCGACCTGTTCGGCGCGTGCCTGCCTGCGGTCGGCGTGATGGACATGCTGCGGTTCCACAAGTTCACCGCCGGTCGGTTCTGGGTCGATGACTACGGTTCGTCGGACAACCCCGACGAGTTCAAAGCGATCCTCGCCTACTCGCCGTACCACAACCTGCGCTCGGGGCGGAAGTACCCCGCGACGCTGGTCACGACCGCCGACACCGACGACCGCGTCGTCCCCGGCCACAGCTTCAAGTTCGCCGCCGCGCTGCAGGAAGCGCACGCGGGGACGACTCCCGTCCTGATACGCATCGAAACCCGCGCCGGCCACGGTGCGGGCAAGCCAACGGCAAAGATCATCGAAGAAGCCGCCGATGCATGGGCGTTCCTGGTGAAGAATCTGGGCATGACGGTGCCGTAGGCGTAGGGTGTGACAAGCTCGCAAGGCGAGCGCTGGCCACCACAACACAAAGCACCAAGCATCAAAACCCAAGAACCAAACAAATCTCAAAAGCCAAATCTGAAGCTCCAAAACTCACTTGCGGGAGCGCGGTCTGGAGCATTGGAATTTTGGAGTTGTTTGGTTCTTGAGATTTGGTTCTTGGAGTTTCCACAGTGAAAATGGTCCGGGAACCGACGGCCTCCGGCTCGCCTGCATCGACCTCACTTTAACTGACATGCCAACAACTGTGCTCTTCTGTTGCCTGATGCTGGTTGGCGTGGCGGCCGATCCGAAGCCGGTGCCGTCGCTGCCGAACATCGTCATCATCCTCGCGGACGATCTTGGCTACGGAGACCTCGGGTGCTACGGATCGAAGACGATCCGCACGCCGCATCTCGACCGGATGGCCCGCGAGGGGTTGCGGCTCACGAGTTTTTACGTGTCGCAGGCGGTGTGTACGGCGTCGCGGGCGTCGTTGCTCACGGGGTGTTATGCCAACCGGGTGGGGCTGGAAGGGGCGTTGAACCCGACCAGCAAGATCGGCATCAACCCAGACGAACTGCTGCTGTCCGAGATGTGCCGCGAGCGAGGCTACGCCACGGCGCTGTTCGGCAAGTGGCACCTTGGTCATCAGCCGGAGTTCAGCCCGCTGCGGCACGGGTTCGACCGGTACTTCGGGTTGCCGTACCCGAACGATTGCAGCAACCAGTACCATCCGATCATCCGCACGTTCCCGCCGCTGCCGTTGATCGACGGCGACCGCGTCGTGGCCACCGACCCGGATCAGTCTCAATTCACGCGGCAGTTCACCGAGCGATCGGTCGCCTTCATCGAACAGAACAAGGACCGGCCATTCTTTTTGTATCTGGCTCACGTGATGCCGCACGTGCCGGTGTTCGCGTCGGACCGGTTTCGCGGGAAGAGTGCGAGCGGAATTTACGGCGACGCCGTCGAGGAACTCGACTGGTCGGTCGGCGAAGTCTTCGCCACGCTCAAGCGACTCGGCTTGGACGAGCGCACGCTGGTGATTTTTTCGTCGGACAACGGCCCGTTCCTGTCGTACGGCAGCCACGCGGGATCTGCCGGCCCGCTGCGCGGCGGCAAGCTGACGGCATTCGAAGGCGGCGTGCGCATGCCCGGCATCGTCCGCTGGCCGGGAAAAATTCCGGCCGGACGCACGAGCGATGAAATCGTGACCACGATGGACGTCCTCCCCACGGTCGCGAAGCTGATCGGAGCCGATCTGCCGAAACATCCGATCGACGGCCGCGATGCGTGGCCGGTGCTCGCGGGTCAACCGGGTGCGAAGAGTCCTCACGAGGCGTTCTATTTCTACGCCGATAGCGAATTGCACGCGGTGCGGTCAGGGGACTGGAAGCTGCACCTTTCGCATCGCTACCTCGAAGTCGCCGGCGAACCGGGCCGCGATGGCAAGCCGTCGAACTTCGACAAACTGCAACCCGACTCGCTGACGCAGTCGGGTCTCGAAGGGATCGCGACCCGGCACGGATACCGCGTCGAGAACATCGGCCTGTCGCTGTTCAACCTGCGCGAGGACATCGGCGAAACGACGAACGTGGCCGATCAGTACCCAAATGTCGTGCAGCGCCTGCTCAAGCTGGCGGACCAAGCCCGCGACGAATTGGGCGATTCGATCACCGGCCAGCGCGGTCGCGGCGTCCGGCCTCCCGGTCGGTTATAGTCTCTCGCCCGACCCGAATTGGCGAGTCGTAGGACGGCCTTTTCAGGCCGTCATGTCGGCCCAGAAGGGCCGACCTACGGGTTGATTTCGTCGCCCGCTCGCCACGCGGCGTTGCCAATCGGCAACATGCAATCGCTTTGCCCGGCTGAATCGACGGGACTGCGGGACCTCACTCGATCGTTGCCACGGCGCCGCCGTCCGCACGCGAGTCGTGCGTGAGCTAGACTTGCTACACCAGTGCGTCGATCACCAGGTCAATTTGTCAGTCGTTGAATCGAGTTCTTCGGTTCACGTCCGACACGTGATCGCGACGCATTCGTCTCACTGGCTTCGAGGAACAAATGTCATACGTTCGACGGACACTTTCGCACCGATTCGCTGTCGCCGCCGTGCTGGGGCTAATGTGGCTCCCGCTCGCGGCCGGCGGCCGAACTGTGTGTGCGGCTGAGTCCGCTCTGAGTGCGGCGGCCGTTGAAACGCCGAGCGACTGGCTGGTGTCGGCAGCGGTCTCCGGCGGCCAGACATCCTTCCAATTCTCGTGGCTTGTCATCGGCGGCCTGTGCGCTGCCGGGGCCGTTCCGATCGTGCTGGGCGGGTTCTTGATCGCCGTCGGAGGCAGCACACGGTCGGCGGCGACGCACGTGGGGGAATGGATCATCGCGGTCAGCGTGCTGCTGTTGATCGTGTTTGTCCCCGAAGCGGTCACGGAGCGCGTGGTCGTTGCGAAGGATCGATTGACCGCGACCACGGGCTGGTGGTTCTGGCGCGATCGCGTGACGGTCAAGTTCGACGATCTGCACAGCTTCGAGCTCAAGCAGGAAACCCGCCGCGGCCAGACCGGCCGGGAATACAAAAGCGATGTCCTCGTGTTCCGATTGTTTTCCGGTGGCTGGACACGGATCGACAACAACATCCTGCTGCAAAACGCGGTCTCGACGATCCGCACGCGAGCCAGCGAGGAAACCATCGTCGGCCAGAAACCGGCGCTGGAATTCGCGCGGCTGGAGGATGCGTCGTGGTCGGACCTGTCGATCGAGGAGTATTCGGCCTTGATCCGCGTGAAGCCGACCGATCCGAAGGGCTACCTCGACCGTGGCCGAGCTTACGGCAAACGCGGACAGTTTCAAAAAGCGATCGACGACTTCTCGGCGGCATTGCGGCTGAAGCCTCGGACGTGGCTCGCGCACCTCGGACGCGGCCTCGCCCGGTTTGAATTGCAAGACTATTCGTCCGCGATCCGCGATTTCACCGAAGCGACGCGGCTCAGATCGACCGACTCGCGAGCGTACCTTGGCCGCGGTCTGGCGTACCTGCAGTTGACGCAGTTCGCCGCAGCAGAGGCGGATTTCACCGAGGTCCTCAAGTCGCAGCCGAACGACACGTTCACGCTCACGCAACGCGGTCAGGCGCGGGTGCCGCAAGGGAAGTACGTCGATGCGATGACGGACTTTCGTGCCGTCGTGCGGCTGGCACCGGATGACCCCGTGGGCTACCGCGAACTGGCCCGGCTGTGGGCGACGTGCCCCGACGGCGAATTCCGTCACGGCGAGCGGGCGCTTCAGTACGCGATTCGAGCCTGCCAACAAACCAACTGGCAGGACTCCGACTGCCTGGACGCGCTCGCGTGTGCCCACGCCGAATGCGGCCATTTCGACGAAGCGACGGAATGGACGGAGAAAGCCCTCGCCCTCGCCGCCGTCTCGCACCCGGATCGGTTGCAAGCCCACCTGGCGGCGTTCCGTGCCGGGCAACCGGCTAGGTGAGAAGTCGGTGGGGATCGGGAGAATCTGCGCAAGTGGTGGCGTCGTGTGAACGGGGTCGCGCTCAACGATCCCGATCAGGTGGAGCGGATCGTCGCCCTGCTTGAAGCGACAGAGAGAAAAGCGTGATGTCCGTCGTCAGCGCTTGGCCAAAGATCGCAGCCCGCCTGCTCCTTCGCAACGGAGTTGCTCGAATCATCTGGCTTTGAAATCACCGGGGCTACGTCAGCGTGTGGGGTGTGTGACCCGCTACCCGATTTCACCAACGCCAACGCTCCCGCCCCAGCATGACACAACTCAGGTTGGGCCGTGGATGTGCCGTCTATTTGTCGCTGGATGTTGCGGCGTCTTTTTTGTCCTTGGACTTCTGCTTGGCTTCCTTTTTCTTGGCGTCGGCCTCTTCCTTCAACTTGGCGACGATGGCCTTCTGTTCGGCGGACAGGACCGCCTCGATATCCTTGTCCTCGGCAGACCGCTTTTCGGCAATCTGCTTTTGAAGAGCTTCGATTTCGTCGCGGTACTTCTCTTGAATGCCATAAATCTTGGTGCGCTGCGCATCAGTCAGACCGATCTTGCCGTAGTTGTCCGGCAATCGATTCTTGGACTTGGCGTCCGTCTCTTTGGCGTCCGTCTTCTTGCTCGCCGCTTTTTCCTGAGCAATTCCCACTCCCGCCACGATCAACGCCACTGAGATACAGGATGCGAACACGAATAGATAAGCTCGCTGCATGATTCGTCCCCTTGTCTTGGCAATCGAGAACTCGAATTCAGCGCATCCGTGGCTCGACCCTTCTGAACGGGCTGCATTCTGTGAATCGAAGTGAGAAAATGCAAGGGAGTGAGTGACCAGCCGTCTGTTTGGAAGTGAAGCCCCAAGCCTGAAGCACATAGCGAAGGACGTGGAAAACGTCGGCTTTGAGAGACCCCAAATATCCTTTGCTTGCGCTCAGGCTTCAATTTCCCATGCGCAATTCGGGTTATCGAGTTGCCAACGCGGGTTCAGGGATAGCAGTCGGCGAGTCGTTCAGCGAATGTGAATGCTTGGCGAGGCGGATCGCCTTTCCGGGATTGCGAGGTGAGGGATTCGGCATTTTGCCGGCGGCGATGGCTCCGCCCAGTTCCTCCAAACGCCAACGTGTGTCGGGATCGCGAGTGCCTCGGGCCACAGCGGTGACGGCGTTGGTCAGGCTGAACCGTGTCCGATCCGGCTCGCGGAAGAATTGGTCGACGATCCGGCTGAACAATTCGGCTGACCGAAAGCGGGACAACAGGGGCAGCAGAGAAATCGCGAGGTCCGCCTGGACTTCGGTCGCCGACCGGAATTCGCGGAACGATGTCGCGAAGGCGTCTTCCTCACAGCACGCCTGCACCGCCTCGCGGATCGCAACTTCGGCTTCGTCCGGGTCGCGCAGATTCAGTTCCGTGAGATGCCGCGTATACAATGCCTGAGCCATGATCGCTCCGTTGCTGCACACCTGCCGAAAGATGTAGGGATGCACCCAAACCTCGCACTCCGTCGCTCGCAACGCCACGCCACCTTGCAAGTGATCACCGGGCAAAACATCCCGGACGCCCGGCAAAACCGACCGCGCGTACAATCGCGAGCCATGTTGGAGAGCGTCGAGAACCGTCCCCGAGCGGGCGGTGATCTCTTCGCGAAAGATTTCGGAAATCGTGGCCGTCAAGGGGCTGCGGTTGAACAGCATAGGTTTCCTCCTTGATGCGTCAACTTTGCTTAGCTGTGGTGAACATCGTGGTAATTCCATTCACTGCTTGTCTCAAGCTTTCTTTTCCGGCTTTGGTTATTCTGCCGGCTAGGGCTTTGAACCCTTCGGCGCAGGCACTTCATCCTGCGGTGCAATGGGAAAAGGATTTGATTCGAGTTGTTTCAGGAGTTTGTTGAATCTTGGATGCCCTCGCAGGGAAGTAAGTGCCGGATCGAACCGCAACTGCCTCGCGTCACTGAACCCCAATGAAGCGGCGAGTTCAAGCAATTCAATCGCATGTTCCAGAAGTTGATTCTGCAGATCAAATCGCGAGGCATTGAGCGGGAACGACGATGAGACTGTTTCCGAAATCCGACAATCTTTCCTAGCTGCTTCGAGTAATGATGCGACCTGACGGGTACGCCATTCCTTTCCCGCAGCAACCAAACCACCGGGTATTGGGATGGTCCTTGTTTTTTGAATCACCTCGGATACTGGACGATAAACAATCCACTTTTTCCCGGTCTCGGGATGCAGATCATTGGATGCTTCCGCTATCCAACGTCGTTCAGTATGACGAAGCGAGACTATGAGTTTGCCGTCTTGGAATTCTGCTTCCAGGGAATCAAGTGCATTCGCTAGGTCATCCTTCAAGGCAGCAACTTCGGCATTCAGTCTTGCAAGCTCCGCTTCCTTTGAAGTCACATCCGAGTCCGCAAGCTTCGCTTGCAGTTGCGAAATTTCAGCCTTCGACGTCTCCTTTGACTCGACGAGTTCAGCCTTTGTGTGAACCAGCGTTGTCCTTAAATCGGAAACGTCGACGGCTAAAACCGCAGTAAATGCAAGCAGCAGACTAGCTGCGGCTGCCAATGTGCCTCGGTTTGATAAAACACGCGAAGCCTTCCGAAGTTGATTCCTGAAACTGAGGACTGGCGAGTGGGGTTGAGAAGATTCGGTCACCAAAGCACTTGCCTCAAGGTTCGGCACGGTT